>Ga0302278_10001636_pt1 | contig 27296 bp, 29 predicted proteins | sample III_Bog_N3_2_FD_194543 | JGI IMG/M metagenome (GOLD analysis project Ga0302278, IMG submission 194543) | Peat permafrost microbial communities from Stordalen Mire near Abisko, Sweden - III_Bog_N3_2 | ecosystem: Environmental > Terrestrial > Soil > Wetlands > Peat | place: Sweden: Abisko... | reverse complement strand
CGGCAGCTTGAAATCGCTCGAATGGAAGTCATTACACACACACCTGCTGATGCCTCTCGAAGGTTGAAGCCTGGAGTGGAGAATCTTCGCAACCATATCTCTGTGCTCTCATCGAGCCTTGAAGCAGGCATGGTCGCGGCCGGGATTTCCGAAGTCCCCGAATTGACTGCTGCTCAAGAGAGTTTGACCGAGGCCGTGGCGGTAGAAGCGGAGGCCACAGGCAAGGTAGCTGTTGCGAGGGCGCCTGTGGCGGACCTGGAGCGAGAGCAAGCCCTAGCGGTTCGCAATCACGCCCACGCGGATTCCAAGAGGAAGAGTGAGGCTGACGAGCAACAGAAGCTGACTCGCGAGCTAGACCGCCATATTCAACAGGAACCGACTGAAGTTCTTGCAGAACGGTTGACCGCGGCGAACTCTGCACTTGTGAGTCAGCGCGACCTTGTCGCGACCATGCAGAAAAATAGACCAGAGGAAACGGTTGCGGCGCTGGACGCGCGTATCGCGCGCTACCTGCAGGCGAAACAGAATTATGCGACGGCACGCCAGGACCTAAAGCAAGAAATCGCAATTCTTGAAAATCGGATTGAAAGAGAAGAAGGCGTTGACATCGAGGAGCAGGTTGCTGCCTGTCAGCGTACCGTGGACACCCTCAACGTGTCGTGCCAACGTTACCGCCGTGAGATAAGCGTCCTAGAATTGCTCCTCAAGAGCCTTGAGACCGCTGAACGATCTGCCAAAGAGCGCTACATGGAGCCCATAGTTCGCCGCATCACTCCCTACCTACAGAAGCTGTTGTCAGGCGCTTCAATCAACTGTGACGACAATTTCAGAATTACAAGCATTGATCGGAATCTCCGCGAAGACTTCGAAGGACTATCCGGAGGAACACAAGAGCAAATCGCGGTCCTCACCCGTCTAGCGTTCGCCGACATGCTTGTTGAGCGCGGAAAGCCAGCCATGATCATTTTGGATGACGCCCTAGTGTATTCGGACCCGGATCGGATGGAACGGATGTTTGATCTACTCACACAGGCGGCCGAACGAACCCAGATTCTTATTTTGACGTGCAGACGTGAGATTTTTGCGAGGCTGGGCGCTCACCATGTCAAAGTTGTACCGAGGTCCGTGTGATAGCTGCTGTCTCTCAAACGATGTATTAACACTGGCTGCAAGCCGCAAGGTGCCAAGATGTTTAAGCAGGTCTGCTCAGTTGTAGTTTCCGCCCTTATCCTTACGTCCTCCATCGGTTACGGCCAAACACCAGCGACGGCTAAAGGGCCTTCGGAAGTAGTACGCCACCAAGAAGGACTGGGTGCCGAACTGGAGGAAATTGCGATGTGCCACCATGCGATTCTCGCTGCTCGTCATGAGGCTATCTCTCTCAACCAGAACGCATATTTCCGCTACATCATAAATTCCCCACGCAAGAATTCCGATCAGAACATCTATCCAATTCCCGAGCGTTGCAAGTTTTTCGCATCGGAATGGGTGATGGGTTACACAGCGGCTGACGCGGAAGGAAAGACTGGATTGGAGAAGGTTTTTGCAAATGTCATCGGTGCGACGCCGGCCGACATCGCCGCTGATGTTCAGTTCCTGACGAAAGTGATTCTCTACAAGGAGCGTGACGACTGGAACAAGCTCGACGCTCCGGATGCTATCCAATAATGTTCAGTGAGTGATTGCTGAACGCAATGCCGCCACCAAGTGCAAAGTAAATGCTGCCACTCCGGCAATCACCAAATGGTGTGCAAATTGTCATCCACGCCGAACGTGTGCGGTATGCCCTCAATTGACGAACTCGAACGCGACGATGAGGAACTGGCCGACTACGACGTCGGCTTTCAGGATCGGCTCGAATGCGAGCCCTGGGAAGCCTCACCTGGGGAAGACCTTGTGTTGAACAAGGGAATGACTGAGGAAGAACGATGGTTGCGACTCAAGGCGCTTCATCAGTCAAAGCGGAAAGAGCCCCTTGGTCCCGGCTGGGAGCGCGGGTGGGATGCTGCGCATAAATCTCAAAAGACTGTGGGTAAAATCTAGCGGCGGCAATCGATCTCGATCGACATTGACTGCCCGAGCTTCCTGCCTATTCCACCCACAAGAATCTTTAGCGAGTGGGCAATCTGTCCGACATTGCCGCCCAGGTCAGCCATGTCGTGGGGGTCGACTGAGACTATAAAAGTGACGGAGTCGGCTTCGCGTTCGAGTTCAACGACGATTGCTTTCGGGCGGCTCGCTACTATCTGAACCGTTCTTAGCAGTAATTCCCGAACGTGCGTTTCGTGCCTCAATGAGTGACCATGTTTTTCGTAGCATGCAGAATCAGCCCGGAATATAGGGCTTTTCCCGAATTGGGTCTCATCCTGCTCATCTTCGAGCGATTGTGTACGACACAATTGAGAATCGCTGTAATTTTGACATTGGGTAAGGAAAAGCGATATCGGAGGACGGCTGCCGTTGTTCCCAGACGGCAAGTCGCGCAAATAAATCCCCCGTTCGAGGAATCCGCAGCCTGCCCTTTCATCGAAGCCAAATCTCTTGAGAACCTCTTCGCGCGGACGGCCGACTGTGTCGGCCATGCGCAGAAAATCGTATAGGGTCCAGACCGTGGTTGCGGCATCCACACTTTGTACTTGTGGAGGTTTGGATTCCTTGACGGTTGGCGTTTCGTGCCATTGATTATATTGAGGCCCAGCGCGTCCGGACGGTGACCGCGCATACAACGAGTTGGCCATCATCCTAAGCGAAACTCGCGCGCTTTACTTTCTGACGGAAATCCTCGCCATGCATTTCAACTACCACGCACATCTCCTGCAGCCGGGAACGCATGCGCTCGCCGATCCGGTCGCCAAGCGTTTCCTCTCGCATCGAGGCCCGGATCTGTCCGTTCGATCCCGGGTCTACGCCTAGCGGGGCGGTATTCGCGTAGTTGGTGGTGATGATGGTGGTGAGACGGTCGTTATAGCGCGAGTTCAAGACTTGGGCCACGGTATCCCAGACCCATTCGCTCGGCTTCGCCGCGCCCAGCTCGTCAAGCACGAGGACCTCCGCTTTGCAGATGGGGCGAAGAATCTCCATCTCAGTTGCCTGGACCTCCCGGTTGTAGCTGTTCTGGACTTCCTTCAGCAGCTCACGGTAGTCCCAAAATAGCCCCGATGCCCCACGCTCCATGATGAGGGCTTGCAGGATGCCAACGGCCAAGTGCGTCTTCCCGACGCCTATAGAGCCGGTGAGGAGTAATCCCGTGCCGGCGCTCTCAATTGGATACCCCTCGACGAACTTTCGCGCTCTCATGTGTGCAGCGGCCAATGTTTTGTCGGCCCCGCGGAACTTGCTCTCGTAGCTGTCCAGCGAGCAGTGCTCGTACCGCTTGGGAATCCGTGCGCGCTCCAGCATCCGCGCCGCCCTTTGTGCGAGTCGGCACTCGCACGGCCGCGCGACTTGGCGATCATTCTCTTGAACGATGCGCAGCCCCGAACCATCACAAACGCTACAGACTACAGCCATATTCTCTCGCTCAGTTATAACTCAAAAGACGCTCTATGATGCGTAAGCCCCTATGTTCGAAATAGATAAGTATGCCCGGTTTCAGTTTAAGGAGAAGCAATATTACCCTGCTCGTCGATCACGATTTGCGGCACTTGTCTAAGGGGAACGTTGAGCGCATACCGAGCATGTTTCCGCTCTCCTGCCCGCGTAAGGGCACCACTCTCCACAAGGTCGGCTAAGTCCCGCGTCGTGGTCGCCGGCGACGAGTCCGCGATTTTGCTGTAGTTCCCCGCGCTCAGACCGCCCTTGAATCCCTCTGGTCCTTCCTTGAACATTCGACGGATCACTTTCTCTTGCCGGGCATTGAGCTTGCCTCTGACCCGATCGAGCAGCTTGGTTTTGTCGATTAGAAACTCCACCTGGGCCGTCGTCCGAAGTTGGCCTTCGATCGCAATTCCGGCGAACCAGGCTAGCCATTTCGTGACTTCGGTGCGCTTTTGGGCTGCCTCAAGCGCGTCGTAGTAGTCCCGGTGGTGAGCGAGGATGGCTGCGCCCAAAGCGACCAGAATCGTTTGCCCGTAGTTCTGAACAAGAGCCTTTTCCGCGATTGCTCGGCCGACGCGGCCGTTTCCGTCTTCAAAGGGATGGATGGACTCGAAGTGTAGGTGAGCGAGCCCCGCCCGCGTTAGCGCAGGAAGTGGCTCCGGACCGCCTGGCGCCGTGCGGTTGAACCACGCGATGAAACGCTCCATTTCTGTCGGAACACGGTCGGACGGCGGGGCCTCGTAGTGGACTTTGGGCGCGTGTATTGCCCCCGAGACAATCTGCATCGGCTCGACGCTGGTGCGGTAGCTTCCGACGTCTTGCAGATCCGTGCGGCCTGCCACAACCATGCGGTGCCACTCAAAGAGCAATTCACTAGACAGTGGATTTGGGATGCTGCGGTACAAGCCAACCATCAGCTCTGCAATACCCTCCTCGGCCGGCGCGACCCGCCGTTTATCGGCGGCCAAACCGAGTTGCCGTTGAATTGAAGATTGGACGCTGGCCCGGTTCAATATCTCCCCCTCGATCTCTGAGGTAGTGAGCGCCTCGACACTCATCTCCTCAACCGTGAGGCGCTCCAGTTCCGCGGTTCCCAGATGCTTGGCCGTTCCGATCAGAACGCCGCCGCCGAGGAGAAAATGCTCCTCTGCCCTCGCCAGATGAGCCGGATTCCACGTGAAATTCGGCCAGTCCGGACGCTGCCAGTTCCATCGCATGATGGATACAGCATACGCCCTATCGCTCACTTTATGCACAGAATATGATTGATAGTGCGCCGCCGCTTTGCGCGGCAGTCAGAGGAAAATTGGCAGAGCAAGAGAATCGCATACGCAAAGAGTTCATCGACTACGACGCGAGGCGCAAACCCCGTACCCGGCGATACTGCGTAAGGTGTCAGAAGGATATTGACCCCGGCAAGCCCACGCGCAAGGTATACGTGTCCCGCGATATGGAAGCCATCCATCCGGATGACCTTGGCCGCTACGTGCCCTCAGAAGGCGACTTCGGCTGGCTCCTCATCGGAAACGATTGTGCTCGCATTCTCGGCATCGAATGGACGCTTCCTGAACTCGCGGGGAAGACGCCGAGGTGAGAATGTCCAACGCATTTGTATGGATGGCAGTACATCTTAGCAGCGAGAATAGTGGCAGTAGTATAGTCTAGCTGTATGAAGCCGGACACTCCCCTCGAGCGGACCCGAATGACCATGCCCAGCGTGGGAGAGTTCTTTTCGTCGACCGGAATACTGGCCCACGCGGGCGGGCTCCGCTTCGAGTATCGGCCGGGCCAGCTCCAAATGGCACTTCGTATTGAGAAGGCGCTGATCGAGGGCACACACCTCGTTGTAGAGGCCGGTACCGGCACCGGTAAAACGCTTGCATACATCTATCCGGCGTTGCGCTTTTCTATGATTACCGGCAGACGAATCATTCTGTCGACCGGAACCAAGAGTCTGCAGGAGCAACTTTTCTACAAGGATGTTCCGTTTCTGGAGTCGATCCTCGGTCCGCTCAATATCTGTTACATGAAGGGCCGAAGCAACTACCTCTGTCGCCAGAAGCTCCAAGACGTACCGACAGCGTCGCTCTCGGGGGCGGAAGCCCTTCATTTTAAGATCATCCAGGATTGGGCCGAGACAACGGGAACCGGCGACCGGGCGGAGATTGCCGCGTTGCCAGAGAAGTCAACACTTTGGGGGAGAATCGACGCCCGTACAGACGCGTGCAGCGGCAAGGATTGCGCTCACTTTCTCGACTGCTGTGTGTCAGAGATGCGCCGGCGCGCGGCCGAGAGCAATCTGGTCATCATCAATCATCACCTCTTCTTTACAGATCTCGAAATCAAGATGAAGGCTCCGGACGCAGCAATTCTGCCTTCGGCTGCTGCCGTCGTCTTTGATGAGGCTCACGAGTTGGAGCAAATTGCTTCGGATTGTTTCGGCGTGGCCGTGAGCAACCGCAGAGTTGAGGATCTTGTTTGGGATATACGAAAAGGAACGAGTGACGCGGATCGCCGGGCCGAAGTCTCGAAGGTGGCCGGAACGGTTGTAGAGCGATTCGCTCTATTCTGGGCGGCGATGCCGGGAAAGAAAGAACCGGCTCGGATCGTGTTCGACGGCCGCCCGGAGTTTGTCGTGGAGCGCAACGAGATCTATTCGGGCGTATTGACGGCACTGCAACTTCTTCATAGCGTTCTTAAGTCGATTGCCCTAGATGATGAGTCCGTGAGTTCGCTGGTTCAGAGAACGAGTCATCTCTTTGCGGAGCTTCGCTTTCTTGTCGAATCGACATCCGACTCGGCAGTCTTCTGGATCGAGCGGCGGATGTCAGGCCACGGTAACACCCTCAACACGTTCATACAGGCCACGCCCATCGATGTCTCAGAAATTCTGGCCGTCAGCGTGTTCGAGACGTACGATACGACGATTCTTACCTCGGCAACGCTTGCAGTTCAAAAAGGGTTTGCTCACATCCGGAAGGCACTCGGAATCGCAGAGGCTGAGGAACTCATCGTCCCATCTCTGTTTGACTACCCGAAGCAAGCTATCCTTTATGTACCGAAAGACATCCCTGACCCGCGTGACGATGGCTTCTTCGAGTCCGCTAAGGCACACATCGCGGAAGTCCTCAGAATCTGCCAGGGGCGCGCTTTCTGCTTGTTCACCAGCTACGACATGATGCAGAAGATGCATTTGGCATTGAAAGACGTCCTGCCGTACCCGCTGCTTCTGCATGGGACCATGACCAGGAATGAGCTTCTCTACCAGTTCCGAACGACGCCTCACGCGGTTCTCTTCGGCACCTCTTCATTCTGGCAAGGTATCGATGTACAAGGCGAGCAACTGAGCTGCGTGATCATCGACCGACTTCCCTTTGCAGTGCCGAGCGATCCCGTTCTCCAGGCGCGCGTAAAAGCAATAGAGAATAGCGGGGGCAGTGGCTTTTTTGACTATCAGGTGCCCAAGGCTGCTATCGCACTGAAGCAAGGGTTTGGCAGATTGATCCGGTCAAACACGGATCGCGGCGTATTGGTTATGCTTGATCGGCGTATCCAGCACGTCAACTACGGCAACATATTCGTCGAGAGCTTGCCGCCATACCGCATAACGACTGACATTGCAGATGTTCAACGATTCATGGGGCGAGCCGACAGCGGACCAATTGCTAACAGCCATCGCGCGGAGGCGAGAGAGATACCGGCATGACGACTGTCCGTTCGCCCCATGATGTAGGCGGTAAGACTCTGATCCCGGTTCCGGCCTGGATGCGCAGCACGGCTGTATTCGGCGGGGCGAACGAAGAGTATCGCTACACCCTCAGCCGGACATGGGACGATTCCCTTCCGTCCGTGCTCTTCCTGCTCATGAACCCCTCCACGGCCTCCATAAAAGCCAACGACCCCACGGTGGCGAAGTGTTGTCGCTATGCGATGGCGTGGGGCTATGGTTCCCTGTGGGTTGGCAATTCGTGTGCCTACAGGGCCACCGACCAGAAACGCTTGATCACAGCACCGGATCCAATTGGCCCAGAGAACGACAAGTACCTCGTGGAAATGGCAGACCAAGCCTCCCTGATTGTCATGGCCTACGGTTCGCCACATAAGTCGCTCAGGGACAGAGGTCCACAAGTTGCGAGGCTGCTATCCCGTGGCGGCACGCGCCCCTTGTATGTGCTGAAACTTTCCAAGGATGGCACCCCTTGGCACCCGCTCTACCTATTGAACTCTTTGAAGCCAACCCTTTGGCGGGCCTTCAGCGCCACATCCGCGCCGGAGCAAGCTCCCCTATTGTCTGCCTTCGTGCCGCCTTCTGAGCAAGTGAGGATATTCAATGCCTGACGACCTCATTCCTGAGTCCTTGCCAGACCGCATGTCGATTCGCGAAGCCCTGTTGTTGATGGCTGTCCTTCTCTCATTCACGTTCGCGGCGCTTAAATTGCCCCCTCCCGCGCCTGCGGAAAAATCGATGAGCCCAGTGCGGTCTCTGGGGCAGTGTGAATCGAAAATTGCGAATTTGACTCCCATGGAAAAGCCGGGAATTAGGGAAAATGCTGAATAAGGTCACCATAACTGGAGCAGATGACGAGACGCCAATTGTGGCGTTGATCGAGTTGAGCGCAAAGTTTCCGTTCGTTGAGTGGGGCATTCTAGTCTCGTTGAAGAGCGAGGGAGGCCCGCGCTTTCCGTCGCGCGTCTGGATGGACGCATTCTCAACTGCCGCGGCGGAAAAGTCCTTAGCCGTGTCGATGCACGTCTGTGGGGAATGGGTACGGCGGCTCTTGCGGGGCACGCTGAAGTGGCGTGAACTTCCAAATATTCGCACTGTCGCAAAGCGCGTGCAGGTCAATACTCACGCTCAAGAGTCCATCTCAACCTGCGCAGGACTCGATTGGATGGAGGAGCGATCGGCTAAGCAGTTCATTATTCAACTTGACGGGGTCAACGACCATATTTTGGATGCATGCGTGGCTCGTTCAATGAACGTCGTCGGCCTATTCGATTCTTCACATGGCGCAGGTGTCGTTCCGAGTAAATGGCCGAAGCCCAGGTACCAGCAACGGTACTACGGGTATGCGGGCGGTTTAGGTCCTGCAAACGTAGTTGAGCAAATTCCGAAGATCCAGATAGCGCGGCGCCGGATTCAGAATTTCTGGATTGACATGGAAGGCCGTGTACGAGATGGAGGCGACCATCTCGACTTAGCAAAGGTGCACAGAGTCCTCAAAAGCTGCGCCCCGCTCATCAATCAAGAAGCCTCCTAAAACAGTCAGCATAGAAGCTTCGTCGCACCTGGCGCGGCCCCCAAACGGGCCGCGCCTTTCTTTAATTATCCACCTGCAAATCATTGTCTCGAACCCGGCCATGGCCGGCATGAAAGGAACATCCATTGGCACTCGCCTCAGTAATTCGTGCAGCAGTCAGCTCCAAAATTCTCAATAAGGTCGACCGCTTCTTCTCCAACCGCCTTACGCACATTTTCGTTGAGCTCGTGCAGAACGCCCGCCGCGCCGGCGCCACCCTGATCTCCGTCGTGACCGAGACCACCAGTTCTGGAACAAAGATCGAGTTCGAGGACAACGGCAGCGGCATCGATGACTTCGGCAAACTCCTTTCCCTCGGAGATTCGAAGTGGGACGCAGCCACAGATCGATCTGAGGACCCGGCTGGCTTTGGATTTTTCAGCATAATTCACTCCGGCGCCACGGTTCTGAGCAACGGCCTACGGGCGCACATCAGCACCGCGGCCTTTCTGGGCAACGAGGACGTCGCCATCGAGCCCACGGACGTTGGACCAACTCAGGGAACTCGTATCGTCTTTGTCCGCAGCGAGAACCTCGCCACGGTCGCCCAGGCGCTCAAAGAAGTGGTTCGCTTTGGATCGGTCGACGTGACCCTGAATGGCGTCATGCTTCCACGGGAGGACTTTCTCAAGGACAGCCTATATACGAAATTGGTCAACGGCGTCCGCATTGGAGTCTTCGCGGGCGGCGGATACCGCACCCCCTGCAATTTTCACGGGAGCGTGACAGACATCCGAACAGGAGGAGACCCGTTCCGGCTGGAGAGCGCAATTCTCCCCGCCGCAGAGTTGCGCTATGCGACGACGAGCGACATCTACGTGAAATTGGACGTGGTTGAGACGAGCAGCCTTCATCTCAAGCTGCCCGATAGAACCGAGGTTGTTCAGGACGATGCGTTCAAGGCGCTGATCGCTGAGTCGCGCATCGCCATGTATGAATACCTCGCGACGCTCCCGGCGCACTGCGCGGCGTTCAAGCAGTTCCTGGAAGCCAAGGAACTCGGGATCACGCTGCAGGAGGCCGCGCCACTACTCAAGGATTTCTTTGTGCCGGCCCGGGACTCGAATCGAGACGAGCCCTTCTCCCAATTGGTGGTCACTGCACCGCGGCTCGTCGACCCCGACGAAGTTGCTTTCGTCGAGAGCATGGATGAGGACGAGGACCGTATCGGGTTCGCCTTCGAGATGGGATTCTCCCACTTCTATAAACTCGGCCTCCGTCCGGTTCAACTCGAGCCTAGATTCAAGGGCTATCGCTGGTACAACGCAATTTCAAAATACCGAAATTTTGAGTTGACGATTGACTCAACGCCGGTCGAGGAATACTCCGCCCCGCAACTTCTCACCGTGGTCGACAAAATCACTCTGAGATTCGCGCTCGATCGGCAAAGCAAGCCCACCGTACCCTTCACCTGGGATCTTCCGTTCGCCGGGTATGCAAATGAGGATGACTCGCAAGATTGTTCTCTGCTGGTGACGAAGACGAGCCCGTGGGTTTTGGCTTCCAACCAGTACGCAGACGTGTTTGGTTTGGAGGAAGCTGCAAGTCACATCGGGTTTGATCCTGGTGATGATGTCGACAGTGATTCATCCGAGACACAGAGCGACTACTTCCAGGAGAGGGTGCGGCGAGAGATCGTTCGCGTTCTCGGTGGGACTCTCGGCGCGGCACAACTCGAACTGGGGAAAGTCATCGGCGACTATGACCTCAGAAACGCTCTGAACGCTGCAAATATCTCATCGGTGCGCTTGGTCAAGAAAGATCAGGAGTGGACCTACGAGATCAGCGCAGCAGCTTAGACAAACAAGAGGGGGAGACGGCATCATAACCGTCTCCCCCAAAATATCATTGCAAACCACTATGTCGTTACGGTGTAGCTGCCAGAACTTCGGAGAAATTGAACCTCTTCCCGGAGTGAAACAAGATTCGCGCAGCGTTCTCCAAATCCTCGAGCTTGTGCCCATCAAACAAATCTTCGGAACCGTTCACCTCGAAGGACTCGAAGAAGAAGGCTATGTTTGTGCCGGGCTTTCCGTCCAGTGCCGTAAACGGGTTGAAAGTTACCACGTTACGCTCGGTAGCCGCGTGAATTTCGGGGGTCGGTGTCATTTTTGTTCCTTTCGTTCCGGCTGCAGCCGGGTTGGCGACATATATTGCCGTTGCTATTGAACCAAGACATTGTCTGCCGTTTTCGCGCGTTCGGCAGATTCTCCACGTTCGGAATACGAGCGAGAGATGTGCGTCCGCGTGATAACTCCTTCAATAAGGGCGATCCAATCAGGGGCAGTGGTGCCGTCAAACTTCGCCCACGTTGGAGACGAGTAGATGCCGTTGGCATGCTTCATGCTGACAGCGTTGATACTGATTCCATCCCGAGCACCGCAGAACTCGTGGTGGTTATAGTGACCGTTTGGGACAACGTCGTACCATTCGATCTTGTCGGCCGCGACCGCGGGATAAAGCTTCTGGCGGACGTGAGTAGCAAGATCCTCAAACATATTGGTCGGGCTGGTGCCCCCGAACTCTGCATGAATCAAAGCGATCTGAATTCGCACATCGATGCACCTGTGAACCAGTTGGCAAAAGCTCGGATAACAATCCCTCCCCTCGTACTCAAGGATGGACCGATACTCAACGGGCGGAGTGCGGTGTGCGATTGCCTCATCGCGGACAGTATTTGCGATGCGGGCTTCATTGGCAGCAAAAGCCGCTTCATCTGCAGGGCGCCGCTTGGAAGCTTTCGGTAGGTACATATCGGAGCCAACGACGACGCCGGTATCATCACGAACTTCGTCGCGCAGATTGTGTGAATCGAGCCATGCAGCAAGTTCACGCTCCCAGCAGGCGCGCATGCGCCGCTGTATATCCTCCGCCTCGTGTGGAGTCAGCTCGACATGAGTTCTGTCGCTGTTGCCGATAATTCGGCCCCCCATGGGTTTCATGTACCACCAAGGCCCAACAAGTGGCCCGTCTATTTCCAATCGCAATGTCGCGCCGTGCCAGGATTCCAACACGGTGCGGAGGCGGTTCAATTGCCTGACGAGCAAGCCACGCAGGCTTTCTCCACGTTCGGTTGGCTCGGCAACCCGTTCACAAATACTCCTCACTAATTCTTCCGAACGCTCCGGGGCCCAGACACAAACCTGATTTAGTAGGCCCGATTGACCGAACTTCTTTTTCTGACGCCACCGTCTCATGCGATTCATGATGTGACTATATACCAGTGCCACTGTAACCGTTACAACTATTTCGCATGCGCCCTACTACAATGGGGCGCTTTTTAGTATCGCCGAACACTAGCAAGCATGGAGGACGGACATGCAATTCCCGAAACCTCCGAAGACGGAGAAGAAAATACCCTCCGCGATCAAGCGGACGGCCATCGTCAGAAAAGCCGACTGGAAGCCACTACGTCGCTCCAGCGGGGTCACGGCGAAGCCCCGCAAGCGAACACCTATTGCGCGGTCCAGTAAGCCTCTACGAGCCACCAAGCCTCTGCCACGTGCCACCAAGCCTTTGAATCGCCCGACTAAGCCCATCAGGTGCTCCTCGCCGGTTCAGCAGTGCCCCAGCAAGAAACCTGTCGACTTCGCAGCAGCGGAGGCCAAGCGGCTGGCGCGAAAAACCAAGCGCAAGACTGATAGGGCCGTCGAGAGCGAAGGCAAGTGGCCAATTGTCGATGGCGTCATGCTCATTCCCGATCCGCTCAACCCCCGCGGCCAGCGAGAGGTTTGCGTGACGGACGCAGCTTGGGCGCGATCGCAAGCCACAATTCGGCATAGGTCGAGAAACAAATGTGAAGACTGTGGGGGGCCTGCCCCCAACGGGGACGCCCACCATATCCACGGTCGAACGGCCGGAAAGCGGGACGACCACCCGGACGCACTTCTAAATCTCTGCCGGCGTTGTCATAACAAAGCCAAAATCCTGCGACGCGTCGCAGCTCGCCAGCAACAACAACAAGACCAGGAGACGAACCATGGGGAAGGTAGTCAGCGGAATTGTGTTTCATTCAAACGGGATGATGGAGACGCCACCCCCGGTGGTGGACCCGAAGTGTCCCCGATGCTCGACGCTGCTTGAGCGGTTGACATGCCCCCCAGGTATGTCGATCGCCTCGTGGTGCTTCCATCGCGCCGGCGACTTTAGCTGCCCCACCTGCATAAAGCTGAAATCTCAGGGCAGGCTGCATCGGAAGGCCCGCGTTGCGTGGTATCAGTCGTATTTTTGGCGAAAGGCGGCATAGGCTGCCCAAGTGGAGAAGGCTATGGAGGAGAAATCTATCCGTGTCTGCGGGGTGAACTTTCGGCTCGGAGTGTCAACTCTTGAGGTGGACGCGCTTCGCGCAGATGGCTCGCTCATCGACACGGCCCGATATGAGTCGCAGGTTCTCTCGTATTAAGTGAGGCGTTTCGCCGGCCAGAGGTATCCGGTTATTGATGGGGAGGCCTAAAGGACCCGGCCCGGCCGCCACAGCAAGTCTGATCTACAAACGAGGCTGCTGCGTAACCCGCTAATTTCACCGAATCCTACCATTGGCGATTTGAGAATAAAGGAGAGCACGATTCCCGCCAATATAGCCAATAGTTTGTCTATTACGTAATAGTTTTTACGACTTGCCCCCCTTCGCGCATATTTTCACCAGAACCGCTCTGCAGGTGATTCTTCACAAGCAGGCCGGGAAGCACTAAAGCAACAGTGCATCATATGCCGAAAAAGGCACGATCCAGGTCTCGCGTCACTTGATTGCCCAATGGGTGCAACGTGCCCACAGAGCGAGCGTTAATGATGGCTTCTGCAGTTGACTCCAGAACCTCAAGACGGTCGAATGCTTCCAGCACATCGCCGCCAGTCACCAACACGCCATCGTTCTCCAACAACAGGGCAGGAGTGGTTTGCGAAAGCATCGCAGCCAGCTCCCTGCCGTCACAAAATTGCGAGCCGTACCTGGCACGTTCGACATTGCGAATCACAACATAGCTTTCTGGAATCGTGCGACTATCGAGCGCAACACCCGATACGCTGAATGCAGTTGCATTTATCGGATACGCATTAACGATTGAACCTACCTCAGAATGAGCCCTGTAGATGGCTTCATGGATCATAATGGCACGGCTCGGCGTCTTACCGGCCTCAACGCGACCTTCGGATACAAGAACCAAGTCCTGAACGCCAAGTGTGCCTCGATCCACATGATGGGGAGTAATTAAGAAGCTGGAGGCATCCAGACGAGCCGAATAGCTTCCCTGCGTGCTGATAAACAGACGCTGACGATATGCACGACGTACAAACTCGCTGAGTTTGCGGCGTAACTCGTTCTCTTGGCTGGAAGGATACGCCGGTTCGAACTGCTCGAAACTGGTGGGCCGCTGTGCCTCCTGAGCTAGCTCCTCATCGGACAGGAAGCGCGTGTTTCCGCCAAGCAGTTTCGCTTTGATCAGAGTCTTGGCAGTGAACTCGAGCGTTTCAAAACGATGAAAAGCCTCTTGGAAGCTATTACCTCCAGTGACCACTCCATGATTCTCCAGAATGACGCAGCTAAAACCCTTCTGAAAGGACTCGGCAACACGCTCGCCCAGCGCGGCGCTGCCTGGCAATTCGTAAGGAGCGAAGCCAACCTCACCGCAAGCTCGGCGGGCCTGATGGAACAAGCGGGTATTCGGGACCTCATGCACGAGACTGAAGGCGACCAGCGCCGTTGGATGCGCATGAACAATTCCACCCAACTCCGGCCGACGAACGCGAATCTCTTGGTGGATCGGCAACTCGGAGGATGGCTGGCGCGTACCTTCGACGCTTCCGTCAGGGTAGACACAAACAATGTCTTCCCGTCGTAACGCGCCTTTATCGACACGAGCGGGGGTGATCCAGACGTTTCCGTTTGGTTCGCGAATCGACAAATTCCCTCCGCTTGTTGTAGTCATGCGATACCGATAGATGCGCTCCATGGCACGGAGAAGTTCTTCCCGGGGATGCAGGTAGTTCTCTGACTTGTACATTTCGACCTCAAGAATGCATTGTTTTGAGTTGACGTTGCAACCTAAGCACGGCGACTTTCGAGCAACCGGAGACTAGTTGCCGCGGACGGCTAAGACGTAGTTGAAGCGCGAGGCTGTTGTTGCGTAGTAGTGATGCCATACTCGGTATCGTAAGACCCGGCGCCTTGGATGCACAGGTTACGCCTGTCGGATTGCTGGTTGCGTGTCGTAAGACCTCCTGAACGGTTTTGACATTCCTCTCCGTTGGCCTTCAGCAACGTGCCAAAGGAATGCCGGAAGGTGTGCCCCCGATGCTCTTGCGAGTACCGTTTCCGAATTTGCAGAAAACGATAGCCTTCTCGTGCACCTGGTTTTTCCCGAAGATTCGGGTGCGCTAGCGGAGCGCGAATGGATTTCTCGACCTACTCGCCGGCAATGGACCCAAACAGAATAGCTCCGCCTTCTGGTCCTCCCGCGTCTGACCAGCGAAAAGGCCGGTATTCTCTTGACACGCCTTTCAAGGTTCCGTATAACTTTGCTGTACCCATAACGGTATCGATACCGGTATCGAGAGTATATACCGAGCCAGGGCGGGCAAATGCAACTGCCGAGGCTATTTGAGGATCGTGAATGAATAACAATATGGCTCGCATTTCCAAGATTGCCACTGCATGTGCTCTTGCATCTTCCTTTGCGTCCAGCTCGGCGCAACAAGGGAACGGAGACAGCTTTGGCGAGGTGGTTTCGTTTGTAGATCAGCACAGCAAGCTGCTCGTTCTTTCCGATGATTCCACGGGTGCATCGATCGCCGTGTGGCCGGCAATGCAAGGGCGCGTGCTTACTAGCTCTGCCGAAGGTCCGGGGGGACAAAGCTTTGGGTGGGTCAACCGCGAGTTGATCGGTTCGGGTAAGGTCGAGCAACATTTCAATGCTGTGGGCGGCGAAGACCGCATCTGGGTGGGCCCGGAAGGTGGCCAGTTTTCGGTCTTTTTCGCTCCTGGAGCACCATTCGATCTAGATCATTGGTACACGCCAGCGCCGCTCGACACGGAGCCTTTCAACATTGTTAGCCAGTCCAGGACCTCCGTTACGTTGCGTAGGGACTTCAGCCTAACCAACTACTCGGGAACAAAGTTTAAAGTAAGGATTGATAGGGAAGTGCGCCTTCTATCGGGTTCAGAGGTGTGGCGCGATCTTCGGCTGCCTGTCGTAAGCGCCGTCAAGGTGGTCGGCTACCAGTCAGAGAACACGCTCACCAATCTTGGCGAGACAAGCTGGGGCAAGGAGACGGGGCTGTTGTCCTTGTGGGTTCTTGGGCAATTCCGTACCACTCCGCAGACGACAATCGTTCTTCCAATTAGGGAAGGATCACCGGCTGACTTGGGCATTCCCGTTACCACCGACTATTTTGGAGCGGTCCCTGAAGATCGTATTGCCGTCAAGTCGAATGTGGTCTTCTTCAAAGCGGACTCCTACTATCGCAGCAAACTTGGTATCAGTCCGCGGCGCGCCAAAGGCGTTCTAGGCAGCTACGATGCTGAGAATCATGTGCTGACGATCGTGCAATATAGCCAGCCAACTGACCCGGCGGACTATGTGAATTCTGCGTGGAAGATCCAGAAGGAGCCCTACAATGGCGACGTCGCGAACTGCTATAACGATGGTCCACCCACGCCCGGCAAGCCCCAACTCGGGCACTTTTATGAGTTGGAGTCGTCCTCGCCGGCCAAGGCGCTCAAGCCCCACGAGACGATTGCGCATGTGCAGCGCACCATTCACCTTGTGGGCACGGAGCGGCAGTTGGATGGTATTGCCAGGGCTGCGCTCGGCGTTCGCCTAGAAGACGTTCGCGGATTCAATCCATAAGCGGGTGCGGTGCGACACTGCACGCCGTCAATCTAAATGAAAGCCGGCCGAGGTTATGAGCGCAGCGTCGTTGGGAGTTATGAAAGGGCAAGTATGAGCGCGACTTTGAGCTTTCTTGCGGCGGATTTGGGCGCATCGAGCGGCCGCGTGATGGATTGCCGTTGGGATGGCAGCCGTTTCAGTCTGGAAGAGATTCATCGCTTTCCTAATGGGGGGGTGCGCTTTGGCTCAGGCCTGCATTGGGATGTGCTAAGGATTTGGTCGGAGATTCAGGTAGGTCTGAAGAAATTGGGTGTATCCGGGAGTGGTGTTGCAGCTGGAATTGGAATCGATGCGTGGGGCGTCGATTATTGTCTGCTGGACAATCGCGATCGGCTGCTCGGAAATCCCTATCACTACCGGGATGTCCGGACGCATGGTGTGCCGGAGTTGTTGAAATCCGTGATGACAAGTCACGATCTGTTCCTGGCGTCCGGCGTTCAGACGATGGAGATCAACACAGTCTTTCAACTGGCCAGCATGGCGCTCCAAGAGGACCGCCGCCTCGACCAAGCGCAGACACTTCTCATGATCCCGGACCTTTTTCAGTTTCTGCTATGCGGCGAAAAGAAGGCCGAGTATACCGAAGCCACTACAACAGAACTGTATGATCTGCGCTCGCGTTGCTGGTCGCGCCAGACCCTGGAGAAATTCGACTTGCCGCCGGGCATCTTCCAAGACGTTGTGTTGCCGGGTACAGTACTTGGCCACCTCCAGCGAAGCGTCCAGTCTGAGTGCGGTTTATCGAGCGGATACCCCTGCATCGCGGTGGGTTCGCACGACACCGCCAGTGCGTTTGCGACGATTCCTCAGTTGGATCGATGCACTGCTTTTCTGAGCAGCGGAACCTGGAGTCTGATGGGCGTTCGAACGGACGAACCCAATCTTTCTGAAGAGGCTTTCCTTGATGGCTTCACGAATGAGGGGTCGGTGGAAGGCGGTGTCCTCCTCCTCAAGAACATAACTGGGCTGTGGATTCTGCAAGAGTGTGTACGGATTTGGGAAACCACTGGGAGGCACTACGGATGGACGGAATTGGAAGAGACTGCGTCGAAAGCAACTGCATTCCGTTCTTTCATTGATCCATTGTCAAGCGAGTTTCAGTCCCCGCCCGACATGTGTGCGGCCGTGCAACTCTACTGCGCGAAGAGCTACCAGCCGGTTCCGGAGACCGCGGGAGAGATCGCGCGTTGCATCTTTGAGAGTTTGAGCTTTGCCTATCGCGAAACGGTTGAGAGCCTCGAGCGCATTACTCGCCGCAGTCTCTCCACGGTTCGTGTCGTCGGTGGCGGATGCCTGAACCAGTTCCTATGCCAAATGACGGCGGACGCCTGTGGGCGCGAAGTGATTGCGGGCCCAGTCGAGGCCGCGGCGCTTGGCAATGCAATGGTTCAGGCTGTCGCCACAGGTCACTTGAAGAACTTGGCCGATGGCCGAGAAGCGTTGCAACGGTCTGTGCAGTTTGAGTCGTATTTTCCTGCTCAAGTCAGTAGATGGCAGGAGGCGTTTGAACGTTATAAATCAGTTGTTGGTCAATACCGCAACCTGGAGCATGAAGTCAGCACGGTATGAGACAAGAACTGGAACAAGTACATCGAGGAGATGAAAATGTCATCATATGCAATTCCTGAAGTGGTAAGCCCCAATCCTGTCGCACAGAATGAGGTTGTCCTGATTGCGAATGGCGATCTGCGCCAGTCGGCGAATGAAGTGTGCTGGGCCGCACAGGTTGGGCTCGAAGAGATGCTGAGTGCGGCATTTCTTGAAGATGGAATCAAAGTCCGCAGGGCGCACTCGTACAACCCAACCCTGAAGCATGGTTTCATCTCGGGTCAGCGCATGGGCATGGATATCTTTGAACATATCCATCCTGACGCCCCCCTTGTAGTGGCCGAATCGGTGTGGCAATACAGCGGTCATCTGTGGGCTGGACTTACGTCGCATCGCGGGCCCATTCTTACGGTCGCCAACTGGTCCGGGCAATGGCCAGGCCTGGTTGGCATGCTGAATCTGAACGGATGCCTGCGCAAGGCTGGGATCCCATTCAGCACCTTGTGGAGCAAGGACTTCAAAGACGCTTATTTCACACAAGGCCTGCGTCAGTGGATTAAGGACAAGGTTGTCGTCCACGATACTTCGCACATCCATGAGTTTGTTTCTGGTCGCGTAGATAAAGCAGAGAGGCTTCTCGGAAGCGCCCTGGCAAAACAGTTGCAAAGCAGGAAGGCAATCCTTGGCGTCTTCGATGAGGGTTGCATGGGCATGATGAACGCGATGATCGAAGATGCCCTGATGAATCCTGCCGGCGTCTATAAAGAGCGCCTGAGTCAATCTGCGCTCTTTGCGGCCATGCGAGAAGTCACTGCGAATGAAGCTCAGGTTATCCGAGACTGGCTGGACACAAGCGGAATGCGCTTTGACACGGGGACCGCTGAAGCTACGGATCTCACGGACGCGCAGATTCTCGATCAATGCAGGATGTACATTGCTGCACTGCGCATTGCGGATGAGTTCGGCTGTGATGCTATTGGCATTCAATACCAGCAAGGCCTGAAGGATCTTGTGCCTGCATCCGACCTAGTTGAGGGCCTGCTGAACAATGTCGATCGTCCGCCGGCGTACGGCCGCGATGGCCGCGAACTTTATGCCGGCCGGCCACTCCCCCATTTCAATGAAGTCGATGAGTGCGCAGGCCTAGACGCAATCGTTACGAATCGCGTTTGGACGGCGATGGGGCTGGATCCGGCAACTACTCTGCACGACGTTAGATGGGGGGAGCAATACACCGCCGATGGCATTGATGAGTTTGTCTGGCTCTTCCAAATATCCGGAGCCGTGCCTGCCTCGCACCTGGTCGGGGGATACAAGGGTGCGGTCAGCGAGAGACAGCCGCCGATGTATTTCCGCCTGGGTGGCGGCACACTAAAAGGTGTGTGCAAGCCTGGCGAAGTGGTATGGAGCCGCGTGTATGTCGAGGGCGGAAATCTTAACGTCGACCTTGGGCGTGCCACAGCTATTTCGTTGCCTGAGGAAGAGACGAACCGGCGGTGGAAAGAAGTTACTCAGCAGTGGCCTGTTATGCATGTCGTATTGCATGGTGTTAGCCAGAATCAATTTATGGCGAGTCATCCTTCAAATCACGTCAATGTCGCCTACGCGCCTACCGCGGAAGCGGCCGACCGCGCCCTGGCAGCCAAGGCGATGATGTTTAGTGAAATGGGCTTGCAGGTTTATCTCTGCGGAGTTGAACTTTGAAGCCTGCCGGGATACGGGGACAGGCTGACCTGGAGAGCAACCAAAGCCTGTCCCCATCCCGGCATCAATCGCTGCTGGCGGATCCCTGTCCATGCGACAAGACGATCACCTAGCCGGGTGGGAAGCGGTAAACACGATCTGTAATTGGAGACACTGCTGATGCTGGTTCAATCCGCGAGCCGACCGGAATACGCCCACGCAACCTCAAGGCGATTGGTGCCAAAGGGCATGATGGCGCCCTTTGTGCTAGTAACTGCGCTGTTCTTTCTTTGGGGCCTGCCCAACAATCTCAATGATGTGTTGATTCGGCAATTCATGAAGTCGTTTCAACTGTCCAGATTCCAGGCGGGCCTGATTCAGTCCGCGTTCTATTGTGGCTATTTCCTATTGGCTACGCCGGCCGCTTTGATGATGCGCCGCTTCGGATACAAGTCCGGAATGATCGCAGGGCTTTGCTTGCTGGGGACGGGAACTTTTCTCTTCTGGCCAGCTGCCATCGTAGGTCAGTACTGGTGCTTTCTGCTGGCGCTCTTTGTTATCGCCAGCGGCTTATCATTCCTTGAGACGGCATCGAATCCGTTCATCGCTCAACTCGGCGAGCCAGAGAGTGCCGCGCGGAGATTGAACTTCTCACAGGCATTCAATCCCATAGGCGCCATTACGGGTGTGCTTGCCGGTACGCTCTTCATCTTCTCCGGCGTTGAACTGGCTCCGGCGCAGATTGCATCCATGAAAGTGGCAAAGACGTACAGCAGGTATCTTCGCAATGAGACATTGCGGGTAGTCAATCCCTACCTCGTCATTGGCGGTCTTGCCTTTCTGCTGGCAATCCTCATCTGGCGGTGCCGCTTTCCGGCAGTTGCAACGGAGAGCGTCGAAGGCTACAGCGGAAACAGCAGCTTCAAAGATCTGCTGCGCTATCCTCACTTCCTCACCGCTATCTGCGCGCAATTCATGTACGTTGGAGCACAGGTAGGCACCTGGAGTTACTTCATCCAGTATGTGCAGGACTATACGCATCGCCCAGAGAAAATTGCCGGCTATTTTCTCACAGGGACACTCTTCGCCTTCGGAATTGGGCGCTTTGCTTCGTCTGCCCTGATGGGCAAGGTCAGCGCAGCCCGGTTGATGGGAGTCTACAGCATTATCAATGTTGGCCTTCTCACGGTTGGGGCATTCATGCCGGGTTGGACGGGACTCTGGACGATCTTCCTATCGAGCTTCTTCATGTCCGTTATGTATCCAACAATCTTCGCTCTTGGCATTGAGGGCCTCGGCGAAAACACCAAGATCGCTGCCTCGCTCATCATCATGGCGATTGTAGGTGGTGCAGTTCTCACGCCTATCATGGGTCTCATCTCGCAACGCACCGGAAGCATTGCTAATGCGTACGTCGTACCGTTGATCGGTTATATCTTTGTCGCTCTCTATGCATTCTGGGGAGCGCATTTGCGACCCCTGAGCCGCCAATACTCATGAGCACTCGGAACCAAAAACTTCCGCTATCGCCGATTTTCAGAATAAGGACAGATTCTTTACATGCGCGCTTCGCTTTTTATTACCTGCTACAACGACACACTCTACCCGGAGACGGGCCGAGCGGTGGTTCGGTTGCTCGAACGGCTGGGTGTCGAGCTCGATTTCCATCCGAAACAGACCTGTTGCGGGCAGATGCACGCCAACACGGGGTTTCGCAGCGAGGCATTCTCGCAAGCCAAGCGCTTAGTGCGCCTCTATCAGGACACTGAGACCGTCGTGATTCCCTCCTCTTCTTGCGTGGCCATGATCCGCGATCAGTACCCAGGGCTGATCGAAGAGTTGGGGAATGAGGAGCTGAGAAAGCAGTTTGCGACCCTCCTGCCCAGGATCTTTGAGTTGAGCGAGTTCCTCATCGACCGGCTTGGCGTGGAGGACGTGGGAGCGTACTTCCCTCACCGCGTGACCTATCACGCCAGTTGCCACGCCCTGCGCGGCATCCACCTGGGTGACCGTCCCTTCCGCCTACTAGCTAAGGTGCGCGGCCTCGATCAAGCGACGCTGCCGAATCTGGATCGCTGCTGCGGTTTCGGCGGGACATTTTCGGTGAAAAACGCAGAAGTCTCCTCGGCCATGCTCGCGGTCAAGCTGCAGGACGTGGTTTCGACGGGCGCGGAGTATTGCACCGCTCTGGACAACAGTTGCCTCATGCACCTCGGTGGCGCGATGCACCGCCAGTATGTCGGAATGAAGACTATCCACATGGCGCAGATTCTGGCCAGCACTGAGGAGTTTCCGGCGGAGGCGACGCTATGAGCCAGCCAGTCGCTACGCGCCTGGGGCTCGATCCCACGCTCGCCCCGCCCTTTCCCCAGGCGGTGCTGCCCGTTCTGCGCAATCCGCAACTGCGCAAAAATGTGGCCCATGCCATCGATGTAATTCAGACCAAGCGCGCCAAGCTGGTGGCCGAAAAAGCCGACTGGCAGGAATTGCGCTCGGCAGCCGCGGCCATCCGAGACCATGCACTGGAGAACCTGGGCACATATCTCGAGGAGTTTGAAGCCCGCTGTACTGCCGCCGGAGGCACCGTACACTGGGCTGCCGACGCCGCAGAAGCCCGCCGGATCATCCTTGATTTGCTCCGCCAGGAGAAGGCCAGCAACGTTATCAAGATCAAGACCATGACGTCGGCGGAGATTCAGTTGAATCCCTTCCTCGAGGCCAACGGCGTCCACGCTTTCGAGACTGATCTGGCCGAAATCATCCTCCAGTTGGGCGAAGAAGAATCCTCGCACATCGTTGTCCCGGCGCTGCATGTCAATCGCGGCCAGGTACGCGAGATCTTCGCCCGCGCCATGGGCCTCAAGGACCTTTCTGACGATCCGGAAGTCCTGACCAACGCCGCTCGAACCTATCTTCGCAAGAAGTTCCTCACCATCCCCACAGCAATCAGCGGCGCCAACTTCCTCATAGCCGAGACAGGCGGCGTAGCCGTTGTCGAGTCGGAAGGCAACGGCCGCATGTGCCTTACGCTACCCAAGACCATGATCACCGTGGCCGGAATCGAGAAGGTGCTGCCCCGCTTCCAGAACCTCGAAGTGATGTTGCAGCTATTGGCCCGCTCCGCCACGGGCGAGCGCATGAACCCTTACACATCACTCTGGACCGGCGTTACTGCCGGCGATGGGCCGCAAAATTTCCACGTAGTCCTACTCGACAACGGTCGCTCGTCCATCTTGGCCCGCCCCAAGCACCGCCAGACTCTCAAATGCATCCGGTGCGCAGCCTGCATGAACACCTGCCCCGTCTATCGCCAGACCGGGGGCCACGCTTACGGCTCCGTTTATCCCGGACCGATCGGTGCCATCCTTACGCCGCAGTTGATGCAGATGCACCACGCACAATCGCTGCCTTATGCCTCCTCACTCTGCGGCGCCTGCTACGAAGTCTGCCCCGTCAAAATCAACATTCCCGAAGTGCTGCTTGAGCTCCGCGCAGAAGTGGTCAACCAGGAACGCAAACAACTTGGTCGCGCCTTCGACCCCATGTACTGGGGCCTGCGCATCGCCAACCTACTCTTCTCCCGCGCTTGGATATTCCATGCCGCACAGTGGTTTGGATGCATCGGCCTAGGCCTCTTTACCCGCAAAGACGGATGGATTCACTCTCTGCCCAGCGTGGGCGGCAAATGGACCCAGACTCGCGACCTGCGCGGCCTGCCCAGTCAGACATTCCACAGTTGGTGGGCAGCCCGCGGCCCGCGGCCGAATCACGCCGAGCTCATCGAGGAGGCAAAATGACCGCATTTGTCCAGTCCCGCGGAATGATCCTCGACCGCGTTCGTACCGCCATCCAAACTCCTGCGAAAGACCTTGCGGATGCGGCGGCCGATTACTTGGCCCTGCCGCGCAACTACACCCGCCATGGCTCTCTCTCCACCAAAGGCCGCCTGCAGCTCCTGATCGATCGCCTGCGCGAATACGATGCCGAGGTGTTGGAGTGCAGCCCCAGCGAGCTTCCCGCAGTCATCGCGGCCCAATTGGCCGCTAGCGGCAAGCACATTTTCGTCGCCCCTGCAGGACTGCCTGCCGCCTGGCTGGCTCCCGGATACGAGTGGAAGCTAGACCACGGCCTCAACACTGCTGAAATCGAAGAGGCCGAGGGTGTGCTCACTGCGGCCTCATGCGCCGTGGCCGATTCGGGGACCATCGTCATCCACCACACAGCCACTCAAGGCCGTCGCGTCCTCACGCTTCTACCTGACTGGCATCTATGCATCCTCCACTCCAGCCAGGTGGTAGAGGTCCTGCCCGAGTACTTCGAACGCTGCCAGCAGCCGCCAGCGTTCCACTCCAGCGAAGAAGACCTGTCGATGGCCACGACCCCGGCTCTCGCCACTTATATCTCCGGCCCAAGCGCCACCGCAGACATCGAAATGACTCGCATCAAAGGCGTCCACGGGCCACGATTCCTTCATGTGATTCTGGTGCGGGAACAAGTTTAATGAAGATCGAGACTAATCGCTGCAGGGTATTCCGCCAGAAGCACATGTAGACCATTCAGTGTCCCAAACTGTCCGTAACGCTTTGATGAGTGTCATGCAAGAGGATCACGAACCTTGCTGCATGCGTGAGGAGAATACTGAGGCGACAGTCTCATGACTGAGCCAAATTCAGGATTAAGTGCCAGCGTTCGGCTTCCGGCGTGATGACTCAAAGAGCTCCGATACTCTCTTTTCTTGACATTCTCATTCGCACCAGCAACGCCGGCATGATGCTTGGAAGGTTGTTGGGTTGGGGTTGATCTGAATCCCGGCCCAGGTCTGCGGAAATACCCTAGACGCAGAATCAACGCGCCTGGTGCCAGAGCCGAACGTGGTTCAATGACAGGGTGTGTGTCCGGCTGAGTTTTGGGGCCAATCAAATCGATGACGTCAAATCAAAAGCTCGAAAGCGTGGGGGAGAGTTATGGCCCTACAAAGTCAAGCCTATTTGGCTTCTTCAAATCTTCTTCTCTTCTTGCTGTCACGCTTCCTATCAGTTGAGGCGCGAATAACAAGCTGTGGCTCAATTATCACCGTCTTATTTCTAGGACGCTTCCTGGATTCCAAGAGCGATAAAGTAAGGCGTGCAGCACTGACACCGATCTGCTCGGTGTTTTGATCGATGCTCGACAGGGGAACACGCAGTTCACTGTCGTAGTGAAGATTTCCGCAGCCGATTACGGCGATATCTTCAGGGATCCGGAAACCCGCATCGAGTATCGCATGGATCGCTCCAATTGCCATGGAATCGTTGTAAGCGAATACTCCATCCGGACGTTCCGTCAAGCCAAGCAACTTCTTCATCTGCTCCTCGCCGCTCTCTCTGCTATGAACATCCGCCATCCTTGGTGCGGAAACATAGCCAGGCAGGGATTTCATCTTGAATTTGGCGATCGCCTTAAGATATCCATTGAGACGCCCTATGCCCGGGCTAGTCTCCGGCCCACGAAGATGTGCAACCTTGGTGCATCCGATTTCAATAAGATGCTCCGTGGCAAGGGACCCAACAACTTCATCATCGGCACCGACATAGTTTGTGTCGAGATCTGGAAATCGGCGGTCGATCAAAACAAACGGCGTACCTGCTTCGAGCAAGCGCCTGAATATGGCGGACTCCGATCCTCCGGAAGCAATAATAAGTGCGTCGAACCTCCGAGCCAATAATCGATCTAATGTGCGCCTCTCCAATTCCGCATCCTCGCCCGCAGTCGAGATGATGAGGCCGTAGCCTTTCTTCAGAAAAGCCTCAGTAAGAGAAATTGCTATCTGGGCGAAGAACGTGTGCAGTAGATCGGGCACTACGAGACCAACGAGGTATGTCCGTCCAGTGACCAGGCTGCGCGCAGCAAGATTTGGAGTGTAGTTAACCTCCTTGACACGTGCCAGAACTCGCTGGCGAGTCTTTTCGCTGACATCGTCCTTGTTTCGCAGAACCTTCGACACAGTGATAACGCCAATCCCAAGATCGCGCGCAATGTCTTTCATGGTGACGGCCATAATCAAATGATTTTACTATAAATGGCATCGTTACCGGTATCGACTCTGGCGCCGCTCGAACAGAGGACTCGGGCGCTGGATCAGGGAGACCCACTCACAGGCTGGCGGTTGCCGGAGTGCTTCGCCTACCTGCGGCGGCTGCTCGAAGGCAGACTCAAAGAAGCATGGCAGCCGCGAGTACGTTCAGGTGACACGGCTGCCGGAGACCTTCGCGCTCCCGGAAGTAAGCCATGCCATCGAACATGCCTTGCAACTGGGCACGATCAACTTCGATGCAGTGCGTCATCTCATGCTGTGCCGCATCGGCGAAGGCCGCCGCGTCTGGACATGGAGAACTTCCCCCACCTGCCGCTGGCCCAGGTACAAACCACGCAAGCCGCTGACTACATGAGCGCTCTTGTAGAGATGTGCGCATGAGAAAACGATACTTCGAGCACCGCGACTCGTACTCCGACACGCCGCAGTTGCTGTTGGAACGTCACCTAAAGGAACTGCGTCTGCCCACCATGCTGCGCGAGTACGATCACATCGCCCGACAGTGCGTGGTCTCGTGGGCGGGTGTACCCGCAGCGCCGATTTCTAGAGCAGTCAATTTGAAAATTATCAGTACTTTTCTGTTTTTTGCGTTTTTCACTTGACAACCTGTCGATTCCGGGGAGAGACTTCAACCTCAAGCGGTACGGTATCGTTACCGGTATCGACTTCTCGCAGTGCGCCGAGCCAACTTCGGTTGGCGATCTGCGAGCTTCTAAGGCGTGGACGGGGTCGATAAACGAACGAGAAAATTGAGCTGTAGGAGGGTTTATGCATCCTGATTCCGCGTCGCGCACCTTTCGTAAGCCGCTATGCCGTGCGGCTTCTCTACTGATATTGCTAGTCGCGGGTATGGGAGCGCTGGGCGGGAATGGCGGCTGCAGCGCCTACGGCCAGTCTGGAAAAGTGACGCCGGTCATCACCTGGGCGACGCCGGCGGCCATTTCTTACGGCACTCCATTGAGCGCGACGCAGCTCAACGCCACAGCAAACGTGCCGGGCACCTTTGGCTACTATCCGCTCACGGGCACCGTGCTGGCGGTGGGAACGCAGTCGCTGTATGCGCTTTTTACGCCCACCGACACCACCGACTACAACACCGCCGCCGCCACGGTCATTTTGACTGTGAATCCCGTGAATAAAATAACGCCGGTCATCACCTGGGCGACGCCGGCGGCCATTTCTTACGGCACTACGTTGAGCACGACGCAACTCGACGCCACTGCAAATGTGCCGGGTACTTTCGCCTACTATCCGATTTCGGGCACCGCG
>Ga0302278_10001631_pt1 | contig 27344 bp, 21 predicted proteins | sample III_Bog_N3_2_FD_194543 | JGI IMG/M metagenome (GOLD analysis project Ga0302278, IMG submission 194543) | Peat permafrost microbial communities from Stordalen Mire near Abisko, Sweden - III_Bog_N3_2 | ecosystem: Environmental > Terrestrial > Soil > Wetlands > Peat | place: Sweden: Abisko... | reverse complement strand
CGGCGTGAGGTCCGGCGCCAGTTCCGGTGAGGGCTGGTCGGGGGCTTGCGTTTCCTGCATGTCCATAAACTGTAGCTGATAGAGGCGCAGATAAGTTGGCGAGGAGATGAGCAGCTCCTCGTGCGTACCGATTGCGGTGATGCGGCCGTCTTCAAGCACGGCAATGCGGTTGGCGCGGCGAATGGTGCCGAGGCGGTGAGCGATGACGAGAACCGTGCGGCCTTCCATCAGGTTGGCAAGCGCCGCCTGCACCAGGGACTCGCTTTCGGCGTCGAGCGCGGAAGTGGCCTCATCGAGGATGAGGATGGGCGCATCTTTGAGGATGGCGCGGGCAATGGCGAGGCGCTGACGTTCGCCGCCGGAGAGGCGGAAGCCCTTTTCACCGACTACAGTGTCGTAGCCCTGCGGCATGCGCAGAATGAAGTCGTGGGCCAGCGCATTTTTTGCGGCCCGAACCACGATGTCGCCCTGCACCTCGGGTTGACCGTAGGCGATGTTGTTACGCACCGTGTCGTTGAAGAGAATGGTCTCCTGCGTAACCTGGCCGACCTGCCTGCGGAGAGAGCCGAGGGTACAATCGCGAATGTCGTGACCGTCAATGAGAATGCGCCCACTGGTTACGTCAAAGAATCGCGGAATGAGATTCACGAGCGTCGACTTGCCTGCGCCGCTGGGACCGACGAGCGCGAGAACTTCGCCGGCGCGGACTTCAAGATCAACATTGTGCAGGATCTGATGCTCGCCCTCTTCGGTGGAGTACGAGAAGCCAACATTCTCAAACTGGACGGATTGCGCAAAGCCCTTCAGCGTGATTGCGCGCGGGCGTTCCTTCACATCGTCCTTGGCGTCGAAGAAGGCGAAGATGGAGGACGATGCGCCCATGGCCTGCTGGAAGCTGTTGTAGAAGGATGCGAATTTGCGGACCGGATCGTAGAGCTTGAAGAGGGCGATGATGAAGGTAATGAAGACTGAAGCCGTCATGCGGCCATGCACGATTTCGTTGCGGCCGATCCAGAGGAGGAGCGCAATGGCGACTGAGCCAATGGTATCCATCAGCGGCGAACTGATGGACTGGATGCGGACGCTATGGAGGTTGGCGCGGAACAGGCGGCTGGCCGCTTTCTTGAAGCGCAGAATCTCCCACAGTTCGGTGTTGAAGGCCTTGACAATGCGGTTGCCGGTGATGGTTTCATGCAGAATGTTCTGTATCTCGGCAAGCTTGTCCTGCCCGGTGCGGGTGCGCTGGCGGACGGAGCGGCCAATGCGGCGCGAAGAAGTAATCACGACCGGGACAAAGAGCAGCAGTGCCCAACTGAGACGGCCTCCCAGCGCAATGACAAGGGCCATGGTGGCAAGGAAGGTGAAGAACTGCTGCAGGAACTCGCCGATGACGGAGCTGACCGCGGTCTGCACTTTGTCCACATCGTTGATGAGCGTGGAAAGAATGGTGCCCGTGGCGTGCTTGTGAAAAAAGCTGGACGACCGGCGCAGCGTCGCTTCGTACAGGTTGTTTCTGAGGTCGGTGATGAGGCCGTATCCGGCATAATTCACCAGGTAAGTTCCCAGGTAGTCGCACAGGCCCTTGATGATGGTGGAACCGACCAGCGCGAAGGCCACGACCGTCCAGGCATTGTGCATCCAGTGCGGGGCCAGGCGATGCACGTCGAACTGCCAGCTTGCAGGAGCAAAGGGAAAGAGAGGCAGCGCGCTGGAGGGGTTGTCCGGCTTGAGCACGACGCCGAGGATGGGCACAAAGAGCGCCATCCGCAAAGCTTCAAGCAGGCCGACGACTGCAAGCAGCAACACACCGGGGAGCCACTCAAACCAGAAGGGCAGCCCGTAGCGCACAAGGCGGAGAAAGTTCTTCATGCTTTCGGGTCCGCCTGATGGCTCGGTGACGCTGCGATGAGCCGTTGCTGGTTGGTGCGCAACTCCATCCAAGTATTGTATCTGGCCGGTCAGGCGGTGCGCCTTGTGCGGTGCTCGTCCACTTTCGCGGTGCGTCCGTTATTCTGATGGCGGTCGCCTGGTGGGGAGAATGCGATTTCGAGTGCGCACGATGAAACTTACGGAAGACCGCACGGTCAAGCGGCTTCGCTGGGTCATGATTGGCGCAATGCTCTTCAGCGCAATCAACACGCTTCTCTGCCAGAGCGAGAGTTTCTGGCGCAATCCTGAAACTGCGATCCGGGGCGATGGATTGTCGATCCACAACCCGACCAATCATACGTTCGAGTTCTTTCTGGGGAATGGTTGGCAGGCCTATGTCGCCGCCTGCCTGGTGTATTTCGCGGCAGCGTTTCTGCTGGTGTCGATCCTTCCCAGAAGGTCGGGGCTGACCGCGATTTTCTCGCTCCTCTTCGGTCATCTCTATGGGGCATCGAACTGGCTCGCCGTCGGCTGGCGCCTGGGAGTGCAAGGCCCCGCCGTGTATTCAATTGTGCTGAGTACGGTGCTGGTGCTTGCGGCATTTGCAGCTCCGGGCACTGGGGCATTGGACCTGAAGCGGCTGCGCTGGGTGGTGTCGGCGCCGCTGGCTCTCGATTTCGCTTTCACGCTCATCGGCCAGCCGGGCAGCTATTGGTCTCATCCTGAGACGGTGCATGAAGCCAACGCACTGAGCCGCTACTTCCTGGAGCGGGGCTGGACGGCATTCGTTCTCTACGACCTGGCTTATATTTCCGCGGTGTTCGTGCTGGTTTCCGTGCTGCCGGAAACGATCGCAGCCATTTGCGCCTTCAGCTTCCTGTTTGGAGGATTCGACGGAGCCTCCAATTGGCTGTTCTACGAGTGGAGAATGGGAATGGAAGCGCCGGTTCTATTTGGAATGGTCTTGAGCGCAGTCCTGGTGAGGTTCGCATTTCCTGTTGGGAGATTGGAGGAAGGATCGGCGGCGGTTGCGCCGGAGGACGGGTGCGCGGCCTGCTTTAATACGCTTTGAGGCTTTGGATAGCTTTGAGGATGGTGTCGGGCTGGGGGCTCGGTGACGGTGCAATGAGCCGGTGGTGGTTGGTGCGCTGCGCCATCTCCGTATTGTATCTGGCGGGCGGGGCGGCGAGGGGGGCAGTCGCGGCGGCGAAACCATAACAAGAGTCGTCACCGAATTCGGCGGCTACCACTTATCTCTGTTCCGGGTCTCATTATTCAGAGGGATCTTCTTCAAACGCAAAACCTCCCCCAAACTCAGGTCCGGCATTTTACGGAACCCTTCCAAACGCTTTAGTGTGCCTGCCGCGACGGATTCATCCTGCGCTCCAAGAGCACTATTTTCGTCAATCGATCCCGTCACGGTCTGTAATGGCTGCTTAGCTGCGCGTCGTTCGGCTTGCCTGCTCTGCTGCTTACTGCGGGGGATGCCCACGCGGGTTCCTTTGGTGCTTTTGCCGTACACATTTCGGCGGTCGCGCTTTAGGCTGAGTGCCTTCTTCTCTTGCGGAGTCTTCTCCTTCGCCATTCAATTAGCCTCGTCTCAAACTCTATCGCGCAGACTCTATCGAGCCAAGCCCAATCGGTCCAAGTTGGTGCAAAAAACAATTCGCTCAAAAAGACGGCTTTCTGGCGATTAATCAATAAATGATATACTGCATATATATCATGGGAAGAAGGAATATAAATGCGGACTCTGGTTGACATTCCCGATGGCGATCTGGCCGTCATCAACAAAGTCATCAAGGCTCAATCCATCTCACGCGCTGAGTTTATACGACGCGCCATCGCGCAGAGCCTGACTGCACACCGCAAAGCACAAATCGAAAAAGCTCGGGAAGCGGCTTTCGGCCTGCTAGCTGGACGTTCTATTGACGGGATGGAGTACCAGGAGAGGATTCGTCAGGAATGGGAGTAAGGAAAGCTCTCCTCGATACAAATATCCTGATCGACTACCTGGCGGGCATAGCTCAAGCACGGGCCGAAGTGGAACGCTACGCGATGCCTGCTATCAGTATCATTACCTGGATCGAAGTGATGGCGGGCGCTACGCCGGACGACGAGCAGGTACGGCGGGATTTCCTCGCTACCTTCATGGTCTTGCCGCTCACAATGGAAGTTGCTGAGCGTTCGTCAGAAATCCGCAGACACCGAACCCCCAGACTCAAGGTGCCGGACACCATCATCCTGGCAACAGCGCAGCTCGACGACCTGCTTCTGGTGACGCGGAATTCCAAGGACTTTCCGGCTAAGGAACGGGATGTACGGATTCCCTACAAGCTCTAGAGTTCGCCGAGAGACAAAAGCAGGTCCTTCGACTCACCACCCCCAGGCTGAAAAGCGCCTGGGGCCCCGTTCGCTCAGGATGACAGTTCATTGTGTGTAGGAATTTTAGAGACAGGACTCTCGTTTCTGATTCAATACGCCTTGAGGCTGAGGATGGCTTTCAGGATGGTGTCGGGCTGGGGCAGGATTACGTCTTCGAGGATGGGCTGGTAGGCCACAAACGTATCCATCGATCCGATGCGGCGCACAGGGGCGTCGAGGAAGTCGAATAGCTCGTCGGCGATGCGGGCTGCGATTTCCGCGCCGTATCCCCAACTGATCATGTCTTCGTGGGCCACGATGACGCGGCTGGTTTTCTTAATGGAAGTGGCGATGGCTTCCCAGTCGTAAGGGTTAAGCGTACGCAGATCGATGACCTCGACCTCAATGCCCTGGCGCTGGGCCTGCTGCGCCGCCTGCAGCGCACGGGGCACCACTGCGCCGTAGGTGACGAGCGTGATGTCTGTGCCGGGACGAACGATTTTGGCCTTGCCAAAGGGGATGGCGAACTCCTGCCCTGGATAAGGCGCGCGACCGTAGGTTTCGCGGTAGAGTCGCTTGTGTTCCAGGAACAGGACCGGGTCGTCGCAACGGATAGCGGTGCGCAGCAGGCCGCTGGCGTCGAGTGCGTTGGACGGGAAGACGACGCGCAGGCCGGGGATGTGGGTGAAGATGCTCTCGCCGGATTGCGAGTGATAGATGGAGCCGCCGGTGAGATAGCCGCCGATGGGGACGCGCAAGACGACCGGCGAGGCCCACGCGCCGTTGGAGCGCCAGCGCATCAGGGCCAGCTCATTATGAATCTGGTGCATGGCAGGCCAGATGTAGTCGAAGAACTGGATCTCGACCACTGGCTTCATGCCACGGGTTGCGTAGCCGATGGCGCGGCCCACGATGTTGGCCTCGGCGAGGGGTGAGTTGAAGACGCGCTCGGAGCCGAATTCCGTTTGCAGCCCGGCGGTGAGCTTGAAGACGCCGCCCTTACCCTTTACTTCAGAAAGCGCTTCGGCGCGGCTGGCGTCGGCTACATCTTCGCCGTAGAGCACAATGCGGGGATCGCGGCGCATCTCGTCGTGGAGGCAGGCGTTGATGAGGTCCGCCATGGTGCGCGGATCGCTTCCCTTCTGGCCTCCGGCTTTTCCGCCGCCTACGGAGCCGGGAGCCTCGGCATGCTCGGTGGCGAAGGCTGAGCTGGTGGGATCGAGGTCTTCGGAGTAAACGTGCTCGGTAATGCTGGATACGGCGGGGAGCGCGGCGGCAAGCGCGATTTCCGCAGCGGCTGCGGCTTCCTGGTCCAACTGCTTTTCAAGCTGGTTGATTTCTTCGGCGGTAAGGATGCCCTCGCGCAACAAACGCATCTGCATCTTGGCCAGCGGATCGCGCATGGCGTCGGCTTCGCGCTCGGCTGCGGAGCGATAGAGCTTGTCATCGTCAGAGAGCGAATGCGAGTAAGGCCGCACGCAGTGGCCGTGGACAAAGGCGGGGCCGTGTCCGGCGCGGCAATGGGCGGCTGCAGCCTGAAAAGCGCGGAGGCAGGCTTCGGGGTCGGTGCCGTCTACCTCGGCAAAAAAGAAGTTGGGAAAGTTGGCGACGAGTCGGGAAATGTTGCCGCCGGGCGTATTGATTTCCACCGGGACGCTGATGGCGTAGCCGTTGTCTTCAACGCAGAAGATGACGGGGAGCTTCTGGTTTGAGGCGGTATTGAGCGCCTCCCAGAACTCGCCCTGGGAGGTGGAACCCTCGCCAAGCGAGGTGAAGACCACTTCGTCGCCGTGAAACTCTACGTCGTGGAGGGAGCGGTAGTCGGCAACGTCTTCGGGCTTGGCGGCGGCTTCGGGATGGCGGCTAAAGTAGCGGCCGGCTTCGGCGCAACCCACGGCGTGCAGAAGCTGGGTGGTGGTGGAAGAAGAGGTGCTGACGATGTGGAGGGGACGGCTGCTCCAGTGGGTTGGCATCTGCCGGCCGCCGCTGGCCGGATCGGAAGCGGCGCCGACAGCCTGCAACAGCATGTCAGTAGGCGTGACGCCGAGAGCCAGGCACAACCCACGATCGCGATAGTAGGGGAAAAACCAGTCGTATCCGGGACGAAGAGCAAGAGCCGCAGCCACCTGGAGCGCCTCGTGGCCTGCTCCGGAGATTTGGAAGTAGATTTTCTGCTGGCGTTTGAGGAGGATTTCGCGATCGTCCACGCAGCGGGACAGCACCATCAGCCGATAGATTTCGACCATCTGCTGAGGGCTCAAGGCGCCTTCACCCTCAACCGTCTCGGGCTCACGAGCTCCGGAAACTGCCACTTCCATTCCCGACTTCCCCCAAACCATTTGGATGCAAATCAAAACCTGATTGTAACAACTCCGCCCGAGTTTCTCACGGGCGCAAATCACATGACTGGCGTGGCGCAGAGCGTCAACGCATTATGGGAGGCGGAGGCGGCAGATAGACCGGCATTCCCGCCACGGGGGTACTCATGTGTTCCTTGACGTTGTGGGCGAGTTTCTCAATCATGGCGAACTTGTGCAACTGCTCTGGAGTGAGCGAATCGGAGTTTGCCTTGCGGACCTCGGCGTCGAGTTCATTGGCCAGCTTGAGGAGCTTGTTGGTGTCGGAGACGATCTCCTTTTGGCGCATGTCGTTGAGTGCGCGGAACCGCCGGGCCGCGTCTATCTGGTCTGGCTCACTCCGGTCGTCGTCGAGTCCTCCGCCGATGCGCTGGCCGAGGGGCTGGGGAAATGGCATTTGCGGGCCAGGAACGCCGACTTGTGCATGGGCGGTTCTGGCAGCCAGCAACGTCAGGCAGATTGCCAGCAAAGCGGCGAGAGTCGCGACCAGGCCAGGACGCGCGAGGCGCGATGTGCCCGCGTGCCGGGCGGCAATGGAATTCAGCGATACAGGCCGTTTCTTACTCATAGCGGACCATCCTCAATCCAAGCGCGACCTCCCGCATGCTGCCCTGTCCATCGAGGAACCTGCATCCGGCTAACCCGGACCCACGCTCAGCTTCATTTTTTCCTTCACATCATGGGCCAGTTTCTCAATCGCGTCGGCCTTGCGGATGACGTTGAGAGAGAGTGTGTCCTTGCTGGTCTTGTCCACTTCCGTTTTCAGGTCGGTAGCGAGTTTGAGCAGCTTTTCGCTGTCGTCGGCAATCTGCTTTTTTCGTTCCGTGTTGGCCGCCTCAAAGTCCTTCTTCTGGGTCTGCTGGCTGTTGATGTCATTCGCCTGGTTGCTGTCGGGAAATCGATTCAGTTCCGGGGGAAGATGGGGATTGGCGTTCTGCTGCAACAGTCCATGGCTGACCGTGGGTAGGGTGGCCACCACGACCGCGAGGGCGAAAGCGCCGATCCAAATCGCGCGCGGGAATCGGACAACCCTGGCCGAATACTTCTGGAGTTTCATGGGACGACCTCCTGCGGAATGCCGGGGTGGCCCGGCGACGAGGATGTTTCGGGCGCGTGCCAGTCAGGGCGACGGGCAGGCGGACGGTCATGCAGACAGGCGGCCTGACAGGCAACCCGAGGCATCCTGCGGACAGTCTAGTCTAGAACCAGGAGAATTGGATGCATCCTTTTCAGTTTGTGGCAATTTTGGGCTTGATCCGAACGGGCCTGTTCGCCGAGGGCCGATTTCTGGGCAAGGTGCTGGACGAATGGATTCTTGACGCCCAGGAGTTTATCCATACCAAGCTGCCGCACCTGCTGATGGCGGTGCTGATTGCGTACGTTCTTGTCCGCCTGCTGCGATTGATTACCAACAGAATGATTCGGATCGCGGAACAGCACGCGGCGGCCGGCAACCGCATTTCGCAGGTAAAGACGCTGGCCAATGTGATTCGCGCCACCGGGCTGGCGATTATCGGGACGATTACCGCGTTGCAGATTCTGGCGGCCGTGGGGGTGAATTTGACACCGCTGCTGGCGTCTGCCGGGGTAGCTGGAGTAGCCGTGGGACTGGCAGCGCAGAGCATTGTGAAAGACGTGCTGAACGGCGTAATCATCGTGATTGAAGACCAGTTCGATGTGGGAGATACGGTGCGACTTTCAGGCATGACCGGGACGGTGGAGGCGATGACCCTGCGCAAGACAACAGTGCGCGATGGGGACGGAACGCTTTACCTGATTCCCAACTCGCAGATCACGATTGTTGCCAACCTGAGCAGGGACTTCTCGGTCGCAACCATCAATGTGAGCGTGGACTTCTCTGCCAATCCTGACAAGGTACAGGAGATCCTGAAGACCGTGGCCACGGACATACGAAACAGCGAACAGTTCAAGGCGGTCTTCCTTGCCGATCCGCAGGTTCTGGGTGTGGATTCGATGAAGGGCTCGCAGTTGATTTTTCCGGTGATCTTCAAGACCAAGGCGACGCAACAGTATGGGCCGATGCGGGAGTTTCAGCGGCGGGTGCGGTTGGCTCTCGAAGAGAACCACATGCTGCCGGGAGATCCGAATCGCGTGTTCAGTTCATTCACCGAAAAGGGGAACGAAGCGCAGCAGGGGTCGGCAGTTCCGGAGGAGCACCGCGAGGCTCCCATTGCGGACCCAACCACGAATAAGGCGCATGATGTGAATCCGTTCAACCCGGAATAGGGCGACGCGGGCTGAAGCCCCATCTTTTCCTATTTAGGGTGGCTTATGGCACATCTACGTCTATTCTGCGCCTTCGCACATTCACGTCAACTCCGAGGGCATAAGCGGACTTCAGGCCCCAGGCTCGATGGCGTCCAATAGAGTTTCTACGTCGGTAATGGGGGGCAGACAGGTGCGGCCTCGGCAGACGAGAGCAAAGGCTTCGGCGCCGGGCGGCGGCACTGGAACGCGAAACCCGCTTTCGGCGAGAAGCGAGTTGGCGAGCGCCTCGGGAATGCCGCCCGCGACGAGGCGGAAGGACGCAATGCGCATGACGGTTTTGTTGACGGCGAAGCGGGCGACGGCCACGGCTTCAAGACGTGCGGCGTCAGGGCCCGAGCCGACGACAATGACCTGGACGGGGTCGAGCAGGAGCTGCTCCAATGCCAGGCCGTAACTGCCGGCGAAGAGGCCGAAGTGTTCGACGATGCCGCTGAAGGAACTGAGTGTCGCTTCGGCGATTTTGCGATATTCGCCGCAGCCGCTAAGGGCTTCAAGACGCAGCAGCGCAGCTGCCGCCGTGGGGTTACCGGCGGGCGTGGGTGCGTCCTGAATCGGCTTCCGGCGCGCACCTAAGGCGCCCAGCGGCGTTACACCGGCTGCAAGCCCAGCGGTGTCGTAGAACGCTCCCTCGGCGCGATCGTAAAAGCGCGCGATCATGGAGTCGGCCAGCTTGATGGCCGCGTGGTAGTACTTCATCTCCCCGGACGCGAGCCAACCATCAACCAGGGCGTGCACGGTAAATGCGTAATCGTCGAGCGTTCCCAGGACATGTTCTACCGGTCCTGAATCGCCGATGAAATCGTTTCCAGCGTAGGCGAGAACATGGCGGAGTTCGCCTTCTCCGTCCCATGCCTCGGCCAGGAGCCGGTTGAGGGTGCGCAGAGCAAATTCGCGCGCGGAATCCATGCGGAGAACGCGGGCGGCTTCAAGGTAAGCCCTGACCGCCATGGCGTTCCAGCCGGTGTAGATGGTCCGGTCAACAAACGGGGTGGGACGCAGGCGGCGAGCGGCGAGCAGCTTGCGCTGCGCCGAATCAAGAAGCTGGCGAAGCTCTTCCTCAGATTGGCCCGCAGCCTCCGCAAATTCTTCCAGGGTCTGCTTGCGGTGCAAGACGTTCCTGGCTGGATTGTGATGCATGTCGCCCAGTTCGCCGATGTCCCAGTAGCGCGCGGCAACCTCCAACTCGTCGGGTTGCAGAACGGCCTTCGCCTCGTCCAGCGTCCAGGTAAAGTAGTCGCCATCGTCGTCGAGGTTGATGTCCGCATCCTGTGACGCATAGAAGCCGCCCAGCTCGCGGTCGGTCATCCAGTCGTCAAGCCAGTGCACGATTTCGACAGCAGTCTCAAGAAAGTCCGCACGCACAAAGCTCTGGAATCCATGCACGTAATTGCGGAGAAGCTCAGTGTTGTCATAGAGCATCTTCTCGAAGTGGGGCACGACCCAATGCTCATCCACGCTGTAGCGATGAAAGCCGCCGGCGAGCTGGTCGTAGACGCCGCCGCGGGACATTTTTTCAAGCGTCGCACAGAAAGCATCGTGTGCCTGGACGGCCTGTTCCGGAGCCAGGTTCTCGCCTCCGCGATTGGTGGCTACTTCAAGCAGCAGATCGAGGACTGCGGAATGGGGAAACTTTGGTTGCGAACCGAAACCACCGTTGCGGGAGTCGACTTGGGCGAGCGCGGAAGCGACAATTTTGTCGACCAGGGACAAGGTGAGTTCGTCTCCGCGGCCAGAGAAGCTTTCATTGTGCTCGATGGAGGCCATGACGCTTTCCGCCGACTCCAGGGCCTCTTCGCGGCGGTCGCGCCACACCTGGGCCATGGTGAGGAGCACCCGGCCAAAACCAGGGCGGCCATATCGATCGTCGCGGGGAAAATAGGTTCCTCCGAAGTAGGGACGGCCGTCTGGGGTAAGGAACGCCGTGAGCGGCCAGCCGCCCTGCCCGCTGATGGCCGAGACGGCAGCCTGATAGCGCGCGTCCACATCGGGGCGCTCATCGCGATCCACCTTCATGGCAACGAAGTGCTGATTGATCAGCTCCGCAATCTCCGGATCTTCGTAGGATTCCCGGTCCATCACATGGCACCAGTGGCACCAGACGGCGCCGATGTCGAGCAGGATGGGCTTGTCTTCAGACTGTGCGCGCTGAAAGGCGGCTTCGCCCCACGGGAGCCACTGAACGGGCTGATGCCGGGCGGAACGCAGGTACGACGAAGCTGCGTTCCCCAGCGGGTTTGTGGCATTGGGCGTTGGGGAGACGTCCTTGTGCATAAAGTGAGAATACATGGACTTTGTCTGGCGCTGCCACTTTAAGCGCCCGCCATTCAAGTCAAGTTGGTGAAGGCGCGAAAGTTGTTACCCAGGACAAGCAACCAAACGCGCGCCCAGGCGCATCGAATTCGTCGATACAGCCCCGTTAACATCCAATGCGTCCACGTCGCAGTGGGAGTCGATTCAGGAGAACCACGTTGATCTGCCACGGATTTTCCGGGATGATACTCCGAGTCATGCCGGTTATGGTGTGCAAATTCCGATGACCCAGAAAGAACAACCTATGCACGACAGTTTTGCCGCATCCAATGGCCGGGAGGCCGCGGAAAGCACAATGGACATGAGCGAGCTTGTGGCTCGGTACCTCTGGGCTGCAACGCCGTTGGGCTCTGCTTCGGAGTGGCCAGATAGTCTGAAAGCGCCGGTACGGATTCTTCTCACCTCCGGCTTTCCGATGTGGATGGCGTGGGGCCCCGACCTGACCATGCTCTATAACGACGCCTATGCGCGTACGACGCTGGGCAAGAAGCATCCCTGGGCGCTGGGCCGGCCCGCGCCGGAAGTCTGGCACGAGATCTGGGATGACATCGGCCCGCTGATTCAGCGGGTGATGGAGACTGAAGAAGCATGTTGGGAAGAGAAACTGCCGCTCACTCTTGAGCGCAACGGATACCCCGAAGAGACGTATCATACCTTTTCGTACAGCCCCCTGGCGGGGCCGGACGGCCGGGTCGCCGGAATGCTCTGCGTGGTGATTGAAGACACAGTGCGGGTATTGGGGGAACGCCAACTTGCAGCGCTGAGTAAATTGGCGGAAGCACTGGCGGGCTCGATCACCGAGGAAGATGTGTACGCGGGGATTGAGCGCGGATTGGACGGACAAAAGGATTTGCCCTGTACGCTCACCTACCTGTTCGACGAAGCAGGCAAGGAATTGAAGCTGGTCGCGAAGACCGGCTTTGAAGCCGACCATCCGGCCGCGTGCCTGGTGATGAACATTGATTCAACGCCTGCTCCATGGCCCATCCACGAGCTTCTGGAGTCCAACCGCGCAATCACGCTCGAAGACCTGAGCCTCTACTTTCCCGATCTGCCGCCCGGATGCTGGGACCAGCCGCCGTCGCGCGCGCGGCTGGTGCCGATCGCACGGACGGGACAGGAAAAGCCGGCGGGCGTCTTCATTACCGCGCTCAATCCCTATCGCCAGCTTGACTCGAGCTACGCCGGGTTCCTTGACCTGGTGGCCGGTCAAATTGCCGCCAGCATCACCAATGCGCGGGCCTATGAGGAAGAGAGAAAGCGGGCCGAGGGGCTGGCGGAACTGGACCGCGCCAAGACCACTTTTTTCAGCAATGTAAGCCATGAGCTGCGCACGCCGCTGACGCTGATCCTGGGCCCGATTGAGGACGCGATCACGAGTCAATCACCCCCTTCCGCCGAGTCGCTGGAGATGCTTCATCGCAATGCCCTTCGCCTTCTGAAACTTGTGAACGGGTTGCTGGATTTCGTTCGCATCGAAGTGGGCCGCATGAGGGCGACCTATGAAGCGACGGATCTTTCGTTGCTGACGGCCCAGCTTGCAAGTGTGTTCCGGTCGGCGATGGAACGGGCGGGACTGAAACTGATTGTGGACTGCCCGCCGCAGCAGGAGCTGGTTTATGTGGACCGGGAGATGTGGGAAAAGATTGTCCTGAACCTTCTTTCGAACGCGCTGAAATCCACCTTCGAGGGAGAAATCCGCGTAACAATTCGATACACCGGAACGGAGGCACATTTCTCTGTTACGGACACCGGGACCGGCATCTCAAAGGACGACCTGCCCCACCTCTTCCAGCGATTCAGGCGCATCGACGGCGCCCCCAGGCGCAGCCACGAGGGCAGCGGGATTGGGCTGGCGCTGGTGCAGGAACTGGTGGAAATGCATGGAGGATCGATTCGCGCGGAGAGCGTGCTGGGGGAAGGAAGCACGTTCTTTGTCACTATCCCGTTCGGGCACGAGCATCTGTCGCGCGGACACGTAGTGATGGATCGTGCTCATCCGATTGCATTGCAAGGATCGGCGGTCGCCTATGTGCAGGAGGCAATGGGCTGGCTGCCGGGGCAGGACCGGCTCAAAGGCGAGGTGACTCCGGCCGGCGATGGCCCGCAGGGCACGGGCGAACTGGAAGCGGTGCAACAAAAGCCAGTGATCCTGGTGGTGGACGATAACGCCGACATGCGGGAATACCTGAGCAGCCTGCTGGGATGGCGGTTCAGGATTGTTGAAGCTGCGAACGGACGGCTGGCGCTGGAACAGGCCGCACAGCTTCGGCCGGATCTTGTCCTGACGGATATGATGATGCCGGAGATGGACGGCTTTACCTTGCTGGCCGCACTGCGGGACGATCCCGCAACCCAGACCATTCCGGTGATTCTGCTGTCGGCGCGGGCCGGTGAAGAGGCGCGCATTGAGGGGATCGGCGCAGGGGCGGACGACTATTTGACCAAACCGTTCAGCGCACGGGAACTTGTGGCTCGCGTGGAAGCACAACTGAAGATGGCTCACCTGAGAAGAGATGCGAGTGAGCAGGAAGCCGCGCTGAACCAGGAGATCAACCGAACCAGGCAGTTTGCGTGGGAAGCTCTTGAGCACATTCCGGAGGTGTTTTACATCTTCGATCGGGAGTTTCGATTCACATACCTCAACGCGGCCGGCGCGGAAATCGAAGCGAGTCTGGGAAAGCACCTGATGGGCGAAGTGTTATGGGAGCTGCTTCCAGAGCTTTCGGGAACTATCGTGGAATCCAACTTTCGCCGGGTGATGGAAGAACGCGTCCCAATGGAATTCGAATTCTATTACGAACCTTTGGAAACATGGTTCCAGTACCGGGTGTATCCGCTGCCGGACGAGGGCATCCTGATGTACGCGCAGAACACGACCGAGAAGCGCAAGGCCGAGCAGGCGCTGCGGAGATCGGAGCAACTGGGCGCGGCAGGCCGGTTGGCGGCGAGCATTGCTCACGAGATCAACAACCCGTTGGAAGCGGTAACGAACCTGCTGTTCCTGGCCAAGATGGACCAGGCGGTGCCCGAGAACACGAGGGCGCTGCTGGATATGGCCGACAAGGAACTCAAACGGCTGTCGCACATTGCGGCGCGGAGCCTGAAGTTCTATCGCCAGCGAACCGCGCCGACGTTGACCTCGCTGGAAGAACTGCTGGAATCGGTAATCTTTTTCCACGAAACCACGATCAAATCCCGGAGCATCGACCTGGATCGCCGTTACCGGAAAGCTCCGCTTGTATTCTGCTACCCCGGAGAGGTGCAACAGGTGATCACGAACCTTCTTGGCAACGCGCTGGATGCCGTAGAGCCGCATGGACGTATGGTGGCGGCCGTGCGGCCGGCGAAAGACCGTGCCGGTCGCGAAGGTGTGACCGTGACGGTTGCCGACAACGGCTGCGGTATGAGCAAGGCCACGCTCGACCGGCTCTTTCAGCCCTTCGCGACAACCAAGGGCGAAGAAGGAACCGGACTGGGACTCTGGGTATCCAAAGGAATTCTCGACAAGCACCATGCCCGGATCGCGGTGCGCAGCAAGCCGGGCCTCGGCACCGTCTTCCGTTTCTTTATTCCCCTCGACGCAGCATCGGTAAGCCCGGAGCGGGCACAAGCGTGAGAACAGGGACTAGGGACTAGAGAATAGTGAATAGGGAATCCGACGAACTGGATTCCCTTCAGCGTTTGGCCTGTTTGTTGTGTTGCTTAGCGAATTGTTGTGTTGCTTGGGGAATTGTTGTGTTGCTTAGCGAATTGTTGTGTTGCTTAGCGAATTGTTGTGTTGCTTAGGGAATTGTTGTGTTGCTTAGGGAATCTCCGCACAAGACGAGTTTTGAAAGGGCACGAGTTTACTCGTGCCAAATAGGGCCAGTAAAATCGAGGGCTTTAGCCCCTGAGGGATAGGTTCTTGTGCGCCCAGTGGCTTGTGCAGAGGCCCCTCAGTTCTTTGCCAGTTCCGCTTCGATCGCCTCGACCAGCGCGGGAGCATCCGGAGCCGTGTCCGGAGCAAACCGCTCCACCACCGCACCCTCCCGGCTCACCAGAAACTTCTCAAAGTTCCACGTAATTTCCGGCTCGGGGAGCGCTTCAATTCCATAGCCTTTCAGCTTCTCGCGGAACGGCGTGTCACTGACGCTGACGGCCTTGGGCTGCGCTTCAATAAGAGCAGCGTAGAGCGGATGCTTGTGTTCGCCGACCACGGTGATCTTGTCGAAGAGCGGAAACTGGACGCCATAGTTCAGGGTGCAGAAGGATTGGATTTCGTCGTTGGTGCCGGGCTCCTGGGCCTTGAAGTCGTTGGCAGGGAAACCGGCAATCACCAGGCCCTGGCCTTTGTACTGCTCATAGAGTTTTTCCAGGCCTTCATACTGCGGGGTGAGGCCGCACTTTGACGCTACGTTGACGACCAGGACCACGTCGCCTTTGAACTCGGCGAGCGATGCGTCGGCGCCGTTGATCTTTTTTACGGGGATGTCGTAGATTGATGTGCTCATGATGATTGCTCCTGAAGGGATGATAATGGCTGGTCGTTGGAACGGGCAATGCTTTGGTCTGGTTGGCAGTGGCGTGGTTTCCGGTTTGCCGGTCACTCGCTCGGAACGCATCAGTCGCCGTTTTCGAGAAATGCTCTGAGTTAGTGAACGACCCTCAAGCAAAGCAGAATTGCAATGCCGCACACCACAGTTACCACCAAAGAAATAACCACAGCCCAAACAATGCGTGCGACGCGATAGCTTTCCCCATCCAAGAAGCTAAATGTTGCTCCAATCACGCAGAACTGGAGAATAGCGCACCCAAGGAGGCCGATCCTGGCCTGATGCTGTGCGACGGCGATGCTGTGTTCGCGTCCGGGGAGACCCCACAGGTCTCCGGCTACAACTCCGTTCGCTATGTACATCATGAAGCCAAATGCCGCTCCCAACCCTGCGAGGACAGCTAGTGTCAGCCGAAACCATTTGGGGCACCGGGTTTGGTAAGTTTGCGTCATCACATAGAATCGTCGATGTGCGGCCAGCGACCGCCCCTGCAATGATTACGCGGCTCAATCCGCGCTAGTTCCCTGGTGGCCGGCAAACCGGAAACTGCAACACTGCCGCGCCTTTCACGCTAGCAACTGCTTCGCCACCTTCACATATAACTCCACTGCTTCAAGCAGCTCCTTCTTGGCCAGCCTTTCATGCGGTGTGTGGGCTACATGAATCGACCCCGGTCCAAGCAGCAGCGGCTCACCCCACTTGCTGAGGTGGGGAATGTCGGTGGCGAACTTGGCGATCATGGTGGGCAGGCCTTCAACCGCGCGCATGCGGATGAAAGGACTGTCGAGCGTAAACTCGACTTCGGCGAGGCCTTCCGCAGCCTTCTGCAACGCAACGCGCACCGGAGCCGATGGAGTGACGGTGCGGACCAGCACCTGCGCTTCGGCTTTATCGGCGATGACGTTGGGCGCGTGGCCACCGTGAATCTGGCCGATGTTGATGGTGCTGGGTCCTACATCTTCGAGCTCCGGCAGAGGGAGCGCAAGCACGCGGGACATGACTTCAATCATCTTGTGCACGGCGCTCTCACCCAGCTCAGGATAAGCGGAATGCGCCATTTTGCCCGAGCACTTGAACGAAGCGCGCAGAGCACCTTTGGAGGCCAGTGCAAGGCGATTGTCGGTGGGTTCTCCGTTGATGAGAAAGCGGCTGCCCTTGGGATTGAGATTGGCCACCTGCGCGCCGGCGGAGTCGCGCTCCTCGCCGGAGACAAACAGCAGGCCGACCTTGAATCCATCGGCGCGAAGTGCCTCGGCGGCCGCAACCTGCGCGGCGATGATGCCTTTGGCGTCGGAGACGCCGCGACCGTGCAGATACTCGGCATCCTCGCTGGGCGGAATGTAGGGCGGGACGGTATCCATGTGCGTGGAAAAGACCAGGTCTGGGGACTCGTTGGCGATGCCTGCGTAGACGTTCCAGCGCGGGCCCGCGGTTATGCTTTCCTTCGGTTGCGGCACCGCGGTCTTTTCAACGGCCCAGCCTCGGCCGGCCAGGAAGTCCGCGAGGAAGTCGCCAACCGCGCCCTCGTGGTAGGTCGTGGACTCAATCGCGCACAGCTCAAGCGTGAATCGGATGGGGTCGATCGGATGCTCGGGATAAGAAGACAGATGGCCGTTCATGATGCTGCCAGAATACCTTACGAGGTTCGGGCGGTAGACGAGCTTCGGGCGGTAGGCCGGGGATTTATCCCCGGCACAAAGCTAATCAAATCAATTTGGGCTTCAGCCCCTGGGGTATGCTTTTCACCGTTTTTTGATTCTCATCGGAAGAGGCGTAGAATCGGCAGTGGAATGTCCACTTCAGCCACGCCGGTGCAGGGTCTTTCAAACGCAGACAACCGGCTTTCTGCACCGTCCCTGGTGAGAAGTGTGAGCCTGCGGGGTCCCGCTGGCCGGCTCGAAGCTCTGCTGAATGAAGGCGTTCCCGACGCGCCGTATGCGGCTCTGCTATGTCATCCGCACCCGCTGGGCGGCGGCACCATGCACAACAAAGTGGTTTACCACGCCATGAAAGCCATGAACAATCCGGCCTGGGGACTGGGTTTGCCGGTGCTTCGCTTCAATTTTCGAGGTACGGGCCTGAGCCAGGGCAACCACGATGGCAAAGCGGAAGTCGGCGACGTGCTGGCTGCTTTGGACTGGCTTGAAAACGCATACAATCGCCCTGTAGTGGTGGCTGGATTCAGCTTTGGCGCTGCCATGGCGCTGGGAGCCTGTTGCGGGCAGAACGAATCTGGGACCAGTTCGCGCGTGCGCGCCCTGGTCGCCCTCGGCCTTCCGACGCACGCGGAGGGACGCGATTACACCTATCCCTCCCTGGCCGATTGCACAATTCCCAAACTCTTTATCAGCGGAGACCAGGACCAGTACGCGCCCGTCGCACAGTGGACGCGGGTTGTGAACTCCGCCGCCGAACCTAAAACCGCGGTGCTCCTTCCCGGCGCCGATCACTTTTTCACGGGTCAACTGGAACCCATGCAGGCGGCGCTTTCCGGTTGGCTGAAGGAGCAACTGCATTGACACCGGTCAGCGATATGGGTCTGGAAGCTCTGCATGCGACGGCCACGGGAATCTTTACCGGGGCTTTGGAAGGATGCAACATTGCATCGGCTTTCGACCGCCGCATCCGCTTTGAGGGCAACACGATGCATCGCCTGTTGCCCGACGGCAGCGGCCCTTCCACCATCAATCTGAACGGCTACAAGCGGATTTTTGTTGTGGCGCTCGGTAAGGCTGCCGGTCCCATGCTGGATACGTTGCTGGACCGCATGAAGCGGCGCAAGGGACTGCGCGGCATCTGCTGCTGGAACCAGGTGGCGAAGCATCGCAACTGGCGTTTCCGCTACTTTGAGGGCGGCCATCCGCTGCCCAACGAGGACTCTTTTGCCGCGGCCCGCGCCACGCTGGCGATGCTCAAGAAGGCTCGCAAGGACACGCTGATTTTCTTCCTGATTTCCGGAGGCGGTTCGGCCCTGTTCGACCTGCCGCTGGACCCGCATATTACTCTCGATGAGACCATCGCCTTCCATCAGCTTTTGATTGGCTCGGGTGCGCCAATCAGCGAGATGAACACCTTGCGCAAGCATTTTTCCGCGGTGAAGGGCGGACGTTTGGCGATGGCCGCGCCGGAAGCCACGAAGGTGAGCCTGCTGCTGCCCGATGTGCCCTTGCGCTCGCTGGATGCGCTTTCATCGGGTCCCACAACGCCTGACCACTCCACCGTTGCCGATGTGCGCGCATTGATTGCCAAATACGAACTGGCTGCGAGATTGCCGGCATCCATCCGCGCCTTTTTCGAACGCGAAGATTTGCCCGAGTCGCCGGGCAACAAGGGCTGGCGTCCACACATTTTTCCGCTCACCCCGAAGGTACAGGCTGCCGCGCCCGCCCGCCGCGTGACTTCGGCCGCTTCAATGAGTGCCGAGAATGCGGCTTTTCGCGATTCGGTTTTCGAGATCCTGCTTTCAAGCCACGACCTGGTGGAAAACGCGCGAACGCTGGCGCAGAAGGCCGGCTTTTTTGTTGCAGTGGATAACGGCTGCGACGACTGGGACTATGCCGATGCGGCTCGCTACCTGCTGGAGCGTTTTCACTCGCTGCGCAAGGTCCACCCGCGCATGTGCCTGATCTCCGTGGGGGAAGTCACGGTAAAGATAGACCGAACACCGGGAGCAGGCGGACGCAACCAGCAGTTTGCAATGGCGTGCGCTCTGGACCTGGAGCAATACGCCGGGCAGCGGCTAACGGTGTTCAGCGCGGGCTCCGACGGCATCGATGGCAATACGCAGTCCGCGGGAGCCATTGCCGACCCGACCACCGTGACGCGCGCCCATGAATTTGGATTCCACCTGAAGGAGTCGCTGCGGACCTTCGATGCCTGTCCCATGTTTACAGCGTTGGGCGATGCGGTGATGACCGGCCCCACTGGACATAACCTGCGCGACCTGCGCCTGCTGATCTCCGACAATTCGTAGCAGGTTGAGGAAAAGCGCCGGATTTCTAATCGAACTCCGGCGACTTCCCCCTCACTGCCTAAGATCCTATACTCCTTTTTGTGAACGTATTCGGTCGGCCAGTTGAAGAACCAGCGCTCAATTGCCTTTGGCTTAAACGCTTCCTTTGCTTAAGGTGCAGACGCAGGGATTTACCATCGGCTGGCCCGACATCACCGCAACCTTGAAGTATTCGGCAGGAGCGTCGGCGGCATGGTACAGATCTCACGACTCGTCTGTTTTCTGGCAATTACTTGTGCGCTGGCAGCGGCTCAGGCGGTTCATATTCCGAACGGCGGTACGCCTGGCGCCACGCAACTATCCACTGCATCGTCTCCGGGGGGCGTTCCGCTTGTGGATATCTCCGCGCAGGCGATGGCTGGTCCATTGAATGCGCCTGCGCTTAACGGTACGCTGAATGCCGCTCTTTATTCAGGGTTAGACATCGGAGCAAAGATTAACTCGGCAATCGCTACTTGTGTATCGCAGTGCACCATTACTATTCCTCCCGGAACATATAACTATTCAACAACGATTACAATAACTACTCCCGGTATTTCTTTAATTGGCGCAGGTCCAGAAGCTACATTTCTAAATTACACAGGCTCAGGAGACGGTATTCTCTGGCAAATGAATCCATTCACATTGAACAAGGCTGGAACTCTCCAGGGCTTTACGCTGATTGGCACCAGTTCAACGGTGAATCTGATCCATACCGGCACTATCGTAGGCTCGACCCTGGACGATCTTGTCGTAAGCGGGGCAACGGGCGCCGCTGGCACCGGCATCCTGTTTGAGAATGCAAATCTTACATCGCAGGGCTGGACTGAGCGCGTGTTCATGAGGAATGTGCACGTAGGGGCCTCCGGTGTGGGCAACACCACGGACGTTGCGCTCAATGTCAAGGGTGGAATGACGAGTTTTGGCTATAACGAGTTTGACTTCTGGCAGAATGTGGAAGCCGGACAAACTGGCTTCTCCCTGTGTGTAACCTGCTACCTGTACAACGGCGATCTTAAAATCAAGGGCAACATTGATTCGACTAACTCGACAACATCCTACGTCACGCTCAATGGCAGAGCCACAACCGAGAATCTTGTCATAACAGGGGAATCGGTGACTGGCAGCCACACGAATGCAATCCTGGTGGGATCGAGCGCCATCGTAGGCGCTACCGGCTACATTACCGTGCTGGCATCCGATGAAACAACCGGGGCAATTCCGGTCAACATAGCTTCGGGAGGAGCGTATTACATCCAGCCATTCTACTCGTATAGCTTTCCTATCTCTACGATGCTGCAGGAGGCGTCGAAAACAATCTCCACCGATGGTTCTTTTCCTGTAATTCAGGGAGGCGACTTACGGGGGAGGCTACAGCTAAGCTGGCCAAACGCTGGCGGCTCCATGGATGAAATGATTCTGGATCTAGGATGCACACAGTTTGGAAATCCTTGCTCTATGGATGTTCCAGTTAACTATTCATATGTCTCTGGATCGCCTGTAATTTCGAATCCAACAATCATCGAGAATTCAATATCTGGCATCATTCAGGTTTTAGTGACAATAGGTAATCGCGGTGGTCACACAGGCCCTCTCTATGCGACCTGGGTTGGAACTGGTTATACACAATCCACGTTGCCTTTAGGCCAGTATACTTTTTTCCCGGCAATTCCAGGGTCTTATACGGCAATCGTTACGCAGGGCATCCAAATGCAGCCAAACGGACAAACCAATGTGAGCGGTTCCCTTCATATCGGAGGGAGCTTAATCAACAACAACGGAACCCTTATTCCTTCTACGGCGCTAGGGAATATTGGCAATCCTTCCGGATATGTAGAATTAGCTCTCAAAGGTACAACTGGCACCATCGCCGGAACTCCGCTCTCAGCTTCATGTGACTCCGGTACGGCTACCGTAACAGGGGCAGCGGTTGGGCAGACCGTAGCCGTAAGCAGCACAACAGGTGCGGATGTTGGAGGCACATTCAATGTGCGTGGTTCGGTGACGTCTGCGGGAAAGGTAACGGTCTATGTGTGCGGAACGGGAACGCCAGCCAGCCTTGCATACAATGTGACGGTGTTCTAGAGGTTTTCCACGATGCCCGCGCAAGGACCGATTCGATGCGGTAACATTGCTTTCACACCTGATTCACCTGGAAGAGGATTGGTTCGTGGCTCGAAAAGGAACCCGCAAGGCGGCCGTCAAAACCCCGGATATACGTACGGTAGCTGCCCTGGCCAAGGTGTCCATCGCCACCGTTTCCCGAACCATCAACGGATCTCCCGCGGTCAGCGACCGGTTAGCGAAACGCGTGTGGGCGGCGATCGAGCAACTGAACTATTTTCCCAATACGCACGCGCGCAGCCTGGTGTCAGGGCGCAGCCGGATCCTCGGCATTATTGTTGAGAACATTACCAACCCATTTTTTCCTGAGCTGATTCAGCGCTTTGAAGAGATTGCTGTCGCACACGGATACGAGATCCTCGTGAGCTCTTCGAATGGCGATCCGGCTGTGTTGACCACGTGCGTCCGCCGCATGCTGGAGCGCAAGGTTGAAGGCGTGGCCGTGCTGACATTTGGCGAGGAAGAGCCGGTGCTGGATCAGCTGGTTCACCACGATGTGCCCATGGTGCTGGCTGAATTTCGTCCGGACAATCCCAAGGTCGGGACCATCCTGCTGGACTACACTACGGGCATTCGCGCGGCCGTGAACCACCTGCACGAGCTGGGCCATAGCAAGATCGCTTTCCTGGCCGGCCCGCGCAAGCTGCACTCCGCCTTGACGCGTGAAAACGACTATCGCGCGGCGATGGAAGCGGTGGGGCTGGCGGTCCAGAAAAAATGGGTGATCGAGTGCGACCACACGCTGAAGGGCGGCGTGGCCGGCTTTGACCAACTGCAATTGCTTGAGACTCACCCCACCGCGATTCTCTGCTCGAATGATATGACGGCCATCGGCGTACTGCGTGCCGCGTACATGGCCGGATTGCGCGTGCCCGAGGACCTGTCTGTGATTGGCCTGGACGACATTGACTTCGCCGAGTACACGCTGCCGCCGCTGACTACCATTCGCCTCTCACGCACCGATCTTGCCCGTGCTGCGTTTGAGGCGCTGCGCCAGCAGGCCGAGGACCCAACCAGCCCGAACATGCAGCGGGAATTCCTGGTGTCGACCAGCCTGGTGGTGCGGGAATCGACCGGTGCGCCTGCCGCGGGGCGGTAACGCGCCATGCTGGTTAGCTACCGATTCAAGCCTGGTTGAGCCGGGCGACCCACTGGCTGAGGCGCCAGAGGGTCGCTGCCAACCCGGCCAGGGCTGCGCTCCAGACAACATACAGCAGGTTCACAACCCACGCGGGCGTCTCGCCGACACGCTGCAGCAGGAATGGAAGAAAGTTCCACGTCGTCATGTGGATGTAGTCCCACGAATCCTCCGTCATGGCGTGGTTGCTCAGACCCCAGGCATCCATCTTTCCCAGGGCGAAAGCGGCTATGTTCTCAAGGCGAAGGCCAACCACGAAGGTGGGATGCCCAAGCGTTTCGAGCTGGTACTCCTCGATGGACAACCAGAACGCGAGTGAAGCGAACTGGGCAATGGCGCTGTAGGTGATGATCGCGATGCCGAAGATCCAGACACATTGCGCAAGGCCGCGGTTGGCGAGATCGTTCCGATGGCGCAGGAGCAGCGGGACGGCGAGCAATGCCGCGAGTTCGGCCGCGGTTGAGACGTAGCGGTCGCCCCAGGCAAAGTCCCCGGCCCAAACGGTGTAGCGCGCGTAGAAGCAGAGATAAGCAAGCAGCATGAGAGCAGCGGCAATAGTGTATGCCTTGACGGGAGCGCTGAACCGCTTCCAGAAAAAGACAGCAAGCAGGATCGTGAGAACCAGCAGAGGGTCAAAGAGGAAGATCGATTTCTCCGGAGAAAAGAGCGCTCCGAAGAAGCCGGCGTGAAATGGAGTTTCAAATGGATATTTTGCAGGTAGCGATGGATCGCGCAGCTTCTGTTCGATGGTCACCAGCCCGTTATATGTATTGAAGAACGATCCGAAACGGTAGAACTGGTAGAGGCGGTCAAGGAAACCGAAGAACAGGTAGACCGGAAATGCGACGGCTGCGTAGGCCCGGCATCTCGCCCGGAACGCGCGGCCGCTGTCGCTGTCGAAGCACAGCACGAGCAGGATGAAGAGGGATCCGGCCACGAGATCGAGGCCAGTGGTAATGCGCGTGAGCAGATTGAGCCCGAGTGTGGCCGAACCGGCGACGAGCGCGCGGCGGCTCCCAGTACGGACCCATTCGTACTGAAAGCAGAAGCCAGAGAGAGTAAGCAGGCAGATAGAATTGTTCTCCTGCATGTTCTGCGTGTAATGCAGATGCGTGGTCAGCAGCAAAAGGGCCAGCGCGCCGGCAACGGACTGGCTGATTTCGAAGCACAAAAGCCTGAGGAAACGAAAGCAGACAAGCGCGGTGAGGACCGTTACGAAGATGCTCACGGTGAAACTGACGAAGATATTGCGGACGCTGGGATCGTTGCCGTAGTACCCGGCGAAGATTGGGAGCTTTTCAAGCCATGTGCCAATCACATCGGAAGGCAGCATGAGCAGCGACTGGCCAATGCCAAACCAGCTCTGCAACTTCCCTCCACGCCCGCGCACTCCGAAGGAGGGGTAGTCATTGGGAGAAACCGCGGGATCCGAGGTCCAGAGCGCGTGCGTAGCCTGGAGACGGTATTGCGTGTCAGAGGTGCCGAGCTCTCCCGATTGCACGACGAACGAGATCAGGCCTGCCGCGAGTGCGAGCAGGAAAACCGGATCGCGGAACCAGCGGCGTAGAAGGTGACCTGGGGTCTGCATTGAGATCAAACTTCATTTTACTTGCAGGCAGCCTTCAATCTGCCGGCGTGCTGGGAGCATCCAAGCTCACGGACGACATGTCGCCGCAACCCTCTGCAGATTTGAGATCAGCTCTTTCCCCGCATCTCTGGAGCTAACTGGCATCCGAAACTGGTCGACCTGGGCGTCGAAGTTCTTCACGAAACCGTCGTAGCCAGCAACATCATTTGTCGTTGTTGTTAGATGCATCACCGGACTCTTGGCTCGCAGTTCCAGCCAGTGGATGCGGCAGGCTCGCCCGTCTTCGCATGTGGCGCTCGTGCCACTTTCCAGCTGGCGTGGCGTGGCCTCAACCAGTGTGAGAGAGTCGGCGATTTCCTGCGTAAGAAACAACTGAACGGAGTAAATATCTGTTCCAAAAGTATCGCCGATTTTGCCTTTGCCGATTTGACCTGCGTAGTGGTCGACAACCGTGGTGCCGATTGCCAGCTTGCACTGGTTGACGCCAAATGCGGTGATCGCGGCGTACAACGACCCCTTAAGCAGGACGAGCTTGCCATCTGAACGATAGTGCTGCGTGTAGAAGAGGGTAACGCCTCTGTCTCTTTCCGCGTCGGCAGAACGAATGAGTCCTTCTTCGCTGCTACTCGAGACGGCGATCGCCGAACCGCCGGGGCTTTGCGCCAAAGACTGGAAATCCCGCGTCCCAGAGACAATTAGGACCAGAAGAGTAAATCGGGCGACAGCAGCAGCCCTCAATCGCATTCCTCCGTTCTGCTCCGACACAGGAAAATGCTAGATGACAGGCTTCCCTGGGGTCAATGAACGCGGCATACCTTGAAAATGCTGCGACGGAGGGCTATCCCGGTGTGAGAACCCGCGTTTCGCGCATCGCTTCAATTTCGGCAAACGTAGCGTTGGCTGCGGTGCGGCGATCCGCATAGATGCGAGGCTCGCCAAAGTGGACTTCAGCGGAAAAGTTCGGGCCGCCGAGAGCTTTCCACAGGTGCGGCAGGAATTCGTCATCCCCGAACCAGCACAGGGTTCGCTCCGGCGAGCCATCCTCGGGCACGTAGCGGACGGCAGCGGCAGTCACGGGGGCGCCTGCATCCACTGCGGGGGTGAAAAGCCGGGAATGGAAGCGCAGTAACGTGCCGTCCGTGCTGGTGCCCTCAGGGAAGAACAGGACCGGGACGTTGCCTTTGAGCCGAGCGGCAATCTCCTGCGACACCGCAAGAGCGCTTTCCCTGCTGCCGCGGTCGATGAACAGGGTTCCACCGGCGCGTGCGAGAGCGCCGAAGAACGGCCAGCGGCTGATCTCCGCCTTGGCGACAAGGAAGCATGGGAGCGCCGCGCCGTAGACCAGGACTTCAAGATAGCTGAGATGGTTGGAGACCAGGAGGCCACCTGCGGGTGGTTTGCCGGTGATCTTCAGGCGAACTCCGAGAACGGCCAGAACCAGTTTCGCGGAGGAATGGTTCCACTGGGCGCGACGCTCCAGCGTGTCAGGGCCGGTGAGGCGCGAGATCAGCGAACGCAAAAGGCAATAGGCGAGAAGCAGTCCCAACGTCACCGCGCGCCGGGTCGTGCGCATACTCACTGGGTAAGCGGAGCCAGGAAACGGTTGCGCGCCGAGGACGAGACCAGCTTGAGATCGAGAAAGGTGAGGAAATCGATGGTGCCGAATTCGCGATCCCATGCCGGAGGGCCACCGATGCGGCAACCGATGGCGAGGTAGGTCTTGAGGAGCTTGGGTATCTTGACGGAGGTCGTGGTCTCGGTGAACCCGTACGTCGTGGAACAGGCGTAGGCCGCGTTGGGCAGGGTGGCAAGCTCGGGAGAAACCATGTAGTGCTCCAATTGACGGTACATTTGCCAGCCGTCAGCCGGATTCTTTGAATTGATGGACGAACAGCCAATCAGAAAGCGAAGTCCCATATCTGTAGCATACTGCGCGATGCCGCGCCAAAGCAGCGTCAGCACCTCCGGAGTGCGATGCTCGCGGTCGATGGAGGCGCGGCCCAGCTCCAGAATGCCGGAGCGAAGCGGCTCAAAGGGTGCGAAGTTGAATTCCTGCTCAGAGTAATAGCCCAGGTCGCGTTTCGCGTTGTCGCCGGACTGCATGCGGTAAGTGCCGACGATGCGCTTTGCCGGATTTGTTTCCAGCTTATCCTCGACCAGCAGGTGATCACAGACCATGTCGAACTTGTCGGTGTCCAGGCCTGTGCGGTACGAGCTCTCAAGGCCCTCACCGAGCTCGATGTTAAAGACCTTGAAGCGCAGCCGGCAGGCGGCCTCGCGGTCATCGCTGGTTTGGGCAAGGCGCACCCGGTAACGTCCAATCTCCGCATGAATGCTGGGACTGGAAGCCAGAGACAGGGATGGAGAATAGGTGGGTAGGGAAAGCTCCACAAGCGGGGTGGAACCCAGAGCGGGTTTCAGCGGAACTCTCTGCCGAGCATACGGAATCACGGGAGTAGTATCCGCGATCCAGTGTAAAAGGAGAGTGAAGCTGATGCAAATGCATTGCAAATCCTTTGTTAAAGTTGTAACTCATCTGTAACACAAAAGGCTCTCCACGGTGGGAGAGCCCTTAGTCACATTCCTAAGTATGCGGACGGGAACTTAGCAGCAACCACCAGCGATTGAGGGAATGACTAATACCTCGTCACCTTCCTTGAAGTTATACGTTTCATTGCCCAGGAAGCGGATATCTTCCTCGTTGACATAGAAGTTGATGAAGCGACGAATCTTGCCGTCTTCTCCGCGGAGATGCTGGCGCAACGCGGGAAAACGGCCC
>Ga0302278_10001629_pt1 | contig 27356 bp, 18 predicted proteins | sample III_Bog_N3_2_FD_194543 | JGI IMG/M metagenome (GOLD analysis project Ga0302278, IMG submission 194543) | Peat permafrost microbial communities from Stordalen Mire near Abisko, Sweden - III_Bog_N3_2 | ecosystem: Environmental > Terrestrial > Soil > Wetlands > Peat | place: Sweden: Abisko... | reverse complement strand
GAGAGGATGTTTACAGGCATCACAAGGGTATTGGCCGTCGCCAGGGCATAGGAGGCTTAACAATGCAGGATGTCAACGGGCTCTTCAACCGGTTATTCGGGCGCGGCAGGCGCTACGACGATCTCTCCGTCTCGATTCAGGAGCACATTGCGGAGAGAGCCGACGAGCTCGTCGACGAGGGAATGCCGCGCGCCGAGGCTGAGCAAACGGCGCGGCGCGAATTTGGCAACGTCGCGCTGATCCAGCAACGCAGCCGCGAAGCGTGGCAGTGGCCCGTTCTCGAATCCATTCTTGTGGATCTGAAGCTCACGTATCGCCGGCTCAGAAAGTCGCCGGGATTCGCGGCCACCGTGCTGCTGACGCTCGCCATCGGCATCGGCGCCAACACAGCGGTGTTCAGTGTGGTGAACAGCGTGCTGCTGAAGCCGCTGCCGTATCCGGATTCAGACCGGCTGACGTCGCTGTGGCTGGACGCGCCGGGCGCAAACGGACTGGCCAGCTCTAACAGCGGCCTGCATCTTTCGCCGTCGCTCTTCCTTACTTTTGCAGAGCACAACCATTCATTTCAATCGATGGGCATCTGGGCCATGCGTTACGCCACCGTGACTGGCATTGCGCAGCCGGACCAGGTAAATGCCGCATTGGTGAGCGGCGGGGTGCTCGAGACGCTCGGCGTTCAGCCTGACACCGGTAAATGGTTTTCCTCTGACGACCAGGACCCGCGCGGAAGGAAATCTGTGATCCTGAGCTACGGCTATTGGAGGAGGCGATTCGGAAGCGACCGCGGGGTGATTGGGCGAGCGCTCCAGGTAGACGGAATAACGCGGGAGGTTGTGGGCGTAATGCCGCGCGGCTTTCGGATCGTGGATCAGGATTTCGATCTTCTTATCCCGATGGCTCTGGATCGCGCGACGCTCAAGATGTACCCGTTTGGTTATGACGGCATTGGGCGGCTCAAGACCGGAGTCACGCTTGTGCAGGCCGACGGGGACCTTGCGCGGCTCGTTCCACTGTGGATGGACTCCTGGTCGAACGGCCCCGGCACCAATCCTCACTCCTACGCGAAATGGAGAATCACGCCCAATTTCCGTTCGCTCAAGCTCCAGGTCCTGGGCAACATTGGCAGCGTGCTGTGGGTGGTGATGGCGACGGTGGGGCTGGTAATGCTGATTGCGTGTGCGAATGTCGCCAATCTGCTGATGGTACGTGCGGAATCGCGACAACAGGAGCTTGCGGTACGGACGGCATTGGGAGCGGGGCGCTGGCGGACCGCGCGCGAACTGCTGGTCGAGAGCCTGGCGCTGGGTCTGATGGGCGGCGTGCTTTCGATTGGCGTTGCGTATGCGGGACTGCGCCTGCTGGTGGCAATCGGCCCTGCTGATTTGCCGCGCATGAGCGAGATTGCGCTGGATGGGAGCTCGCTGGGTTTCACGCTGCTGATTTCGGTTTTCTGCGGGTTGCTTTTCGGTTCGATTCCCGTACTCAAACATGTGCGGGCCCACCGTTCCGCGGTGCTACTGGGCACAACCCGGAATTCAAGCGCATCGCGCACCCGTCATCGCTCACGGAATGTCCTCCTTGTGGCGCAGGTGGCCATGGCGCTGGTGCTGCTGGTCAGCGCTCTGCTGATGATCCGCACGTTTGCCGCGCTTCGCAACGTTGATCCAGGCTTTAAAGACGCTGCGCACGTGCAGACGGTGAACATCTGGATACCGGAATTGCAGGCTCCCGATCCACACACTGTGGCGCAAATGCAGCGCAATATCGCGAATCGGCTCGCGGCCATTCCAGGCGTCGCGTCTGTTGGATTTGCTGCCGGCGTGCCGATGGACGGAAATGATCCGAATTGGGACTCGATGGCAGTTGAAGGCAAAAAGTACGACGGCGGAGATCCGCCCTTGCGGCTTTACAACTACGTTTCACCCGGATACTTTCAGACGCTGGGCACGCACTTGGTGGCAGGCCGCGACTTCACATGGGATGACCTGAACAATGTGCTGCCCTTGGTGATGGTGTCACAGAACTTTGCGCGCGAGTCGTGGGGTTCATCCTCCGCTGCCATCGGCAAACGGGTTCGAAAATACTCGGGCTCCCCTTGGCAGCAGGTGATTGGCGTTGTAGAGGATGTGCATGTACATGGCGTGGACGATAAGGCTCCGGCCATTATCTACTGGCCGGCCGTCTTCTCCGACCGATATGCAACGCCGCCCCAGATGGGAGGGCTGCGATTTGCCACATTTGTAATTCACAGCGATCGCGCCGATACTACAGGCTTCCTGAACGAGATGCAGCAGGCCGTCTGGTCAGTCAACGGAAGCCTGCCGCTGGCATCCGTGGAAACAATGCGGAATCTCTTTAGCCAGTCGATGGCGCGCACTTCGTTCACGCTGACGATGCTGGCGATAGCGGGTTCGATGGCGCTGGGGCTGGGAATCATCGGCATCTACGGCGTGATCTCGTACACGGTATCTCAGCGGACGCGGGAGATTGGCATTCGGCTGGCATTGGGCGCGCAGAAACGCGAGCTCAAGTGGATGTTCGTCCGCTCCGCGCTGATGCTTACCGGAGCCGGCATCGCCATTGGCGCGGGCACCGCAGCCGCCTTGATGCAGTTCATGAAATCGCTGCTGTTTGGTATCAGTCCGCTCGATCCTATTACCTTCATCACGGTCCCGTTGGTGTTGGTGGCCTGCGCAACGTGCGCAAGTTATCTTCCCGCCCGCCGCGCAGCCGCGGTGAATCCAGTGGAGGCCTTGAGAACCGAATAGCGCAGTGAATTCAGCGAACAGGTCCCGTTTCTCGTCGAAGCACGGCGCGGACGATGAACGGAGCGCGCTCGTTCCCTCTCGCGATGGAATGAAGGGGCGATGAATCTATGCGCCTTTTCCATTCCGAACCTGCCGCAGCTGCTCTCAAATGTCCAGGTTCTTCACGTCCAGCGCATTGTCCTCGATGAACTTGCGCCGCGCTTCCACGTCTTCGCCCATCAGCGTGGTGAAAATGGTCTCGCACTCGGCGATGTCTTCGAGTCTAACCCGGAGCAGGGTGCGGTGCTCGGGGTCCATGGTGGTCTCCCAAAGCTGGGTCGCGGTCATCTCGCCCAATCCCTTGTAGCGCTGCACCGTGTAGTCCTTCTTGCCCTGCTCCACAATGTAGGCAAACAGCTCGCGGGCCGTCTGCTTCTCCACCGGCTCTCGGGGGGCGCGTGCTGCGCGGCGAGCTGCCTTCGCTTCCGCCTGAACCTCGGCGCTCCCGGCGGCAGACTCGGCGTCGCCTTCTTCCGGGGTTGCCTCCACAGCCGCGGCCTTGCTGGCGTATTCGACAAGGAACGGCGGCTCCAGAAACTCCTTGATGAGCGAGTACTTGGACATCATCTGGCGGAATTCAGCGCTCGAGGCCAGGTTCCAGTCGATGCACCGCGTAGCGCCCTGCGCATCCGTAAAGCAGATCGACCAGGTGTGGTGCTCCTCATCCTCCCTCGGCTCGGCGACCTTCAACTGAAATTCGTCAGCCTGTTCCAGGAGTTGAGTGTAAAGGTCGGCGATCTTGGACGGAATCTCGCGTTCGACGTCGTCAGCCTTGGAGGCGAAATCGGTGCGGTGCAGCAGCTCGGCGCGTGCCAGCACCTCTGTGAGCCTTTCGTTGCGGATGCGCTTATCCACGCGTTCGACGAAGCCGAGGTACTCATCCAGCGTGCCCATGAAGCGTGTCAGGTCGGCGCCCTCGATGCGGCTCGCTGCCTCGCCATGGCGCACAATCATTCCTTCCGACGCGCGGTTCACCATCACCTTTACAAATTCGCGCTCGTCCTTGATGTATTGCTCGAAGCGGCCCTTCTTGATCTTGAACAGCGGCGGCTGCGCAATGTAGATGTTGTCGCGCTTGATCAACTCCGTCATATGGCGGAAGAAGAAGGTCAGCAGGAGCGTTCGGATGTGCGATCCGTCCACGTCGGCGTCCGTCATGAGAATGACCTTGCCATAACGGATCTTGGTGGCGTCGAAGTCGTCTTTGCCAATGCCGCAGCCCAGCGCCGTGATCATGGCGCGGATTTCCTCGTGGCCCAGCATCTTGTCGTAGCGGGCCTTTTCAACGTTGAGAATCTTGCCCTTCAGCGGCAGGATGGCCTGGAAGCGCCGATCGCGGCCCTGCTTGGCGGTGCCGCCGGCGCTCTCACCCTCAACCAGATATAACTCGCAGCGGTCAGGGTTGCGTTCGGAGCAGTCGGCCAGCTTGCCGGGCAGTCCGCCGCCATCGAGCGCGCCCTTGCGGCGAGTCAGGTCGCGGGCTTTGCGGGCGGCCTCGCGAGCGCGGGCAGCCTCGATGGCCTTGTTGATAATGCGCTTGGCGATGGGCGGATTCTGTTCCAGAAACATGCCCAGGCGCTCGTTGACAAATGCCTGCACGGTGCCGGCGATGTCGGAGTTGAGCTTGCCCTTGGTCTGGCCCTCGAACTGCGGCTGAGAGAGCTTGACGCTGACCACGGCCACCAGCCCCTCGCGGACATCGTCGCCGCTCAGATTCTCCTTCATGTCCTTGAAGAGCCCCAGCGATTGGCCGATGGCGTTGATGGTGCGGGTAAGCGAAGTGCGGAAGCCGGAAAGGTGCGTGCCGCCGTCAACGGTGTTGATGTTGTTGGCGAAGCTGAAGACGGTTTCAGAGTAGCTGTCGTTGTATTGCAGCGCGATCTCGATCTCCACGCCGTCGCGCGGGGCTTCCATCACAATCGGCTTTTCATGCAGCACCTGCTTGCCGCGATTGAGATGCTTTACGAATTCGGCGATTCCGCCGGCGTAGCGGAACGTCGCCGAGCGCGGCTCACCGGTTTTGGATTCGGAGTTGCGCTCATCGGTAAGCGTGATTTCCAGGCCTTTGTTCAGGAAGGCCAGTTCGCGCAGACGCTGGGCAAGCGTGTCGTAGTTGAACTCGGTGGTCGTGAAGATGGATTTGTCGGGCAGGAAGTGGACCTTGGTCCCACGGCGCTTGCTGGTACCAACCTGGCGCAGTTCGCTGGTGGCTACACCGCAACTGAAGTCCATCTCCCAGGTATGCTCGTCGCGCCAGATCTCGACGTTGAGCTCTTGCGAGAGCGCGTTGACGCAACTTACACCCACGCCGTGGAGACCGCCCGAGACTTTGTAGCTCGAGGAGTCGAACTTGCCACCCGCGTTGAGCTTGGTAAGCACCACCTGCACAGCCGGCATCTGCTCGCCGTTGACCAGCGTCTTCATGTCCACCGGGATTCCGCGGCCGTCGTCGGTCACGGTGATGGAGTTGTCAATGTGGATGACGACATCGATCTTCTTGGCGTAGCCGGCCAGAGCCTCGTCGACGGAATTATCCACAACCTCATATACCAAATGGTGGAGACCCATCTCGCCGGTTGAGCCGATATACATCGCCGGGCGTAGTCGCACGTGCTCCATTCCTTCAAGGACGGTGATGTTCTCGCTGGTATAGCTGTCGTTGTCGCCGTGGGGGAGGTTGTCGCCAGGTATTTCATTCGCCATAGGTTTAGTCGCCACTAGACTTCTTTCGCAAGGCTTGCGCCTGGAGCTCAAGCCGGGTTGCGGTTCTTGTTTTGAAAATCCGCAGGGAATTCTTGGACTAATTGCTTGAAATACAGGCACTTCAAGCGAGTCTTCCTACTCTGATTTTAGCATGAAGGGAGGATGCTGCGGGAGTGGAGGGAGGGTGTTGGCAGGCCACCTGCGAAAGGTCACTGGCGGTGGGTTACCAATTATGTAGAGTGACTTTAGTAATCATGAGTCACTTGTCGATTATAAATATGAAAGAGGTGGACTTAGTGGAGTTCATGGACTACCATTTTAGTTGTAGGGAGATTCCTCTCCCGCAAAATCGAATCCAAAAGGGGTTACCAATTATGAAACTCGTCATCAGGATGTTTGCTCTGTCAGTCGTTGTTGCCGGCGCCGCTGCTGCCACACTCTCGTCTTCGACCACCCACGCCATCGCGAGCCAGTCGGCTACCGCAAAACTGCCGATTCCTCTTTGCGCGCCTGGATTGCCGGGCTGCGATCCAGTTACTTCCGCACACTAGGCAAGAGAGATAGCACTAAAGTGTCACCACACTTAGGTAATTTTTCACTTGAGTGGCACGCCTTTTGGCGCTATTCTGAGGAGGTTCTCAGGATGGTGAACGGCCCCTTATGTCTTCTCAACTGATTATGTCGACGATGAGTGCGGGGGAATTTCTGCTCGTGGCCGTGCTCGGGTTCGTGTTTTGGAAGAAAAGGCTGCATCGGCGATTTCCGGCGATGGGGGCGTATTTGGCGTTGCGCTTGGGAGCCTTCCCACTACTTTACCTTCTGCTCCTCGGGCAATCCGGCCAGCTCATTGGGAATCCGCAGTTTCAACGGACCAGCGCCCAGACATATTTCTTCGCATATTGGCTTGTATATATTGCGAGTGCCACGCTTCTGTTCTTTATTTGCATGGAGGTTTTCCGCTCCGCACTCTCCGCGTTTTCAGGTCTGATGAGGTTCGGAGTTGTTGTCTTTCGCTGGGCGGTTCTTGCCTCAGTCATCGTCACGTTTTCTTCCATCTCGTATGCGCACCGGGGAATACTCATTATTCCCGACATCGCTATTGGGCTTATGCGTTCAGTCAGCGTTCTTGAATTGTGCCTGCTCGGCTTTCTATGCCTAAGCATGAATGCGTTGCGCCTGTCCGTGCGCGACCTGGCATTTGGAATCTCCTTGGGTTTTGGCGTGATGGCTGCCAATGATTTCGTCGTAGTCTCCCTGATGTCGCGCAACAACACTGCACTCACCGCACCCTTGCAATTCGTTTATGAGTCGGTGCTTTTGCTCTCACTCGGAACTTGGATTGCTTATTTCACCCTGCCGGAGCCGGCCCGCAAGCCTGTGCTGATGCCAGTCAACTCGACCATCTACCGCTGGAACGAAATCGCTTCCGCTCTGGGGCACCCTGGAACCCAGGTGGCCGTGCAGCCGGCACCGGGCAGCTTCTTTCTTTCCGATGTGGAGAAGGTTGTCGAGAAGGTGCTGAACCGAAACTTCAAGGATAGAGAATCAGAAATCTAAACGCGGCGTTAGCCCGCAAAGGTAATTGCAAAATGGCCGGACCCTGCCAGGGTTCGGCCATTTTGCTTTCTCCGCTATCGGCTTCGCTTGACCCCATGCGCACACTCCAAAACACGCGCCAGAAAAGGCCGCGCACTCTCCGCGGCCTTCTCTGGTGCCAGATTGAGCGCGTTTACTCTGCCGCTACCGGCTCGATGGAGGCAAACCGTCCCCGGTTGCCGTGATCGCTAAACTTCACGCGACCGGTAACCTTGGCAAATAGCGTATCGTCCGAGCCGATTCCCACGTTCACGCCGGGCTTGATCCGGGTTCCCCGCTGGCGCATGATGATCGAGCCGCCGGAAATCAACTGGCCGCCAAAAGCTTTTACGCCGAGCCGCTGTGCATTCGAGTCGCGTCCATTTGTGGAGCTGCCTCCACCCTTCTTATGTGCCATTGCCGAATCTCCTTTTCCAGCTTTCAGCCATTGGCTTCAAGCCTTCAGTTCTGCCCGCATGGGCCAAAGCGCTTCATCTCCGCGATCGAGAAGCCAAATGCCGGCAACTTCGCCTTACTTGGCTGCGGTATAGGTAACGCCGTCGGCCTCAATGGCCTTGATGCGCACCTCGGTAAAGTTCTGCCGGTGCCCCTGAAGTTTCTTGTACTGCTTTTTCCGCTTCAGATGAAACACCAGAATCTTCGCGCCGCGGCCCTCGCCAAGCACTTCGGCGGTAACCTTGGCCGTGGCTGGCTTGGCCACGGTTCCGGGTTCGCGCGACACCGCAAGCACATCGCTGAACTCGACGGTCTGGCTTTCGGAGACCACGCTCTCAATCTTTACCACGTCGCCCGGCGCGACGCGGTACTGCTTTCCACCGGTGCGAATCACTGCGTACATAACAAATCCTCCAGCGCTCCGGATAAGAAAACGAGGCGCATCAAAAATCGAATACCGAATCCTGCATTGGGGCGCATACAGAGAGGGACTCTCAAGCATGAACGGGCCGCAACCACGCCTTGGCTTCCAGCGGTGAGCCCAGCACAGCCCTGCAAATCCTCAAATGAGGTGCATCGCCAAACTTTACAATTCTATCGCTAAACTGCGAGCCGGGTCAATTCTTACTTTCTTCGCCAGCCGGCGATGGTTTGAGCCTTCAGTCCAGCGCTATCCTCTTCCAAGCCCGGCACCAGGAACTCCTGAAAAACATCGTTGGATATCAATCTGCCACGTGCGGTCAGCCGAACGGTCTTGCCGTCCCACGTCAGCAGCCCATCCTCAACCAGCCGCTCCAACGCACCCATCGCCGGCGCAACCATCTCCACGCCAAACTCCTGCTCGAGGGACGGCACATCGACTCCAGCATTGAGCCGAAGCCCCAAAAACCAAGCCTCTTCCAGTTGGCGCGCCGGCCCCTGCCACGCGGTCTCCACTCTCTCCGGCCCTTGAAGAAACGCAGCAAGGTCGTCTGTGGTCGTCGATCGCAGAACGTAGCGCGGCCCGGTCGAGTCTCCTTCCTGCCATGCCGCCCGCAGCATCGACGAAGCGTCCAGCCCCAGCCCCAGATACGGCCGCCGCTGCCAGTAGCGTAGATTATGCCGCGACTTGAAACCCGGACGGCAGAAATTCGAAATCTCGTACTGCTCCAGCCCTGCATCTCGCAGCCTATCGAGAGCCACGGAGTACATCTGGGCGATAGCGTCGTCCGTGGGAACCAGCCCGGCATGGTACCGCGCGCCGCCGCTCAGCATCTCCCGCCCCAACCGCGAGTCCTCGTCCACTTCCAGCATGTACACGCTGGCGTGGGGAACGCCGCTCTCCGCCAGCGCCGCAAGCGACTCCTCCCACGACGCGAACGTCTGCCCCGCCAGCCCCGCGATCAGGTCCACGCTCAGGTTGGCAATCCCCGCGCCGCGCAGCCTTCGCAAATCCTCAATCACCGTGGCCCGCTTGTGCAGCCTCCCGCTCACCTGCGCCTCGCGATCGATCAACGACTGCACACCCAGGCTCACCCGATTCACTCCAGCCGCGGCCAGCGCTTCCAACGTCTCGTCCGCAATCTGCCCAGGCGCGCACTCAACAGTAATCTCGGCGTCCGGCTCAAAGTCGAACTCCGCCCGCAGCCCCGCAAACAACCTCGCCAGCAGATCCGGCGCCAGCAGGCTCGGCGTCCCTCCGCCCAGGTAGACTGTGTCCACCCGCCGCGGCAGCTCAACCTCCATTCGCGCCGCCCATTCCCCGGTTGCCGCCACGTCCAAAATCGTCCGCTCAATATAGCGCGCGTGTTCGCTGGCCGGATATACCCCGGACGCAAAGTTGCAATAAGTACACTTCGAGCGGCAAAATGGAATGGACAGGTAAAGTCCGAGCTCGTCATTTTTGTGAACAAACATTGAAATTATTCTTTCACGCTGTCCCGAGGCCCCAAATTTCCCCGATCAATCCCTCCAAAATCCCAGGTCATGCAAAAATGAAACTGAGGAGCTTCGGTTTGAAAGCCTGGCCTGTAGTGGGCGTTGCCTTGGTGCAAGCAATTTTGCTTCTGGCCCACTGGTTCATTTATCGCACGGTCGTCGTCTTTTTCGCCCCGCTCAGCCAGGAAGTTATCCTTGCGCTGCGGATCTCGTTCCTTGTTCTCGCCTTCAGTTTCATCGTCGCCGCCCTGCTCAGCTTCCGCCATTCCAATCCGCTGGTCACTCTCGCCTACCGGATTGCCGCCGTATGGCTTGGGTTTCTCAACTATTTCTTCTTCGCGGCCTGTCTCAGTTGGCTGGCCTGGATCGCCGTGCTGCTTGCCTTTCAAGAGAAATATCCGCACCACCATCGGGATCTGGTTGCCGGGGTCTTCTTTATCCCGGCTTTCCTGGCAGGAGTCTACGGCCTCCTCAACGCCCTTTGGATCCGTACACGGCGCGTGACCATCCAGCTTCCCTACCTGCCGCCATCGTGGAACAAACGAACCGCGCTGCTCATCAGCGACCTGCACCTGGGCTCCGTCAATGGTCCACGTTTCAGCCGCCGCATCGTATCCATGGCAGCCCGTCTTCGCCCGGATATCGTCTTCATTCCCGGTGATTTTTTCGACGGCGCCAAAACCGACCCGGACATGCTTGCTGCGCCGTTTCGTGAGCTTTCCCCACCCCTCGGAACCTACTTCGTCAGCGGGAACCACGACGAGTACGGCAACCTGCCTCTCTACACCGAAGCCCTCACCCGGGCTGGCATCCGGGTTCTCTCCAATGAACGAGTCACCGTGGACGGCCTGCATATTGTCGGCGTGCCATACGGCGGAACTTCTAACGTCGCTTTGCGCAATTTACTTGAGAGCCTGCAACTGAGCAGGGCCGAGCCCTGCATTCTGCTCAGCCACGTCCCCAGCCGCTTGCCCGTCGTCGAGCAAACCGGCGTCAGTCTCCAGCTTTCCGGCCACACCCACGCGGGACAGATCTTCCCCTTTACCTGGTTCGTTCGCCGCGCCTTTGGCCGGTTTACTTATGGATTGCAGCGGTTCGGCTCAATGCAGATTTATACCTCCAGCGGGGCAGGAACCTGGGGTCCTCCCATGCGCGTCGGCACCCATTCTGAGATCGTCCTGCTCAAGTTTGAGTAGGCGGGTTTCATGCTAGAATGTAGCTACGTTGCTACATTGGAGGTGTTGCGTGGCCATTACAACTCTTTCCAGCAGGGAGTTTAATCAGAACCGGAGCCGCGCCAAAAAGGCTATGCGCAGTGGGCCGGTGTTCGTTACCGACCGCGGAAAGCCGGCAATGGTGCTGCTCTCAATCGATGAGTACCAAAAGATCACGAAGAGGGGCGAGAACATTCTGGATATGGTTGCGATGCCCGGGGTGGGAGATTTCGACTTCGAGCCGCCGCGCCTGGGTGATGAATTCTTTCGGGCTGCCGATTTCTCATGATGTACCTTCTCGACACCACTGTTCTTTCCGAGATGCGCAAGGACTCGCGAACGAAGGCGTCGAGCCCGAAAATGGACCGTAGGGTGGAAAAATGGCTCAAGAGAGTTGAGCCTCAAGGCCTGCACGTATCGGTAATCTCTATTCTCGAATTGGAGCGCGGCTTCCATTTGCTCAAACGCAGAGACCCGGTCCAGGCCGACATGATTCTCTTATGGGTGCGCAACAGGATCCTCCCCTCGTTTGATGGTCGCATTCTCGGCGTCAACCTGGCCATCGCCCAGCGCTGCGCTGCCCTCGGGGTTCCGAACCCAATCGAATCTCGCGACGCCCTTATTGCGGCAACTGCTATGGTGCATGGCATGACGCTGGTCACCCGTAATGTGCGCCACTTTGAGCCCACCGGCGTCGCCCTCCTCAATCCATGGGAAAGCTGATGGTTTCAGCATCGGTTCTGCTGATATAGAATTGCCCTTCCACTGAAGAGGGGACGCTCCATGCTGCTAAGCAAACGCTCGCTCGCACTGATTGCAACGGTTCTATTTGTCGTAATCGAACCAGCCTTTCCTCAAAGCCAGCAACCCCCTTCCACCACCCCCGACCTCACCTTCCCCAGCGTCCTCTACGGCGCAGCCTACTACAACGAATACATGCCCGGCGACGACGCGGACCACGCCGCCCGCCTTGAGAAAGACGTTGCCATGATGAAGGCCGCCGGCCTCAACGTCGTCCGCATGGGCGAGTCCACCTGGAGCCTGTGGGAACCGGAAGACGGGCGCTTTGAATACGCCTGGATGGACCGCGTTGTTGACGCCATGGGCAAGGCCGGCATCAAGGTCATCCTCGGCACACCCACCTACGCCATCCCCGCCTGGATGGCGCATCAGCATCCAGAGATTTTCGCCGATCGGATTCCCAGCGGCATGTTCGGCGGCAAGCCAATCCCCAGCGTCTACGGCCTCCGCCAGAACATGGACACGGACTCGCCCGCTTACCGCTTTTACGCCGAGAGGCTCATCCGCCACATTGTCGCCCACTACAAAGACAACCCCAACGTTATCGGCTGGCAGCTCGACAACGAAACCGGCAGCTACGACGCCGCCAATCCCGATGTATTCATCGGCTTCCAGCATTATCTGGAAAAGAAGTTCGGCACACCCGAAGCTCTCAGCAAGGCCTGGTTCCTCAACTACTGGGGCGAAAACTTGCACACCTGGGAAGACCTTCCCACCCGCGACGGCACCATATCAACCGGCTACAAGCTGGAGTGGACCCGCTGGAGCCAGATGCGCGTCACCGATTTCCTCCACTGGCAGTCCGCGCTGGTCCGCGAGTGCGCTTCACCCGGCCAGTTCATCACCACCGACTATGGCGGCATGATGAAGCGCGACGTGAACGAAGAGGCGGTCGCCGGCTCGCTCGACATCGTCGCCGACAACATCTATCACGGAACTCAGGACCACTACGATGGCTCCTTCCAGGCGCTTCAGAGCGACTTCTCCCGCTCGCTGAAGCACGGCAATTTCCTGGTTACAGAAACCAACGGGCAGACCATCGGATGGACCTCCGGCGGCCAATATCCGCCTTACGACGGCCAACTCCGCGAAGATGTCTACACCTACCTGGCCAGCGGCGCAAACATGGTGGAATACTGGCATTGGGCCTCTATCCACGGCAATCAGGAGACCTACTGGAAGGGCATACTCTCGCACGATCTGGAACCCAACCGCGAGTATGCCGAAGTGAGCCGCACCGCCCACGAGTTGCAGAAGATCGGCCCACACCTTGTCGGCCTGAAAATCCATAACGACGTCGCCATTCTCTGGAGCCGCGACTCGGCCAATGCCATCAGCTTTATGCCCTACGGCGGCGGTGTGCCGGCGCGGAGTTGGAGCGGAGATCCCGATGGCTATGTCTCGGTAGTGCAGCAGATGCACCATGCGCTCTACGACTTGAACGTGGGCGCGGACTTTGTCTTCCCCGAGACCCAGGACTTCTCGCAATACAAGGTCCTCATTGTCCCCGCGCTTTACATCTCAGACGACGCCCTGCTGCAGCGCATCTCCGACTACGTGAAGAACGGCGGCCATGTTGTAATGACCTTCAAAAGCGGATTTGCCAATCAGGACTCCGCCGTCCGCTGGGTGCGCGCTCCCGGCCCGCTCCGCGAAGCCGCCGGTTTCAGCTATCAGGAGTTCTCCAGCCTCGAGCACCCGCTGGCACTCAAAGGCGATCCGTTCAAGGTGGGCGACGCCGGTCCAACCGCCAATCAGGTTCAGTACTGGGCCGAGTTCCTTATGCCCGAGCATGCCAAAGCCCTGGCCTGGTACGACCATCCGTTCTTCGGGAAATGGCCGGCCATCACCAAGAATGAATTTGGCGCGGGAACGCTGCTGTATGAAGGAACCTATCTCTCCGACAAGCTTCAAACCGCTGTCCTACGCACTGCTCTGGAGAAGGCCGGCCTAACCAGCTCCGACCAACAGCTCCCGTCCGCGATCCACGTCCAGCACGGAGTCAATCGTCTCGGCAAGCGCCTCCACTATTACTTCAACTACTCCGGCGTAGAATTCAAAGTCGGCTATCCATATGCCGCCGGATCGAACTTGCTCGACGGAAGCGCCGTGTCCAATGCTGCCACGCTAACCATTCCGCCGTGGGACCTGGCCATCATCGAGGAGAACTGACCCGGGCCGAGCGTCAAGTCCGAATTTCTCTCGCCTATTTCAGTTTGCGGGTGATACCCTACGGGGACCAAAGGGTTGCTCGTCCCCACGTAAGCCAACCGGAAACCCCCTAAGAGCCCCCCCCCACTCAAAGGAGAAATCATGGTTCGCAAAACCAGTCTCTGCCTGCTCACTGTCCTTGCGCTTCTGCCCATCACAACACTCAATTCCCAGGCCCAATCCGTCCTGACGCGCCACACTCGGGAAGTAACCCGCACCGGCGAGGCCAGGCTAGTCGGACGCCTGCCTGCCAGCCAGACTCTGCAACTCGATATCGTTCTGTCCGTGCGAGATCAGGCCGGGTTGGATGCCTTTGTGGCCGCGGTCAATGACCCATACAGCCCCTCTTATCGGCAGTTCCTCACCGTGCCTGAATTCACGCAGCGCTTCGGTCCCACACAGCAGGATTATGACGCCGTACTCGCCTTTGCAAAGGCCAGCGGCCTCGCGGTTGTTGGCGGAACTCGCGATGGCTTGGATGTGCAGGTCAAGGGCTCCGTTGCCGCCGTCCAATCCGCTTTCCATGTGAACATGCTCACATTCAGGCACCCCACCGAAGGCCGCACCTTCTACGCGCCAGACCGCGAGCCCACCACCAGCCTGCCGTTCTCGCTTTGGCACGTCTCCGGGCTAGACAACTACTCCATCCCCCATCCCATGTACCTGAAGAAAAGCGACTACGCCAAGGCTCATGGCATTCCCGAGGAGCAGGTCGTCACCCATGCCACCACCGGCTCCGGCCCGTCGGCTTCGTTCCTGGGCAGCGATATGCGCGCCGCTTACTATGGCGGAACGGCCCTCACCGGCGCAGGCCAGAACCTGGGATTGTTTGAGTACCTGGGCACTGATCTCGCTGACCTGACCACCTATTTCAAGAACGTGGGCCAGACTAACAATGTGCCCATCACCCTGCTCTCGACCGACGGCACCAGCACCTCTTGCGTCGATACCAGGGCCGGCGGCGACTGCGACGACACAGAGCAGACCCTCGACATGACCCAGGCCATCGGCATGGCTCCGGGTCTGGCAAGTCTGGTCATGTACATCGGGTCCACCGATACGGCCATTATCAGCACCATGACCACGCACAGCCCGCTCCCCACAACGATTGGTTGCTCGTGGGGCTGGACACCGGCCGACCCCTCCACGCTGAATCCATACTTTGAGAAGATGTCGGCTCAGGGCCAGAACTTCTTCGCGGCATCGGGCGACAGCTCCACCTGGTCGGCAAGCAACGAGGCATGGCCGGCGGACAACGCCTACGTCGTTTCCGTCGGTGGCACAGACCTGGTAACAGCCAGCGCGGCTGGCCCATGGAAGTCGGAAACCGCCTGGACTGACTCGGGCGGCGGCATCTCCCCTGACAGCATTCCCATCCCCGCATGGCAGCAGCTTTCGGGCGTTATCAACTCGACCAACAAGGGTTCGACCACCCTCCGCAACGGCCCAGATGTGTCGGCGAACGCTAATTTCACTTTCTACACATGTGCCGATCAGACCACCTGCCTGGCCAACGAGTACGGCGGCACCAGCTTTGCCGCTCCCATGTGGGCCGCTTACATTGCGCTGGCGAACGAGCAGTTGGTCAACAACGGTGACAAGACCCTGGGATTCATCGACCCCACCATCTACCCCCTCGCTCTAAGCTCAAGCTATAACGCGGATTTCCACGACATCACCAGCGGCACATCCGGCAGCTATTCGGCTGAGGTGGGCTACGACCTGGTCACCGGCTGGGGCTCGCCCAACGGCGTCGCGCTTATCAATGCGCTGGCTCCAACAGCCACTTCACCCACCTACAGCCTGTCTGCCACGTCGGTTTCAATCGTGCAGGGCAGCAGCGGCACTTCGACTGTCACCTCTACGGTTGAAGACGGCTTCGACTCTGCGGTTACCCTCTCAGTCAGCGGCCTGCCGACAGGCGTCACCTACACCTTCAACCCCACCTCCATCACCGGTTCCGGCACATCGTCGCTGGCGCTGACGGTAGCCTCCACCACTGCGACAGGATCGTACACCGTTACGGTTTCTGGTACCGGCGGCAGTATCACGCAAACCACCACCTTCACGCTCACCGTAACCGCACCTGTCACTGGCGGCTTCACCATCTCTGTTTCGCCAACCTCGGGTTCACTCAACGAGGGACAAAGCGGGTATGCGGTAGTCACCGTGACTGCAACGGGAGGGTTTGACTCCGCGGTCACGTTGTCTTCATCGGGCGAGCCCTCCGGTGTAACCGGCAGCTTCAGCCCGGCGTCCATCACCGGCTCCGGCACGTCGGACTTCACACTGACCGTGTCCAGAACCGCAAAAACCGGCACCTATCCCATCACCATCAAGGGCACCAGCGGAAGCACTACGGAAACCACAACCCTGACCTTCACCGTGAGGCGCTAAACTTGGGCCTTGCCGCAAGCGCTTGCTGCTCCGGCAATCAACGATCAAACGGCCCGGAATCCTTATTCCGGGCCGTTCTCAGTTCAATCAGCAGCGATCTAATTCTCTCAGTCCCAATGTGGAAGACAAGCGAGCTTATGCGACTCGGGCGTTACGCAATTGATTCTCAATGAGGCGCTCCTGTACTTGAAAGTGCCTAGCCGCGAAATCGATCGCCTCATCCGGGGAGCAGTTTGCGGTGATTCTTTGTTGAAAGACTGTTCGAACTCCATCCCTGGGGGCCAATAACTCTGCGGCGAATGCTCGAGAAGCTTGTTGATCCCACGTGTGAGCGTCGGTAATGAGTCGTGGGCCATTCGCGCACCCGAATGCCATCTGGAACATACCTCGCGCCTCCAAGAAACGAAGGCTCTCCAATCTGGACTCGGGCCCTACGATGATTGGACCCTGGCTTCCAGAAAAGCCAACTTCTGCTCTTACGCCAGAACTTGGAATGTGGTTTCGAAACTCGAAAGAGAACGTCCCGACACCAACCCTACCCGCTGCGCTTCCTATATCTTCCAACGGGGCGTCAAAATCGAGCCCAATAAGCCTGCGTGCCTTTTCGGCTGCAGCGTAACCGACGCCCACCGCTTTCCGTAACGGATCGAGTCCATCCAACCCCGTCGGGGATATCGGTCCAAGTTCAAAGTTCTCGCGGACTATTCGTACCCACTCCCATGCCGGAATGACAGATTCTGGCGGAGAAGTCTCGATCAGGTCGCTGAATATGGAATTTCCGGTTGGTCGGCTTGGGATTTCGATCTCGAGGAGCTCCGCGAGGCCTTTCGGCCAGGATTCCGCATCAAAGGGATCGAGTCCCAAACGGCCCGCCGCACGACAAAACGCGACTTCCGCTTCATCCGCACCGTCGATTGCCTCCCAATTAAAATGCAGATCCGATGCGCGCTGATCGTCCACATCCCGTAATCGATCCAACACCTGCCTGACGAAGTCCCTGAAATTCTCCTCAGCCAAAGTCGCATCGATCAATTCTCTGCCATAGCCAAGAAAGAATCCTGGCAACTGCGGGTACTGATCGGAATTGTCCCTTTCCCAGTTTGCGATCATGGACCGCCCATCTGAGAATAGATGCAAGTTAGGCAGCAGGATGTCGCTCGCAGCCGCGCGCATTGAGTGCCTCCGCAACCACCCGGTGCGGCTTAAGCCGCTTATGTCGTCCTCGGCCTCAGGGCCGGAGGAGGGCTCATGAAAAAGCGCCCACCAGTTCTGAACCAGCCAATTTGCAAGGGGAAACGCCGGAATGAAGATTGAGCTTCGCGGCCCGTTTGCAGTTCGGTCCCAGATACGCGTTACAGTACTGGCGCCGATAATTACACGTACTCCCGCCCACGTCCTACGTTCGACGGGGTCTAGCGAAACGGGCTGATCAAACCAATCGCACTCAATTCGGATTGATTGTGACACGTGGGCAGTCCTTCAATTTGCCTTGCGGATCCTCTGGATACGCTTCTTGATATTCGACCGGAAAACCGTGATATTCCCCACTTGCCTCAGAAGAAAGCCTCACCTCATGGAGGAGTCCATTAACATAAACCCAGGCTCTTGCAGGAAAGCCCGAGCGAAACTCCTCGCTTATACACGGCCCCGCGATTGCCGTCCTGAGCCCGGCTGCCAATTGAGGCCAAGCTTCCTGGGAGTACCTGAGACACAATGACTTGTCCTTCTTGGGTCCGAACATCCAAGCATTCGTTGGTGACGGATAGTTCTTGTGTTCCCCATTCGGAATGTAGCGAACCCTGCTAGACACTTCCTCTTGGGTTGGCCCGTTGGCCGGCCACTTTCCGATTCTACCCCGTCTGATCTCACTGCCCGCTCGCCGATGGGTAGGACGCTTGGCCATAGAATTCTAACCTCAAGATCATCGAGACAGCTCGATCCCACTGAACAAGCCAGCAAGATATTGACAGAATGAAGTATACCAATTTCGCGCCAACGGTTGAGAACCACGTATCCTCGCCCCCCTACTCCCCATCCGGCGGCACCTGCTCCAGCAGGCGCTTCCACGTCTTCTGATTCTTCCTGAATCCCCGCTTCAAATCCTCCAGAATCCGCTCGAAATCCGCATTCGTCCGCAGCTTATTCCATGCCGGATTCTTTTGGAACCACGGATAGTTTTCGTTCCCTAAATAGATGGCCCGCCGCAGCCAGTGCAATGCCTCGCTCGAGTCGCCTTCAACGGCAAAGTAACTCGCCAGCCGGTAAGCCATCTCGCTGTCGGCCTCCGCCGCTGCCATGGTGTCGTCTTTCAGCAGTGCGGCCGCCCGCTCCCGATCGCCCGCCTGCACATAGCACAGCGCCAGCGTAGGCACCGCAATGCGCAGCGAATCGTCGTCGCGAATCACGCCCTCAAGGATCTCGATCGCCGCCCCCAGATTCCCCATTCGCATCTGCTGGTATCCAGCCGACGTCCTCAGCAACGGATGACGCGGCTCGAGAGCCAGCCCCTTCTCCAACTCGTCGCCGGCCAGCTCAATCTGATTCTCGTAGTGATACACCCGGGCGCGGTGATTGTAGAGGATCGGCGCGCTCGCCGGATTCAGCTTCAGCGCGCGGCTGAACTGATGCAGCGCCTCTTCATACATGCCGTCGCCCCTGAGCGCCATGCCCGCCACCATGTGGACGTTCCAGTCGTTGGCGGCTCCGGAAAGCAGATTGGCAACGCCGTGCCGCGCCGACTCTTTTTCTCCGCGCGACAGCAGCATGTAAATCCGATAGAGATTGGCCTCGGTCGATGCAGGGTCAAGCTTCAGCGCCTCGTCGAAATCGCGCCGCGCGTGCATCACATGAATCTGCCCGCCGAATCCGTGCCGCACATATTGCAGCTCCGCAATGCCCAGCCCGCACCAGCCAGCGGCAAACTCCGGGTCCTTGCTGGTGACGCTGGTCAGCAGGGAATGCGCGCGATCAAGATCGCCGCGCGAACCCGTGCGCACCATGAACGAACTCAGCAGCGCGCGCCCCTGCAAATAGTCTTCGCTTACTGGCCCAGGCAGAGATCCAGTTGCCGCATCCCTTGGCACCGCGCGCGGCGCATCCACCTTGCCGGCCTCGATTCTGTCCACGGCATTCAGCCCGTGCAGCGCCGCAAATACTTCGTTCGATATCTCGGTCTGCACCGCAATCAAATCCAGCGAAGCTACCCGAATTGCTCCGCCCGATCGCACACTTTGCGACGCTACATCCAGCAGTTGCCAATTGAGGTCGAATCCCTCCTCCGACCGCAGAAAATTCCCCGCCAGCACAAACGAAACAAGCAGCTTCTGTCCAACCGAAAGAGGGTCCATCTTCGCAATCGGCAGCGGCATCAGCGTGCTCGACGGCCTCACAACCAGTGCGGGAATCCGCGCCAGCCGCGCCGCAATCGCATCCGCCAATGCAAATCCATAAAGCGGCGCAACCTCGGTTGCCCCAAGATTTGTAAACGGAAGAACCACCAGCGAATTCTGCGGCGCTCGGTCCACCGCCGACTCGCGAAACCGTTCCGCCAGCATCGACAGAAACCCGGTGTTCCGCTTCTGCGCCTCGGCGCCCGTTGTGGGCAGGTTCGCAGCCGCATCGCCGGGGATAATCCCCGTCTCAATCTGCAGCGCCTTCATTATCGTCTTCAGCGCCTCGCGCACTTCCGCGGCCGAGGCATAACGCGACCCTGGGATCTTCTCCAGGCAAGTCGCGATCACGCTCTTCAACTCCACCGATATTCCCGGAACGATATCGCTCAAATCTTCCGGATTGGCAAACTGAATCGCATGAATAGCCTGGAAATCCTCGGTCTCGTTGCGGCAAAACGGATGCCTCCCACTCGCCAGTTGATAAAGAATCACGCCCAGCGCCCACACATCCGACTGCACGCTCGATTGCCCGGTAACAAACTGCTCCGGCGCCATATAGCGGATGGTCCCGCCGCGGGCCGTGTAAGTTGCGGCCATCGACGCATCCTTGGCCATCCCCGGCGTCGATGGATCGAAGCTGGCGTCCTCCGGGCGCAGCCTTCGCGCCAGGCCAAAGTCCAGTATCTTCACCAATCCGCCGTCGGTTAGCATCACGTTCATCGGCTTCAGGTCGCGATGAAAAATGCCCAGCGTATGCGCGGCCTGCAACCCGTCGGCAATCTGTATTCCCACCGATAACACCAGTTGCAAACTGGCCGGCCCGCGCGCAATCAGTGTGTCCAGGTTTTCCCCCGGCACATACTGCATCACGATGTAGCCCTCGTCGCCGCGTTCGCCAACCTCGTAGATGGCGCACACATTCGGGTGCTCGATGGCCGAAGCAAGCCGAGCCTCGCGCAGCACAGTGGTGCGCAGTTGCTCGGCGGACAGCAGCCCGGTGCGCAGAATCTTCAGCACCACCGGTCGCTGCAAGCGCGTGTCCGTGGCCAGATACACCACGCCGCTGCCTCCGGCTCCCAGCCGGCGAACAATTTCGTAATGTTCAATCGTCTTGCGTCTCATCTCTATCTATAAGTGTACCGGGAGAGCGAACAGGGAGCGGGGAGCGGGGGGACCGGAAGAGAGCGGTGGCTCTTAATGTCCCCCATCCCAAATCCCTATTCCCTGTTCCCTGTTTTCTTCGCCGCCGGCTTCGCATACGCCGACAAATATCCCGCCACCGCGTTGGCCACTATCTGATAACCCTGCGCGTTGAGGTGGGTTGGATCGGTTTGCGTCACCGCTGCGCCTGCGGAGTGCGATGTGTTGTTTCCGCCCAAGTTGCGGTTAACCACTACCGTGTTGCCGGATACGGACACGATCGCGACATTCTCCGCATTCGCGCCCGTATCGATCGTGAGAATCCCGCTGGACAATGTACCGGTCGTCAAATTCACGGTGAATGTCGTATCCGACGGGCCGATCGATGAACCTAATGTTCCGCTTCCAAGAAAGGCTCGCAGCGAAGTCGGCGGCTCGTCGTGGTTGTAATCGGATACATCCGTCGCCAGCGATGGGTTGTAGTTCTGTACCAGGAGTTCCCGGACATCGATATAGTGCGCCCCATAAACATTCGCTAACTGATTGTTTGTGCCGACGATCGAATTGTACGCGGAACCTCCGACCCAATACCCCGGAGCGTTCAGGGTCATTTCGGACAGCACAAGATAGTTCTGTCCGGACGGCACCGTTGCAACCTGACTCGCGAGATCGGAAAACGGCGGCGCACCTGCGTTGTTCGTTCCCTCCCAGAAGATCGGAAGGTAACCCGCATAGGGAGTATCGACCAAAAACGGGGGAGTTCCCGGCGCGCTCACCGGATTTCCCGGCGTCGTTGGCGTGAAAATGAGTCTCCCCACGGAATAATATTGGGCAATCCCATGCACTCCCAGAATCGTGCCGTAGAGCCCTGGCCACGGCCCTTGCGACCCCACCGGCGCATCTCCGGCTGGAAACGCGATCGTAACCGGGCCTGAGCCGGGAATGACTCCGCCGGCCACCGTAACGGTGGTCTGCACGCCGCCTTCGCGCTCGCCAATCTCCGTGGAGTTCTGGCCCCCGACGCCTTCGTTGACTATTGGCAGATCGATCACTTGTTGTAGATCGCCGGGGTAACTCCCGGTATCGGCGATGCCCTCGCTCCCACCCGTAAACGAATCGCCCCAACACACTACCCCGAATGGCGCAACATCGATCGAGACGCTGGTTTCGGCCGTCGTGTAATCGATCGTGTCGGCCGGTGTAAAAGTTACATTCAGCGCCTCCGGGCCGGATACACCAAAGATCGTCCCGGCGGCAGGTTCATAGACATAGCTTCCAGTCAACGCTGTCGAACTGCCCGGCGCTGTGGCTACTGAATTCAATTGCAGCCCACTCAAGGCCATATTGACGCCGATCGGTCCAGGCTTCCAGGTCAGCACCGGAGTAGCCTGATTCACCAGCAGCGTGGTGCTCGCGGTGGCGCCGAAATAATCCACCGCGTCGGTGGGCGTAAACGCAACCGACAAGGTCTCCAAACCGGCTCCAGGCACACTGCCCATGGCGGGGGTGTAACTGAAAGTGCCGGGAATAGCCGCTGTCGCATCCAATTGACCTGCACTCAGCGCCGTGCCATAGCTGATTGCCACCGGAGTCGCCCAGGTGACCACCGGAACCGCCTGGTTCACAGTCAGCGCAACCGTTGCGGTTGCCGTGGAATAGTCCCTGGTGTCCGCCGGAGAAAACGTAACGGATAATGTCTGCGAGCCCGCGGCAAGCAGAGCTCCCAGGGCGGGGATGTAGGCAAAGGCGCCAGGCACGCTTGCCGTAGCGTTCAACTGCCCCGAACTTAAAGCGGTGCCATAACTCATTGACGCCGGAGTCGCCCAACTCAAGACCGGAACCGCCTGGGTCACCATCAGCGCAACATTCGCGGTTGCCGTTGTGTAGTCCTTGGTGTCCGCCGGTGTAAACGTTAAGGACAGTGTCTGCGAGCCTGCGGTAAGCAAAGCTCCCAAAGCCGGCGTGTAGGCAAATGCGCCTGGAACGCTAGCGGTTGCGTCCAATTGCGCCGCACTGAGTGTCGCGCCATAGGGGATTGCCGACGGAGTCGTCCAGCTCAACACCGGGACCGTCTGGTTCACCGTCAGCGCAACATTGGCGGTTGCCGTTGCGTAGTCCTTGGTGTCTGTCGGAGTAAACGTAACCGACAGTATCTGCGCGCCTGCGGTTGGCAGGGTCCCTAAACCCGGAGTGTATGCAAAAGTGCCGGGAACGTTGGCGGTTGCGTCCAATTGCGTAGCGCTCAGTGGCGTGCCATAAACGATTGCTCCCGGAGTCGCCCACGTCAACACCGGGATCGCCTGGTTCACCGTCAGAGAAATGCTTGCGGCGGCCGTGGTGAAATCCTTGGTGTCCGCCGGAGTAAACGTCACTGTGAGAGCTTGCGAACCCGCGGAGACAATTGAGCCCAAGGCAGGGGAGTAACGGAAGGAGCCTGCGGTATTCGCAGTCGCATCCAACTGTGCCGCACTCAGGCCCGCCCCATAGCTGATAGCCGCGGGAGTCGGCCACGTCAGCACCGGGATTGCCTGGTTCACCGCCAGCACAACGCTCGCATTGGCCGAGGTGTAATCCTTCGTGTCCGCCGGAGTAAACGTAACGGATAAAGTCTGCGAGCCTGTGGGAAGAAGCGTTCCCAGGGAAGGGGTATAGGTAAATGCACCTGGAATAGTCGTAGTGGCGTTCAACTGCTCCGCACCCAGGGCCGTCCCGTAACTGATTGCCGCTGGAGTCGCCCAAGCCAACACCGGAACCGCCTGGTTCACCGTCAGCGCAACGTTAGCGGTGGCCGTGGAATAGTCTTTCGTGTCAGTCGGAGTAAAGGTAACGGTCACAGTCTGCGAGCCCACGGGAAGAACTGTCCCCAAAGCAGGGGTATAGCTAAATGCGCCCGGAACGCTCGCGGTTGCATTCAATTGCATCGCACTCAGTGCCGTGCCATAGACGATTGCTCCGGGCGTCGCCCAACTCAATACCGGGACCGCCGGGGTTACAGTCAGCCCAACATTGGCTGTTGCGGTGGAGTAGTTCCTTGTGTCTGCCGGAGTAAACGTAACCGACAGTGTTTGCGCGCCCCCGGTAACCAGGGTTCCCAAAGCCGGCGTATAGGAAAACGCGCCCGGAACGCTTGCTGCCGCGTCCAATTGCGCAGCGCTCAGTGGCGTACCATAAACGATTGCTCCCGGAGTCACCCACGTCAACACCGGGATCGCCTGATTCACATTCAGAGAAACGGTGGCGGTTGCCGGGGTGTAGTCCATCGTGTCGGTTGGAGTAAACGTCACTGAGAGAGCTTGCAACCCCGCCGCAGGCATTGCGCCCAGGGCGGGAATGTAACTGAAGTTCCCCGCGGTATTCGCGGTTGCATCCAACTGCGCCGCGCTCAGCACCGCGCCATAACTGATTGGTGCCGGCGCCGCCCAGGTCAAGGCCGGCGCCGCCTGGTTCACAGTCAAAGAAACGCTCGATGAAATTGTGGTGAAATCCCTGGTGTCGGTCGGAGTAAATGTGACGGAGAGAGTCTGCGCACCCGCGGTGAGAAGTGTCCCCAAGGCCGGGGTATAGGTAAAAGTGCCTGGAATGTTCGCGGTCGCGCTCAACTGGGTTGCGCTCAAAACCGTACCATAAACGACCGGAGCGGGAGTCGCCCAGTCGATCTGCGGAGCGATGGGAATCCGCACGCTGAAGTCACTGCATCCAGCCAGCAGCAAGCAGAACAAGCACACCAAGCTCGCACCGAGTGCATAATCTAGTCGTAATTGAACCTTCATTTTGACATCAGCTTAGCATAAGCGGCCCGCACTCCGAGTGAGTTGCGTCACGTTTTCGGCAGGCGCTTACCCATGCTATGTATGACCGCCTTTAGTGTCCCCGCCGCACTTCCCCTTCAACCACTGGCTCCGGCGGCAGCTTCGCCAACCGCTTCTGTTCTCGCCGTCCCAGCAGGTACATCGTCAGCCCAAACGCCAGCAGCACCAGTCCCCACCACAGGTTCACATCGATGCCCAGGCTCTGAGCATAGAATCCCGGCCGATCCTTCGTGGCCAGCCCAAACGCGCTTAGGATCACTCCCAGCAGCGTAAACATCAATCCCATCGGAATCCGCAAATCGAGACTCATCTTTATCTCCTAATCCCCCGCGGGTGCCCGCGGTCCCTGGCACTTGGGGACCGGGGAAAGCACGAACCTGAACTCCCCACGAACCTGGCCGTCCCCATCAGTAAAAGAAAATGTTCAACCCAACCGCGCCCAGCAAAACGCCCACTGCCAATGCTTCCGGCCGCTTCCACCATGCAATGTGCGCCCGTACCGGTTTTGGCGTCAGCGAGTGTACCAGCCCCACTAACTCCGCCTCAGGCCGCGCCTTGGTGCAGTAACTCACCACCACCGTCACAACAAAGTTGGCGCTGAACGCAAAAATCGCCGTCCAGAAATTCATCGCCATGTCGCTTGGGTAGCGATGCAGCACCGCAAGCCATCCGCCGTGTATGCCGGGATGCGCCAGCAGCGGCAGCGTTAGCCCGTGATGCAGCATCGCCGTCGCCGTGCCCGCAATCAGCCCTGAAAATGCCGCGTGCCCGGTGGCCCGCTTCCAGAACATCCCCAGCAGGAACGTCGCAAACAACGGCGCATTCACAAAGCTGAATACCAGTTGCAATGTGTCCATGATGTTGTTGAAGTTGATGGCCGCATAAGCCGTTCCGATCGACAGCAGAATCCCGCCCACCGTGGCCCATCGTCCCACCGCCATGTAATGCCGGTCGCTGGCGTTCTTGTGAATGTAACTCTGGTATAAGTCATACGTAAACACAGTATTGAATGCTGTAACATTGCCCGCCATGCCGCTCATAAAGCTTGCCAGCAGCGCCGTCAACCCCAACCCCAGAATCCCCGTCGGGAAAAAGTGCAGAAGCATATTCGGCGTCGCCATATCGTAATCCAGCAATGCATTTCCATTGGTGTCGAGCATCGCCTTTCCGGTTACCGGATTGATCTTCGCCGGAACCAGCCCTCGGCCCGCTTCCACCTCCGGCCGCTCCACCGTGGTCTCGTGAATGATTGCGCCATTCACCGTGCTCACCACCGTTCTGGTGTGCGGCGTGGGCAGCCCGATAGCCAGCAGCCCCGGCAAAATCACCAGGAACGGAAACACCATCTTCGGCACCGCCGCAATCAGCGGAACTCTTCGCGCCGACTCCATGTTCTTTGATGCCATCGCCGTCTGGATCACCAGAAAGTCCGTACACCAGTATCCCGACCCGAGCACAAATCCCAATCCCATCCCCAGCCCGATAATCTCGATGCCCATCGGGTTGGTGCTCGCATGCGCCACCCCCTTCCACTCATGCATGTAGGCCACCGGCACCGAAGCCTTCAGCCCGCTCCAACCGCCAATGTTGCGCAGGCCAATCAGCACCAGCGGCAAAAAGCCCGCAATGATCAGGAAGAACTGCAGCACCTCGTTGTAGATGGCGCTCGTCAGCCCGCCAAGAAAAATATACAAAAGCACAATCAGCGCCGAGAGGCAGATCGAGAAAGTAAAAATCCCATCCGGATTCCAGCCCACCGCGCGAAACAGCCCATCGAACACATGCAGCGCCTGAATCAGCCGCGCCATCGCATACATCGAGATGCCCGAGCTGAACACCGTCATCACCGCAAAAGAGCAGGCGTTCAGCGCGCGCGTCTTCTCGTCGAACCGCATGCGCAAAAACTCCGGCACGCTTCGCGCCTTTGACCCGTAGTAGAACGGCATCATGAAGATGCCCACAAAAATCATCGCCGGTATCGCGCCAATCCCATAGAAGTGCGCCGTCTCCAGGCCGTACTTGGCCCCCGAGGCGCCCATGCCAATTACTTCCTGCGCCCCCAGGTTGGCGCTGATAAACGCCAGGCCGCAGATCCACGCAGGCAGCGCGCGCCCCGCCTGGAAAAAGTCCTTGCTCGTCTTCATGTAGCGCTTCAGGGCAAACCCGATCCCCAGCACAAACACGAAGTACAGCAGCATGATCAGCCAATCGACTCGGGTCAGGTTCAACACGTCCGGCTCCTTAAGTTACAAGCAATCTTACATTGCGCGGAGAGCAACCAAACCACTCTAAGCAGTGTGGCCGAGCCAAGTCCAGCAAAATCTGAAAAGGTTTTCAGAAATGTCGGCAACCTTGCCACACATTGAACTTTCCCGTAATCTGAACCTCATGGAAGTACACTTCGCTCCCGAAACCGAACAGAAGCTCAAGGATCTCGCCGCACAAAGCGGACGCGGAACCGCCGACGAGCTTATACAGGATGTCGTAGAGGGATACTTCGACGAGCTTGCGCAGACGCGCGAAATGCTCGGTAGCCGCTATGACGACCTGAAAAGCGGTAGGATTAAGTCCCTTCCCGGCGACGAGGTGGAAGCCTACTTCCGCGAAAAGAGCGCCGCTGCTCGGTGTTCCCCGTCCGGTTCATGAAGGAGTACGGATCATGGCAACTCTGGATTGGTCACAATGTCCCGCCGTCGAGAGCATCCCCGGCAAGGTCAGCGGCGCATGGGTGTTCAAGGATACCCGTATGCCGGTTTCCATTGTCTTTGAAAATCTTGAAGCCGGAGCCTCGATTAGCGAGATCATGGGGTGGTTCCACCTGTCGCGTGAACAGATCGTTGCCGTGATCGAATTTGCGGCGCGGAGCCTTGACGCGCCCCCACTTCCGCAGCAGTTCGTCCAAGCCGTCCATGCTCATACTGTTTGACCACAGCA
>Ga0302278_10001624_pt1 | contig 27398 bp, 22 predicted proteins | sample III_Bog_N3_2_FD_194543 | JGI IMG/M metagenome (GOLD analysis project Ga0302278, IMG submission 194543) | Peat permafrost microbial communities from Stordalen Mire near Abisko, Sweden - III_Bog_N3_2 | ecosystem: Environmental > Terrestrial > Soil > Wetlands > Peat | place: Sweden: Abisko... | reverse complement strand
CCTCGGAGGCCGCATTAAAGAAGTGGTCATCGCCATAAACCGTCTATTTTCTGAGGTTTATGGCGGGGACGACGGGGCTCGAACCCGCGACCTCTGCCGTGACAGGGCAGCGCTCTAACCAACTGAGCTACGTCCCCAAGTTGTTTCTCAGCAACTTGAGCTGTGTCACATAGAATGAGCGATTTCGCAGATTCGCTACTTTCTACTTGTTTCTATCGTTGTTACGTCGAACTCGCCGAGTGGCCATTTCGGCACCCCGGCCCTCCAACGCGCTACCCGATGATTCTAACAGATGAGTCGCGAGTTTTGGCGTCACTTTTCAGCCATGCCGAGCCACGACCCGTCACAAATCCTCGATAGCAGCGCGGGTCTTAGAGGCCGGAGGCTTGGATTGCGGCCAGGATGGGTTTGAGCAGCAGGTGAGGTGCGCAGCCGAGGAGGATGACGGCAACGGCTAGCACGGCTACGAGGATCTGGCTGAGGATTGGCGATCGAAGTTCTTCTACGGCGGCAGCGGGAGGAGCGACGTACATCGCTTTGAGTACACGGAGGTAGTAGTAGAGCGACACGGCGCTCATGGCGATGGCGAGAGCGACCAGCCAGAGCAGATCTGCGGTTCTCGGGGTTGAGGCTAGCACGGTTACAAAGAGGTAGAATTTGCCGAAGAAGCCGGCTAGAGGGGGGATCCCTGCGAGTGACAGGATGAAGATTGCAAGGCAAAACGAGAGGACGGGGGCTTGTCTGCTGAGTCCTTCGAAGTGCGAGATATGATCGCTTCCCTTTTGTGCTTCGACAACCGAGATTACAGCGAAGGCGCCCAGGGTTGCGAGCGCGTAGGTGACGACGTAGTAGAGAAGCGCGGCGAGGCTCTGCTGGGTGTGGGCCAGCATTGCAAGCAGCATGTAGCCTGCGTGGGCGATTGCTGAGTACGCAAGCAAACGGCGCAGGCTGGTCTGCCGAATTGCAACGAGGTTGCCCAGCAACATGGAGGCCGCGGCCATCAAGGCCAGCACGGGAATCCAGCCACGGACGAGATGTGGGAGTGTGGCAGTGCCTCCCGCGCCTACAAAGCCTATCGTGACGATCTGGAAGAAGATGAAGAAGCTGGCAACTTTGGAGCCGGACGCGATGAAAGCGGCACTGGGCGCGGGCGCGGCCTGGTAGACATCCGGGGCCCAGAAGTGGAATGGGGCGGCCGCGATCTTGAAGCCGAGGCCAATCGCGGTGGTCACGATGGCGATGGCCAGGAACGGATTGAGCGCGGGGCCTTGGATCGTCGCAGCAATACCTTGGAGGCTGGTGGAGTTGGAGAATCCGTAGAGGAGGCTGAATCCGAAGAGCAGGAACGCCGCGGACATTCCGCCGAAGAGAAAGTACTTCAGGGCGGCTTCCCAGGACTGCCCGCTGCGTTTGCTGAAGGCTGCAAGTGTGTAGAGCGAGAGGCTGAGAAGTTCCAGCGAGACGAAGATGACCAAGAGATCCTGTGATGCGACGAGGAACATCATGCCGGTGGTCGCGAGGAGGATGAGCAGGACGTACTCGCCGACATGCTCGGTGAAGGTCGAATCGACTGAAATGAGCAGCGTGAAGATGGTGAGACTGAGGATCGCGATCTGGACCAGATGGGTTAGCGGGTTCGCGATGAGGGTTCCGTCTAGGATATTCGCCTGTCCCGAGGTGAGCAGGATGTGGGCGATGGCGACCGTGCAGCCGATGGCTGCGAGGCTAGCGGCGACGGCGAACCGGACACGGGATGCTTGTTTTCGCAGGAACAGCAAATCGACGGTCATCACGACGAATGCCGTGACCACGACGGTGATTTGTGGCAGCGCTAGTTGAAGAAGTTGCGGGTAGTTGATCGGGTTCATTGCCAACTCCCTTTGCGCAAGCCTTCAAAGAGGGGCGAATTCAGGGCGGGAACGATGATATTCAGAAGCACCTGTGGATAGATTCCTACGATGACGCTGGCGGCGATCAGGATAATTGCGCCGAGGCGCTCGGGAAATGAGATGGGTGGCAGCGGATGCTCGGGCGGCAGGGATTCAACGCGCGACTCGGAGAAGAACGCTTTTTGCATGGCGCGCCAGACGTAGACGACGCCGATGACAATTCCGATTCCGACGCAGATGGCGAGAACGGGATAAGTGTGCCAGACGCCGACGAGGATCATCAGTTCCGCGACGAAGCCGCTGAAGCCGGGCAGACCCATAGCGGCCATACCGGCGATGACGAAGGTGACTGCGGCGAAGGGGATGACCTGGTTGAGATTCATCGGGCCAAGCGCCGAGAGTTCGCGGGTATGGGTGCGGGCGTAGACCATGCGGCCAACGACGGCGAAGAGAAGTCCGGCGAGCAGGCCGTGGGAGACCATCTGCATGACGGCGCCAGCGAGGCCGATCTGATTGAGGGTCATCAGGCCGAGCAGGATGAAGCCCATGTGGCTGACGCTGGAGTAGCCGATGACGAATTTGAAGTCGCGCTGGACGAGAGCGACCATTGCTCCATAGACGATGCCGATGACTGCGAGTACGGCGAAGACGTCGCGCCAGGAGCCGAGGCCGAGGATTTGGTGGTCCCACGGACCGAGGCCTAGCGGGAAGAGCGTCATGGCGACGCGCAGGCAACCGTAGGCACCAAGCTTCATGACTACACCGGCGAGCAGCATGGAGGCGGCGGTGGGTGCGGCGACGTGACCGGTGGGGGCCCAGGTGTGGAAGGGCCAGAGACCGGCGAGAATCCCGAAGCCGACGAAGACCAGCGGGAACGCCAACATCTGGAAGTGCGGCGAGAACGGGTAGTTGGCGAGGTGGCCCAGAGATGTGGATGTGGAGCCTGCGGCCACGTAGGCGGCAATGAGACCGATAAGCACCATCGCGCTTCCGATGAAGGAATAGAGGGCGAGCTTCATGGCGCCGTACTCGCGGCGCGTCGAACCCCAAATGGCGATGAGGAAGTACTTTGGGATGATGACGATTTCGTAAAAGACAAAAAGAAGGAAGAGGTCGTAGCTGAGGAAGACGCCGTAGACGGCTCCGATGAGGAGGAGGTAGAAGGCGAAGAATTCCTTGGCGCGGTCTTCGATGTTCCAGGAAAAGAGGACGCCGGTGACGGCGATGATTCCGGTGAGCAGAACCAGGGTGTGGCTGATACCGTCTGCCGCGAGGTGATACTCGATGCCGAGGGAGGGGATCCATGGCACACGGGTGATGGTGAGCATCTCTCCGGTGCGGTGTTGCACGAAGGCAGTGAGCGCAATCGCGAAGCCGGCGACAGCGGTCAGCAGCGCGAGGGCGCGTGCCAGGGCGGCGCTGCCTTTGGGCAGCAGGAACATTGCCGCTGCGCCGAGAAATGAAATGTAGATCGTCCAAGCAAGCATATTCAAGAAACCACGTTCAAACGGTGAATCAGAACTTTAGTTGTTGCACCATCTGTATGACCGTACTGTTGACGACTCCGAGCACAAGTTGCGGATAGAGGCCCAGCGCGAACATTAGGCCGATGGCAGGTGCCAGGGCAATACGTTCGCCGGTGGTGAGGTCGGGGAACAAGGCCCATTTTGGGTTGAGTGGGCCGGAGAAGACGCGCTGGAGGATGCCCAGGACGAAGAGAGCGGTGACAAGTAGACCCAGGACGGAGATAGAAGTGGCCCAGGAGACGAGGGGAAAAGAGCCCTTGAAGATAAGGAACTCTCCGATGAAACCGTTGAGGCCAGGGAGGCCGAGCGACGAAAAGAGGGCGATGCCCATCAGGCCGGTGAAGACGGGCGCGACTTTGCGCAGGCCGCCGAAGTCATTGAGTCCGCGCAGGCCGCTGGACCGCCTTTCAATGAGTGCGATGAACCAGAAGATAGTTGCGGCGGTGAGGCCGTGATTGAACATTTGGAGGAAGACGCCATTCATCGCGGCATACTTCTCGGCGGTAAGGTCTGCATCGCCGCCGGTTAATTTAACGACAGCGAAGATGGCGAGCAGGCAATAGCCGAGGTGATTGATGGAGGAGTAAGCGAAGATGCGCTTGAGGTCCTTCTGTGCAAATGCCGCGTAAGCGGAGAGGACAATGGTGGCAACTGCGAGCCAGAGGAGAGGTGTTAGGACCTGCCGCATCTGCGGGAAGAAGATGGGAAGCAGGATACGGAGAAAGCCGTAGAGTCCCATCTTGGACATGGCTCCGGTGAGGATGATCGTTGTGCCGGTGGGGGCTTCGGAATAGGCGGCAGGCAGCCACGTGTGGAACGGAACGAGTGGGACTTTGACGGCGAAGCCAAGGAAGGCTCCCGCGAAAAGGATGAGTGCAACGTGCTCCGGCGTGAAGCGATGCCAGGCGAGTCTGGCGACGACCGCGGGCATTAATTGGCCGCTTTGCGCGAGCGAGGCTAGTTCGATTAGGTCGAACTTGTGGGTGGCCAGGAAGATGGCGAGGAAGGAGAGCAGCATGGCTACACTGCCGACCATGGTGTAGACCAGGAATTGTGTGGCGGCTCTGGCGCGGCGCGGGCCGCCCCACAGCCTGATCAGGAAGAACGCCGGAATCAGGCTGAGTTCCCAGAAGATGAACCAGTGGAAAAAATTCAGAGCGGTAAAGGTTCCGAAGAGGCACGCCTGGAGGAGAAGAATGAGCGAGAAATAGAGGGGTACTCGTTCCTGGATCTGCCACGAGGCAGCCATTCCAATGGGCACCACGATGGCGCTGAGCAACAACATCAAGAGACCTAGACCATCGATGCCAACGTGATATTGCACGTTGAGGGCGGAGATCCAGTTGTATTGCTCCTGGAACTGGAGCGAGCTCGAGGCGCGATCGAAATGGAACCAGAGGATGAGGGTCAGAGCAAGTGCGGCAAAGCTGAAGACGAGTGCGATCCAGCGGGCGAGACTCTTGTTGCGTTCGCCGAGGGCGAGGATGATAAGTGCGCCAACGGCGGGTAAACCAGTGAGGACGGTAAGAACTGGGAAGGCGGTCATGCCTTTGGCCCCCAGAGCAGGAAAACGAGGAGCGCGATAAGCGCAACGCCAATCATTCTCAAGTAGCCCTGCACTCGGCCACCCTGAAGCTGCGAGAGAAGCCGTCCGCTGCGCGAGACGCTTTCGCAACCACCGTCGAAACCGGTGTTGATGACGCCGACATCGAGGAAGTTGTCGACCCAGGCGACGCCGACCACGAGATACGACACGGTCTGCACCGCGCCGTTCCAGACCCAGCGATCGAACCAGTCGCAGGCTTTTGAGCACCAGGTGTTGAGGCTGATGAGAGTCGCCCCGTAGAGTGCGTCTACGTAAAGGGCATGGCCGAGGAAGGCAAAGACCTGGGGTTGGAGTTGGCCGAGCGCATCGGCGGCTTCGGCGGTTTCGATCGGCTTTCGACCGTAGAAGTACCAGCCCAGTCCGAGGCCGAGAAAGACGAGTACGGACGAAGAGAGCATCACCGGGATGATGCCGGGCTCGGAAAAGGCCGCGAGACTGAAGGTGGTGTGGTTGCCTTCGAGGAAAGATTGGAACCAAGGCCACGCGGGCGTTCCTACGAAGCCGAGGAAGATGGCGAACGCGGCGAGGATAACCAGCGGCACGGTCATGATCGCAGGGCTCTCGTGCGGATGGTGAGCGGCGTGGTGCGTGGGGTCCTCAAAATGTGCGGCGAGCTGCGGATCGTCCTGACTTGCTGCGGCCAGACGGTTGCTGCCGGCGAAGACATAGTAGACCTGGCGCATCATGTAGAAGGCAGTGAGAAGTGCGCCGAACGCGCCCATATAGAACGGGGCTTGCGAGATGGCCCAGTGATGGGCGGCGTCCAGGATCGCGTCCTTCGACCAGAAGCCGGAGAAGAAGAACGGGAAGCCGCAAAGCGCAAGCATGCCGGCTGCGTATGCTGCGAAGGTGACGGGCATCGACTTGCGCAGGCCACCCATGCGCCGAATGTCCTGCTCCCCGTTACATCCGTGGATGACAGAGCCTGCGCCGAGGAAGAGCAACGCCTTGAAGAAGGCGTGGGTGATGAGGTGGAACATGCCGACGGCGACACCGCCAACACCAAGACCCATCATCATGTAGCCAAGTTGCGAGACAGTGGAGTAGGCGAGGATGCGCTTGATGTCGTACTGGGCGACGGCAATTGTCGCGCCGAAGATCGCGGTAATTGCTCCGACCCAGGTGACGACCTGCAAGGCGACGGTCGGGGTGAGCGTGCCGGCGGTGTGGTCGCTCATTAGCGGATAAATGCGCGCGATGAGGAATACACCGGCGGCGACCATAGTGGCGGCGTGGATGAGCGCGCTGACTGGCGTGGGCCCTTCCATTGCGTCGGGTAGCCAGACGTGAAGGGGGACCTGGCCAGACTTTCCGGCCGCGCCGCAGAAGATGAGGATGCCGATGGCGGAGGAGACGGTGAGGCCGAGGACCGTGGTTTGGGCGACGAGGTGGGTGAGGGCGGATTGCTCGAGGCAGCCGGCACCGGCGTCGTAGAAGAGCAGCGTGTGCGTCTGCGCGTAGAGCCAGACCATTCCGATGAGGAAGCCCAGGTCGCCGATGCGGGTGGTGATGAAAGCTTTTTTCGCTGCCGCGGCGGCTTCGGGCTTGGCGTACCAGAAGCCGATGAGGAGATACGAAGTGAGACCGACGATCTCCCAGCACATAAAGAGCAGGAGCAGGCTGTTGGCGATGACGACGCCAAGCATGGCTCCGGCGAATAGGGCCAGGAAGCAGAAGAAGCGGGCGAAGTTCTCGTCGTGATCCATGTAGCCGGCAGAATAGATAAAGATGAGCAGGCCGACGAAGGTGACCATGACCAGCATGACTGCGGTCAGGGGATCGAGCATCCATCCGAGTTGTAGCCATTCATTGCCGAACTGGAACCAGCGGAAGTTGAAGATCTGGATCGCCGGGTTGGCGATTGTCTGGGCGAAGGCGCAGAGCGAGAGCAGGAAGGAGAGAGCCATGGAGCCGATGGCGAGGGAAGCGGCCGGGATGCGGCTGCGCTGTTTCAGGAGAGCGCTGATTCCCGCGGCAAGTATCGGCAGGGCGGGAATCAGCCAAAGGTTTTGAACGATCCAGGTCATTGAGTCTCAGGCAAAAGTCGTGAAAAGTTGTTGAACAGCGGGCGGTTTGCTACTTGTAAAGCGTAACTGCTGTTTGCGAGTGATTTGGAGGGCGGGTTGTTTTTCTGCTTAGCCTTTCAGTGAGTTCATCTGGTCCAGATCAGTTGTCCTGGAATGCCGGTATGCGGCGAGGATAATGCCTAAGCCGACTGCTGCCTCCGCGGCCGCGACGCTGATGGAAAAAATGGCGAACATGATGCCAGTCAATTTCGAGGGCGAGGGTCCGAAACGCCAGAAGGCGATGAAGTTCAGATTGGCGGCATTAAGCATGAGTTCGATGCCGATGAGAACCAGAATTGCATTGCGGCGAGTCAGTGCCCCGGCTAGTCCGATGGAAAAGAGGAGCGAGGACAGCAGCAGGTAGTTCTGGAGCGAACTCATTTCGTCTCCTCCTTGCGGTCCATCGCGATCACAACGGCACCGATAAGCGCGGCGGTCAGCAGCAGACCCATGATCTCCAGCGGCAGGACATACCGATGCATCAGTGCATCGCCAATTTGCTGCACATCGATGTAGGGCTGCGGCGGCAATGCCTGAGTGGATGCTGAACTGGAACAGATGGCCCATGCCAGGACCAAAAATACGGCTGCTGCGACTATGCCGCCCCAAACCCACTGTGACGAGTAGGCGGGCAAGCGCACGGCGGTGGGGCTGTGCGTCATCATGATGGCGAAGACGGCAAGGATAGCCACAGCGCCGACGTACACCATGATTTGGGTGAAGCCGACGAACTGCGCGTCTAGCTGAAGATACAGGGCCGCGACACCGGCGAAGCCAACTGTGAGCGCCAGTACGCAATGCACTGCGTTGCGCAGGCCCATGGCAGCCGCCGTTCCGGCAACGGTAAGAATGGCGAGGATAAGGAAAGTTACAGTCATCTCAATAACTCGATACGTGTTGCAGTCCGATTTGTCTTACATCATCCGCAGTGTGGCCCAGGGATAGGTTTTCACTCGACAAACTGGTACGTCCGCACTTGAAATTTCTTCTTTCGCTTCAGGGCATGGCCCAGCAGAACGCACGGGACGGCGAGCAGGGCGGTGCATACCAGCCAGCGGAACGGTCCGAGCGGCATGAAGTGCCAGACGCCGGCGACCAGCATGTTAATCAACGCCATGGGGAGGATGTATTGCCAAGCGAGATTCATCAGTTGGTCCATGCGCAGACGGGGGAGGGTTCCGCGTATCCAGATGAACGCCCCGATCAATGCCAGCAGTTTTGCAAAGAACCAGGCGTAAGAGGGAATCCACGTGAGAAATGAAAATGGCGCAGACCATCCGCCTAGAAACAATGTAATCGCCAGGCCGCTGGTGGCGAACATTCCGAGGTATTCGCCCAGAAAGAAGAGCGCGAACTTGAAGCCGGAGTACTCGATGTAGTAGCCGGCGATGATCTCGGATTCGCCTTCGGGAAGATCGAACGGCGAGCGGTTGGATTCAGCAGTGGCCGCAATCATGAAGAGCACAAATCCGACGAAACCCCAGGGAGTGAATACGAACCAGTGCGGAAAGATGCCGGTGTAGCCTGCCTGCTTCTCCACAATGGTCACGGTGGAGAGCGATCCAGCCTGCATGATGATGACGATGGTGGCCAGAACCATCGGAACCTCGTAGCTGATCATCTGGGCAACGGCGCGCATTGCTCCCAACAGGGAGTATTTGCTCCGGCTGGACCAGCCGGCCATGAATACGGACAGTTCCACGGTCGAGCCGATGGCAAAGAAGAACAGCACGCCGGCGTTCATATTGACGAGCACCATATTCCGGCCGATGGGCAGAACTGCGTACGCCAGGAATGCCGCGGCGACCAGAACCAGAGGGGCCAGAAAATGCACCAGGTGGTCCGCGGTGAGGGGAACAATATCTTCCTTGGTGAGCGACTTGATGGCGTCTGCGATGGGCTGAAGCAGGCCGAATGGCCCCGTCCGATTTGGGCCGTAACGGTTCTGCATTCTGCCCAGGCCCTTGCGCTCGAGCCAGGTCGTGATGGCGAAGAGAAGCGGAAATGCAATGAGAATGGGAATGACGGAGAGGATGGCGGAAGCCAGGGGCTGCGCACCGACCGGGAAGTAGCCCAGCAGCCAAAGCTTGGCGAGCACGAAGATCTGATCGAGCGTATGAATCATCGCGATTCACCGCCGATGGGTTGCGCCTGGGTGGCGGGGGCGACAGGCGCTGCGGCTTTCGCGTCAGCAGCAGCTTTCGCTTTTGCCTCTACCTTAGCGCGCTCTTCAGCGAACGCGGCGTCCACGGTGGCTGCTTCGGTGGGATGAATCGCGTTGTAGTATTCGTTGGATTTGGACAGTTGCTGCTTGTCGAGCAGAAGGCCGCCAAAGCGATCGTCGGTGGGCAGGTCATACTCTACGTCCATCTTGATGGCGTTGAACGGGCAGACTTCGACGCAGATCTGGCAGCTCATGCAGACGGAGATATCGATGTTGAACACGGCGGGATAGGCTTGCGGCTTGCCCACGGCATCGGGCTTCTTGTCCTTGCTCTTCTCGATGAAGATGCACTTGGGCGGACACTCCTTTTCGCAGATCTGGCAGGCGACGCAGCGCATGCCAGCGTGCCAGTCGGGGCCATCGTAGACGAGGAATGGGAAGCTGCGCGCCGCCTCAACCTGGGGCAGACGCTCCTCGGGATACTGGACCGTGGTGAGCCGTTCTTTGCTGACGTAGCTGCCGAAAAAATTCCGGGCCGTCTCCGCCAGTCCCTTCAGGATGCCTTTACCGAGCACTGCTGCTCCTCCGTAAGCGATTCATTATCGATCCACCTCGCCCAGCACGATGTCGATGCTCCCCAGGATGGCCACGACGTCCGCCACATTCAGCCCAAGACACATGTCTTCCAGCACAGTCAGATTAATGAGGCTGGGCGGGCGAACGCGATAGCGGTAAGGATTCGGCGAGCCGTCGCTGATGAGATAGAAGCCTAGCTCGCCCTTGGGCGATTCAATTCTTCCGTAGGCCTCGCCGGGTTTCGGGCGGAAGCCGCGAATCCTCATCTTCGGGTCGACGATCGGACCCTCAGGGATAGTGCGCATGGCCTCGTTCAGGATCTTTAGCGACTCGCGCATTTCCAGGAAGCGCATCATGTAGCGGTCATAGACATCGCCGTGCGCGCCCAGGGGAACGCGGAAAGAGAAGCGGTCATAAATGCTGTACTTGTCTACCTTGCGAATGTCGTAGCTTACGCCGCTGGCGCGGGCCATGGGACCGCTCATGCCGGCATTGATGGCCAATTCCTTCGAAAGCACGCCAACGCCCTGGGTGCGCTCCATCAGGATCTCATTGCCGACGAGGAGTTGTTCATACTCATCCAGGAAGCGGGGGAACTCCTGCACTACTTTCTTCGCCCGGTCCAGCCAACCTGCGGGCGTGTCGACGCGACAGCCGCCGAAGCGCATGTAATTGCACATCATGCGCGAGCCGGTGAGTTCCTCAAAGAGATCGAGGATTTTCTCACGCTCGCGGAAGGCATACATCAACGGGGTCCCGCTGGATCCCATGTCCTGCAAAAGGAAGCCGATGAGGGAAGCGTGGTTTTGCAGCCGGGTCAGCTCACCGGTGATAACGCGGAGATACTCGGCCCTTTCGGGAACCTGGATGCCCGCCAGCTTCTCGACAGCGAGGGCGTATCCCCAGTTGTTGGTGATGGAACAGAGGTAGTCGAGCCGGTCGGTGTAGGGCATGGAGCCGAGGTAGGTTTCGTTCTCGGCGATTTTTTCGTGATTGCGATGCAGGTAGCCGAAGACCGGCTTTAGCTTGACCACGCGCTCGCCGTCCAGCACAACATTCATGCGGAAGACGCCGTGCGTCGAAGGGTGTTGCGGTCCCATCGAGATTTCCAGCAGTTGGTCTTCGCTGCCATCGATCGTAGGTTCCAGCGTAGGTGGGGTTGTGAGATAGGTAGCGGTGCTCATCTCCCTCCCACTTCCCTAAGGTGTTGGTTGGCCCGCTGCAACACGTCGTCGTGCGCCGTCGGCTCATATTCGTAGTCGTCTGGGTTTACATAATCGCGGCGCATCGGATGGTCGACGAACCCATCCCACATCAAGATGCGGCGCAGGTCGGGGTGCCCGTCGAAAATGACTCCGAAGAGATCGAAGATCTCGCGCTCCTGGAACTCGGCACTGCGCCAGACAGGCGTCAGCGAGGGCAGATTAGCGCTGCTGTCGCGGTCTTGCGTGCGCAGTCGCAGTGGGAGGGGACCCTGTTTCAGTTCCTGCGAGAAGAGGTGGTAGACGACTTCGAGGTACGCCGGAGTCATTGTTTTCTGGACTTCCTCGACTTCCTGTTCCGTTCCGTCGATCACCTTCTTGACCTTCACCTTCGCGGATATCTCCTTGGAAGGCCAATCGATGCCGGTGACGTTGGAGCAGAAGTCGAAGCGCAGGCCGGAAGCGTCTCTTAGATATGAGGCGATAGCAACGGCATGTTCTGCGTCGACCAGCAGGGAATTCTGGGCCGATGGGCTGCCGTTTAGCACGATCTCCGGCCGACAGCCGGGGATGTTCGCTTCGAGCTCGGACTTAATCGTTTCGAGATTCATCCGTCCCTGCCTTCGAAATCTGGACCAGCGGGGCGTGCCAAACCGCGGGGTTCTGGGTTGGTTCCAGGTCGTGCGCGCCAAACCGAGGCACGACGAACTCGCTTGGCTGGCCGGCGGTAAGATGTCGCGGCCTATTTTCCCCGGTTAGCTGCTGCTCCTCGATCTTCTTTTGCAGCATGATGAACGCGTCGATCAGAGCTTCCGGGCGCGGCGGGCAGCCGGGAATATAGACGTCGACGGGAATATAGCGGTCAATACCTTTCAGGACGTTGTAGCCCTGCTTGAACGGGCCACCGGAGATGGCGCAGGCTCCCATGGAGATAACGTACTTCGGCTCTGCCATCTGGTTATAGAGGCGGACGACCTGTGGGGCCATTTTCTTGGTGACGGTGCCGGCGACGATCATCAGGTCAGCCTGGCGGGGGGAAGGCCGAAAGACCTCGGCGCCGAAGCGGGCTAGGTCGTAGCGCGCCATGGTGGTCGCGATCATTTCGATGGCGCAGCAGGCGAGGCCGAAGTTCAACGGCCAGATGGAACTCTTGCGGCCCCAGTTGTAGAGCTCCTGGAGACTTGTCGCAAAGATTCCCTGCTTGCTCAACTCGGCTTTTAGTTTCTCATCCACCCCTAAATCCTTAGTTCCGAATTGGTTGACGGCTTTGGTATACAGAAAGTTCCAACTCCGGGGCGTCTATGTCCAGACCAGAACTTTCTTTTGATAGGCCCAGACCAGGCCTTCCACCAGCAGGAGCAGAAAGATCAGCATGGCGATGGATTCGCCAAGCGAAAACCCGGTAAAAGCCACAGCGAACGGCAACAGAAAAATTGCTTCTACATCGAAGACCAGAAAGATGATTCCGTAGAGGTAGTAGCCCGGCTTGAACTGGATCCAGGCATCCCCTTCGGATTCGAGCCCGCACTCGTAGACGGCATTCTTGCTGGGACCGGGTTTGTGGGGGGAAAAGAACTTTGCCCATAACCAGGCCAGCAATAGTGGTGTCAGAGCGAATGCAACGGCCGCTACCAAGAGCACAATTACGGGCAGATAAAGGCCGTTAGTCATAGCTGGCTCTACTGTAGCAGACCTCCCGGGGTGGTCTTGTGACCACGCTCACAGCATTCCCCTGCGCCGTGACCGCAGAATGGGTGAGGGTTTCTGAAGGGGACAAATGACAGAACAGCAGACGGTGATTCTGGATGGAAACGAAGCGTGTGCTTCGGTGGCGTATCGACTGGCGCAGGTGATCACAATTTATCCAATTACCCCGTCTTCCACCATGGCGGAGTGGGCCGATCAGTGGAAGGAAGAGGGGCGGAAGAATATCTGGGGCACCATCCCGGTGGTTGCCGAGATGCAGAGCGAAGGCGGGGCTGCTGGCGCGATGCACGGCGCACTGCAGGCGGGTGCCACGAGCACCACGTTCACCTGCTCGCAAGGCCTGCTGCTGATGATTCCGAACATGTACAAGATTGCTGGAGAGCTTACTTCCAACGTGATCCACGTGACCGCGCGAGCCATCGCCACGCATGCACTCTCGATCTTTGGAGACCAGTCTGACGTGATGGCTTGCCGAGGAACAGGATATGCCATTTTGGCGTCGGACTCCGTTCAGGAGGCTGCCGACCTGGCGCTCGTCGCCCACATTTCCACGATGGGGTCGCGCATCCCGTTTATCCACTTCTTTGATGGCTTTCGCACGTCGCACGAGATCAACAAGGCGTTTGCGATCTCCGACGAGACGATCCGCGCCATGCTGGACGAGGAATTTGTGCTTGACCACCGCTTACGGGCTCTCAGCTCAGACAACCCCATCCTCCGGGGAACGGCGCAGAACCCGGACGTGTTCTTTCAGGCCCGCGAAGCCGCCAATCCCTACTACCTGGCTTGCCCGACAATCGTGCAGAATGCGATGGACGCCTTCGCCAAGCAGACTGGCCGGGGCTACCATCTGTTTGACTACGTTGGAGCTCCCGACGCTGACCGCGTGATAGTTCTGATGGGGTCAGGCGCCGGCGCAGTCGAAGAGACGATCAATTACCTCAATTCGCAGGGCGAGAAACTTGGCTTGCTGAAGGTTCGGCTATACCGGCCCTTTGCCGCCGAGGCCTTCCTTGCAGCGCTGCCGGCCACGGTCAAGTCGATCGCGGTGCTGGACCGCACCAAAGACGCCGCCGGCCTGGGCGAGCCGCTTTACCAGGACGTTTTGACTGCCTTCAGCGAGGCCTTTTCCAGCGGCACCGCTCCCTTTGCGCAGCAGCCTCGAATTATCGGTGGACGCTATGGATTGTCTTCCAAGGAATTCACCCCGGCCATGGCGAAGGGCGTCTTCGACGAGCTAAAGCAGCCGCGCCCGAAGAACCATTTCACCATCGGCATCCACGACGATGTCACCCACACCAGCCTCGCCTTCGATCCGGAGTTCTCGACCGAGGACCCGCGTACGGTGCGTGCCCTATTCTACGGACTCGGTTCCGATGGAACGGTTGGGGCAAACAAGAACTCGATCAAAATCATCGGTTCGGAAACCCCCGGCTACGCGCAGGGCTACTTTGTCTACGATTCGAAGAAGTCCGGCTCGGTCACGACCTCCCATCTGCGCTTCGGCCCGGACCCGATCCTGTCGACCTACCTCATCACCAAAGCCAACTTTGTGGCATGCCATCAGTTCTCGTTCCTGGAGCGCATGGATATCCTTGCCGCAGCTGCTCCAGAGGCAGTCTTCCTGCTGAACGCTCCTTATGGGCCGGATGAAATATGGAACCACATACCGCGAACGACACAGGAGACCATTCTCAAGAAGAAGCTCCAGTTCTATGTCATCGATGGTAATACCGTGGCGCGCGAGACAGGTATGGGCAACCGGCTCAACACCATCATGCAGACCTGCTTCTTTGCGATCAGCGGCGTGCTGCCGCCGGACGAAGCGATTGCCCAGATCAAGAAGTCAATCAAGAAAACCTACGGCAAACGTGGGGATGCGGTGGTGCAGAAGAACTTTGCGGCAGTCGATGCCGCGGTTGCTGCACTGCATAAGGTGAATGTGCCGGACAAGATTACGGCCGTGTTCGACATCCTCCCCATGCTGCCCAAAGAGGCGCCAGCCTTCGTCTACAACGTTCTCGGCGAGATGGCGTCTGGCCGCGGCGATCTGCTTCCCGTCAGCGCTCTGCCGCCCGGTGGAACGTTCCCTACGGGGACCTCGCAATGGGAGAAGCGGAATATCGCCCAGATGGTTCCTGTCTGGGATGAGGAGCTTTGCATCCAGTGCGGCAAGTGCGTGCTGGTGTGTCCGCACGCAGTGATCCGCGCCAAGGTGTATGACACAGCTCTGCTAGCCAACGCTCCAGCAACGTTCAAGAGCGCCAAGCCGAAGTGGAAGAACATGGATCATGAACTCTACACGCTGCAGGTAGCTCCCGAAGACTGCACCGGATGCACCCTGTGTGTCCAAATCTGCCCGGTGAAGAGTAAGAGCGAAGCCAAGCACAAGGCGATCAACATGGAAATGCAGGCCCCTTTACGCGAGGCGGAAGTGAAGAACTGGAACTTCTTCGAGTCTCTGCCGTCCGTGGATCGCGGCCGTCTCTCGCACACTCAAGTCAAGGACATCCAGCTTCTCGATCCTCTCTTTGAATTCTCCGGAGCGTGCGCGGGCTGCGGCGAGACGCCCTACCTGAAGCTGCTGACCCAGCTCTTCGGCGACCGGCTGTACATAGCCAACGCAACTGGCTGCTCGTCGATCTATGGCGGCAACCTGCCCACTACGCCTTACACCGTGAACAAGAGCGGTCGCGGCCCCACCTGGTCGAACTCTCTGTTTGAAGATAATGCGGAATTTGGATTAGGCATGCGGCTTGCCCTGGATCAGCAGAAGGGCTATGCCGAAGACCTATTGCAGAGGCTTGCCCCAACCCTCGGCGATGACCTGGTGACCTCCATTCTGACAGCTCCGCAGGTGAAGGAACCCGAGATCAATGCGCAGCGAGAGCGGGTTTTGGCGGTCCGGCAGAAACTTGCGGGAGTCGGCTCCGCGGAAGCCCGCGCGATGTTGGCCATTGCGGACTCTCTGGTGCGCAAGAGCGTCTGGATCATAGGTGGCGACGGCTGGGCTTATGACATCGGCTTTGGCGGGCTCGACCATGTGCTTGGCTCAGGAAAGAACGTCAAGGTTCTGGTGCTCGACACGGAAACCTACTCGAACACCGGCGGTCAGATGTCCAAATCGACACCACGAGGCGCAGTGGCCAAGTTCGCGGAAGGCGGCAAGCCGAACAGCAAGAAAGACCTGGCAATGGAAGCCGTCGCGTATGGATCGGTCTACGTCGCGCGGGTGGCTATGGGAGGCAGCGACATGCAGACCGTGAAGGCGTTCCAGGAGGCGGAGGCCTATGACGGTCCGGCAATCATCATCGCCTACAGCCATTGCATCGCCCACGGGTACGATCTCTCCTTTGGCATGGAGCAGCAGAAGAATGCGGTCCTCTCCGGCTATTGGCCGCTGATGCGTTACAACCCGGCACTCCGGACCGAGGGGAAGAATCCATTCATCCTCGACTCGAAGGCACCCACACTGCCACTGAAGGAATTCAGCTATCACGAGGCCCGCTACACCATGCTGGCGCGCAGCCGCCCTGAGGTTGCGGCGAAGCTTCTACTGGAAGCGCAAGACGATGTGGAACGCTCGTGGAGAGTCTACTCCGGCCGCGCCGCCATGCCCGGGCGCTCTGCATCTCCCCACATCGCTCCTCCCGAACCAGTGGGGGCGATTGCGCCTCTCGGATCGGCGGCACCTAAATGATTGATCTGAGGACAGCGTATCTGGGCCTTAGCCTGAAGAGTCCGCTGGTCGCTTCTTCGTCGCCACTGACTGAATCGCTGGAGAACATTCAGCGTCTGGAAGACGCTGGAGCGGCGGCGGTAGTGCTCCCGTCGATCTTCGAGGAACAACTGGCCCTGGAGAGTAACGCGCTGGATCGCGACCTCTCCCGCGGCACAGAGTCATCCGCGGAATCGCTCAGCTATTTGCCTGCGTTTGAGGACTACCGGCAGGGGCAGGATGCTTACCTCAGCCAGATTCGCCGCGCAAAGAACGCTTGCAGTATTCCTATTCTCGCCAGCCTTAATGGGGCAACCGCCAAGGGCTGGGTGCGCTTCGCCAAAGAAATCGAACAGGCAGGAGCGGATGCGCTCGAGTTGAATACCTACTCGCTGGCCACCGGATCAAGAGAAACCAGCGGCGCGATTGAAAAGGAACTCGTCACCTTGGTGCGCTTGGTGAAGGAAGCCACGCGCATTCCGGTTGCCGTAAAGCTCTCCCCACAGTACACAAGCATTCCGCATCTGGCGATGGAACTCGATCAAGCCGGAGCCGATGCGCTGGTCCTGTTCAATCGCTTCTATCAACCGGACTTCAATATCGAAGAACTCGACGTCAGCCCCAAACTCACGCTGAGCCGCCCTGAAGAGTTATTGCTGCGACTGCACTGGGTCGCAATTCTGTATGGCGACGTGCAGGCCGACCTTGCTGTTACCGGAGGCGTCCACAGCGCAGAAGGAGTGCTGAAGTCGATTATGGCCGGAGCGCAGGTAGCAATGATGACGTCTGTGCTGCTGGCCAAAGGAATCGCACATCTGACAACCATCCAAACCGATCTGATTCGCTGGATGGAGGAACACGAGTATGAATCGATTCGGCAGATGCGCGGTAGTCTGAGCCGTAGGGCCGTGCCCGATCCCTCGGCGTTTGAGCGGGGCAACTACATCAAGACACTAAGCAGCTATACCATGCGCGCAGCATCGGTTTAAGAACACGGAAAGCGCTGCGCTGCGCGGGAATGAGATCCGCGCCCACACCATGAGCCTTAAGGCCATCCTTCGGATGGGATCGCAAGATCGATCGGCAACCGGCTCATACGAGGTCAAGGCTGGTCGTTTATTCACGAACATAAAGTGTGACGCAAACGCAACTTCCGTGTCATCCGACCGAGCAGCAAGCATCCTAATAAAAGTATTGTTTTTCAAGTAGTTACGGCCACAAGCAGAGTCAGAGAAGTCGGATGGAACCCAATACGGCACCAATCCAGGAGACTCTGCTGGAATACAATTAAATTCAGGTGGTAAGCGACGCAGGAACCCGAGAGGTGAGCAACAACACTCGCGACCGTAGTGCCGGATGCGAGACCCCTCGGCATTGTGTGACAGAGACGATCCAATCGCCGCCTGGGTCAGCGATTGAAGGGAACTATATATGAAGGGAAGCACCTCTAAATGACTACCAGTCAGCTTGCGGCGGAGGGCCAGACAGCACCGGGCCTTGTGGGCGATGTAAAGCGAGTCGTCAACGATTTCTCAATTCAAATTGCAACGGTCAACGGCTCCGGCTCGCAGTCCGCCAACAGTGTTCTTCTGCGCAGTATCTTCCGCATGGGAGTGCCGGTTTCAGGAAAGAACCTGTTTCCGTCCAACATTGCGGGACTTCCTACCTGGTACACGATCCGGGTCAGCAAGGATGGCTGGGTTGCGCGCAAGACGGACATCGACCTTCTGATCGCGATGAACGCCGAAACCGCCCGCGAGGACGTGCTCTCGCTGGAAACCGGCGCAGCCGTCATCTACGACGAATCGCTCAAGCTCAATGAACTGCGTTCAGACCTGGCATATTACGCGGTGCCGTTCGACCAACTCGCTGCTACGACCGGGGCCGACGCGAAGCTGCGCAAGCTGGTCAAGAATATGGTCTACGTCGGCGTTGCCGCGCAACTTCTTTCCATCGACATGGAACGGCTGGAGAACACCGTCCGCAAGCAATTTGCCAAGAAGGTGAAGGCTGCAGAGTTAAATCTGAACGCCGTCCGGGTCGGCTTTGACTACGCGGCGACCACGTTGACCAAGCAGGACCCTTTCGTCGTGGAGGCCATGCATGCCACCGACGGCAAGATCATCATCGATGGCAACGCCGCCGCCGCGATGGGAGCGATGTTCGCCGGCGTAACGGTGGTGGGGTGGTATCCCATTACGCCCTCGTCTTCAGTGATCGAGAACCTCATCGACTACATGAAGAAGTACCGGGTCGAGAAGGATGGCAAGGCGAGTTTCGCGATCGTGCAGGCAGAGGATGAGCTTGCCGCAATCGGCATGGTGCTGGGTGCTGGCTGGGCCGGCGCGCGCTCGATGACGGCGTCGTCGGGCCCGGGAATTTCGCTTATGGCGGAGTTTGCCGGACTTGGCTATTACGCGGAACTCCCTGGCGTGATCTTCGACATTCAGCGCACCGGGCCTTCCACCGGGCTGCCTACCCGCACGTCGCAGGCCGACCTCACCTTTGTCGCGGGGATTTCCCATGGCGATACCAAGCACGTCATACTGCTTCCGGGTTCGGTGAAGGAATGCTACGAGTTCAGCATGCAGGCCTTTGATCTTGCCGAGCAGTTGCAGACTCCCATCTTTGTTCTCTCGGACCTCGATCTGGGCATGAACAACTGGATGTCAGAGCCCTTCGAATATCCCGAAAAGCCGATTAACCGCGGCAAGGTGCTCGACGCGAAGCAACTTGGAGAGCTTGGCGGGTTTGCCCGCTACAAGGACGTGGACGGCGACGGAATACCGTACCGCACGCTGCCTGGCACCGACCATCCTGCAGCCGCCTACTTCACTCGCGGCTCCGGCCACAACGAGAAGGCGCTTTATTCAGAGCGCCCCGAGGACTACGAGAACAACATGCTGCGGCTGGCGCGGAAGTTCGAGACAGCGGCCACGCTGGTTCCCAAACCAATCATCGAGGGCACAGGCAAAGAGAAGATCGGCATTATCGCCTATGGCACCAGCCACTGGGCCGTGATTGAGAGCCGCGACCAACTTGTGCGGGAATGCGAGATCGCAACCGACTACCTTCGTCCCCGTGCCTATCCCTTTACCCAGGAGATACATGACTTTGTCGCCCAACATGACCGTATCTATGTGGTGGAGCAGAATCGCGACGCACAGATGCTGAGTCTTTTGAAGATCGATCTCGATCCGGCACAGGTTGTGAAGCTGCACTCGTTACTGCACTTCAACGGCCTGCCCATCGATGCCCATTCAATCACCTCCGTAATCGTCGCTCAAGAAGGAGCCCGCAAGTAATCATGTCGACCACGCCAGTTACTCCCAAGCCAATCAAGACGAATCGTATCGGGCTCCAGATTCTGGACTACCGTGGCGGCAAGACCACGCTGTGCGCCGGCTGCGGGCACAACGCCATCTCGGAACGCATCACCGAAGCTTTCTACGAGATGGGGATCCAGCCCGAGCGCGTGATGAAGATGAGCGGTATCGGCTGTTCGTCCAAGTCACCGGCATATTTCATGTCGCGCTCATTCAGCTTCAACTCGGTCCACGGACGCATGCCGTCGGTGGCTACCGGTGCGCTGCTCGCCAATAAGACCATGCGGTCCATCGGCGTCAGCGGCGACGGCGATACGGCTTCGATTGGGATGGGCCAGTTCATCCACCTGATGCGACGGAATGTCCCAATGATCTACATCATCGAAGACAACGGCGTGTATGGGCTCACCAAAGGGCAGTTCTCCGCCACCGCCGATATTGGATCGAAGTTGAAGACCGGCGTCGTCAATGATCTGCCGGCGATCGATATCTGCGCATTGGCCATCCAGATGGGCGCGACCTTTGTCGGGCGCTCGTTCTCGGGTGACAAGAAGCAACTCTCCACCATGCTGAAGGCCGCTCTCTCGCACCAGGGAACCGTTCTGCTGGATGTGATCTCCCCCTGCGTTACCTTCAACGATCACGAGGGATCGACCAAGAGCTACAAGTTTATGCAGGAACATGAAGACGCGGTCAGTGAAATCGGCTTCGTGCCGTACTTTGACGACATCGCGGTCGAATACGATGCGGATACCACTGTCGATGTGCAACTGCACGACGGATCCCACATGCGCCTGCGCAAACTGCACGAAGACTACGATCCCACCGACAAGGCAAACGCGGTTAGGATGCTGATGGACGTGCATGAAAAGGGCGAGGTGCTGACCGGCGTGTTTTATGTCAATACGCAAAAACCAGACTTCGCTTCGCTCTTGAACATGGTGGACGAGCCTCTGGCCACTTTGCCGCAAGAGCGTACTCGCCCGGGCCGTGAGGTCCTGGCCGAGATCATGGAAGCGCACGCCTAAAGCTCTCTAGTCAGAAGACAAATTAAGCAGCGTATCCCGATTCAGAGCTGCTGCCGTCGTACGTCTTCCACAGTTCCAGATAAGACGCTAGGTGCACGACGTGGAAAAAGTCAGAAGCAATTAGATACAGGACGGTCACCGCGCCGTACCACCGCAGCATGAAGCCCGGCGTCGCCACACTCTCAAACGGAAGGGGGCAGGCTGAGAACACCATCGCCAGCACAACCAGCGCGATCTTCACGATTCCCATCACCAGGTTGATCTCGACCAGCTTCGACCGCACCGGACCTAGTCGAAACGCAGCCGCCAGGCTCGCCCTCGCTCCCAGGTTGCGCAGCATCGCCAGCAGTGGCGCGACCGACAGCGCCCAACTCACCACCGCCCACAGCATGAACATCCCCAACGTCGCAATAATCGTCAGTGCAGAGTAAAGCACCAGGTTCGGGTCCTGTCCCGCCGCAATCGGATCATTCACTGCATACCGGCTCGCCGCCTGCAGACACGCAAGCCAAATCCCAAAGCTTCCCCCGAGAACAACCATGCGCAACGCCTGCAGCGCCATCAGCGTCCTGGGGCGCGCATGCAGCGACGCGTCTACACCTCGCAATACCGCAACCCGCCCAAACGACGACACGATCACCCATACAACCAGCAGCAACGGCGTCAGCCATTCCGCAACTCGCAACACGCCAGGCAATAGCTCAGCGGCGGTCTGCGACAAAGTCGCCGCTGCGCTCAACGGGTCGAGCACTGTCATCCGTTTGAGCGCGCCGAAATCGACCTGCGTCTCGCTAAGGATTCGTGTCGCCTCGTACCAGAGCAGCGCCAACGCTGGCGCACCAAACGCCCACCGCCACACCACTTCAATCGCAGTCAGCGAAGGCCGCTTCCAGCACCTCGACAGCGTACGTACAAACGATTGCGTTCCCCGCACCGGCACAAGATGGCCCGGGTGTCCCATCATCAGCGCTGTCCGTTCAGGCTTATCGTGGGAGGTCTCTCTGTCGTCGCGTCCCACTATCTCACCACAATGTTCACAAGCTTGCCCGGCACGACGATCACCTTCACCACCGTCTTACCCTGCATCCGGGCCTCAACCTTCGCATCCGCCAGCGCCGCCGCCTTAATTGTCGCCTCGTCGCTTCCAGCCGGCACCTTCACCACCGTCACCAACTTTCCATTGCTCTGCACCGGAATCTCAACCTCAGCCTCACGCGTGAGCTCAGCGTCCGCCACTGGCCAGGCCGTACGAAAGACTGTCCCCTCGCCGCCGATCTCCTCCCACAACTCAGCTGCCAAGAACGGCGCGAACGGCGCCACCATCAGCACCAGATTGCGAAAGACCTCGGCCACAGTCGCCGGCGCCATCTCGCCCGAATCCATCGCCGCCTCACCTGCCGCAATCGCGTTCACCAACTCCATAATGGCCGCAATGCACGTGTTGAAGTGCCATCTTCCGCTGAAGTCCAGCGTGATCTTCGCAATCGTCTGATGCAGCTTGCGCAGCAGCGCCTGCCCACTCTGCCCCGCCGGCGAGGCCGCCCCACTCACTCGCTGACCGGCTGACTCGCTGTACTTCATCGTCAGCCGATGCACGCGACTCAAAAAGCGGCTGATGCCTGCCACGCCTTCTTCCTGCCACTCGAGATCGCGATCCGGAGGCGCCGCAAACAGTGCATACATCCGCGTCGCATCTGCTCCATAGCGCTCGATCATCAAGTCGGGCGACACTACATTGCCCTTGGACTTCGACATCTTCGCGCCGTCCTTGATCACCATGCCCTGCGTGAACAGCCGCGCCGCAGGCTCATCATTCTCAATCATCCCAAGATCGCGCATCACCTTGGTCCAGAAGCGCGAGTAGATCAAGTGCAGAATCGCATGCTCCACCCCGCCGATGTACTGGTCGATTGGGAACCAGTAATTCGCTTTTGCGGAATCAAACGGCGCCGCCGCATTCTGCGCGTCCGTGTACCGGTAGAAGTACCAACTCGAATCAACGAACGTGTCCATAGTGTCCGTCTCGCGCCGTGCCGGCCCCCCGCACACCGGGCAAGTCGTATTCACAAAATCCGCCACCCGCCCCAGCGGGGAACCGCCTTGCTGCGTAATCTCCACCTGCGCTGGAAGCACCACCGGCAGAGCGCTCTCCGGCAGCGGGACCACGCCGCCCGCTTCCACTCCTGCGTGGCCATTCTCGCAGTACACCATCGGAATCGGCGTGCCCCAGTACCTCTGGCGGCTCACGCCCCAATCTTTCAGCCGGTACGTAACCGTCGCTGTGCCAAATCCGTTCCCCTTCGCAAACGCCGCCATCTTCCTCTGCGCTTCCGCGCACGACTCGCCTGTCCACTGCCCGGAATTCGCAAGCACCGCATCGCCTTCCTCCGTAAACGGCAGCTTCTCCTTATCATTTGCGCCAGCTTTCGGCACAATCACTCGCCGCACTTCAAGCCCATACTTGCCTGCAAACTCAAAGTCCCGCTCATCATGCGCCGGTACGCTCATAATCGCGCCCGTTCCGTAATCTGCCAAGATGTAATTCGCAACCCATATCGGCACCAACTCGCCGTTGAATGGATTCACAGCGAACCGGCCCGTATCCACACCATGCTTCTCAATTGCGCCGAGATCGCCCGCCTCGCGTGCCGTCTTCTGCTGTGCCAGCATCTCCTCAATCTGCCCAGCAAGCTTCGCGTCTTTCTCCGCAAAACTCTTCGCCACCGCATGTTCCGGAGCCAACTGCACGCTGGTCGCGCCAAAGATTGTATCCACTCGCGTTGTGAATACCGTAACCTTCTCTTCCCCGGCGCTCACGTTAAAGTCCACCAGCGTGCCTTCGCTTCGCCCAATCCAGTTCCGCTGCATGGTGCGGACTTTTTCCGGCCAGCCTTCCAGCGTGTCCAACCCCTTCAGCAACTCATCTGCGTACTTGGTGATCCGCAGGAACCACTGCGTCAGATCGCGCTGCTCAACGAGCGTGTCTTCATGCCGCCAGCACTTGCCATCGATCACCTGCTCGTTCGCCAGCACCGTCTGACATTCGGGACACCAATTCACTTTGCTCTTCTTGCGGTACGCCAAGTCGCGCTCGTACATCTTCAAGAAGAACCACTGGTTCCAGCGGTAATAGTCGGGCAGGCAGGTCGTCACCTCCGTAGACCAGTCGTAGCTCAGCCCCATACGCCGCATCTGTCGCCGCATTGCGGTAATGTTCGCCAGCGTCCACTCCGCGGGCGGCGTGTTGTTCTTCAGCGCCGCGTTCTCCGCGGGCAGACCGAACGCGTCCCAGCCCATCGGGTGCAGCACGTTGTAACCGCGCATCCACATGAACCGCGCGAGCGCATCGCCGATCGCATAGTTCCGCACGTGACCCATGTGCAACTGCCCGCTGGGGTACGGCAGCATCTCCAGGCAATAGAACTTCGGCTTGGCAGACTCATGTCCGTCAGCCGAGTACAACGACGCATCCGCGTCCCACCGCGCCTGCCACTTCGGTTCAATCTCCGCGGGACTGTAACGCTGTCCCTCACTCACGCTTCTTGCTTGCTCTGACATATCCAATGATTGTAAAGAATATGCCGCAGTCGCACCCGGCTTCGGCGGGTGGCCCCACGTCAAGACGTGGGGCCACTCTCGGTGAGTAGAGCTTCGATGCAGTTACTTGGAGAAGATCGTGCTGCTGGGAATGTTCTCGTCGTTATTCCGAATGCGATTCTCAGCTCGCTTTGCGGCCTTCATGGCAGCCTGGTCGAGCTTCTCGTGTTTGGTTTCGTCTGTCAGCTTGTTGGTGCCGACCTTGTCTTCAATCGCTCCATGTGAAGGCCGGGCTGCTGTCTTGCTTGTCTCCAGATCCTGTTCCATACGTCACCTCTGTCTTATAGGAGCCGCTCAACCACTCATTGGTTGCCCATCTTGACTGCGTGGCCCTATCTCGAACCAATCGCGAAACTTGCCAGTTCATCGTCGCCGCTCCCGACCCGCTAGAATGAAGACTGTGCCGGAAGGAATGACGAAAATCATGGCCCCCTATATCGATCCAGAGCAGGTTCACGCGTCCGCTCTCGTCATCGATACCCACGCGGACACACCTCAGCGGTTTGTCGATGAATCCTGGAACTTCCCCTCCCCGCTCGGCTCCGGCCATCTGAACCTGGAAACTGCCCGCGCCGGCAATCTTGCCGCCGAGTTCTTTGCCATCTGGCCCGAACCTAGCGCCTGGGAGGGCCGATTCTCTCATCGAACTCTTTGCCTCATCGACGGCGTACTGGAACAAGTCCGCCGCCATCCCGCCGAACTGGCCCTCTGCACCTCGCCGGACGACATTCTCGCCGCGCGGACTGACGGCAAGTTCGCCATCCTGATGGGCATCGAAGGCGGCCACGCCATCGAAAATTCTCTCGCCCTGCTGCGCGTTTACCATGCACTTGGCGTCCGCTACATGACGCTCACCTGGGCGAATTCGAACGAGTGGGCTGACTCTTCGGGCGACCTTGATGATCCCGACATCCCACACCACAACGGCCTGACCGACTTCGGTCGCGAGGTGATCGCCGAGATGAACCGGCTCGGCATGATGATCGACGTTTCGCATGCATCGGACAAGACCTTTGCGGATGTTCTCGCTGCTTCTCGTGCGCCGGTCATCGCTTCCCACTCCTGCGCGCGAGCACTGAGCGACTCGCCGCGCAACCTTAGTGACGACCAGCTTCGCGCGCTCTCGTCTAACGGCGGGCTTTGCATGGTCAACTTCTACGCCGCGTTCGTCGACGAAAACTACCGCCAGGCGGTGCAGACGATTCGCGCTGAGCGGTCGGGTAAACATCAGGCGCTCGCTGCGGAATTCGCCGCCAAAGCTGAGCCGATTCCGTTCCACCTTTCCAACCAGATTGACCGCGACTTTGCCGCCCGCCTGACGCGACCGCCGTTCGAGTCGCTGATTGACCAGTTCGACCACATCATTCGTGTCGCCGGCGTGGACCATGTGGGCATCGGCACGGACTTTGACGGCATTTCGGCGATGCCCGAAGGCATTGACTCCGCTGCCGACCTGCCGAAGATTACTACTGCGCTGCTGGCTCGCGGGTACTCCGCTGAGGACCTGCGTAAGGTGCTGGGCGGGAACCTGATGCGCGTGTTTGCTGAGGTCCAACGCGGCATACCCCCTCCCCCCCCTTTAACTGCATAATCTTCTAAACAAAAGACTTAGTTCTTCCAAGCAATTGCAAGGTCTTGATTCCACACGAGTTAGTTTGTAAGTATACCTGGACTCAATGATTTGGATGAAATGGCATGCCATGATAAGAAGGGCCAGGCGCAACGCCGCGCTCCTGTATATCAGGCTGTCTCAATCCTATCGGATAAATTGACCGCTGGATGTGTCCGCCGTCACTTGTCTTTGCGACAAGGTGACATGCCGCCGGCGGGCGGCGTCTATGTGCCCGGCCTTCAGCCCTCCGGCTTTTCCCGCCACCCTAACCTAAGCCTGCGGCCAAGGCTGGTATGGGTCGGGCCTTCGGCCCGTGACGACGCTATCGCCTCGACTGGGGCGGTTGGAGCCACGGCAAAAGCAGATTCCCTGCGGGAATGACAAGCAAAGGGGAAGGACATGCAGGGGTGGCGTCACTTGTCGGCGAGGATTTCCATCTTCTCGATGCGGATTTCGTTGGAGAAGAGGTCGGGGGCGTTGGCCATGAGGGCCTTGGCGATTTCGCCGCTCAGGTGGGCGTCGCGGCCTTCTTCGTCGTCGAAGGTGTCGAAGACGCCGTACATTCCGGGGGCGATTTTGACGCCGTACCAGTTCACGGTTTTCGGCTCTTCGAGGCTCATCGCGGCGCCCTGCTTCAGGAAGGCTTCGACGTCTTCCTCTTTGCCCGGCTTCGCCTTCAGCATTACCCAGATTGCATATTTGGCCATTTCAAGAATCCTCCCGGTGAGTAGTAAACCACAGTGCGGTTACGATGCGGTGAAGCGGTCGGATGCACAATGGTGGGTTGGTCTGGAGTCCGGGGCAAGGAGAGGCCGATTGTTCGTGAGTTGGTCGCCCCGGATTGCGGTTCCGCGGCGGCCCTATCCCGCCCTAGCAAAGCTAGGACGGGGCACCCGCTTCGGTGGTTAGTGTGGACCACCCGCCTAAAGCCGAGTCTCAGCGGGGCCGGTTATGGCATGGCTGAGTTTTCCGCAGCATGAAGAGGCGCGCCGTTGAGTAAGCAAGACGACGACGGAGATTCTGACTCTCTGAGTGAGAATGATGATGCGGAGGAGTGGTGACGGCGTAGGGGGTTGATGGCGGCGCAGAGGATTTCGCGGAGTCGGATGCAGGCTAGCTAATACTTCGCCAGTTCGAGCATGGCTTTGTAGAGGTCTTCGGGTTGGGGGAGGATTTTGTCTTCGAGGATGGGCTGGTAGGCGACGAAGGTGTCCATCGCGGCTACGCGGCGGACGGGGGCGTCGAGGGAGTCGAAGAGTTCTTCGCCGATGCGGGCGGCTATTTCGGCGCCGTAGCCCCAGCTGAGCATGTCTTCGTGGGCGACGATTACCTTGTTGGTCTTGCGGACGGATTCGGCGATGGTGTCCCAGTCGTACGGAGT
>Ga0302278_10001623_pt1 | contig 27400 bp, 19 predicted proteins | sample III_Bog_N3_2_FD_194543 | JGI IMG/M metagenome (GOLD analysis project Ga0302278, IMG submission 194543) | Peat permafrost microbial communities from Stordalen Mire near Abisko, Sweden - III_Bog_N3_2 | ecosystem: Environmental > Terrestrial > Soil > Wetlands > Peat | place: Sweden: Abisko... | reverse complement strand
CCCCGAAAGTCGCCAGCCAATTCACCAGCCAGAGTATGCAGGCTACTTCGACTAAAACGATTGCGACTTGCTCAATTCTGCTAGAAAGCTTACCTAGCAATATCGGCAAATAGATCGCCATGTAAATCGTGATGAAAGCGAGCACAATATTTTCGAAGCCGAAGCCAGCCGTGGATGCTGGGGCCGGGCTCTTGGTTAGCTGATGCAACTTTGGCACTGCGATGAGCGCGAGTAGGCAAAACGTGAATACATAGAGTTTCACCGAATCAAAAAGTTGCACGGCCCCTCCGGCCCTCAATGTTCATCGAAGATCAAGCGGCCCCGCTCAGTCGTTCAGAAAGGCCACCGACTGGAGCATGCTGATTTCAAATGCCTTACGGCAGCGCACGTTGACGCAGGACAGTTTTTCATCGCGTCTTACCATGTAAGACTGCGCCTTGGCGAATTTGGCGCGGTCGCGCTCGTCAGCTCCACGGGGCAACTGAGCCCGCTTGCGCCGGACCACCCACGTAACCTTGTACTCGCCCGTCTGCCCGCACCTGGGGCAGGTCAGCGTGTGGGTGCGTTGTTCTGTCGTTTCGTTGAAATAATCGCGCTCTTCCATGGCTTCCAGCTCTCCATCCCAACTGCCAAAACCTGTCGTCGAAAACCCTGAGGACTTTCCACCCCTGCGGCCAAAATACGCCGCCGGGGGACCCCGGACTTTCCACCCCTGCGGCCAAAAATCAGCCGCCGGGGGCCCGGGACTTCCGTTCCGGCGGCTTCTATTCCATACTCGTACTTGCCATGACGAAACGCAAGCCAGGGAAGTTTTCAGCCACCAAGGCCGTGAAGGCCAACGCACGAGAGCGCGTAGGCCAGCCCAAGCCAGTGCATGTGATTGACACGGAGCCGCGCACAGGCCGCGCGGCCAAACACAAACCGAAGCTCGAAGAGATCATCCGGCAAGAGGAATCCTGATTCCTCGCGTTGGACACTGGGAGCCGATTTCCCCCCCGCCCGGCAGGACTGCGAGCGGCGGGATGAGGCGTTTTTCTAGGCGTAAGACAGTAAGACAAGGCGCAGGACGGAGATTCTGCGGGAGAGCGGGCTTTGTCTTACGCTGTCTTACACTTGCCGGACGGCCGGAAGACATTTGTAAGACAGCCGCCCTACCGGCGTTGGACGCGCGCCCGGCTCCGGTCTGGCTGTAAGACACGCCTCAAACGATCTTGGTGACTCCAGGTGAATTGGAGAACTGCTCTATACTGTTCCCTGATTCCCTCGCTTATGCCTTTCGGCCGCAAATCCGCGAAACCCCGGCCTTTCCTGAACGAAGCCGGCCTTTATGAGTACGCTGTCAGGGCGCTGGGGCGTCAGATGCGCACGGAGGCCGAGTTGCGGCGGCTGATGAGGAACCGCATCGAGCCGGGCGAGCCGGGCGAGGCCGCCATCGAGGCCGCCCTGACCCGCCTGCGCGGCCACGGCTACCTGAACGACGCCGCCTTTGCCGAGACTTACGCCCGTTTGCGCCAGAAAAACGAGAAATTCGGCGTTCGTCGCGTCCGCCAGGACATGGAACGGAAGGGCTTGGACTCCAAGCTGATCGCCGATACCCTGGAAGCCCGTTATGGGCAGACCAGCGAGGAGGCTCTGGCCCGCGAGCATCTTGAGCGCAAGCGCATCCGCAAGCCGGAGAACGAGAAGGAGACCGCGCGCGTCATGCGCCGCCTGCTTGCGGCCGGTTTTTCGACCGGCGTGATTTACAAGATCCTCCGCCAGTGGGAAGTTCCCGACGAAACCCTGGCCGTGCTTGACAGCCTGGACGACGAGCCGCGCGAGGAGTAGAAGCTGGCCGCAAGCCGTGGGACGGCCTGTTTTTTCCGGAAGAATCCAAAATGCGGTATGCTGATAATGCGCGCCCGTAGCTCAGTTGGATAGAGCGAACGCCTCCGGAGCGTTAGGTCGGGAGTTCGAATCCCCCCGGGCGCACCAGCAATCTTCTCCATTACACCCTCAGTTCAATTCCCTTTGAAGTTCGCATTCCCGGTTAAATCCGCAATTATGGCAAGCTGGAATGCCGCACCCAGGAAGGCGCGCGTCCAAAAACAGCAACGCAAGACAGACAGAGCTGCGGCGGATGGGAAGGCGATCGTCTACGTTTCGACCGGTCCGAGGGCGGTTAGACTGGAAAGGGACCGGAGATTTTTTCTATAAACGGCCCGGATAAGGTTGAAATGCATTTTAATGCTGATTTTTTTACGCACCAGTTTCTTTGGACGCTGACCTTTGCGGCACAACTGGTTTTGCTGATGATTCTGCTGGGCCGTGACCGCGCGCAACGCTACCCGTGGTTTACCACCGGCATTGTGCTGGCTGCCTTGCAACTGATGGCCGGAGTCTTGCTGTCGGGACGCATGGCGATGCTTCCGCTGCAGGAAACGATGCTGGCGATGGCTGACACCGCGGTGATTGTGGGCCTGCTGGTGCTGGTCGAAGTGGCTCGCCGCGCCTTTCCCGGGTTGCAGCGCTCGCTGTGGATTGTGAACGCCGCGGGGCTGGTGATCGCAGCCGGCGGGGTGCTGGCGGTATGGGGCCCCTGGCCGGTGTGGTCGAGTCTGGCCGTAAACACACTGATGGGGAAACTGCGGCTGATGCAACTGGTGGCGCAGAAGGGCGACACGCTGGTGGACCTGCTGACCGTGGGGCTGGGGCTGCTGGTGGTTGTGTTCGGCCGCCGCTTCAAGGCCGCCTGGCGCAGCCACACGCAGATGATTGCCATCGGTCTCGCCGCGGTGGCCGTCACTTGGCTGACGGTCCAGCAAACATGGATCATCCTTCTCCGGACAAAGTATTTTCAGAGCGAACAGCAGATGGTGGACCTGGGCAACAAGCTGATGACCACGAATAAGCTGGTGAATCTGGCCGCGCTGATTTGGTGGATCGTGTGGCTATGGCTCGACGAACCGGGAACGAAGAAGACTCCGGCGGTTGAACCAAAGCAGGAACTGACAGAATCGTCACCCCAGCAGTAGCGAGTCAGTTGCTTGAACGCGCAGCCAATACATTGAAGCAATTCAAAAAGAATAAGGCCCCGAAGTGGAATATCCTTCGGGGCCTTATTAATTCACTGAGCCGCTAACTAACTCCACTGCTCTTAGGCCATCATCTCCCGGCTCATCGGCTCGAACCGCAACTGGCCGGTCTTGCTGTCCACGCCGATGCGCACGTGCGAGCCGTTCAGCACTTCGCCATCAAGAATCTTGACGGCCAGCGGGTCCTGAATCATGTGCTGCAAGGCTCTCTTCAAAGGCCGCGCTCCGTAGGCCGCATCCGACCCGGCAGCCAGAATCAGTTGCCGCGCAGGCTCGGTCACCTCGAACGAAATCTGCCGGTCTTCCAGCAGCTTGGTCATCTCGTCCAGCCGCAGGTCCAGAATCCTGTCCATCTGCGCCGCTCCCAGCGGACGGAAGATCACGATGTCGTCGACGCGGTTGAGAAACTCCGGCCGGAAGTGTTCGCGCAGCTCGCGCAGAACGGATTCACGCGCCATCTCGAAGCCGTGCTCGCTCTTGAGCGCATCGACGGTGAGCAGGCTTGCGCCCAGGTTCGAAGTCATGATCAGCACCGTGTTCTTGAAGTCCACCGTGCGGCCCTGCGAATCGGTCAGCCGCCCATCGTCCATCACCTGCAACAGAATGTTGAAGACATCCGGGTGCGCCTTTTCAATCTCGTCGAACAGAACCACCGCGTAGGGCCTGCGCCGCACCGCTTCAGTCAACTGGCCGCCTTCGTCGTAGCCGACGTAGCCCGGAGGCGCGCCGATCAGCCGCGACACGGAAAACTTCTCCATGTACTCGCTCATGTCGATGCGCACCATGGCCTGCTCGTCGTCGAACAGAAACTCCGCCAGCGCCCGCGCGGTTTCGGTTTTGCCCACGCCCGTCGGACCCAGAAAAATAAAGCTGCCGATGGGGCGGCGGGGATCGCTCAGGCCAGCGCGCGAGCGGCGGATGGCGTTGGCTACGGTGACCAGCGCCGCATCCTGGCCGATGACCCGCTCACCGAGCCGCTTCTCCATGCCGATCAGCTTTCGGACTTCCCCTTCCAGCATTCGTGAAACCGGAATGCCCGTCCACTTGCTGACGACGTTGGCAATGTCTTCTTCATCCACTTCTTCTTTCAACATGCGCGCGACGCCTGACTTGCCATCCTGCTGGGCGTTCAGCTTCTTCAACTCCGCTTCCAGCCGGGGCAGTTCGCCATACTGGATCTGAGCGGCGCGGTCGAGCTGGCCCTTGCGCGTCTGCTCTTCACCTTCGAAGCGCAGCGCTTCGATCTTCTTTTTCAACTCGCTCATGTGAGTGATGGCCTCGCGCTCCTTGCTCCAGCGCGCGCGCAGGGCTGTGCTCTTTTCCTTCAATTGGGCCAACTGGCGCTCCACCTCTTCCCGCCGCTGAACGCTGTTGGGGTCGGTTTCGCGCTTGAGAGCGGCGTGCTCGATTTCGAGAGACGTGGCTTCGCGCTCCAGTTGATCGATCTCCGTGGGGACGGAGCCGATCTGAATGGCCAGCGAGGCCGCAGCTTCATCCACCAGGTCGATAGCCTTATCAGGCAGAAAGCGGTCGCTGATGTAGCGATGCGAAAGGGTTGCCGCGGCCACAATCGCCGAGTCCTTGATGCGCACTTTGTGGTGCGCCTCGTACTTGCCCTTGAGCCCGCGCAGAATGGCGATCGTATCTTCCACGTTGGGCTCGCCGACGTAGACGATCTGGAAGCGCCGCGCCAGAGCCTTGTCCTTTTCGATGTACTTGCGGTATTCGTTCAGCGTGGTTGCGCCGATAGCCCGCAGTTCGCCGCGCGCCAGAGCCGGCTTCAGCATGTTGCTGGCGTCGATGGCGCCCTCGGCCGCGCCCGCGCCCACCAGCGTATGCAGCTCGTCAATGAAGAGCACAACCTCGCCGCTGGCTTCCTTGATCTCTTTCAGCACGGCCTTCAGCCGGTCCTCGAACTCGCCGCGATACTTGGCGCCGGCCAGCATGGAACCCAGATCAAGCGAGAGAACCCGCTTGTTCTTGAGGCTTTCCGGCACGTCGCCCTTGACGATGCGCTGCGCCAGGCCCTCGACAATGGCCGTCTTGCCCACGCCGGGCTCGCCAATCAGCACCGGATTGTTCTTGGTGCGGCGGCTGAGCACCTGCATCACGCGGCGAATCTCCTCGTCGCGGCCGATCACGGGGTCCAGCTTGCCGCGCTGCGCCAGTTCAGTCAGGTTCTGCGCGTACTTTTCCAGAGCCTGAAACTTTTCTTCCGGGTTCTGGTCGGTGACGCGCTGCGAACCGCGAACGGCAGCCAGCGCCTTCAGAATGGCTTCGTGCGTCGCGCCCAAAGCCACCAGAGCCTCGCGCGCCGGATCGTCCTTCAGAAACGCCGCGCCCAGCAGCAAGTGTTCCGTGGAGACGTATTCATCCTTGAAGTTTTCGGCCTCGCTGAAGGCTTGTTCCAGAGCCTTGTTGAGCGCCTGGCTCAGGCCTGGCTCCGCGGCCGATCCCGCCACGCGAGGCAGTTTTTCCTCGATGGCGTGCAGGTCGCTTTCCAGCCGTTCGGTGGGAACGCCGATCTTGCCGAGCACCGAGGGAATCACGCCCTCGCGGTCTTCAATCAGAGCCAGCAACAGATGCACAGGCCGCACCTCGGGGTTGCCCAGCTCCGCGGCCCGCTTTTGCGCCTGCTGAATCGCTTCTTGCGACTTGACGGTAAGTTTCTCCCCACGAATAGCCATTGGTCCTCAGTTCTCAGCAAACAGCTTACAGCTAACAGCCTAAAACCGGCGACTGTTAGCTGTTTACTGTTCGCTGTCTGCTGTCTGCTGCTTCTTATGCCGCTATTTCAACTTTGATCTGTTTCGGCTGGGCCTCAGCCTTCTTCTTCAGCTCCAGACGCAACACGCCAGCCGTGTACTTGGCCGTGACCTTGCCGGCCTCGACGGTCGTGGGTAGCGTGAAGGAGCGATAGAAGCTGCCGTAGCTGCGCTCGATCCGGTGGAAGTTCTCTTCCTTCTCATCCTTCTCGAACTTGCGCTCACCCTTCACGGTCAGCGTGTTGTTCTCGACCTGAACGTCCAGGTCCTTCTCTTCGATGCCCGGAACTTCCAGCTTGAGAACCAGCTTGTCCTTGTCCTCATAGATGTCGACGGCAGGCACGAAACTACCGGCTGACAGCGGAAGTTGTGCTTCGCTCATATTGCGGAAAAGCGAGAACAACGGGTTAAAGCCATTTTGCGATGCCGCAACTTCCCGGAACGGGTCCCAACGAATGATTGCCATGGTAAATACCTCCTGATGGACTTTTGAATGGAGCGCCAAGGTTGAGTCCGAAGCGCTCAATTAATCTGATGCAACTATAGCACACATGAGTCATCAAATGTGCGCGTAATGCGCTCATATATTAAAATAAAAAATAATTCTTTAGCTATCAATGATTTACACAAGAGAAAAAGAGAAAAATACGAAAATCACGGTTCGCCTGAACCCTTGGAACCCTCAGCCTGTACCAGAAACAGGTCGCGAGTGTGAGTCGCCTCAGGGTTTGCAGGAGCCGCAGTTACTTGCAGATCATTTTGCCTCGTCGTCGCACAATCATTCTGAGGAACTTTTCTCCAATCGTCCTCATTGTCCTGTAAAAGATCCTCTAACTCCTTATCCTGGACGATTTTGCGGACAACTCCTTTGTTATGACGATTTTGCAGCGCAACCCTACCCGTAAACCATAGAAAATAAGGAATTTGTTTGCAAAATACGGGTGGGGGGGGTAGCCCATATTGATGCCGCTACGCCCTCCTATCAAGCCATGGCGCCGGATGGGCAGCGGAATCCGTAATGCCGGTTTCCAGGGAATTCCGCAGGCGGCTATGCAGTGTCTGCACTTTTCCTTCCCTGCGGGACGGAAGCGCAACCTATGCCTATAATGAAGCATGGCGACTGTCCGGCCATCCATACCGGCAGAGGTTCCCGGCGCAGCTCCGGCTCCCGCGGGGAAGGCGCATCCGTCCGCGCACGATGTTGACCAGAAGTCCATGGATCAGCGCCTCGAGGCCATGCTCAAGCTGGTCCACGCCAACCGCCCCACCGAAGATCTTTCCCTGATTCGCAAAGCCTGGGAGTTCAGCGTCCAGCACCATCGCGGGCAGATGCGCGCCTCGGGCGAGCCTTACATTATTCATCCGCTTGAAGTGGCCGAGGTGCTGGCGGAGATGAGGATGGACTCGACGGCCATCGCCGCGGGCCTGCTGCACGACTCGGTCGAAGACACGCCCGCCACCAATGCCGAGATTGTGGCCAACTTCGGCGAACAGGTGGCCCACATTGTCGAGGGCGTCACCAATATCGACAAGATCGAGTTCGCCAATCGCGAAGACCGCCAGGCCGAAAACGTCCGCAAGATGCTGCTGGCAATGGTTTCGGATGTGCGCGTGGTGCTGATCAAGCTGGCCGACCGGCTGCACAACATGCGCACACTGGAATATCTAAAGCCGGAGCGCCAACTGGCCATTGCCCGCGAAACCATGGACATTTACGCTCCCCTGGCTCATCGCCTGGGCATGGGAAAGGTGCGCGGCGAGCTGGAGGATCTAGCCTTCCGCTACATCGACCCCGTCAGTTACGAAGAGGTTTCGGCAGCCGTCGAAGCCCGGCGCGTTGAGGGTGAGCAGTTCCTGCGCGGCGTGGAAGACACGCTGGTTGAGCAGCTCCGCGATAACAATATCGAAGCCCGCGTCGAATGGCGCATCAAGCGCCTCTATTCCATCTTCCAGAAGCAGCAGCGCACCAAGGTCTCCTTCGATCAGGTCTACGACTTCCTGGCCATCCGCGTCATTACGCAGGACGTAGCCGCCTGCTATGCCGTTTTCGGCCTCATTCACACACTTTGGCGTCCCGTCCCCGGCCGCATCAAGGACTTCATCGCCATGCCGCGCGCCAACCACTACCAATCGCTGCACACCACGGTGATGAGCCCCAGCGGCCACCAGTTCGAGGTGCAGATCCGCACCGAGGAGATGCACCGCATCGCCGAGGAAGGCATCGCCGCCCACTGGAAGTACAAGGCCGGCGGAGTCGCGGTGACGGCCAGGGACGAGGAGCGGCTCAACTGGATCAGGCAGTTGGTCGACTGGCAGAAGGAGATGACCGACCCCAACGAATTCCTCTCCAGCCTGAAGATGGACCTCTATCCCGACGAGGTCTACACCTTCACGCCCAAAGGGAAGGTGGTCGTGGTTCCGTCCGACGGCACGCCCGTCGACTTTGCCTACACCATTCACACCGAGGTGGGCCACACCTGCGTCGGCGCCAAGGTGAACGGCCGCATGGCCCCCCTGCGCACCAAACTGCGCACCGGCGACATTGTGGAGATCGTCACTCAGAAGGACCACAAGCCGAGCCGCGACTGGCTCACCTTCGTCAAGAGCCCCCGCGCGCGAAACAAGATCAAGCACTGGCTCAACGAGGACCTGCGCCGCCGCGCCCTGGAGATCGGACGCAAGCTGCTGGAACGCGAGGCGCGCAGATTCAAGGTGCCGCTTGCCCAGATCACCGACCAGGATCTGGGCCGTGTCGCCAGCGATTATGGCATGGACACGGCCGCCGATCTGCTGGCAGCGCTGGGCCAGGGCAAGCACTCCGCACGCCAGGTGCTCAACAAGCTGGCGCCCGGAAGCACCAGCCAACTGGAGGCCGAGCCGGCGCAGGAGATCAAGCCCGGCGTTGGCTCGCCGACCGTCTCCGACGCGGAGCGAAAGCTGCGCCTCACCGGCGCCGAATCTCTCCAGGTGGAGGGCCAGAATGACATGCTGGTCTATCGCGCGCGCTGTTGCAACCCCATTCGCGGAGAAGAGATTGTCGGCTATGTCACCCGCGGCAAGGGCGTAGCCGTTCATGCGCGCAGTTGTCCCAACGTGGAGAACCTGCTCTACGAAAGCGACCGCCGCATTGCCGTCGAGTGGTCCCACGTGGACAAGACCGCCGGCAAGCCGCAGCGCTACCCCGTCAAAATCACCGTTTTCTGCGACGACCACGCCGGCATATTGAAGGAGCTGATTAACGTCCTCTCTGACGACAACTCCAACATCAGCGGCGTCGACATCCGCCACGACGAGAATGGCGGAGCGGTTGTCGAGCTGATCGCCGAAGCCGAAGACGTTCGCCAGCTCAACCACATGGTTCTTGGTCTGCGCCGCGTTTCCGGCGTTCATTCCGTGCAGCGCACACAAAAGCTCTGAAGCCGCGGAGCGGAGCCCCCGCATCAAACAAACGGTAACGGAAACGGGGGCATTTCTTTTCTTTTTGCCGGTGAATCAACTTTCCCAGCCGCGTATCGTCTAATCATGATGATCGACCTCCCGGTTCCCGGGATGCGCGCCCGATTCCGAGACTTCCGGTTTAGTCCGTGGCTTCAAGTTTGTTTTGGGGTCGAATTCGAGATGCAGAAATGGGAATTTAGCCCGGAAACTTTCCCGATTGAGGGATTCTCCTCCGCTTTTCGAGCGGGAGCGACTGGTTGCCCACATTGATGTGAAATCGCCAATCTATGATGGCTTTGATGTTCAAGTCGAGGATGGAGCGTCGGCGTGTTGCACTTTCCGCCGTGTTCCGATTGCAACCGCAGCTTGTTTTGTTCGGGAGTTTCGCTCCTAAGGAAGGATCCAGGAAAACCATTATGCGCTCAGTAAAGGCGTTCCCCCTTTGTGTATTGGTTGGCGCATTGCTCGGCTCAACAGTTCTGTTCCCGAGCTCGGCATCGATGGCTCAGAGCATCGCGCCCGCGATTCGGATTGTCGACAAGATTGACGAAAGCAACCTGGTGACGCTCAAGGGCAACACGCGCCCTGCCGCCATTGCCAAAAACGATCGCGGCCGTGTGAGCCCCAGCCTGCCCATGACCGACCTGATTCTGGTGCTGAGCCGCGGCGCAGAGCAGCAGGCAGCCTTTGAGAAGTTTGTCGCCAGCCAGTACGACTCCTCCTCGCCGAACTTCCATCACTGGCTCACGCCGCCGCAGGTGGGCCAGAACTTTGGTCCCTCGGAGACCGACATCGCCACCATTTCCAACTGGCTGACCGGGCATGGTTTCTCGGTCGACGAAGTGACGAAAGACCGGTTGTCGATTCGCTTCAGCGGCACGGCCGCGCAGGTCGAGAGCGCCTTTCACACCGAGATTCACAACCTGGAAGTAAAGGGCGTCGCGCACATCGGCAACATGAGCGACCCGCAGATTCCCGCCGCGCTGGCACCGGCGATTGTTGGCGTCAAGGCGCTGCACGACTTCCATGCCCATCCGCTGCACCATCTGGGCAGCGTTGTCACGCGCGACTCGGCAACGGGAATGTGGAAGCGGCCCGCGGCAGCCAGTGCGGCGGCGGGCAGCCGGACGGCCCTGTCCAGGGAGCATCCGCAGTTCGGCATCACCGGCACCTATGATGGCTACAACTATCTGGTCGAGGATGTGGCGCCCTACGACTTTGCCGCCATTTACAACGTGCTGCCGCTGTGGACGGCCGGAATTGACGGGACGGGACAAACCATCGCCATCGCCGGAACCAGCAGCATCCGGCCGGCCGACGTAGCCACCTTCCGCGCCGCTTTCGGCCTGCCGACCACCAACTCGGCCAATACGCCCAAGCTGCAATCCGGCAACAATCAGGCTCTCACGGTATGCACCAGCACGAGTTCTAGCGCTTTGTGCGGCATCGATGACCAGATCGAGAACGCGCTCGACGTGGAGTGGTCCGGCTCGGTGGCCAAAAACGCGCAGATCGTGCTGGTCGCCTCCTATCCGGCCTCCTCCTCCGACGACAACCTCTACGACTCGGAGAGTTATATCGTCGAGAATGTCGATACCGCCTCTTCCCCGGTTTATGGCGCGCACATCATGAACGTCAGCTACGGCGAGTGCGAGCTGGGCAACGGCACAGCCGAAAACGTGCTTTATTACAACCTGTGGAGCAAGGCTGCTACAGAAGGAATTGCGGTCTTTGTCGCCTCGGGCGACTCAGGATCGGCCAGTTGCGACCAGGGCGGCGACGAAAGCGGCGTTCCATACGCCGCCGAGTACGGCCTTACGGTCAGCGGCCTCGCTTCCACGCCCTACAACACCGCTGTCGGCGGGACGGATTTCGACTGGTGCTCGCTGACCTCGACCGAATGCACGGCCTCGCCCTATTGGAACTCGACGAACAGTTCAACCACCAAGGCCAGCGCCCTCGGCTATGTGCCCGAGGTTCCCTGGAACGACACCTGCGCCAATCCCCTCGCGCTCGCATATTTGGAGTCCTTCTGGAAAAACGTAACTACCATTGCAGACTCCGAAGAAGCCTGTAATGCCTTTGTCACTTATGAATCGGATCTTAAACAGCAGGGATATAGCAGCATGCTCTATTTTGTCGATACCGTGGGCGGAAGCGGCGGCGCCAGCAATTGCGTAGTCAACGATGGCAGCAGCACATGCAGCAGCTCGGCCACCTCGACCGGCTCCAACTATGGCTCCGTCGCTCTGTACAAAGATGGCTGGCCCAAGCCAAGCTGGCAAGCGGGCGTGACCGGCATTCCCGCCGATGGAGTACGCGACATTCCCGACGTCAGCTTCTTTGCCTCTGACGGCTGGCTTTCCAGCAGCGCCTACCTGATCTGCGTCTCCGACGATTCGGCCTGCACCTACGACAGCAAGACCGAACCAACGGCGCAGGAGGTGGGCGGAACCTCGGTTGCCACTCCGGCAATGGCCGGCGTGATGGCGCTGATCAACCAGAGGGCCGGCACAGCACAGGGAAGCCCCAACGCCGAACTGTACAAGCTGGCTGCCGCGCAGACATATTCCAATTGCAGCGCGGAGATCATCGCAGAAAGCCCACAGGCCGCCAATAGCTGCTACTTCTATGACATCGATAGCGGCTCCATCGCCATGCCATGCGCCTCCGGCACGGCGAACTGCACGGTGAGCCACTCGGGCGATTCCGTCGGCATTCTCTCCGGCTACAGCGCGGGCACTGGCTACGATCTGGCCACGGGCCTGGGTTCGCTGAATGTTTACAACGTGGTGAAAGCCTGGCCGACGACGACAGGAAACACGGCGGCCACGGTGACGGTGACGCCCGCGTCCTCGTCAATCACTTCGACGGATTCACTTTCGGTTGTGGTGACGGTGGCCAGCTCAGCCTCTGGCGGCGCAACGCCAACCGGAACGGTAACGCTTGCAGGCGGCGACTACACATCCTCGACTGAGACGCTCGTGAGCGGCAGTTACACCTTCACGATTCCGGCAGGTAGCCTAACGATCGGTCCCGATACGCTGACCGTGACCTATAGCGGCGATTCGACCTATGCACCAACAACGAATGACTCGACCACGGTGCAGGTAAACGGACTGGTTCCCACCGTGACGGTCACGCCCTCGGCCGCCAGCATCTATTCCAACACCGTTATGACGGTCAACGTCGCGGTCTCCGGCTCCGGCGCAACGCCGACCGGGACGGTCACGCTCGTTGCCGATATGTATACGGTGACAGGAACCCTTTCGAACGGAAGCTACACCTTTACCATTCCCGCTAATACCTTCATCGGTACACAGACCTTCTACTTGACCGCAACTTATAGCGGTGACACGATCTATGATTCCGGGTATACCGGCACGGCGAACGTGGCTGTGACCTATGTGCCTGTGCTGACGCCAACCGTCACGGTGACACCGGCTTCGAACACTCTGGACTCCGGCCAGAGCCTCAGCGTCCCGGTTACGGTGACCGGATTGGGCAGCTACGAAAGCTATCCGAGCGGCACAGTAACGCTTACGAGCACCGGCTATTCGGCGGTGGGTACACTTTCGAACGGCAGCTATACGTTTACCGTTCCCGCCAACACCTTCACTGTGAGCCAGAATGCCCTTTTTACCGCAACCTATAGCGGAGACGCTTACTACTACTCGAATACAGGAATAGCCGTTGTGGCGGTGTATGTACCCAGTTTTCAGGTGACGGCAACTTCGCCGGCCGCCATCTCTTCTTCTGGCGGGTCTACAACTTCAACCGTCACGGTGAAGGCGACCAACGGTTATGCCGGAACTGTGTCGCTGAACTGCGCGCTGACGAAATACCCCGCTGGAGCAACGTATCTGCCCAGTTGCGCAATCAGTCCAACGACGGTGGCGCTGACTTCCAGCACGACTAGCGGAACGGCGACCGCCACCATTACGACGACCGCGGCCACCACCGGTGCGCTCGCTTCTCCGAAGCTGCCCGGCAAGAGCAACGGGATCTTCGGAGCCGCCGGCGGCGCGCTGCTAGCCTTCGTCGTCTTCCTCGGGATTCCGGCGCGGCGGCGCAGTTGGCGCTCGATGCTGGGCGTCCTGGTGTTGATGACACTGCTGGGAAGCCTGACCGCTTGCGGCGGCGGCGGTTCCTCCTCTTCGAACAAAGGCACAGGCACGACTGGAACGACTGCCGGCACGTACACCTTCACGGTGACGGGAACCGGCAACGATTCAGTTACCACAACCGAAACCACCACTTTTGCTGTAACCGTGGATTAGTTTTTTTCGGCGAAATCGTCTGCAATGGCCCTTCCTTCGGGAAGGGCCATTGTGTTTCGGAGGCTATAGCTCATTCCGGCAGCATGAACTGACTCTAGCTGCGTGCGTCCCCGCTGCGTTTACGGAAGACCACCTTCAGCTCCCGCCGCCAATGCTCGGTAAGCGCGATCAGCTCCCACTCGACCTGCGGGGAGAAATAACGCAGCACCGGCTCGTTGGCGGGGTGGATGCGCAAGGCCGGGCCGGCAAGCAGCAGGCGCGGCTCGAGCGGCGAAACCTCCGCCCCGGCGAAGTAGCCCTGCCGCTCGAAGGCCGAAAGCGGCCGCCCGCCTTCATTGCCCGCCGCCGGCTGACGGTCGCTGTTCAGCGCGCGGACGCGAATCCAGTAGTCCAGCGCCTGCAGGGGCAGGTGCAAATCCTCGTCGGCCTTCAACTCGATCACCGCCAGCCGCCCGTTGCGGTCCAGCGTCAACAGGTCCAGCAGTCCCCGGTCGCCGGTTGTCAGCGCCGGCACCTGCGAGTAGAGAAGATCGCCGCGCAGCCCCGGCAGCAGCTCGGCAATTTCACTGCGCAGACGCGATTCCAGCCAGCGCTCGGGTTGCAGCCGGAAGAGCGGATCAGTGTGCGCGCCGTCGCTGTGGCGGCTGAGAAAGAGACGCGAGAAGAGATCGCGGCAGAGCGTTTCGTTTTCCGCTGTGAGCGGAGTCTCGTTGGCTCCCGCGCCGAAGGTGATTTCGTCCTCGCGGGTAAAAGCGTTGGCGGCAAAGCCATGCCGCACGCGCGCAAACTCAAGCCCGTGCAGCAGCAGTCCCACCTCGGTAGCCGACCTGGGCCGGACTTCAACCCGCTCCCTGGCGGCAGGTGGCACAAGCGCAAGCAGCCGGTCGATTGCGGCTCGAAAGCGCTCGATGGTCCCAGCGGCTGAAAAGGCGTGCACCAGTCGCGACTCCATGTTGCCAGTGTCGCGATAGTCCACCGCTACCAGCTCTTCGCTGCGCTCGTCCAGCGTGAAGAGCTGAAAATCGGCGGCTGCGTGATTCAGCCACGCCATGCGCTCGGCTGTCGTTCGCCACGCTCCGGCCGGAACGACAACCTTGAGCCCGCCAAAGTGACGCCGCCCGTCGCCGTGCTGACGGCAATGGTCCAGCCAGAGAATCCCCAGCGTCAAAATGCCGTCCACGATTGGTCCCGACTCCGCTTCGCCCACGCCGATCACCGCCTCAGCCGCGGTTCCCTTCAGCAGCCGTCCACGCACATAAGCCGGCCCGAAGCTGTGCTCCAGGTCCATCGCCGAGCGAAAGCCGTCAACCTTGGAGCCTATGAACTGGCGGGTCAGCACACGCTCCAGCAGCCGCTGATAGTTGCGACGCGCAGTTTCACGGGCTGTTGGTGTGCGGCGATCGCTGGTGGGAACCAGTTCCAGGGTTTGCGGCTTGGCAGCGCCCATGCGGCGAGTGGCCAGGCGCAGGCATTGCGCGCGCTCCTGAACCTCAACCACGGTACGGATCAGGTTGCGCTCCTCGCTCCAGAGTTGCAGCAGGCAGCGCCCATGCTGCTCGCTCACCGCATAGCGCGCGGCGCGCATGTCGAAGAGCACACGGCCATCCTCCAGCAGAGCGGCCGCGGGATGGTCAACCAGATATTCTTCAATGCTTTGGGCCAGACGCTGCCCAGACGCAGCTTCTGCGCTAGCGGGCATCTTTTACCAGCCCATGCGCGTGCGCAGAGTGGTGATGTGCGCGGTGTGATGGCGCGAGTGCCATTCGTACATGGCCAACTGCCCGGCCAGACTCACGCGGCCATCCTCGGGATGGTTGTAGCCCTTCTGGAAATCCTCATCGGTGAACGCTTCCAGCAGCGCCACCCAGCGCGCATGCAGCGCATCGACAAGCGCCAGCGAAACCTCGATGGGCAATCTGCTGTCGGCCAGTTCAGCCCAGGCAGCCTGATTGTAAGGTTTGATCGTGGGCCAGTCTTCGGTGAGGGCCATTTTGCAGCGGATATATCCGTTTGCATGGCTGTCGGCCAGATGATGCGCGACCTGGCGCACGGTCCAGCCGCCTTCGCGGTAGGGCGTGTCCAGTTGAGGGTCGTTCAATCCGGCGACGGCGGCCCTCAGGCGCTCCGGCAGCAGGCGCAACGTCTGAATCTGCGCCGCGCGAATGCCGGGCGCACCGCTCGTGGGCGGGCTGAAGCGGCCAATCGGATAGCGGAGGTCGTCCAACTCTTTCATGGCGCGAACCTTACAATGTTTGTCTGCGGAAATGAAACCGCGGAAGATGCGGCCCGGCCCCGGCGGTGATGCTGCCTCGGGCCGGGGCCTGTTTTAAACGTGAGGATGATGGAAGTGATGAGGATGAGCATGGTGATGATGATGATTCCCCATGGCAAACGCCGGAGAGGCAAACACCATCAGGAGGAGCACGGCAGCAAGAATCTTTTTCATGGGACGAATGTAACACGATGCGCGCGCCAGCGGTAGAGCTGAAATCGCCCTGGCATCAAGAGAGGAACGGGGCAATCGGGGCTCGCTCTGGCGTAAACTGAGAGATAAGATGAGCATACCCGCCGTTTCCCCACTCCTCAATCACAAGCACTATTTTTCTGAGAAATTCGGGATCACCGAGCGGCTTCTGGAACGCTGCCTGGGCGAGGCGCTCTCAGCCGGCGGCGACTATGCCGACCTTTATTTCGAGTCGATGACGGCCACCTCGCTGGGTGTGGACGAGCAGATCGTCAAGTCAGCCAGCCAAGGCGTCAGCGCGGGCTGCGGCATTCGCGTACTCAGCGGCGAGCGCACCGGCTACGCCTACACCGACAACCTCAGCCCTGACCGCCTTCTCCACGCCGCGCGCACCGCAGCGCTCATTGCATCCGGCCCGGCAAAGCAGCCCATACAGGGCTTCATTGAGACGCCCGCGCCCGGCCTATATCCCGTCCCGCTCGGCGGCTATGATCTGGATCTGGCCGCGCGTCTGGAGCTGATTCTGCGCGCCGACCGCGCCGCGCGCGCCTATGATCCGCGCATTGTGCAGGTCCGCGCCGGCTACTCCGAAGAGCTGCGCCACATCCTCATCGCCGCCTCTGACGGCGCACTGGCCAGCGACACCCAGCCCCTCTGCCGGCTCAGCGTATTCGTCATCGCCAAGGAAAACGAAACCACCACCAAGGGTTCGGCGGGCGGCGGCGGCCGCGCGGGCCTGGAACAATTCACAGATTCCAAGAGCCCGGAGGGCCTGGCGCGCGAAGCGGCGCGCGGGGCAATTCTACAGCTGAACGCCGTGCCTGCTCCGGCCGGCGAAATGGAAGTTGTCCTCGGTCCCGGCTGGCCCGGCATTCTGCTCCATGAAGCCATCGGCCACGGCCTCGAAGCAGACTTCATCCGCAAAAAGACCTCGGCATTTACGGGTCTGCTCGGCCAGCGTGTGGCCAACTCCAAAGTCACTGTGGTGGATAACGGAACCATCCCCAGCCGCCGCGGCTCGCTCAACGTGGACGACGAGGGCATACCGACGCAGGAAACCACTCTCATCGAGCACGGCATCCTCAAGGGCTACCTCACCGACAAGCTCTCCGCGCGGCTGATGGGCGCGGCCAACACGGGCTCCGGCCGCCGCGAAAGCTATCAATGCATCCCCATGCCGCGCATGACCAACACCTACATGCTGGCCGGCGATGACGAGCCGGAAGATATTCTGCGCAGCGTCAAGCACGGCCTCTACGCGGTCAACTTCGGCGGCGGACAGGTGGACATCACCAACGGCAAGTTCGTCTTCTCGGCCTCCGAGGCGTATCTGATCGAAGACGGCAAAGTCACCGCCCCGGTCCGTGACGCCACTCTGATCGGCAGCGGCCCCGAGGCGCTGAAGTACGTCTCCATGGTTGGCCACGACCTCAAGCTCGACAAAGGCATCGGCACCTGCGGCAAGGACGGCCAATCCGTCCCCGTCGGCGTCGGCCTGCCCACCATCAAGCTGGACAAGATGACCGTGGGTGGAACGGGAAGGTAGCGCCGGCGTGAAGTTGATAATATCTCATTTATGAGATAGGATTGTCTATGAAATGGCAAGTCGAGGTTCTCAACGATACGGTACGCAGTGAAGTCGATGCCCTTCCTTTGGAAATTCGGGCGCGTCTGTTTCGGCTGGAACGTATGATCTCTCAGGTTGGTCTTGAAACTCTGCGGGAGCCGTATGTCAAGCACCTTGAAGGCAAGCTATGGGAAATGCGCGCGACTGGAAGGGATGGCATTGCACGGGCCATCTATGTTACGGCGATGGGCCGCAGGGTTGTGATTGTTCGCGCTTTCATCAAGAAGACGCAGCAGACGCCGCGTAGCGAAATCGACCTTGCCCAGCGGCGCGCAAAGGAGATTTTATGACGATTCCTTTCAAAGAACTAGCGGATGAGTGGTTGAAGAATCCTGAATTCAAGGCGGAGTACGATCGTCTGGCGCCGGAGTTTGAGATTGCCACAGAACTGATCCAGGCGCGTCTTCGTTCTGGTTTTTCGCAGGTGGAATTGGCCGAACGCATGGGTACCAGCCAGTCGGCCATTGCGCGGCTGGAGAGCGGCCAAACACTGCCCAGCACCAAAACGCTGCTGCGCTTCGCAGAAGCTACTGGATCGAAGTTGCATCTGCGCTTGTCCGCCGCATAAAGCCCGCGCGCAGGTGCGGCCAATCGGTCCCCGTCGGCGTCGGCCTGCCCACCATCAAGCTCGACAAGCGGATTGATCCGCAAAATTCAGCGAATCGAGCGCAAACTGTATACCCCCCGGGGGTGTGGGGGGGGGAGGGGGTCTGCCGGTGTGAGTTGGCTGGCGCGCACTCCCCCTTTTTTCATGATGCGCTGCTGAATGGAAAAGATCTGCAACGATCGGGGTCAGTGAGATAGATTGGGATGAAAATCGCTCTTTGATCCCATAATCCTGGAACCTCTGAGCCATCTCGATGGAATTCTGCAAGAGGCTCTTTATTTCTAAGATGCTCTAACTACATCCAAAAGGGCCACACGTTGCCCCTAATGTCATCAGAGCGTAGAGGAACGCGCACGCATTGATCAAGGGTCCGATCCAGCGACTCCACCCAAGCCCAAACAGCGAAACTATAAAGAGTAGAAGCGATCCGAAGAAACAGACACTCCAGATCAGCCCTAACTCTCGTGCGTACCGAAGTCTCTCTTCTATTAGCAAGTTTGAAGGATTAGGACTAGATGCTTATCTCAGCTACACAAAGCAGGCGGCTGCGAACAAGAGAAAACCAAGCACTGTGCTAATCGCCCCAAACCTTCGCCTCCAAATTGAAATGCACGGATTCTTCATAGGCTTCAGGACATGAATGGTATATGCCTACTCTTCGGGTGTCCATCCTTGCGCTTGTTTCTGGTGCGAAGGTGGGAAACTTCAACACGTCATCGTCATTGCTTTGTATCAGGGCACACTTTTTTCGCGCCCCTTTTACGGCAAGAACTCGTTCAGATATTCTCCAAATTGCGGCGAACACTGCGACGGCGGGCGCTGTTGCAGCATCTATTCAGAAGCGCCGCAATGGCGCTGGCCTGCAAAACAAAGAGGAGAGAAGTCCATGGCAGATTCCACGTCGTCGCGCGTCTGGTTCATCACGGGAAGTTCCACTGGTTTTGGCCATCTGCTCGCCAAAGAGCTGTTGCGCCGCGGAGAGCGTGTCATCGCCACCGCGCGCGACGTTTCCAAGCTGGAGGATCTGACTCGTCAGTACCCTGAAAAAGTCCGCGCATTCACGCTCGACGTCACCAAACCCGCCGAGATTGAATCGGTCGCGCCGCAAGCCATTGCAGCATTCGGTCATGTTGATGTTCTCGTGAATAATGCAGGTTACGGCGTGGGCGGAGCGATTGAAGAAGTGTCTGAAGACGAGTTTGAGCCGATGTTTCAGACCAACATCTACGGCCTCATACGCACGACCAAAGCCTTCCTGCCCCATCTGCGCGAGCGTCGCAGTGGACACATCTTCAATTTCTCTTCCATTGCCGGTCTGGCCGGTTCGGCGGGCTGGGGCTTTTATAACACGACAAAGTTTGCCGTTGAGGGTTTCAGCGAGGCGCTGGCCGCGGAGTTGAAACCTTTGGGAGTGCATGTAACGGTGATCGAGCCGGGCCCCTTCCGGACGGATTTCCTGGGCCGCTCCGGAAAACTTGCCCACAAAGAGCTGCCGGAATACGCAGAAACCGCGGGCAAGGCCCGGGAGTATTTAAAATCTCAAGCGGGCAAGCAGCCCGGCGATCCGCAGAAGGCCGTCGAGGCCATCATTGCCGTTGCCGGCTCGCCCGAGCCGCCCATCCATCTCATTCTTGGCAAGTCCGCGCTGACGCGTTTCCGCGACAAGCTGGCGCACTTCCAGCAGGAGATCAATCGCTGGGAAAGCGTTACCACAGGCGCAGATTTTCCCGACGGAAAGTAGCGCATTTCTCTTGTTGCTGTAGAGAGAATCCTCAGCTGCTGAGTGGCTTTTTCTTGACGCAGTGGCCTCGGAGTTTGAAGCCGGCGCCGCGTCACTGCGGACGCGCCGCCGCGCCGGTCTTTCCCAAACGGAGCTTGCAGCGCGCATAGGCACCAGCCAGTCCGCCATTGCGCGGCTGGAGAGCGGACAGCACCAAGACGCTGCTGCGCTTCGCCGAAGCTGCCCAATCGAATCTGCATCTGCGCTTGTCCGCAGCGTAATGAAACCGAAGCTCGACAAGATGACCGTCGGCGACCCGGGGCGATAAGTCCGCCCCGCTCACTGCGCCGGATTCACCCCTCCATGCACCACGAACCGGTCAAGGTAATCGTGCAATAGCTGGCGATGGGTTTTGCGGTAGGCGTCGTAGTCCTGAGCGATGCCCTGGTCGGCACCGCTGATAAGAATCCAGCAGTCCAGCAGTCCCGCATCCTTCAGCTCCACCAGGTTGCGCAGGCTCTCGTCCAGATCGCTTGTCTTGACGTTTCGGTTCTTGATGCCTTCGGCGACACCGCTCAGCGCCGCATCCTCTTCCTTCAGCGAGTGCCGGTATTCCTTCTCGTCCGGAAACTCCTTCTTGAACAGGTCGCCGTGATAGGCAGCGCGTGTAAGTGAGTACATCAGCCACGCCGAGGCTCCCGGATGCTTCTTGTCGTCAGTCGCCTCTGGATCGATGTTGATCGTGATGTTTTTTGGCTTATTTGGGTCCACGACAGGAGCTGATGGCCGGTCGATTTTTGGCGCCAGCAGAACAGCCTTCTCAACCTGCGCCCACTGCCGGATTCCCTGCCAGGCCAGCCTGCTGTAGGGCTCGGCCACTACCGCGTCGATGAACTTCTCCCGTGCAGCCATCGGGTCGTCGCCATACTTCAGGATCGCGTCGCCCCAATAGCGATGAGCCGTTTCGCGGTTCGGATCGATGGCGATGGCCCGCGCAAACCACTGGGCCGCGGTTTTCAGATCCTTCTGCGCGTAAGCCGTGTCGCCGGCATAGAGCGCGGCCTCATAGAGCTTAGGATCGGCCTCCGCCGCGGCCGCGTACTTGGCCAGCGCCGCCGGGAAGTCTCCCGCTGTATAAGCCTTTTCGGCCTCGGCCAGCAGGGCCTTGCCGGGACTATTGATGCCGGCATAGAGAGGCTGGTTGGGGTCGATATTGGCGATCATCCGTATATATTCGGTCGTATCGCCCAGTTCGACGGCGCGCTTGGCCGCATCCCGCTCCCGCGTCAGCGCCGCTTTTACTTCGGCTGGGTCGCTCAGTTGGGCAGCCTTTGCCCCCAGGCAGTCGGCCAGCCGCTCGGCATAGAGCATCTCATTCGGATAGGCCTTGGCCAACTCCTCATAGAGCGGCAGAGCCTCCAGCCTCCGGTTCGCCTGGAAAAACCTGTTCGCCTTGGCGGCCTCATCGTCCTGACCCGAAGCCGATCCAGCCGTCACGCCAAACAACGCAAGACACAAAGAAACGCCCGCTATCCATCTCCGCATGACCGTTCGCCTTTCACACACAGAATCTGGAACACATCACCACATAAACAACGCCGGCGCTCGTTTCGCCCCCGCGCTGGGTCGAATCCGCACGACCCTCCATGCTAACCTGCGATTCCATTTTCGCGATCACTTCTGCCTGAGCTGCGCCAGAAAATCGAGAACGGCTTGTTGCAGTGCGATCCGGTGATCGGAATAGGCGTGATCGGTGGCAATGTGAATCGCTTTGACCTTTTGGCTTCCCAGTCCTTCGACGGCTGCGGCAAGAGCGTCGTTGGCCGCGGCCCAGCCATCATCGGAAGTAAGGATGAGCAGCGGCCTGGCAGCAAGTTTGGGCGCAAGGCTCGCGAAATTCCATTGGGCGGCATTGGCAGAGACTTCGTTGGCCAGGCTCAGCGCCGTTGTGCCAGCGAGCGGCGCCATGTTTTCAGCCTCCAGAACAGCAGCCAGGCCGCTGACGGCAAGCTCGCGCTTGTCGGCCGGAGTCGATTGAAGGCGGCCGGCGCCAAGATCAGCGGCGGAGATGGTGATGATGGCTGTGACGGCTGCGTCGCGCGCGCCAGCCTGATAAGCCATAAAGCCGCCCATGCTGTGCCCGGCCAGCACGATTGTCTTTGCGTCACCGCGAAATGCCGAGGCGTGAACGGAGTCGCGCAGGTAGGCGATGGCGGCTTCCGTGTCCTCAATGCAGTGCGTAAAAGAGAATTCGCCCGGAGAACCCCAGGAGCCGCGGTAGTCGAAGTAGAGCGCGTTCCAGCCGGCGCGGCGAATCGACTGCGCCAGATCAAGATTGCGCTCGTTGCCCGGGAATCCATGCAGAAGAATGACCGTTGGATGAGGGCCTGCTCCGCTGGCGATATAGACAAAGGCATTCAGCAGCGCACCATGGCTGGGAAGCTGGAAGGACTGCATCGCGGCGGGGTTGGCTTTGTCGGGAGCCGGGTCAGTGGTAACAGCTGAGTTTTGAGCAACCGCAGGCGCGGCGGCCATAAAAGTTGCGCTGAGCAAAACTGCTGAGAGAAAGAAGATTCGCCGGTTCATGCGGTGATTGTAAAGGATTTTCTGGCCTGCCCGCCGGATGCCCCAGCTCCCGTTTTTGGGAACCAGGGAAGCCAAACCCCTCATCCCGTCCTTGTTCCGCGTCCAAGACGTCCGCCCCGCCACAGGCGCTTAGCGAAAATCGCCTTTCCCCAGGCGGCCGGAAGCGCCCCTCCACGACCCTCCATGCTAACCTGAAGTTTCCGGATCGTGGAGATTTCGTTTGCAGCAGTTCGATTTCATCAGAGCGGTATTTGAATTCGTCATCCTCATCTTCTCGCTCTGCGTGCATGAGTGCGCGCATGCCTGGATGGCCTCGCGGCTGGGCGATCAGACGGCCCGCCTGGAAGGCCGCATCACGCTCAATCCCATGTATCACGTGGACCCCATCGGCACCCTGCTCTTTCCGGGGCTGATGATCTTCGGACCTCTGTTCGGGCTCAGCATGTTTGGCGGGATGCTGGTGGGCTGGGCCAAACCCACGCCGGTCATCACCCGCAACTTCCGCAAGATCGTCCGCGACGACAACCTGACCACTCTCGCCGGTCCGGCTTCCAACCTGCTGCTCGTGGCGGTTGCATTTATCGTCCTGCTGATCGACGCAAGAGTAGTTCCCAACGGGCATAGCGTGGTCCTGGGTTCCTTCATTGCCGCTCTTGAGCGAGTCGAGGGCTTCACCCCGCAGCCGGTGGCTCTGCTCTGCGCGCTTGCCATTCTCATCAATCTCATGCTCTGCATCTTCAACCTGCTTCCCATCCCCCCGCTCGACGGCAGCCGCCTGATGCGCAACATCCTGCCCTACAACGCAGTGCAGGTCTACGACCGGATTCCATTCTGGGTCAGTTATCTGTTGATGATCTTTGTCGGCGGCATGATTATTCACGCATTCGTTTCCCCCGCGATCAACCTGGTCCTCTGGGGCCTGCTTCACATCTAGCACCAAGCCGGACGCACCCTTCGCCTCCCGTTACAATGGAATGAGCCGCTTTTCCCGGATTTCCTGCGGAGGCGGCGACATTCTCTCGGCATCATCCCGGAATCGATAGGCAAAATGGCTGAATCCGCAATCTCATCCTCCCGTCCGCGCGTACTGAGCGGCATGCGTCCCACCGGCAAGCTCCACCTGGGCAACTACATGGGCGCCCTGGCCAACTGGGTCAAGCTCCAGGACAAGTACGACTGCTACTTTTTCATCGCCGACTGGCACGCCCTGACCTCGGACTACGCCGACACCTCGAAGATTGCCGCCAACACCATGGACGTGCTGCTCGATTACCTGGCCGCCGGCCTCGATCCGGCCCGGAGCGTGATTTTCCTGCAGAGCAAGGTCTTGCAGCACGCCGAGCTGAACCTGCTGCTGGGCATGATTACGCCCGTCGGCTGGCTGGAGCGCGTGCCCACCTACAAGGACCAGCAGAAGAACCTGGCGAACAAGGATCTGTCGAACTTCGGCTTTCTGGGCTATCCGGTGCTGATGGCTTCCGACATTCTGCTCTACCAGCCCGATTTTGTTCCCGTGGGCAACGACCAGAGCGCCCATGTGGAGCTGACGCGAGAGATTGCGCGGCGCTTCAACCAGTTCTACAAGCTCGACGGCCGCGAGGTTCTGCCCGAGCCGAAGGCGCTGCTGACGCCCTCGCCGCAACTGCCCGGCACCGACGGCCGCAAGATGTCGAAGAGCTACGGCAACACGATTCAGTTGACCGACCCGGAGCCAGTGGTGCGCAAGAAGCTGAAGACCATGGTCACCGATCCGGCCCGCATTCGCCGCACGGACAAGGGCGACCCGGACAAGTGCCCCGTCGGCGACCTGCACAAGGTCTTCTCCACGCCAGAAACGATGGCCAAAGTGTATGAGGGCTGCCGCTCGGCCGGCATTGGCTGCATCGAGTGCAAGGGCTGGGCCGCGGACGCATTGGTACAGGTTTTGCAGCCCATCCAGGACCGGCGCGCCAGCTACACCGAGGCTCAGGCGCTGGAGATTCTCGAGGATGGCTCGAATCGCGCCCGCGCACGCGCCGAGCAGACCATGGTTGAGGTGCGCGCCGCCATGCAGATGACGCAGAACGGCAAATTGGGCCAATGAGCCAGGCGTGAACGGAAGCTGGGCTTTGTGCGACGCGGCTTGAGCGCTTGCGGTATGCTTTTCGGGAGATTTGCTTTTAGAACATTTTCACAGTTCCTGTATGTTTGAATTCGTGGTCTCCCACCCATTTCACAAAGAACGTGAAATGGATGGGGCACGGAGCTTCCTTACACCATCCGTGAAAATGCTATAGTTCCCGCAGTTGTCGCAGCCTTTTTTTGCCTCGCATGAGCAGGGGCAAATCAGGTATGGTTTGAGCCACCAAACAAATGCAATCGCTTGAGACGACAATCCCGTGGTGGCGAAAGGCCCTGAATTTCGCTCTGGATGGCATCCGCTCGGGGTTTGGCCTTTTTTCGCGCTCCTCAAAGACCGAAGCTGTCGCCGAGCCGACATTCTCAAATAGTTTGGAAGAAAACCAGGAAATAGAAATAACCTTGATTGATCCTTCCCCAAAACCCGAAAGCGTTGCCGCCGCGCCAGCGATTCTGGCCGAGCCAGTGTCCGTCGCCGAATTGTCCGCTGCCGCCGAACCCGTTGTGGAAGCCGAACCAGAGCCCGCTGAAGTTTCAGAAGCCGAGATCGTGGACGAGCCTGATCCCGAGCCGGTTGAAGCGGCAGAACCCGAAGCGGAAGCCGAGCCGGAGATTGTTGAAACTCCAGAGGCCGAGCCTGCGACCGAAGCTCTCCCGGAACCATTTCAAAGCGCCGAGCCTGTCATGGAAGCCGTTTCGGAGCCTGTTGAGATTTCAGAAGCCGGGATCACGGACGAGCCTGATCCCGAGCCGGTTGAAGTGACAGAGCCCGAAGCGGAAACTGAACCGGAGATTGCGGATACTACGGAAGTCGAGCCTGTGAGCGATGCTCTCCAAGAGCCGGTCGAAATCGCCAAACCTGTCATGGAAGACAAGCCAGAGCCTGCTCCAATTTCAGAAGCAGAGATCGTGAGTGATCCCGATTTCGAGCCGGTTGAATCGGAAGAGCCCAAGCCGGAAACCGAGCCGGAGATTAAAGAGATTACGGTTGCCGAGATCGTGAGCGAACCTGATTTCGAGCCGGATGAAACGGCAGAACCCGAGCCGGTTGAAGAGCCGGAGATTACTGAGACTACTGACGCCGAGGACGCGAGCGAAGCTCTTCCAGAGCCGGTCGAGTGCGCAGAGCCTGTCGTGGAAGCAGAACCGGAGCCTGCCGAGATTCCAGAAGCTGAGATCGTGAACGAGCCTGTTCCCGAGCCGGTTGAAGAGGCAGAACCTGAACTAGAGATTGCTGAGATGACAAAGACCGAGGACGCAACCGAAGCTCTTCCGGAGCCAGTCGAGAGTGCCGAACCGGTCGCAGAAGCCGAACCGGAGCCTGCCGAGATTCCAGAAGCCGAGGACGCGAGCGAAGCCTTGCCAGAGCCAGTCGAAAACGCCGAGCCTATTTTGGAAGCCGAACATGAAACAGCCGAGATTTCAGAAGCCGAGATTATGAACGAGCCTGTTCCCGAGCCGGTTGAAGCCGCAGAACCCGAAGTGGAAGCCGAACCGGAGGCTGCTCAGCCCACTGAAGCCGAGGCCCCAACCGAAGCTCTTCCAGAGCCAGTCAAAAGCGCCGAACCCGTTGCAGAAGTCGAACCAAAGCTCACTTCCGAGCCAGTCGCCGACGTTCCTGTCCAGCTGGTGCTGGGCACCGAGCCCACTGTGGATGAAAAGACGGCAGCCAAGCTGGCCGCGCAACAGAAGAAACGGGACGAAAGCTCCGAGGAATCTCCCTTTTCCGTGGTCGTGGGCCAGGTTTATGACGGCCCCCTCGACCTGCTGCTGGACCTGATACGCAAACAGGACATCGACATCTACGACATCCCCATCGCCAAAATCACCGCGCAGTTCCTGGCCTATGTGAACCAGCTCAAGGTCGGCGACGTGGACGTGGCCGGCGAGTTTATCTATACGGCTTCGCTGTTGATTCACATCAAGAGTAAGATGCTGCTGCCTCGCGCCTCCTCCGGCCCCGAGGATGAAGCCGAGGATCCCCGCCGCGAGCTGGTCGAGAGGCTGCTCGAACACGAGCGCTTCAAGAATGCAGCCCAGATGCTGCAACAGAAGCAGATGCTCGAGGCCGCCACCTGGTCCAACCCCGGCAGCCGCGAGTTCAAGGACGATGCCGCCGCCGAGCCGGAGATCGCCGCCGACACCGTTGATCTGGTTCGCGTCTTCAGCGACATTCTGGAGCGCGCCCGCAAGCGCCCCGTGCTGGACGTGACCGAAGACTCGGTTACCGTGGGCCAGATGATCCAGTTCCTCGCGCGCCGTCTCACCATGGAAGACAAGCCGATCGCGCTGCGCCGCCTGTTGAGCCACACCCATTCCGAGCGGGCGCTGATCGCCATGTTCCTGGCGCTGTTGGAGCTGGTCCGCCTTCAGGCGATCCTACTCCGCCAGGATCGCGCCTTCAGCGAAATCTTTATCAAGAAGCACACCGATTTCGACGCCATGATGAACGACGGCCTCGTCAACACCCACGACGATTGGCGATAGGGCCCGCGAAAAGCCAGTCAAGCAGAAGAAACGGCGAATCTCTGCCGCGATTCCCACATTCTTCTTTGAGCAAAACTCCGGGGCAAGAAGCTGGCGGGGAATTTGGCTTCGCGAAGCGCCTGAAAGCCGCGTTTTGCTTGGCTGAAACGCACAGCGGAACCCGCGTCGGTTGGCGGATTTCTGGACGCTCTTTTCCCATTTCGGACGACTCTGATTTCCACCGCCGCCCAGTGC
>Ga0302278_10001622_pt1 | contig 27418 bp, 16 predicted proteins | sample III_Bog_N3_2_FD_194543 | JGI IMG/M metagenome (GOLD analysis project Ga0302278, IMG submission 194543) | Peat permafrost microbial communities from Stordalen Mire near Abisko, Sweden - III_Bog_N3_2 | ecosystem: Environmental > Terrestrial > Soil > Wetlands > Peat | place: Sweden: Abisko... | reverse complement strand
GATCTGGACGGCGAGGCGACTGCGATTTGGCGACGTCTCAACTCGGAGCTTGTGACGATGGCGGCTTATCGCGACCTGAATGTAGTGGCGGGCCGGAGGTATGCCTACCGTGTGACGGCGGTCGATGCAACAGGCAACGAGTCTGCGCGGAGCGGGGAGGTTGTGGAGACGGCTCCGGCGCGGTGATTCGCGGGTCTCTGAACGAGAGTCGCTGTCCTTTCGCCTTAAGTTTCTTTTTTCTTCTCCCCCTCCCCCTGCCATCCCCCTTGGCGGCGGATGGGGGCGTAAGTGGATTGTTATGTGGTGGCCAGAGGGGAAATACTCATAATGGAGATCTTGGGAGCAAGCGGTTTGGAATCAATCGGTTACGCGGGCTGTGGCTGGCCAAGATATTCATTGCGTTGAGGTTACGGATAAAACACTCAGGACATAAGGGTTAGGGGTGAAAAAGAGGCTTTGGAACGGGTGGAGGCGGAAAAAGATTGATTCTGGGCAAGTTGATGGAAATTGTTCATTCGGTGTGGCTTGCTCGGTTCTCCTGAAGGTGCAGCGGCGCAATAAAGGCAACGACAGAGATTCTGAGCTTCGCTCAGAATGACGAACAAAAACAAACAAAGGCCAATGCGGGGATTCTTCGCTGCGCTCAGAATGACAACTTGCGGGGGCTGCGCCAGAATGACGACTCCTGGGGCTGCGCCAGAATGACGGCCCGTGTGGTGGTCGCGGGTAAACGTTGATTCGGTGCGGCTTATTCGGTTGAGAAAGAACGGTGCAAGTCTAAAACTTGATGGAACTGGTCCATGTATTAATTGTATCAAGCGGCGCATAACTACTATGCCAACTTTTTAAAAGAATTATTTCGTTTGCTTGGAATAGTTTAGGTTGATTTTGGGGCATCGAGGGTCTTGACATGAGAATTAGCGGGGAAATTCGGGGAAATAATCCCGTGCTCTCCCAGGTGCCCAAATGCGAGGCGCCTGGGGCACCCAGATTCAGTGGTTGTGATGCCTTCTCCCGGCACCTGGGCCACCCGCCCGTTCACTGCCGGAGGATACCCTCCAGCAAGAGACTTTTGTTCTTGCGCGTTGAGCTTCCCCGTATCTTGGAACTTCGACTTGTTGGTTAGATTGTTATAGACGTGAGCTCCATCGACGCGTGCGCCGTGAAGATCGCCCGTGTCCGACTTGCCAGGAATCGGCTTGAGAGCAGATGTTTCGTGATAGACAACATTTGCTTCACGGTTGTTAGCTTCGTATGGACTCTCCTGTTGGGTTGACGGTTTCGGTTTCTTCACGTGATGATGCTTTTTCTTCTCATCGTCGACGTGCCCGTCAGGATCAGTCCTGCTCAACGGGTTGTTCCTCACATAGCTGTAGAGGTTCAGACTCTGCGGATCGTCGAGCTTCGCATAAGGCACCGGGTCGCTGGATTTCGCGTCCCAGTCCGGCGAAAGGAAGCGGCCGGTGGCGGAGTTGTAGTATCTGGCGAACATGTAGTCATTGCCTGATTCTGTGTCGCGTTCTTTGCCGGTGAAGTGGTGCTAAGAGATATCCATTAGGTGGTCGTTACAATCAACAAACTAATCTGGAGAGCTACTGCAAGCAGCTGCGAGCAGCTTCTCATTTAGAGGATATAGGTTGATGGCAAAGAGTTTGACCGGCGGATCGCTCTTAAACGAGGCAAACCAAAAGTTTCCTGTGCCAATCATAAAACCTGGTATAGAGCCACCTCCTATGGTTACAGTTGACAGATCAGCACATTCAACGATCTTTTTGTACGACGATTGGCGAAGCCTCGTGCGCAGAGTCGACCATTCTGTTGCGTTACGGATTTGGAATTTCTTCGGTGTCTCAGCGGCATTCTTGCCAGAGGTCTCGCCAACGCTTATTGGAAATCGTGCGGCTACGACTATCGAGCCCGCAGAATCTTGTAGAAAAGCTCTTCTAAACAGGCTGATGCTCTGAGACGCTTGGGTCGCAGTCATATGAAGTAGGCACGCAAATGAATTGCCGTTCCGGTCCAGGTCACGGTCCTCATCAAAATGTTGCTCATCCGAGCTAACCGTACGCGAGCCATAAACCGCAATGAGGCAGGCTTTGCTCGAAGACATCTTGTTGCCTTGGCTCATCGGCCCCGAAGCATATCCGACGCAATGATACAAAGACGAGGGAACAGTCGCCAAAATTATTATGAAAATAGACCTGCCAAAATGAATCACGGTTCTTCCCCCTTGAAAATTTGTTCTCTTTGATCGCTGCGTGGGCCCAGTCCGCTTTCCGTATTACCCTTCACATCTTTGGTGTACTGGAGCTGTTCAGACATCCCGTTGTAGTCACTCTTACCCATTGCATCCATCAGTTTGGGGCTCTTAGCTGTAGTCAGTGAACCTGCGGCGTTATATGCGAGATCGACCAAGGCGTCGTACTCGCCCTGAGACAGTTGTGTATTTGTCTTGCTTGCAGCGCCAGTTACGGCCTTCTCAGCAGTTGCCACATTCGCGTTGAACCAGGCCTCCGCTTGCTCGGGTTTGATCTTGTCTCCCATCTTCAAATTGTCGGTTTTCACTACCTGATGACCATAGCCCACAGTGGGCAAATTGGCTCCGTCAGGATATACCGTTATATCCGGCTTCCCGGGCTGCCTTGCTCTTGTCTCCTCGGATTGGATGTGTCCCCTGCCGTAGTCGCTCGTTTTCAGGTTTTTGACCGCTTGACACTTAGTTCTCGCCGTCGCTCCAGCACTGCTATCACAATGACCGTCGGGATCAATCTTGCTCATAGGGTTATTGAGCACGTACGAGTACAAGTTGAGGCTCTGTGGGTTGTCGAGCTTCGCATACGGAACCGGTTGGACTTTCACACTCCAGTCGGGACTCAACCATCTTCCGGTAGCCGAGTTGTAGTACCTCGCTCCGAAGAAGTCGTTTCCGGATTCGGTATCGCGTTCTTTGCCGGTAAAGTGGTTCTCGGTGGGGTCGGTGACGCCGGTGACGTAAGGGATCTGGTTCAATCCATCGCCGAACGGGAGGCTCTGATAGACCGCTTCGAGAACTCCCGAAGAGTTCGCCTGTGCCCTTCGAGTCCCTAACGGATCATCGAAATAAAAATGCAAACCCGCCGAATCGTAGGTCCCGATCTGCTTTCCACCGGCGTAGACGTTGGTATGCTTCCAGTTATTGTTCCCGTCGATCTCGGTGAGCTGCTCGCCCGAGGCGCCGACTACGTAGCCCGCTGTCTGCTGGAATCCGTTGGTGGTGATGTCGCAGCTCATCGTCGAGATGTTGCCCTTGGCCACTCGATTGCCCGCCGCGTCGTAGAGGTAGCCGGTCATCTGGCCCTGCCCATATACGTCCTGCTCCGCGCAGATGCGGCCCTCGGCGTCGTAGAGGTAGGCATTCTTGCCGTCGCTGGCGACATCGCCCGCCGCGTCGTAGCTGGGCGCAACCGAGTTGCCCGAGGCGTTCGTGCCTGTCATCTGGTTCTGCGCGCTGTAGCTGGCCCAGGTGTTCTGGTACGCCGTCCCGGTGAACGTGCAGCTCGACGACTCGCCCGCGGCGAACGGCTGGTCCGAGTTGCCCTGCTGCGTGCGGTTGCCGAACGCGTCGTACGCCCAGCAGAAGTTCGCCGCCCAGTTTGGCGCAGGCACGACGGCGGTGTTGGGAAGCAGCGCGCCGCCGTTGGCCGCCATCACCAGCCGGTTCAACTGGTCGTACCCGAAGCTCCACGCGCCCATCACCGTGTCAGTATAGCCGAGGACATTGCCGTTGGTGTCGTAGCCGCCCGCTGCGTTGTATTCGTAGATTGGGACCGCCACTCCCGTGGCCCCGCCGGGTGCCCAAATGCGAGGCACCTGGGGCACCCAGTTTCAGTGGTTGTGATCACTTCTCCCGGCACCTGCGCCACCCGCCCCAACATCCTACATCCCATGTCTCAGAATCGAGACATGGGCCACCCATTCATCTTCGGTTAGTCAGATCTGGGCCACCCGCCGCCTTTGTGACTCATTTCAGACCTGGGCCACCCGCCAACGGCAAGGCCGAACGCTTCATCCAGACCGCGCTCAAGGAATGGGCCTACTCCCAACACTGGCCCAGCTCCGATCATAGAGACGCTCAACTCCAGCCCTGGAACGACTTCTACAACAACCAACGACCCCATGGTAGCCTCAACTACAATCCGCCTGTCAGCAGACTTCGGGGTGGAACAACCTCTTGACCTTCTACAGCTGCCCCATTCATCGCGCATTGTGCGATGAGTGGGAATTCGTACCACACGCGAACCACCATTCAACCTGCCAAAATTATCTCCACGATGTAAAGTGGATGACGCGCGCACTGTGGCCAAAGCAACGCAGCCAAAGGCGCTGGAGCCTGGAGGGAATCGAACATGGGCAAGTGGACACGACGCGATCTGGTGAAGGCTGGGCTGGCGGCATCGGCCGGTGTGATGACAAGCAAGAACCTGCTGGCCGAGTCGGGCGATTCACGACTGGCGGCTTCGGCTCCCCCGGCTGCCCAACCTGGCGCGAGTCATATTGACCCAAACCAGCCGAACACGCTGCGCGAGCGGCTGTTGCTGGACTTCGGCTGGCGCTTCGCCCTGGGCAATGCCAACGATCCAGTCAAGGACTTCGGCTTCGGCAAGCTGAACGGCTCGGGCACCTTCGCCAAGGCAGGGCAGGTGGGCGGGCCGGCTTCGCCGCGCTTCAACGATTCGGCGTGGAGCAAGGTCGATCTGCCGCACGACTGGGCGATTGACCTTCCCTTCGTCGACAACAACCCGCCGCTGGTGGGGCATGGTGCAAAGGCCTTGGGCCGCGAGTATCCCGAGACCAGCGTTGGCTGGTACCGGCGAGAGTTCGTGCTGCCGGCCAGCGATGCAGGGCGATGCATCTCGGTTGAGTTCGATGGAATCTTCCGCAACGCTACAGTCTTCTTCAACGGCCACTTCATCGCCGAGAACATGAGCGGCTATGCGCCGTTGAATCTCGACCTGACGGACTTCGCCAACTTCGCGGACAAGGCTGCGATGGACCGCGCCGCGGCGGACCAGGCAAGGCTTGCAGCGGCGGGCACGGACGCAGCAGCGGCGGCGCGCATCAAGGCGGGGATGCAGACGCCAGGTTCGAATGTCCTGGTCGTACGGGTGGATGCGACGCTCGACGAGGGATGGTTCTACGAGGGCGCGGGCATCTATCGCCATGTGTGGCTCAACAAGACCGCGCCGGTGCACATCGCGCGCTGGGGAACCTATGTGCGGCCCGACTTCGGGGCCGTTACCGGGGTGGTTACAAGCGCCGATCAGGTCTCCATCCGTCTGAACACCGAGGTCATCAACGACAGCGACGTGGACGTTGTCGGTCGAGTTCATGCGGCACTGGTGGACGACGCGGGAAAGACCGTGGCGACGGCGGTGTCGGAACAGGCGACGATTGAGGCCCGCGACGAAACCGCCTTCCAATTGCATACGATTGTGTGGCATCCGGATATCTGGTCGCTGGAGTCGCCCAACCTGTACCGTGCGGTGACAACGGTCGAGGTGGACGGCGAGATTGTCGATCAGGATGCGCAGACCTTTGGCATTCGCACCGTGCGCTTCGATGCGAACAAGGGGTTCTTCCTCAACGGCAAGCCGGTGAAGATCAAGGGGACGTGCAACCACCAGGATCACGCGGGCGTGGGCGAGGCCATTCCGGACCGCATTCAGGCATACCGGCTGGAGCGGTTGCAATGGATGGGCTCGAACGCCTGCCGCACCTCGCACAACCCGCCGACGCCGGAGTTCCTGGACGCCTGCGACCGCATGGGAATGCTGGTGCTGGACGAGACGCGCATGATGTCGTCCAACCCGGAGGGAATGAGCGAGCTGGAGCGCCTCATCAAGCGCGACCGCAACCATCCCTGCGTGGTGCTCTGGTCGCTGGGCAACGAGGAGGCGGAGCAGGGAACAGCACGCGGCGCGCGCATCGTGAAAACGATGAAGACGTTGCAACAGAAGCTCGATCCGACGCGCCTCTCGACCGCGGCAATGAGCGGGGGCTGGGGCGGCGTGGGAATCTCCAACGTGCTGGACGTGATGGGCTGCAACTACAACGACGGCCTGATCGACAAATTCCACCAGGACTATCCGACTCAGCCGATGATCGGCACCGAGACGGCCAGCACCGTGGCGACGCGCGGCATCTACGCCAACGATAAGGTGCGCGGCTATATGAGCGCGTACGACACGGAGAAGCCGCGCTGGGGCAATACCGCAGAGGAGTGGTGGTCGTTCTACGCTGAGCGCGAGTGGCTGGCAGGCGGCTTCGCCTGGACCGGATTCGACTATCGTGGCGAGACCACGCCGTATTCATGGCCGTGCATCAGCTCGCACTTCGGCATTCTCGACACCTGCGGATTTGCCAAGGACACGGCCTGGTACTACAAGGCGTGGTGGGGTGCCGAGCCGATGCTGCACATCCTTCCGCACTGGAACTGGGCGGGCAAGGAGGGCCAGGAGATTGAGGTCTGGGCCTATTGCAACCAGGAGAGCGTCGAACTGTTCCTCAACGGCGCAAGCCTCGGTTCGCAGCCGGTGAAGAAAAACGGGCACCTGGTGTGGAAGGTGAAGTACGCGCCGGGCGTACTGGAGGCGCGCGCCAGCAAGGGCGGAAGGATCGTGCTGACCGACAAGCGCGAGACGGCTGGCCCCGCGGCCAATATCCTGGTTACGGCGGACCGGCCGAAGATCAAGGCCGATGGGCAGGACCTGGCTGTAATCAACGTGGCGATTGTGGATGCGCAGGGCCGGCTCGTGCCTGAGGCGAACAACAAAGTGACGTGGACGGTGGCAGGGCCAGGCAGCGTGATCGGCGTAGGCAACGGAGATCCCAGTTGCCACGAACCGGACCGCGCATCCGAACGCAGCGCCTTCAACGGGCTTTGCATGGCAATCGTGCAGAGCAAGCGTGGCCAGGCCGGGGCGGTGGTGGTCACGGTGACCTCTCCAGGGCTGGCGACGGCAACGGCTGCTATTTCGAGCGAGACTGCGCCGATGATTCCCGCGGTGTAAGTATGGGGCACTGTATCGTTGCAGGTTCTCCCGTCTTTCATGCAGACGGGAGATCTGCTGCCTTTGGCTCTGCGCCGCTGACCGCATAAAACGGCGCGTTGGCGTTATCCTTTAAGAACAATGAAATTTTTGCTGCGCTGTGTAGTGTTGTTCTGGTTGCTTGGGATGGGTGGTGCGCGGATGGCCCGCGCGATTGAGGTGAAGGTCTCGGCAAAGGCGCTGGAGCGGACCTTGCGCACGCAGCTCTTCAACGGCCCCGACGGCCGCTACTACATCCGCGGCGATGCCTCCTCGCCCTGTTCGGTCTACGCCGAGGACCCACACGTCACCTTCAAGGACGACCGCGTCGTGGTGCACGTGCATACCCGGGCAAAGCTGGGCAAGGCGCTGCGAGGGGCCTGCGTCGGCGTCTCGCTGAACGCCGATGCGGATGTCTCGGTCGTCCCCGATGCGGAGGGCGAATCGGTGGGCTTTCGCGATGCGAAGATCGAGCAGATCAGCGAGTCGAAGGAGTTGAACTTTCTTCTTGTGCCCTTCCTCAGCCACAAACTGCCCTCGCAGATGAAGCTGAACGCAGCGGATATGATGCGCAAGGTGCTCAGCCAGTCGGTCGCCTCCACCGGCTACACCATCACCCTCGACTCCCTGAAGCTGCACTCGATGATGGTGGACCATGACGCGCTGACCATCGATGTAGACGCCGCAATGAGCATCGAGTAGGCGTGCAATGGCTTGGCGTCGCCGCGGAGTAGTCAGGCTGCCTCAGCGGTTGCCTTGTAAATAATTGCAAAATAATAACTTACAGGAAAGGGACAAGCCCAGCCATGATTGCCGGGAGCGCTCTTCAGCGCGCAGCTAATCAGCGCTCAAAAGGGGGAGGGCAACTCACTCGATACTCTGGAGGTGTTTATTTTTTCCATAAATGATTGACATTGGTTGGCTTGAGAGAGAATAATTCTGGCCGATCCTAAATCAATTATTCCCTGCACGCTAAAGGGATATCCCTGAATTCATTTTCCGAGGCGTTATGAATTTCACAATCGATGCAATTGTCTCTACGTCCATGCAGGCGGTTCGCAGGGGACTCTCCCTGTTCGCGTTGCTCGCTCTCCTAGCAGTCCCGGTCGCGCTGCTGGCGCAGACTGCCGGTGAAGGCACCATCACGGGCACGGTGACGGACAGCTCAGGGGCGGTTGTCGCCGGAGCCACGGTCACGGCCACCAACGCAGCCACCAATGTGGCCACCGCGCGCACAACAACGTCCGCGGGCGATTACACCATTGCGCCAATTCCCCCGGGAATCTATTCGGTCCAGATCGCGGCCAAGGGATTCAAGACCCTGCGCCAGGACAATCTCTCCGTCGATGCGCTGGGCGCGTTGAGTTTCAACGCTGCATTGACCCTCGGCGCGGCGTCGGAGACGGTCATCGTCACCGCTGCTCCCCCGGTGCTGGATACCACCAACGCCACGCTGGGAACCGTGATGGAGAACGAGACCTATAAGAACCTGCCCATCCAGACGGGCGGACTGCAACGCGATCCCACGGCCTTTGCCATGCTGACGCCGGGCGCGCAGACCGGTGGCGGCCGCCTTCCACTGATTGGCGGAACGGGAAATTATCTTCAGCAGCTCTACCTGGAAGGAATCCCAGCCGAGACCATCAACCAGCAGGGAGACAACCGCGTGGTCTCGCTGAATGTGGACCTCGACGCAGTCGACCAGTTCCAGATCGTCAGCAGCGTACCGCCGGTGGAGTATGGCGGTGCGGGCGCGGAGAACTTCACCATGAAGTCTGGCGGCCTGAAGTACCACGGGCAGGCCTCGGACTTTGTGCGCAATACGATCTTCGATAACTGGAGCTTCGTCAATAAATGGGCGCAGGCCGTGGGCGTCAACCCGGCTACCGGTGTCAACTATCCAACGTGCAGCGCCGCCTCAAGCACGGCCACCGTCAATGGGCAGACTGTAAATTACGCGCCCAGGGCCGGTTGCCAGGCCAAGCCGTTTGAACACCAGAATGAGATGTCGTTCTCCATCGGCGGCAAGGTGCCCGGGACGCACGACAAGCTCTTCTTCTTCGTCGCGTACGACAAGTTCCATTACCGTGCATACGCTACCCCGGCCCTGGCCACCATTCCAAGTACGTTGATGCGCACAGGCGACTTTACCGAACTGAACGCGAACGCGGTCGTCGGTACCGGCTATACCGGAATCGCCGGCAATCCGGCTGGCACGGGCAACGTCAATCCAGCCATCATCTACGATCCAACCTCGAACGCCTGCGTGGGCGCGGTCTGCACCCGCACGCCATTCCAGGGAGTGAAGAACGGCCTGCCGACCTTCAACGTAATCCCCACCGGCTATCTCTCGCCGATTGCCCTGGCGATGCAGTCGTTCCTGCCCGCGCCGACCTACACCAATGTCATCACCAACAACTACCTTGGCACCCGAGTCGCAGGCTTTGACAACCATGTCACCAACTATCGCGTGGACTACGACCTGAGCGCGAAGAACCGCCTGTCGGCTGTCGGCGCCATCGGCGTCGAGGATTACTACAATAACTTCGCGACTCCTTATATCCCGTTGCCATACGAGGGCGGCGACCTGGCCAGCGTCTTCCCCAAGCAGTTTGTCGCCGAGGACGTCTATACCGTCAACGCCAATGTGGTCAACCAGTTCAAGTACGGGTTTACGCGGTTCTTCCAGAACATCAAGAACTCCACCGATGGCGTCAGCCAGTATGATGCGGCGACCTTCGGCATCACCAATCTGCCGCCGGGCCTGTCGGGTACATCCTTCCCCGGCGCCTCGTTCACAACCAACACCGCCATCGCCCCCAACCCCTCAACCTGGACGACCGACAGCAGTTCAACCTCTACCCAGCCGACAACCCCGAACTCCTATACGCTCGTCGACAACCTGCTATGGACGAAGGGCAAGCATGCGTTGACCTTTGGTTTTACCTATCAGTTCCTTGAAGTCAACGCCCAGTTGCCGGCCACCTACAGCGGCGGACTCTATCTGACCTATAACGCCGTCACAACGGCCAACTACAATGCCGCCTCCAGTACACTGGGAACCAATAGCGGCTACGGATACGCCAGCTATCTGCTGGGCGGCGTGGGCGGAACTCCCACCCTTGCCATTCAGCCCGTCCCTGAGATTGGCAGCCGTTACAAGCCGCTCGCGCCGTATGTCGAGGATAACTTCAAGCTCTCGCAGAAGCTGACTCTCGATCTTGGAATTCGCTGGGACTACGCTCCTCCCTACCATGAGGTGAATAATCACTTTAGCTTCCTGAATCCGACCCTGACCGGCGTCACCGGCCAGCCTGCAGGGGCCGTCGGCGCGCTCCAACTCGCTGGAAATTACGGCGGAGCGGGAGTAAGCATCGGCAAAAAGACCCCCGTCAACACCTACTGGAAGAACTACGGACCGCGTGCCGGCATGACCTATGCAATCGACGACAAGACGGTCTTCCGCATCGGTGCCGGCATGGTCTACTCCTTTGGCGGCGGCGCCGGTGGCGGACGCACCAGCGACGGCGGCTCACTCGGCGCCGGACAGAGCCTCGGCTTCAACGTAACAGCGTCGGGAACTCCGGAACTTACCTCTGGACTCGCCGCCGGGCCATCCTTCTTCCTCAATAACGGCACCTACTTCACCGGCATTGGCAAGGCCAATACCGCGCTCTTCGGCGGCGCGGCATTGCCCACCGCCCCGACCCTCGGTCCTGCCACACAGCTCTTGAACATGGGCAACTACCTCAATGCTTCCGGCGCGATTGCCACAGCGGGCAGCATGGCCTACGCCGATCCGTATGTATCGGGCCGCACGCCGGAGTTTACCTTCTACAACGTTGGCTTTGAGCGTAGCGTTACCAAGGACATGACGCTGGCCGTCAACTATGTCGGCAGCGAAAGCCATCATGTCTTCGAGACCAGTGCCGGTACCAATGCGCGTGGATACTGGGTCAACCAGTTGAACCCCGTCTACCTCGCCGCTCTGGGCAATGTCCTCGACAGCACGGGCACAAAACCAATCCTGACCGCTGCTGCGACCTCCGCGAACATTACCAAGGCGCAGACCGTGTTGCCCAATATCACGATCCCCAGCTTCTTCTCAACCGCGGCCAACGCCTTCCCGACCAGCTCTACCGTAACTCTGGCCCAGGGGCTGGCTGCCTTCCCGCAGTACAGCGGCATCAACGACGGCTGGGGAGAGAATGTGCAGAACTTCGTCTACAGCGCCCTGCAGATCACGCTCGCACAGCGTGAAAGCCATGGCCTCAGCTTCAACATCAACTACACCTACTCCAAGAACGTTGGAGACGACTCCACCTTCCGCAGCGGATACGACATCCCTGCCGGTGCCATCTCAGGCAATGGCCAGGCTTGGAAACAGGACCGCATCGATCGTTCCTTGACCATCTATTCCCAGCCTGAAGTGGTCAATGCGTACGGCGTCTACAAGCTGCCCTTCGGCGAAGGGCATCGCGGCGGCAACTCGCTGTTGATGCGCTCGCTCACCAGCGGCTGGATGCTCTCGGGCATATACCAGTATGCCGCCGGCCTGCCGATCAACGTCACCTGGAGCGGCGGCTGCGCTAACGCAGCACCCAACTCCGGCACCTGCATGCCGGACATCAACACTGCATCGAACGACTTCACCAGCAGGAATGCCCGCATCAACGGCAGCTATGGAACTGGGCCGAACGGGACAGTCGCCGGCAATCTCGGACTCGCCGGCGGGACCCAAATCAAGTACGTAGACTACAACGCGTTCAAGATCCCCACCGACATCTCTGCCGTCACGGGTCAGACAACGCACCAGTATCTGATTGGGAACTCTCCCCGCACCGCGCCGCTTGGCCTCAGGGGGCCGGGCTCACAGAACCTCACGGCGTCCCTGCGCCGTTCCTTCGCGCTGCGCCTGGGCATGTCGATCGTCTTTGAGGCAGATTGCTTCAACGTCTGGAACAAGGTGCAGTTCTCCTCGCCCGGCGCAGGTTGGTCCGCGACGGCATCGACAACGGCAAGCACATACGGCGAGGTCACTGGAATATCCAACTCGCCGCGCGACTGGTCGTTTGCCGGACACTTCAACTTCTAACCCGCTTCCTCCAATTCAAAGTTCAAAGCCGCCACATTCGCATGAATGTGGCGGCTTTGTCTTGCGCAAGCCACGCCAGAATGTGGCACCCTTGAAGCATGACACTTGACCCAGTCCAGATTCGCGTCCTCGGCGCATTGATCGAAAAAGAGATTGTCACGCCGGAGAACTACCCGCTCTCCCTCAACGCGCTCGTCAACGCCTGCAACCAGCGCTCCAGCCGCGATCCCGTCATGAATCTAACCGAGGAAGAGGTACGCCAGGCGCTGCACTCGCTCGAAGACGTGGGGCTGACCTCGGTAGTGCGAGAGAGTCGGGTGGCGAAGTACGAGCATCGCATCCGCACAGTGCTGAACCTGCGCCGCGACGAGACGGCGCTGCTCTGCCTGCTCTTTCTGCGCGGCCCGCAGACGCCGGGCGAGCTGCGTGCGCGCGCCGACCGCCTCCATAGCTTCGACGGTCTCGACGCGGTTGAGAGCACGCTGGCGCGCATGACCGCAGCTCCCACAGGCGACGAACCTTCAGGAGCGCGGCCCCTGGCAGTTGTGCTGCCGCGCCAGCCCGGCTCGCGCGAGGCGCGCTACGCGCATCTGCTCGGTGGCCCGGTCGACACAGCCGTGCGCGACTTCAGCTCAGCGGAGTTTCGCCCGCGCAATCCTTCCGCAATCGAACAGGCCTCGGATTCTGCCACGGAGTTCGCAACCGCGGCTCGCATCTCAGCGTTGGAGTCCGAGGTCGCGGCACTGCGCGCAGCCGTCGCGCAGTTACAGGAATCATTCGCGCAGTTGGAGTCTAGACTGAACGACGACCCGCCCGCAGCAGACACTCGCACAGCGCAGAGAACCCCGTAGGCGTCGATCCTCCTCGCAAATTCAATCGGAATATAGCCAACTCGCACGCTGGCGGATTTATACTTCGCGGCATGGGAACCGTGCGCAAATTGCTGCGTTTAAGACCCTGGGGGGTGATCCAGTCGCGCCTGCTTGCGCGCGAGATCGGCGACTACAAGCCGTCGCTGCGCGCACTGGTGCACGAACTCTTCGGCGAAGATGTCGCCGTGCGAAAGCGAGCAGCCGACGTGGCGCGGCGCATTACGGAGCGGGATGCGGCTCCATTGGAGCGATACGCGGACGAGCTGGCGGGTTTGCTGGAGTCGCTGCCGATTGACGAGTCGCAGACGCGCTGGCATCTGGCGCTGGTGGTCGCACGCGTCGCGAAGACGAGGCCGCAACGACTGCGCGCGGCGCGGATCATGTCGCTGCTGGCCGAGGACGAGAGCAATGCGGTGCGCTGCTCGGCGGTGGAGGGATTGGCGACGCTTGCGCTTACAGAAGATTCGCTGCGAGAAGAGGCCGAGGCGCTCGTCGAGCAGTTCCTGTGGAAGGGGGGAACGCCAGCGATGCAGGTCCGCGCACGTCATGCGCAAAAGAGGCTGAGGAAGAAGTATGCCGAGGGGTGAGCGGAGGTGGTTCGATGAAGAAATGGACCCAACTCAGGTGCCCAACATCTCGATTTTGAAACGTGGGCTTATGCTTGCGATGCGAGAAACCCCGTATGACGCTCTCCGCCGCAAGTGCAATCGGCGTAGCGCCCTGCACTCTGTCGCATATCGCCGGCAAAGAACGCAATACCGAATTTGGCAACGACCACATGTTCGACCGATGCCTCCGATACAAATTAAGCATTGAAGACCGCCGTGTGGTTCCTGCGTGGTCGTCTGCTCGTCAACTCTCCTCATCCCAGCCATCTTAGACTGCGGATGAAAATATCCTCCACTTATCCCTCTGTCAGAATTTGCAAATTAGCTCTCACTCGCAGTTATTTCTAAGTGTGCAATTTTGACCACTTTTTTATTTTTATTTTTTTTGCGCAACCCTCCGCAAATACGCAGCATCGCACTTTTCTGTGGGCCGGAAACAGATGACACAGCATGTGAATCCAACTCCGGGAACCACTTGAGCATCCTATGTATGACCCGCTAATACATTCGGCGACATGAAAAGCGATGGACAACTGTTCGCAACAGTTGGAGAAGGGGCACCAATGAACAAGCACATGAGTCGTAACACGTGGTTCCTATCGGCACTGACACTCCTTGCCGTTTCACTCGCTGGCTGCGGTCGAGAAACAATCAATGTCCCAGACACCACGCCCCCTTATGTGCTCTCCACCGTTCCCGCGCTAGGCGCGGCAGGCGTGGCCGTAGGTGCGCCCATCAGCGCGACTTTCAGCAAGCCGGTCAACTGCTCCACCCTCACCACGACGACCTTTACGGTTGCGGCGGCAGGGACTGGCGGAGCTGCCGTGGGCGGAGCAGTCACCTGCTCCGGATCCACCGCGACCTTTACGCCCACCACCGCTCTTGTGCTTCATACGCTCTATACGGCCGCGATTACGACTGGGGTCACAGACCTGGCCGGCAATGTCATGGCCAGCCCCTATGCCTGGAACTTTGAAGCAGTGGCAGGCCCCTCGGTGGTTTCCACCACTCCTGTTACTTCTACTCCTGGCCCAACCGGCGTCGCCTTCAACCAGGTGATCAGCGCTACCTTCCTGCAACTCCCAGCGCAAGACCCTGACTTCGCCGGTTCGGCATTGAACTGCTCCACCGTAACCGCGACAACCTTTACGGTGACAGCTCCAGCACCGGTCGGTTCCGTGACGGGCGTGATCGCCTGCTCAGGCGCAACGGCCACGTTCACAGCGACTCTGGTAGCAAACACCACCTACACTGCTACCCTGACCACAGGAGTCCAGGACGCAGCTGGCACTGGTCTGGCAAGCGCTTATGTGTGGACCTTTACGACCGATACACTTCCCACCGTGCTCTCCACCGTCCCAGCGAATGGCGCCACCGGCATCCTGCTCAACCAGGCCATCGGCGCGACGTTCAGCAAGGCGATGAACTGTGCAACTCTCTACTCTCCCGCAACTACGTTTACAGTAACCGGCCCGGGCAGCACTGCCGTTGCGGGAACGGTGAGCTGCTCGGGCAACGGAGCGATCTTCATACCATCCAACCTGCTTGCAACCAATACCTTGTACACGGCCACGATTACAACCGGGGCACAGGACGCGCAAGGCGTACCCCTGGCAAGCAACTATGCATGGAACTTCAGAACAGTTCCTGCCCCCGCCGCACCCTCAGTGATTGCTACAAACCCTGCCGCTGGCGCCACGGGCGTGCCGACCAACCAGTCGCTGATTGCGACCTTCAGCGAGGCGATGAATCCTGCCACGATCGGGGTAACAACCTTTACGCTGAAAGCAACAACTGGCGGAGCTGCGGTCACCGGAACCGTCGCCTATGATGCCTCCGGTTCGGTAGCGATCTTTACACCGACCGCACCCACCCCTCTTGCAGCTAGCACACAGTACACGGCCACGATCACAACCGGGGTTCAGGACCTGGCAGGCTATACCATGGCCAGCAACTATGTCTGGACATTTACCACCGGCGTTCCAAACACCACCAAGCCGACGGTGCTCTCCACAATCCCTGCCAATTTGGCCACCGGCGTGCCGGCCAACCAGGTCGTCAGTGCGACCTTCAGCACGGCCATGAACCCACTCACCATCAGCGGGACCACATTCACGCTGACCGGTCCGGGAACAACGGCTGTCGCAGGCCTGGTCACATACGCCGGCATTGGAAATACTGCGATCTTTACACCAACCGCAGCTCTCGTAACGGGCACGACTTATACGGCCACGATCACAACCGGCGCGCAGGACCTGTCAGGCAATGCGCTGGCCAGCAACGATGTCTGGACGTTTACCGTTGGCGCGGCAAACACCACGGCACCGACGATCACCCTCACCTCGCCTGTCAATGGGGCCACCAGTGTGCCAATCAACCAGGCCGTCAGTGCAACGTTCAGCAAGGCCATGAACCCACTCTCGATCAATACAACAACCTTCACCCTCACAGGACCCAGCGGAGCTGCGGTAATCGGAACGATAAGCTATAACGCGGCCACCTTTGTCGCAACCTTTACCCCTACGACCAATCTCGCGGCCAACACCATCTACACGGCGGACATCACGACCGGAGCGACGGACTCGACCGGCAATCCGCTGGGATCTGGCGTTGCACCGAATCCCTGGACCTTCACAACATTTGGTGTAGCACTTCCACCGCCAGTGGTTCTGAACTCGGCCGCTGCCTTCGGAGACGTTGGCGGTACCGCCGGAATGACCAATCAGGGGATCGAAACGGTCATCAATAATGGCAGTATCGGGACCACGGCCGTGTCAACGGCGGTCACCGGATTCCACGATACCAGCCTTGCGAAGCAAGCTGGCGTATGGCCATGCATATATACGGAGACGACACTCAATGTAGGGCAGGTGAATAGTGGAACCGGTAATATAGGCATCTACACGGCTCCTCCGCCCCCTAATGGTATTGCGTGCCCCAGTGAAGGAACCGCCGCCACGTTGCTTATTGCACAACAGGCTGCAGCGGACACTCTTAGCGCTTACATCTCCATGACGCCTGCTTCCATGCCTGGCGGTATAGCTGTAGAAAGCTGCCCGGCCCCGCAATGCATAGGCTCCGGTGGTCCGGGCGAGCTAGGCGGTCGAACCCTGCAAGCCGGGGTCTACAAGGCTTCGCCGGGTACTTACGCCATAACGTCCTCGCCGCTTACTCTCGACGGCGCGGGCAACCCCAACGCCACATGGGTATTCCAGATGAGCTCGTCACTCACGGTAGGCGGCACAGCCCCTCAAAGTGTCCTCCTGGAGAATAGTGCTAGCTGCGCGAATGTCTTCTGGCAGGTCGGCAGCGCCGCGGTGATCAACGGGGCTGGCGGCGGGACGTTCTGCGGAACCGTTATCTCTTATTCGGGAGCCACGACCGGGACTGCCGGAATCACGACAATCACCACCATCAACGGTAGATTGCTCTCTTTGATTGGGGCGGTCACCCTGGTGAACACCGTTATTAATGTGCCAGCTCATTAAGGCTACGCGGAGGCCGTCCCCCAGGACGGTCTCCGCATAGGCATATAGGTAGTGCAGGAATTAAGCGCGCACGCAGGGCGAGCAAGGCTTGATGGCTAGGAAGAGCGAATCGGTTCCCGCATTCCAGCCAATCGAAGGCAAACCGAGCGAACCCGATGGCGAGGATGGATGGTTTTCGCGAGCAGCAATTTAGGAGAACGACGATGAAATTCAGGACGCGGATGATTGCCGCAATGGCGGCTGTCGCATTGCTGGTGCCACCATTCTTATTTGCTGCGGAAGACTCGACGAACTCCTCGGCCAGAGCCACCGCTGTCGACTCCGCGGTCGCGCCCGCTGCCGTGGGCAATGCCGAAGTGCCTGCCGCGCTGGCCCAGTCCGCGGCTCCCGCGCCCTCTTCAGGCCGCACCTATCGGAGCTATCCCAGGGCAGAGCTTTTTCTTGGCTACTCATATATACGGGGTGTGCCGACGCTAAGCCCCGGTAACCGCATGGACTACCTGAATGGCGGTAGCACGTCCATCGCCTTCAACCTGAACCGCACTCTGGGACTGGTTGGTGATTTTGGCGGCTACGATGCCTCGGAACTCCAGCTCACCGGCGCAGGCGCAAACCCGGCCCGCGTGGCAGACGCAAGCGGGACTGCCTACACGTTTATGGCTGGCCCACGCCTTTCCTTCCGCCACGACAGGATCACTCCCTTCGTACAAGTTCTATTTGGCGGCGTACACGCTAGTCAGGTGACGCTCTCCAATTGCACCGGCGCTCTTTGCACGCCCCTCGCCTCCGAAAACGCATTTGCCATGACAGCCGGAGGCGGACTTGATCTAAAGATCCACCGGCATATCGCCATACGCATCGTTCAGGCCGAGTACCTGATGACCCGCTTCGGAGATCCCACCACGGGCATACGGGAATCGCAGAACGACATACGCCTCTCCTCCGGACTGGTCTTCGGCTTCGGCGGGAATGCTCCTCCGCTGGCGGTTGACTACACCTGCTCAGCCAGCCCATCGACGGTGTATCCTGGCGACCCGATCACGGTGACAGGCGTGGCGTTGAACCTGAATCCTAAAAAGACGGCGAGCTACACCTGGTCGTCGGATGGCGGAGCGATCTCGGGGACATCGAACACGGCGAGCATCGACACGAAGACCTTGTCCGCGGGCACCTACACGGTCAAGGGCCATGTGTCGGAGGGCGTGAAGCCCGGCCAGATCGCGGACTGCTCCACGCAGTTCACAGTCAAACCCTTCGATCCGCCGACCATCAGCTGCACGGCAAATCCTTCGTCGGTCAATCCGGGTGATTCTTCGATGGTTGCGGCGAGCGCAGTCAGCCCGCAGAACCGTCCGCTAACCTACAACTACAACGCAACAGCCGGTTCCATCAGCGGCACCACACCTTCGGCGACGCTTTCGACGGCAGGTGCGGCTCCAGGACCGATTACGGTCAGCTGTAATGTGATTGATGACAAGGGACAAAGTGCCTCGGCGACGGCCAGCGTCAATGTGATTGCGCCTCCGCCGCCGCCGCCGCCGCCCGCGCCGCTGGCGTCCAGCCTGTGCCCGATGAGCTTCGAGCGCGACGCGACACGTCCGACGCGCGTGGACAACGAAGCCAAAGCCTGCCTGGATGACATCGCTCTCAACCTACAGCGTTCCACCGATGCCAAACTGGCGCTGGTTGGCAATGAAGACGCCAAGGAGCAGGCGGATGAGGCCAGGGAAGCGAAGCTGAAGCCCCGCGTCCAAAAGCCGAGCGACGCCGTGGAACGCGCGGTCAACACCAAGCAGTATCTGGTGAACGAGAAGGGCATCGATCCGTCTCGCATCCTGCTCTACACAGGCACGGACGATGCCAAGACGGTTACGTCGACGCTGATCCCGGCCGGAGCAGTCAACCCCGCTGTAGGCGACACTCCAGTGGACCAACCATAGAAATTAGCTCATTGCCGAATGAGGAGACGAAAGAGATATCTCCACATAGGGGTGATTATCTAAGCGCGGGAAGTACTCTTCCCCCGAGATGTATCTCCAATAACTGATATACATCTATACATCAGGAAAGTCTCGATCGAGGTGCTTGGCCGCTACGCCCTCTTCGTGGACGATGCGCCGTATCTGATGCTGAGCGCGCAGGTGCACAACTCCGGCAGTTGGCCTGCCGAGCTGCCATAGGTTTGGCCGGCAATGGAGTACCTGCACGTGAACACCGTGGAGATGTTGGTCTATAGGGAGCAGTTCGAACCGCGGCCAGGGGTGTATGACACCGCGCTGATCGATACGCTCTTGGCTGAGGCGCGGCAGCACCAGGTCCACCTGGTCATTCTCTGGTTCGGCACGTGGAAGAACGGCAGTCAGCATTACATGCGCGAGTGGATGAAGCTGGACACGGTGAAATATCCGCGCGTGATCGGCAAGAACGGGGATGCGGTCTACGCGTTTGTCGGAGCCCGGCCGGAGTCGCTATCTAACCAGAGAGAAATACAACCGCGTATGTAACGCCATCAACAATTATTTCCCTGAGCATCATGCGGAGTTTGTTGTGTCTGTGAATACTGGGATGCGTTTGACGGAGCAGTATTCCTGCTCATGGTTCCAGGTCGATATCTCACGCCGCGCAATCGACCTCACTGAGACAAAGAACGGCCACCAGAAGGAAAAGGTCACCCGCAAGGGGTAGTCTTATTTTGTATATGTTGTTTATTTTATTGGTACCGGGAGGGGGTCGGATTGCCTCCACGCATTGACTCTAAATAAGTTACTGAAAAATATCGACGCTCGAATCGTTCAAGACGCAGCAGACGCGGCTTCTGAGTACGCTACAGGTACACGGAATTTTCGACCGCTCTCTTCTGACTCGGCTTTGCCTGCCTCTGGATTCCTCTGCGCCGCCCTCTTGCGCCTCTTTTGAGGGCCTGACATCATGGGTGGAACAAGATGACGGAACGTGTACAGATCGTGGTTGAGCCATTGAGTCCAGCCATTGTCGGGGCTGCGAAACCAAGCTCGGCGGTGCTGTGGTTGCAGTGTGTCACGCTGGCGTGGATGCTCGTAGAGTTGGGCGTCGCCGTTTATGCGGCAGCTACGTCCCACAGTTCTGCGATGCTGGCATTCGGCTCCGACAGCCTGGTAGAGCTCCTGTCTGCTACGGTTGTGCTCTTGCAGTGGATTCCGGGCATGCCGATCTCGGAACGCAGAGCAGGCCGTGCGGCCGGAGTTCTGCTGTGTTTGCTCGCCTTTGTGGTTGCGGCAATTGCTTTAGCGTCCTTGGCTCTGCGGTCGCGGCCTGAAACAAGTCGTGCAGGGATAGGAATCACTGTTGCTGCGCTGATCGCAATGCCAGTTCTGGCATCATTGAAACGCCACGAGGCACGCCGCAGCAGGAATGCAGCCCTGGCCGCCGATGCGGTGCAATCCGCTACTTGCGCGTACATTGCGTTGATTACCTTGGCTGGCCTCGCGGTCAACGCCGCATTCCATCTCCCATGGTTCGATTCGCTGGCCGCATTGGCAGTCATTCCCTTTCTCATCCAGGAGGGCAGATCTGCTTGGCAAGGTCATGCCTGCGGATGCTGCTGAAATCCTGCTCTTGCAGATTTCCTGAATTTACTTCGCTCTACACTGACTACCAACTGTACGTATACCCAATGCTTGCCGTGGTGTACCAGGGAACGGTGACGACCTTGCTGTAGCTCTCCTGAATCCAGATCGAATTGTTGTTATTGCAGTGCACAATTGCGCCGATCGATACGCCGCTGTCCAGCCTATTTTGGATGTGGGCGTTTCCGGTGTAGCTGGTAATGCCAGTCTGGACCCAGGTGTATCCGGTAACCACCTTGGTCTTTGGCAGGGCGAAGTTCTTCATCACTCCGGCAGATTCCGTGTGCTCCCCAAAGTTGGTATGCAGAAAACCGTGGCTCCCGCTGTTCTCGTAGGTGTATCCGAAGGTCAGTTCGTCTCCGATGGGATCGCGCTTGAGGAAGGCAAAGGTGTGGCCGATCCCTATGTTGTAATTTGCCCGCGGCAGCAGGCCTGGCCGGTCAATATCCGACCCCAACATCACAAACAGGTCTGTGCTGGTTCCCGCTGGGGCGGGCGCTGATTGTGCGCGTAGTTCCACGCACGACGCCATAGCGCAGAGCAAGAACGCTGCGATGGGAATTCGCAAATGTGATGACACGGGACTCGTCATCTGATGCCACCTCAATCTCAATCAATCTCTGACAGATGAATGCGTGCACTGCGAACCGCCTCCAGAAATCTGCGCGCCAGCTCATGAATCCACTGGTCCTTGCGCATCTTGAGCGCCTGACGCGGCATCAACTCAGATCCAATGCCTAGCGACGCCGCGCCGGCGAAGATGAAGTTGGCCGCCGTCAGTTGATTGACGCCTCCGGACGCGATCAGCTTTATCTGTGGCAACGGGACCTTCAGGGCGCGTATGTACTGGTCTCCACCGACTTGTGCACAGGGGTAGATCTTTACGAAGTCGGCCCCTGCCTTCCACGCCGCAATTACTTCACTGGGCGTCAGTGCGCCGGGGATGGCGGCCACATCGTTCTTCAATGTGAATTCCAGCACGTCGGGAACCAGCCCGGGACTGGTGATGAATCGTGCGCCGGCATCTAGGCAGCGTTGTGCCGTCTCCGTATCGAGCACGGTCCCGGCGCCCACCACGAAGTTCGGATAGTTTTGAGTCAACTGCGCAATCACATCGACCGCGTTAGGCACGGTCATGGTGATCTCAACCACCGGGATGCCAGCTTCGTATACCGTCTCGGCGGCAAACAGAGCCAGTTCAGCGGAAGCGACACGGATGCTTGGCATTATGCCGATATCTTCTATGCGCTCTCGAACTTCTTCTCGATTCATCATTTCGACCTCGATGCTTGATATCAAGTCATGCCGTTGTCCATCGTTATCGAACGAACTAAACGCAGAACCTGCTCGACTCCTAGGGGATGACCTCGCGTCCCACAGCGAGATTGAGCTGGCTCGCGGCCGTCAGGTAAGAGCCGATCAATTGCAAGTATGCAAGCTGCACCACGCGATAATCGCTTTGAGCATTGAGGAAATCCATCAGTGATGCACCCCCATGCTGGTAGGAGAACGTGACCGTGTCGCGCACCCGCGTTGCCTGGTCCTTGTACTTGTCGCGATACGGAACCAGCAGCGCAATGTTGCTCCGAACCTGCTCATACGCCGAGTCCACGTCGCTGAAGACCTGCGCCCGCGTCTGCTCGGTGAACTGCTGGCTACGGTCGATGTCGATCAGCGTGCGTTTTTTCTCGCCCTGGTTGCGGTCGAAGATGCGCAGCGGGATGTTCACGCTGAGACCGAGCGTCTGCTGGGCATAGGGATTGTAGAACGATGGGTTGTAGGTGTACCACGCGCCAAAGGTCGGGTCGGTTGAGCCGTTTGCAATTGCCAGCTTGTGGTTCGTCTTCGCCTGCTCGATTCCCTGGATCGCAGCGCTCAGGTCGGGACGCGAATCGAGCGCTGTCTGGTGAAAGTCGTCGAGCGGCTTCAGATCAGTGGAGAAATTAAACGGCCCGGTTACGTCAAACTGATCGACCGGCGTACGGTCGTCCAGCAACTGCAGTAACTGGATCTTCTGAGTGCGCAGGTTTACGGTTGCCGTCTCGATCTCCGACTCGTACTGCACGCGCAACAATTCGATGCGGTCCAGATCGATCTGCGCCAGGTCGCCGGCCTTGAAACGGTCCTGGCTAATGGTGATGATCTTGTCGTAGTAGTCGAGGTCGGCGCGCGCCAGCTCCAGCACCGCCTTGGCCTCCAGCGTCTGCACGAAGGCGGAGCGCAGGCTGAAGAGCAGGTTGCGCTCCAGGTCCTCATGCAGCGAGCCGCCGATGCGCGTTGACTCCTTCGCCGTCTCCAGGCGCAGTTCGCGCTTGTGATCGCGCTCGTGCAGATAGCTGAAGTTGGGCTGCACCTGCGTGCCCGACGTGGGACGCCAGTAGCCCTCGTGGGGTGCGATCTGGGTTCCGTCCGCACTCAATGTGAACTCCGGATTGGGGCGAAGAAACGCGGTGATCTCCTCGGCCTTCAACTCATCCACGTTGCTCTGGTCCGCCTGCAGCGCTGGGTTTGCAGCTTCAAACTTCGTCTTCACCTGGTCCCAGGTGAGCGCCTGCTGAGCGCTTGCGCCTGTGGAGCAGAGCACAAGGAGAAGAACTGCGAAGATCATCCGGTCGAACCTGCACGAGAACACCGCTCTCAGATTATTCATGCACCACCTCCGCTTTCGGGAGATCGTCGTCATCCCTTGCGATCCATACATAGAATGTGGGCAGCAGGAATATGCTGAGCAACAGATCGGAGATCAGGCCGCCTACAATAACGATCGCGAATGGCCGCTGCGAGTCCGATCCGATATCGTGCGACAACGCTGCGGGCAATAAACCAAGCGTTGCCACCAGCATGGTCATCATGATCGGGCGAAGCCGCAGGACTGCGCCCTCCACGGCGGAATCGACAATATTCATGCCCCTCGCGCGAAGCTGGTTGATGTATTCCACCATGATGACTCCGGTCTGCACCGAGACACCAAACAGCGCCAGCATGCCGATGCCCGACGACACGCTGAGGTAAGTCCCGGTAACCAGCAGCGCGAGCAGGCCGCCGATGCGCGCCATGCCGACATTCAGCAGAATCAGCAACGACCACTTGTAGGAGCGGAACATAGTGAACAGGATGATGAAAATGATGAGGACTGTGATCGGAACAATGAGAGCAAGGCGCGCCTCGGCCCGCTTTTCACTCTCATACTCACCGGACCAGCCCACGGTATAGCCGCGCGGCAGGCTCACTTTGTCCTTGATCTGCTTGATTGCATCTTCCACCGTGGTCCCCAGGTCCCGGCCTCTGACATTGAAGGTGATCGCGATATACCGGGTGTTGCCCTCACGGTAGATGTCGTAGGCCCCGTCCTTGATTTCAACCTTGCAGAGTTGCGCCAGCGAGACGCGCTCTCCGGAGGGAGAGAGCAGGCGAATGTTGCTGATCGCCTGCTGCGTATTGCGGTATTGTCCCTGGTAGCGCACCACCACGTTGTACCGCTGCTCGTCGATCAACACCTGGCTAACCGCGTTGCCGCCCACTGCCGTCTGCACGGCATCCTGAATGTCCGCCACATTAATTCCAAAACGGGCCGCCATCTTGCGGTCGATCGTCAGGTCAAGGTTCGGCTGGCCGAAGTCGCGCAGCAGCTTGACGTCATGCATGCCCGGAATGGCGGCCATCACGGAGGCGACCTCATCGCCCTTCTGCTCGAGAACGGCAAGGTCATTGCCAAAGATCTTAAGCGCCAGAGATCCCTTGGTACCGGTCATCGTCTCTCCGACGTTGTCCTCAATCGGCTGGGAGAAGTTCCACACAGCTCCCGGGTATTTCTGCACCGCGAGGTTCATGGCGGCGATCAGTTCATCCTTGTTTTTGTGAAAGATTGGCCGCCACTGGTCGTGCGGTTTCAAATCGACAAAGTACTCGGTGTTCCCGAACCCCCCGGTGTCGGTTCCGTCATCGGGCCGACCCGCCTGCGACACAACGGTCTTCACCTCGGGGAAGGATGCAAAGACCAGACGCTCCTTCGCGGTGAAGTCTTCGCCTTCCGAGAGACTGGTGCTATTGGCCAGCGTTCCGCGCGCCCAGATTGCGCCTTCGTCAAGGTGGGGCAGAAACTCCGACCCAATAGCACCGCTAAATCCCAGATAGAGTGTTCCGGCCAGGGAAGTCACAGCCACTCCCACGACGACCCAGCGATGCTCAACTGCCCAGCGCAACTGCTTCCGATACCCGGCCGTGATAAATTCCATGACACGGTTTCGCCGTTCCTTGAACCCTCTGCGGAAGAAGATGCTAGCCAGTACCGGCACGATAAAGATGGAGAACATCATAGCGCCCAGCAGAGCGAAAGCAACCGTCCACGCCATGGGCCGGAAGAGCCGTCCTTCGATGCGCTGCAGCGTGAAGATCGGCAGATAGGCGGTGATGATGATTGCGATGGCGTAAAAGACCGGCCGCTGTACCTCGTGGCAGGCCTCGCGGATGATATCGGCCACAGGCTTCTTGGGATCATCAGGGCCTTGTTCGCGCATATGGGCCAGATGGCGAATGATGTTTTCCATCATCACGACAGCCCCATCCACGACCATGCCGAAATCCAGAGCGCCCAATGAGAGCAGGTTCGCTGGAATATGGTTCATGTCCAGGCAGATCGACGCAAACAGCAGAGAAAACGGAATGGTAAGAGCAACGATGAAAGCCGCGCGGGCATTGAGCAGAAAGAGCAGAAGGATGATGGTGACCAGCACCATGCCTTCGATCAGGTTGTGCATCACCGTGTGCAGGGTGAAATGCAGCAGGTCGCTGCGGTCTAGCATGGGGATAATCTTCACCCCGGCCGGCAGGATTCCGTTGTTGAGCTCGTCGACCTTCTTGTGAATCGCATCCAGCGACGGTTGTTCTTCCGCGCCTTTCTGCATCAGAACACCGCCCTGGATCACATCGGGCTCGTCGATAATGCTTCCGTCCTCCATGTGGTTGGCCCTGGCCATATGGCCCAGCCGAATCATGGGGCCCTGCTGCACCTCCGCGATGTCCTTGACTCGCAGCGCCGTCCCGTTCTTGGTGGTCAGAACGGTATTCTCGATGTCCTGCACACCCCTAAAGAGTCCGAGCGCGCGAACGTTCATCTGCTGCATGCCGAGCTCGACGAAGCTGCCGCCGGCGTTGTTATTGTTGTTGGATAACTGCTGTTCCACCTGGCCAATGCTTAGCCCATACGAGACGAGCTTGTTGGGGTCTACTCGGACCTGGTACTCCCGTACCGTGCCGCCGAAGTCGGAGACATCCACCACATTGAGGACGGATTTGAACTCCTTCAGCAGGACCCAGTCCTCGATCGACCGCAGTTGCGTCAGGTCGTATCGGGGGTCCGTGCTGCGAATCGTGTACCAGTAGATCTGGCCGGTGGTACTCCAGTCCGTGCCGATCTGCGGCTGCAGGTTCTGTCCGCTGGGTAGATTGACCTGGGTCAGCCGCTCCATCACCTTCTCACGGTTCCAGTCGTTCACGGAGCTGTCGTCGAAGATCAGAGTTATGTACGAAAGGCCGAAGATGGACTCTGACCGCAGAAACGTCATATGAGGCATTCCCGCCATCTGTACTTCAATGGGAATCGTCACCTGCTGTTCGATCTCCTCGGCGGACCGTCCCGGCCACTGCGTAATCACCGATACATAGTTGTCCGCAATGTCCGGGTAGGCCTCAACAGGCAACTGATGAAACGAAATTGCTCCCCAGAAGACCAGCAGCAGCGCGATCGCAATCACGACAAAGCGATTGTTCAGCGCAAAATCGACAAGAGTGCGGATCATAACGTTCTCCCCAAGGCCCTTCGGCGGTTACTGGTTGTCGATGGTGTTCTGTAGCGGCAGTGGATTGATCACCACCTGCTGGCCAACCGCGATGCCCGAGATGATCTCCTGCATGGCGCCCGGCAATTGATCTCCCCCGACCACCATCACTCTGCGAAACTTGTTGCCGGGCGACGGAACATAGACCCAGTCGCGATCATGCAGATGCAGGATCGCCGAGGCCGGAACAGCCGCGACCGTTTGCTCCGTCTTTCCCTGGAATGTGGCTGTCACAAACATACCCACCTTCATCATGCCGGGATTGGCCACCTCGATTCGCACCTTGCCCGTCCGGATCGTCGGATCGAGAATCGGCAGAATATTGTTGACCCTGCCCTTCAACACCCGGTCGGGATAGGCACTCAGCGTAATGTCGGCAGGATCGCCAACGTGGACGTTGGGTAGATCGTTCTCATACACATCGCACACAATCCACACCGTCGAGAGGTCGGAGATGGTGAAGGGGCTCGTCCCCAGGCTCTGCACGCCCGCCGCGTTGGTCACCTCCTGGTCGGTGATGACGCCTGCGACTGGCGCGGTGATATCGACCATGCCGGTGGGATGGTCCACGTCGCTGCCCAGCAGGCGAAGATGCTCCGCCGCGGTATCCACGGCGATCTTCGCTTTGCTCTCGGTGTCCTCTGCCATCTGTAGATCGTTCAGCGCGTATGCGCCTTTGGCGTAGAGAAGCTGCATGCGCTCCAACTGCGCCTTGGCCAGCACCTCGTCGGCCACGCTCGACTGATAGTTCGCAAATGCGCCGGAGATATCGTCACTGCGCAGGCGCAGCAGCAGTTGGCCCTTCTTCACCGGATCGCCGAGGCGCGCGAAGAGCCCCACAATGCG
>Ga0302278_10001620_pt1 | contig 27444 bp, 20 predicted proteins | sample III_Bog_N3_2_FD_194543 | JGI IMG/M metagenome (GOLD analysis project Ga0302278, IMG submission 194543) | Peat permafrost microbial communities from Stordalen Mire near Abisko, Sweden - III_Bog_N3_2 | ecosystem: Environmental > Terrestrial > Soil > Wetlands > Peat | place: Sweden: Abisko... | reverse complement strand
TGCCCTACGAGCCTTCAAGACCTTCCTATTCAACTCCGACATGATGGCGTATTTGGCGATGATGGCTCCACGTCTCGTCGAACTCCGCCGCGTCCTCAAGCCAACCGGATCCATCTATCTCCATTGCGACCCCACCGCCAGCCACTACCTCAAGATTTTGATGGACGCAGTATTCGGACCGCAGAATTTCCTCAACGAAGTAATCTGGCAGCGCACATCAGCGCACAACGACCCATCAAAATACGGGAGGGTGCATGATGTGCTTTTATTTTTCACCAAGAATGAGTCCCACCGATGGAACCAAAACTTCGACCCGCCAGATGAGGAATACTTCCGCGCCCACGACTTTGAGAAGGATGAGGACGGTCTCCTATACAGGAAGCGCGACCTAACCGCTCCGGGCCACGGGGCAACCTCCGGACAGTACGAATGGAAAGGCAGAAGGCCCCCATCTGGCAGAATGTGGAGCTACACCGAAGAAAACATGTCAAAGCTCGAAGCCGCGGGAAGAATTGTCTACACAAAAACCGGAATGCCCAGGATGAAGATTTACGCCGTTGACCTTAAGGGCGTCGGATATCAGGATGTGTGGGCGAGGCCTGATCTCTGGTTGAATTCCGCAGCCGCAGAGCGCCTCGGCTATCCCACCCAAAAGCCCGAGGCACTCCTCGAACGCATCATTAAAGCCAGTTCCAATGAAGGCGACCTCATCCTCGATCCTTTCTGCGGCTGCGGCACCACCGTTCAGGTCGCCCAGCGCCTCAACCGCCGCTGGATCGGCATCGACATCACCCACCTCGCCATCGGCCTCATCAAGAAGCGTCTCTCCGATGCTTTTGGGCCTGATATCAAATCAACCTACGACGTTATCGGCGAACCGACTGACTATGCGGGCGCGGCGCAGCTTGCTGCCGAAGACAAATACCAGTTCCAGTGGTGGGCGCTGGGTCAGGTGGGGGCGCGTCCCGCCGACCAGAAGAAGGGGGCTGATCGCGGCATCGACGGGCGTCTCTATTTCCACGACGACGACTCAGGTAAATCGAAGCAGATTATCTTCTCGGTCAAAGCAGGCGGCGTCAGCGTTCCGCAGGTGCGTGATCTGCGTGGTGTTCTTGAGCGCGAAAAAGCTGAGATCGGAGTCTTCATCTCCTTTGAAGAGCCCACCAAGCCCATGCTCAAAGAAGCCGCCGAGGCAGGTTTCTATAAGGGCGGTCCGCTTGACCAACTCGTATATCCCCGTATCCAAATTCTAACCATCCAGCAGGTTATCGATGGCAGACAGCCCGAGTATCCCGCCCGCCGCGACGCCACCTTTAAGAAGGCTCCCCGCAGCCGCCCTGCGGCCGCCGAGAATCTGACTCTGCCCTTAGGGCTGGAGTAGCCACCGCGGATTTGCGGCCGCACCGGGCGGCGGGTCCACCGCGATAGTCTTAAAGGCAACGTGACCCAGGACGACTCCCAACAAGTTGCAACCGCTCCGCAGCCGCCCCCAACCTCCGAGGCCATGGCCGACCTCACGCCCTTCATGCGCCAGTGGACCGCGGCCAAACGCGAGAATCCCGATGCTCTGCTCTTCTTCCGTATGGGGGACTTCTACGAGCTTTTCTACGATGATGCGGTCACCGTAAGCCGGGAACTCCAGTTGACCCTGACTGCTCGCGACCGGGAGAAGTCGCAGCCCATGTGCGGCGTACCGTATCACGCTGTGGACCAGTACCTGGCGCGCCTGCTGCGCAAGGGATATCGCATTGCCATCTGCGACCAGATGGAGGATCCAAAGCTCACCAAGAAGATCGTCCGGCGCGAGGTAACGCGGGTTCTGACTCCGGGAACAGCGCTCGATAACGGCCTGGGACAGGGGCGGAACAACTTCCTTGCGGCGTTCTATCCCTCTGGCACGGAACGCGAACCCGTCTATGCGGTCGCGCTGCTCGATCTATCGACGGGCGAGTTCCGCACCGCGGAGTTTCAGGGGCCGGAAGCATGCCAAAAAGCCGCCGACGAGATTCTGAAGGCTGGATCGTGCGAGGTGCTGTATCCGGCGAGCGCTGCGCTTGCTGCCACGCTGGAGCGGCTGCCCACCCGCACGCGCATCGAAGATTGGGTGTGGACCCGCGATTTTGCTGTCCCCCTTGTCGAGCGGCAAATGAACGTGCGCAATCTGGAAGGATTCGGGCTGAGCAATCATCCGGCGGCGGCAATTGCCGCAGGAGCCGTAATCCATTACGTGCGCACGACTCAGAAGAACGAAGCACTCCATGTGGACAGCCTGCGCTTTGAGGAGCACGCGACAGCCTTGCAGCTCGACCAGGTTACCGTGCGCAACCTGGAGCTGATCGAGCCGCTATTTTCCGGGCAGGATGAGCGAGCCACGCTCTTCCACACGCTCGACGCCTGCCAGACGCCCATGGGCAAGCGCCTGCTGCGATCAACCATACTGCGTCCGCTCATGGATGCTGCCGCTCTCGAAGCGCGCTACGAGGCTGTCGCGGAAGCCGTCTCTGGGCTGATGAAGCGCGAAGAGATTCGGCGCGCCTTCAGCGGCATTCTCGACCTCGAACGCCTGCTTGCGCGGCTCTCGCTCGACTCCGCTGGCCCCCGCGATCTGCGGGCTCTTGCGGCCAGCCTTTCTCGACTGCCCGGGCTGCATCAGGCTCTCTCGGCCATGGAGTCACCTCTGTGGCGGGCAATCACTGGACGCCTGGACCGGCTCGAAGAGATTGCCGGCCTGATCGAGAGGACCATCGTCGCGGAACCGCCGCTCACGCTGGTGGATGGCGGGGCAATCGCGCCAGGCGTCGATACCGAGCTGGATGAACTGCGCCAGATCTCGTCTACAGGCCGTCAGTCTATCGCGGCAATCGAGGAGCGCGAGCGGCAACGCACCGGGATTGCCTCGCTTAAGGTGCGCTTCAACTCGGTCTTCGGCTACTACATTGAGATCACCAAGTCCAACCTCGCGCTGGCCCCGGCCGATTACGAACGCAAGCAGACGCTGGTGAATGCGGAGCGCTTCACCACGCCGGAGCTGAAGGAATACGAGCGCAAGATTCTCACCGCGCATGATCGGTCGATTGAGATCGAGAAGCGCATCTTTGTGGACCTGCGCCGGGCTGTGCTTGAGGCATCGGGTCGCATTCGTCGTAGTTCGGCCGCGGTTGCGGAAGCGGATTTGCTGGCCAACTTCGCCCACCTGGCTGCGCTCCGCCGTTATGTGCGGCCCACTATCGATCCTGAGCCCATGCTTGAAGCTGTAGCGGCGCGGCATCCCGTGATCGAGCAGTGGATGGAGGAGACCCGCGAAGGCCGATTCATCCCCAACGATATTTATTTGAACGCCGCCGCAGACGCAGGCGCATCGGGTGGCCCCAGCCTGCTGCTGATTACCGGCCCCAACATGGGCGGCAAGAGCACCTACCTGCGTCAGGCTGCGATGCTCGTGCTGCTGGCCCAGATAGGCAGCTTTGTCCCGGCGGAGCAGATGCGCTACGGCCTTGCGGACCGCATCTACACGCGCATCGGCGCAAGCGACAATGTTGCTCGCGGTAGATCGACGTTCATGGTTGAGATGACGGAGACCGCTACGATCTTGAATACCGCTACCAACCGTTCCCTCATTCTGCTCGATGAGATGGGCCGGGGCACAGCAACGTTCGATGGACTGTCGCTGGCGTGGGCGACCGTGGAGTATCTGCACGCCGAGATCGGCGCGCGCAGCTTGTTTGCGACTCACTACCATGAGCTCACCATGCTGGCGGAAAAGCTGCCCCGCGTGCGCAATCTGCGCGTAGGCGTTAAAGAAGCAGCGAACGGCATCGTGTTTCTGCACAACATCGAGCCCGGCGCTGCCAGCAAGAGCTACGGAATTGAAGTAGCGCGGCTGGCTGGACTGCCCGCGACCGTGATTGAGCGTGCCCGGCGCGTGCTGCGCCAGCACGAGAAGGTCGAACGGCAGTCGGTGCAGGTGGAGACGACAGATCCTGTACAGTTGACCATCTTCACGCCTCTGTCGCAGCGGATTGTCGACCGCATTGAAGCGACAGACGTCAACTCCCTCACCCCACTGCAAGCGCTGAACCTGATTGAAGAGCTGAAGCAAGAGCTTAAGGAGAAGGCATGACGCAAAGTCTGCGCAGGGCTGCCGGAGCTGCAATGGTCGTTGGAGTTTCCGGCTCGGAGCTGACCGCGCTTGAGTGTGCCTGGCTCAAGCTGATTCGTCCTGCCGGTATCATTCTCTTTCGGCGCAATATTGAAAACGCCACGCAGACCCGCGCGCTGCTCGCGCAAGCCACGGAAGTTTGTGCGCCGCACAGCCTCCGCTGCGTCGACGTCGAGGGCGGAACAGTCGACCGGCTCCGCGATGCGCTGGCGCCCATGCCCTCGGCGCAGGATGTGTTCACTGCTGCTGAGAATAGCGGCAGGCGGGCTTTGATGCGCCAGCATGGAGAACTGGTGGCACGCAGTGTAAAGGCATTCGGCTTCAACATCACACTGGCTCCCGTACTCGACCTTGGCCTGCCTGCTTCTGCCGCGGTAATGGGGACGCGCGTCGTATCGGCCGATCCCAAGGCCGTGACCGGCTATTGCGGCCAGTTTCTCGCCGGGCTTGCGGCGCACAGGGTTGTTGGCTGCGGGAAACACTTTCCCGGACTCGGCGGCGGCACTCTCGACTCGCACCTTGATACCCCATCGATCGACCGCACAATGCGCGAGCTAACCAATGACGATCTCTATCCGTACTGCGAGCTGCGCGATCGATTGCCGATGATCATGGTGAACCACGCAGCGTATCCTCGGACGCCGGGCAGCAACCGCCCTGCGTCCGTGTCGCCGTATTGGGTGACGACAATCCTGCGCAAGCGCATCGGCTATCGCGGACTGATCTTCTCTGACGATCTCGAGATGGGTGGAGTCCTCAAGTTTCTGCCTATTGATGGGGCCGCGATCGAGGCCATCCGCGCGGGGATGGATTTGATCGAGATCTGCCACAGCCCTGAGCTGATCCTTCACGCCTACGAATCATTAATCGGCGAAGCGGAACGCTCAGCCGCTTTCCGCACGATGCTCATGAAGCGTTCACAACTATCGGGCCAGCTCCGGGCTCAGCATTTCGCGCAGCCTACTCCTCCAGCTCTATCTGCAAAGCAGTTCTCTACGCTCCAGAATGAGATCGACAGGTTCGCCGCAACCGTTGCCGCACGGCCTCCAAAGGCGGAAGGCTAGCCGATATGACTAAGCCACGGATAACACAGCGATCGATGACCGTAGCCGGAATCATGAGCGGCACTTCCGCCGACGGAATCGACGTCGCGATCGTACGGATCACCGCCCAGAAAGGAGCTTCTGGACCGCCCAAGCTGAGACTGCTTGCCCATCATGGCGTCCGGTTTCCTCGCCCTCTCCGTGCCGCCGTGCTCGCGGCGATGAACGCGAGTTCCACGTCAACGGCCGAGCTTGTACGGCTGGGCTGGCGACTCGGGATTGCATACGGCGAGGCAGTCGGTGAGACCCTGAGGCAGCATCCTGTAAAGCTGGATCTTATCGGCTGCCATGGTCAGACTCTCTATCATCAGCCGCGGCCGGAGACCTTCGCCGGTCGCACCTTCGCATGCACGTGGCAGGCCGGTGAAGCGCAGGTTCTGGCGTCGGCTCTCGGCTTGCCGGTGGTTTCAAACTTCCGGCCTGCGGATATGCTGGCAGGAGGGCAAGGCGCGCCGCTGGTTCCGCTGATGGACTACACTCTCTTCGCCCACCCGCGTCGCGCGCGTGTGTTGCAGAACATCGGCGGCATCGCAAACCTAACGGCGATTCCGGCGTCTGGTTCGCCAACTGACGTGATTGCCTTCGACAGCGGACCTGGAAACATGTTGATTGACGCTCTGGCGCTTGAGCTATTGAAGCAGCCCTATGACCGCAACGGCGCAGCCGCTGCAAGAGGGTCGGTGATTCTACCTGTACTGGTCTCGGCCCTTCGAAATCCCTACTTCCGCCGCACTCCGCCGCGCACCGCCGGCCGCGAGCAGTTTGGGCGCGAATATGCGGCAAAGTTTCTGGCCGCATGCCGCCGGCACAGCAGCAAGCCCGAGGACGCGCTGGCCACCGCTACCGCACTTACTGTAGAGACGATCGTCGGCAGTTACCTCGAGTTTGTAAATCCCGCACTGATCGGCAACAAGCCGCAAGGGATCGACTACATCGTCTCCGGCGGTGGTGCCCACAACACGACGCTGATGGCGATGCTCAGGCGCCAACTTGAGCCCCTCGGCTGCAAAGTCAGTTCAAGCGATGCGTTCGGCCTGCCCTCGGAGGCCAAGGAGGCAGCGGCCTTCGCGCTGCTGGCCTGGCAAACCTTCCATCATCTTCCGGGCAATCTTCCCGCCGCGACCGGTGCGGCTCATCCCGCGATTCTCGGTCAGATCACGTATGCCGGACAGGTTTCGCATGCGTAGGCTTCTCCCACTGGCGGCGCTGATAGCACTGTCCCTGGTTGCAGGGTGCGGCTCTGCGCCCCGCGACCCCAGCACGGTGGTCTTCCTGATCGAAAGCAGCCCTGCGAATCTCGATCCTCGCATCGGCACCGACGCGCAGTCACAGCGTATCGACGCGTTGCTCTTCGACGGCCTGGTAGCCCGCGACGCGAGTTTCCACTTCGCTCCTGCACTGGCTGAAAGCTGGGAGCAGCCCGATCCCCTCACGCTCATCTTTCACCTCCGGCACGACGTACACTTCCACGACGGCCGCCCGCTTACGGCGCGGGACGTGAAGTGGACGCTTGAGTCAATGATCGACGCCAAACATTCTGGCATCGTTTCCCCGAAGGCCAAGTCATACTCCTCTATCGCCACCATCGATGCGCCCGATGAACACACCGTGATCATGCATCTAAAGCATGCGGACAACTTTCTGTTTACGAATCTCTCCACTGGCGCAATCGGCATCGTCCCACAGGCGAGCGGCGGCGATTTCGGTCAGCAACCGATCGGTACGGGGCCCTTCAGATTTGTCAGCCAGCAGATCGACCAGAACGTGATTCTGGAACGCAACGCGGCAAGCTGGTCGGTGGTGCCACGCATCTCTCGCGTGCGATTTGCCGTCGTCCCCGACGCAATCACCGAGTCACTGGAACTCGAGAAAGGCTCCGGCGACGTAGCCATAAACTCCCTGCCCATGGACTCGCTGCCGATCCTTGCCGCGCGGCCAAATCTGGCCATCGAAGAGGTACCTGGAACAGAGGTGCAATATCTCGGCCTCAACCTGCGCGACCCGCTGCTCAAGGACGTGCGCGTGCGGCAGGCCATCGCCTGCGCCATCGACCGCAACCTGATCATCCGAACCTTGCTGCTTGGCAAGGCCCAGCCTGCCGACAGCCTGCTGCCTGCCTCTCACTGGGCGTGGACAGGTGACGTGCCCAAGTATCCTTACGATCCGGCGCGGGCCGCGCAACTGCTGGACCAGGCTGGCTATGCGGCCGGCGCGAACGGGATTCGCTTCCATCTGACCATGAAAACCAGCACCGACGAGAGCGCGCGTCTGCTTGCTGCCGTGCTTCAGCAGCAGTTGCGCGCGGTGGGGATTGCCCTTCATATCCACAGCTACGAGGCTGCGACGTTTCTCTCCGATGTGCGAAGCGGGGCCTTTCAGATCTATTCGCTGCGCTGGATTGGCGGCAACGAGCAGCCGGACATTTTCAGCTATGTCTTCTCGTCGGCAAGCTTCTCGCCCAACGGCGCAAACCGCAGCCACTACTCCAACGCGCGCCTCGATGCCCTGCTTGACGACGCAGCCGCCAGTGCGGATGCCGCTCCACGCAAGGCCGACTACCAGGAGGCACAGCAGATTCTCGCGCGCGATCTGCCCGCCATCAACCTCTGGTACCGCGACACCGTGGTCGTGCACAACCGCAGGCTGACCGACGTCGTTCCGTCGCCTTCCGGCAGTTACACCTTCCTTGAAACAGCGGGGCTTGGTTCCGCTGCGTCGCGAAACTAGGCACGAATCCAGATCTCCGACCCCACATTGCAACTCTGTTTCAGGACTCTCATTGCATCGTCTCCTCGCCGTTTGCTCGGGGCTACCCCAAAGCTCTCTCAAACCTTAAGGCTGGGTTAAGGTAGCTCAACGCAAGCTGAAGATTCATCAATGTTTATGCACAATCTGGGACATTTTCTAGCAATACTGCCCCGGAATTTGTCGGGCCTTCAACCTTTTGCCCACATGGCTCGTCTACCCGATTAGATGCAGCCCTCATGAATCCCCCAGCCGGTGGTCGTTGCCGGCGGAGACTTCGACTATGACAAGCAAGATCGGAATTCGGTTTTCACCAATTGCCCTGCGCGGTCTAGCCCTGTATGCGGCGTTAGCCATGTTGGTTGCGGCAACTGTGGTCGCCTCCGCACAGGCGCCCACTCGGTTTCTCGGCACTGTGACGGCCATCAATGGAACCACCCTCACGGTGAAGACCGACGCCGGCGACTCGCGCCAGGTGGATGTTCCAGCCGATGCCTCGCTGAAGCGCATAGCACCAGGGCAAAAGGATCTGAGCACCGCGGCCGACATGACCTTCGCGGAGCTTGCCACGGGTGATCGGGTGCTGGTGAAGCTTGACCCCGGCGCATCCGGCCCGAATGGGGTGGCGCTGCAGATTATCGCCATCAAGCAGGCCGATGTGGCTGCCTTGCAGGCGAAGGAACGCGAAGACTGGGCGCGCCGCAGCCTGGGCGGACTGGTGAAGAGCGTTGACCCGGCCTCCAGCGTCATTTTGGTGACTAGCGGCTCGGGAGCCGCGGCGAAGACCATCACCGTGAATACGACGAAAGCAACCATTCTCAAGCGCTACGCCCCGGCATCGGTAAGCTATGACGCAGCCACGGTGGCCCCCATCGATGCGATTCATCCGGGAGACCAACTGCGCGCTCGTGGCACAAAGAGCGCGGATGGAAACCAGATCGCGGCAGAAGAAGTGGTTTCAGGTACGTTCCGGAATATCTCAGGTGCGATCAGTTCGATTGACCCCTCGTCCGCGACATTCACTCTGAAGGACCTGGCAACCAAGAAGATTGTGACCATTCACGTCCCCAAAGATACTCAGATGCGCCGCCTTCCCGACATGATGGCTCGCATGTTGGCTGTGCGACTCTCTGGCGCAGCGGGCAACGGTGCTGGTGCTCGACCGGCGTATTCGGGGGCGGCTGGCTCAGCGCCGGGTGCGTCGGCAGGTGCCCCTAGAAGTGGCGGCGGCCAATGGACGGGCCAGGGCGGAGGACAGTCGTCCGGCGCCAGCCAATGGGCCGGCCAGGCCGGTGGCGCCGGCGATCCAAATCAAATGCTCACCAGGCTGCCTCCCATCCAGATTACCGACCTGAAGAAAGGGGACGCGGTGATGCTGGTAGCTACGGATGGTACTACAGACTTCACTGCCATCACTTTGCTTACTGGCGTCGAAGCGCTCCTCGAGGCTCCCGCGGCCAGCCAGGCCTTGTTGAACAACTGGAGCATGGGATCCGGCGCACCGGATGCCGGCATGGCTCAGTAATCAATTGCATTCATTTATCGGAACTCAGTGAGGGACTCGTGTACCCAAGAATAAATCGGTTTCATACTTCGATTCTTGCCCTGGCACTTTCGATCGCCAGCATGACTGCCTACGGTCAACAGACTACGCCGCCAGTACAGACTCCCGCCCCGGCAACCGCGGTGCCGGCAGCAACGACTGGCACGTTGCGCGGGCACATTGCCGACCAGACGGGCGCCCTGATCCCCGGAGCGGCGGTCACGATCACCAACGCGGCTGGCGCCACTGTGAAGACCACAACTGCGGACTCGGCTGGAGCATACTCCGTGACCGGTCTTGCGCCCGGCGGCTACGTGGTGCAGGCAACCTACGAGGGCTTTGCGCAGTTCATTTCACCCACCATTCCGCTAGCGCCGGGGCAGTCAAAGCGCGTGGACGTCACCATGGCAGTGGAAGAGGCCCAGCAAAATGTTGTGGTCACCGACGATGCGCCGACGGTGAGCACCGATGCAAGTGGCAACGCGAGCGCTATTGTCCTCAAGGGCAAAGATCTCGATGCCCTGTCAGATGACCCAGATGAGTTGTCGAATGAGTTGACCGCGCTGGCCGGCCCTTCGGCGGGCCCGAACGGCGGGCAGATTTACATCGATGGCTTCACCGGCGGAACACTGCCTCCCAAATCGGCGATCCGCGAAATCCGCATCAATCAGAATCCGTTTTCGGCGGAGTTCGACCACATCGGTTACGGCCGTATTGAAATTCTCACCAAGCCCGGTACCGATGTGTTGCACGGCCGCGGCTTCCTTCAGGGCAACGACAGTTCCTTGAACACGGCCAACCCATTTGCTCCGCCGCCGGCCTATCACAGCATCCAATACAACGGCACCATCAGTGGATCCCTCAACAAAACGTCCTCTTTCTTCCTGAGCGTTGAAGGCCGCAACAGTCCCGATGCAAGCATCTACTCGGTCGAAATCCCGGTCTACAACGAGACAACCGGGCTGTATTCTGTTCCGACAGCACCAACCACGGGCGCGCTCAACAGCACAGCCAACCGCGTTGAAGTTTCACCGCGCATTGATTTGCAACTCGGATCGAAGAACACCCTCACCGTGCGCTACCAGTATGAATACGGAACTTCGAGCGGAAGTATCGGATCGACGTCCCTCCCGACCACATCGAGTTCTTCAAGCAACAGCGAACACTCTGTGCAGTTGAGCGATTCGCAAATCATCAGCGATCACATAGTGAACGAGACGCGCTTTCAATACCGGCTCGCTCCTTCCGTGACAACGCCGGTGAGCAATGCGCCCACGATCAGCGTGCCGGGCTTCTTTACAGCTGGCGGCAGCGGTGGCCAGTCTTCTTCTGACCGCAGCACACACCTCGAGTTGCAAAACGTCACTACGATGTCGATTGGCGCACAGGCGATCAAGTTTGGTACATGGCTTCGTGACAACCGCGATGCGAACCATTCTCAGGCAGGATTCAACGGGGCCTTCAGCTTTCCTTCGATCGGGGCGTATGTGGCCACTCTAAACGGACTGGCAAGCGGGGAAACCATTGCGCAGATCGCCGCGGCCTGCCCTCAGGCTGGCGCCTGCACACCAAACATCCTTTCCTACACTGCACCCGGCAGCTCCGGCAAAGAATCCTATGTTGGAAATGTCTTCGATGCGGCAGTATTCTTCCAGGACGATTGGAAGGTGAACCAGTTCCTCACGCTTTCCGGCGGACTGCGCTGGGAGGGACAGAATCACATTGCCGATCACAGCGATTGGGCTCCGCGTGTTGCCTTTGCCTACGCGCTCGATGGTCACAAAAAAGGCACAACAGCCAAGACCGTGGTACGTGGCGGATTTGGCTTCTTCTACGACCGGTTCGGTGTGGGAAGCCTCATGGGGCTGGAGCGGTATAACGGGGGACCTGACACCGAGGTCGAGACCGTTGTGAACAATCCAACCTGCTTCAGCACTACCAGCCTCACCGCCGCATTAAGCACACCTGGATCGAATTGCACCGCCGGCTCGGCGAACCCGCCGCAGATTCAGCAGCTCGATCCGACCTATCACTCGCCCTACAACGAGCAAGTTGGAACAAGCCTGGAGCGGCAACTGACGAAGACCACAACGCTCACGTTCACCTATCTGCATTCGAATGGTGTACACCAGATGGCAACGCGCGACTCGAACGCGTATGCGCCGTTGCCGGGGACAACGATCTACAACAGCACTACTGGTCCGAGAGCGAACCCGTTGTTTGGACCCGTCGACGAGATTTACCCGGAGGCAGTCTTCAAGCAGAACCAGCTGATCGTCAACGTCAACGCGCGCCTCAAGCCTACGCTGAGCGTCATGGGCTTCTATACGGCGAACTTTGCAGATGGCGACACGGGAACGGCCTCGAACTCATACAACCTCAAGCAGGATTATGGCCGCGCCGGATTTGTCCGGCGAAACATGCTCTTCGTGATGGGGAACTACACCGGCCCATTTGGAATTAGCTTCAACCCCTTCCTGATAGCGCAGTCGGGCCGGCCCTACAATGTGACCACCGATTTAGACCTGACCGGCGACAACTTCTTCAACGATCGTCCGGCGTATGCGGCAAGTTCCGCATCGTGCAACTCAGGGTCAAATGAGTTCGTTACGACCTCGTTCGGCTGCCTCGACGTGAACCCGCAGTCAGGAGAGACGCTACTCCCAACAAACATTGGCAACAGTCCGGCCTCGGTTGCGTTCAACTTGCGCGTGAGCCGTTCTTTTGGAATCGGCCCGAAGCTTCAGAGTGCGGCAAACGCCGCTGGACAGCGTCCGGGCGGCCCGCCCCCGATGATGGGAATGGGCGGGGGGCCCGGCGGTGGCGGCGGTGGCCGCGGCGGCGGTGGCGGTGGTGGTGGCGGTCCGTTTGGAGGGGGAGCAAACACCGGCCACAAGTATTCGCTAACCTTCAGCGCACAGGCGTTGAATCTGTTCAACGACATCAACTACGGGACGCCGTCAGGGAGCGTGGTTCCAACGCTGCTGCCCGGATCGACAACCGAATACGGCCCCGGTAGCCGGTTCCAGAAGTCGACCAGCCTCGCCGGCGGCATCTTCGCCTCGCCCTCAGGCTCGGCAGCGCGCCGCATCTTCTTCCAGGCCGCGTTCAACTTCTAAGCCGAACCGGAGCACCTGGTTCCCAGGTTCAACCAAGACACATCGGGCCGGATCGCAATGATCCGGCCCGATGCTCGTTGCATCCAAGACAGCTTCACTTTGTGGCTGTGACAACTGCGGGAGCAGCCTGCACAGGAAATGCATCGGTCAGCGAGATCACCTTCATCTGCGCCTTGATGTCGGCCAGAGACGCTGCGCTGGTAACAGTGACCTCGATCGTTTCTCCGGGAAGTATGTCGAAGTAGTTGTCCGAGACCTTCACGTCGAGATCGCCGAAGGAGAGATACACATCGCGCGCCAGAACCGCGGAGCTGATCTTCAACTTGTAGCTTCCCTTCTCGCCACTCGTCTCCACTTTCAGAGACGCGGGCTTGAGTTGAATCTGCTTTACCGGCGCGAGATAGACAATGTTGCGGGAGATCTCCTTGCCGTTCATGGCGTAATCTGTGGCCCCGCCTGTGAGCAGATCGGCAACGACGAATACACGCGCGGTGTCCGCCGCGCCTGAGTCGGTCAGCGTCTTGAGAGGCCAATCGAGATAAACCTTGCTCGCTAGCGGATCGATGCTGATTTGCTGTTTGCTTTCCAACAGCATCTTTCCGTCGAAGTCCATCAGCCGGACTCGCAGGGTAGCCTCGGTCGCGGTCGTCTTGTCCGACACAACGTACACCTTCACCGCTCCATCCTCGACATGCGGCGAAACCAGGATCGGAGCATAGAATCGCTTCGCGTAGTACTGCAGCGCCTTCCACCGGCCGTAGTAATCGATCGACGACCACGAGGCGACGGGCCAGCAATCGTTCAACTGCCAAAAGATCGACCCCATGGTGCGCGGCCGCGCGCGCCGGAAGTGCTCCGCACCGATCTTGATGCCTTCCGCCTGCAGCACCTGGCTGACGTAGAGAAAGCTGGCGAAGTCCTTTGGCTCGGGATAATCGCGTGCCAGGTAATCGTGAATGATCGAGTTGCCTTCATTGTTTTTCTGGTGCGCGAGCATCACCGACGTGAAGATGCCGGTGCGGTCTTCAGGCTGCGTGAAACTCTCCACCGTGCGCATCTCCGGGAACGATTGGAAGCCGTATTCCGTTATGAACCGCTCATGATGTGCTTCGTAAGTGGTGAATGGAACGCGCCCGTGCCATACGTCCCAAACATGCGCATCGCCGCTCAGGAAGGTCGCGGTGAGTGGCTCGTAGTCAGCACTTGGCGAGCTGGGCCAGTAGGGTGTCTCCGGGTTCAGGCGGCCCACCACTCGCGGAAGAATCCCGCTGAACTCAGTGAGGTAGTCCTGCCAGATAAGCCGACGCACTTCCGGCGGCAATGTTGTCCGAACGCCCCATGTAAATGCCGCCTCGGTCTCGTTGTTTCCGCACCAGATCACGATGCTGGGATGATTGCGAAGGCGCCTGACCTGGTCTTCCGCTTCAGCCTCGATGTCCAGCTTGAAGGCATAAGTTCCGGGCTGCCAGTCGTTGCCAAACATGAAGTCCTGCCAGACCATGATGCCCAGCTCGTCGCAGATCTGGTAGAACTCGTCGGTCTCGTAGTAGCCGCCGCCCCAATGGCGGATGGTGTTCATGTTGGCTTCCTTCGCCGACTCGAGGATGCGGCGATAATCGCCAGTGGTCACCCGATTGGGGAAGCTGTCAAACGGAATCACGTCTGCACCTTTGGCAAAGACAGGGATGCCGTTGACCACCAGCTCGAAGCTGCGGCCCCACTTGTCCAACTCGCGATGAAGCACGATGGAGCGCAGGCCGACCTTGACCTTGCGCGACTCCGAAGCCGGCGTCGCAACCCCTGAACTCACCACAGCAGTGAACTCGTAAAGCGGCTGATCGCCATAGCCGGCCGGGTACCAAAGCTTCGGCTGACGGATCTCTACTGGCAGATCGATGAGGTTGCTGCCCGCATGAACCGTGACCGAGCGGCTAAGTGTGACCGGCTTGGCGGCATCGAGATAGCTTACCTTGACCACTGCTGGACCCGCTGCAGACGCCTCGACTTCAACCTCAGCATCCGCGTGCGCCACGTCCTTGCTCACGTCGCGCTGCCGAATCGCAAAGTCCGCGAGACGAACGTTGTTCCACGCCTCAAGCCGCGCAGGCTTCCAAATGCCGCTGGTGACGAAGCGCGGACCCCAGTCCCAGCCGTATTCGTAGGCGGCCTTGCGAATATAAGTCTTCTCATCGGTCTTGGATTTCAACCGGAACGGGTCATCAGCAGCAACCTCAGCAGCGGCTGTAATCGGCGACGGAAAGACAACCCGCAACAGGTTCTTGCCTGCATGCAGGTTGACTTTTGCCGGAACCCGCCAAACGCGAAAACTGTTGTTCGCCTTGAGAACCTCCACTCCGTTCAGGGAGACGGTGCAGGCTGCGTCTAGTCCATCGAAGACGAGTTCGACATTCTTGTGCGCCAGCAACGAGGCTGGCACATCGAAAGTCGACCGATACTCCCAACTGGCCTTCTCAATCCATTGCAGCTTCGACTCGTTGTCGCGAAAGAATGGATCCTCAATCTTCTTGTTGGCAAGCAGATCGAGATGCACATCGCCCGGTACCGTCGCGGGAAGCCAGCCTTCTTCCGCGGACTGCCCATCCTGCACTTGCCGGAACTCCCAACCTCTATCAAGCGCGAGAACTGCATTCTGCACCGAACTCGCTTGTGAGGATGCCGATTGCGCGCTTGCTTTGTACGGTCCAAACCCAACCAGAGCCAAGAAAGATACAAGGATCGCCCACCATGAAGTTCTTCGCATTTCCCCTCCCCCGTCCCGCCTTCTATCCCGCATTCGCAGCCAGAAAAGACTGCTCCTGAAAACCGCTGATAATGGTACCAGCCTAGCCACCACCGTTTGAGGTAGTCCCAGCCATCGCCTTTTGGTAGAGGCCCTCCCACTCGCCGGGCTTCGAGTCCATATTGAAGTGTTTGCAGATGCGCTCCCGCGCCTCCCGGCCTTTTGCAGCCTTGATTGATGCATCGGTCTCCATCAGTTCGCGCATTGCCGCCGCCAGCGCCGCCGGATCGCGCGGCGGAACAAGATAGCCATCCGTTCCAACCAGTTCGCTTACTCCGCCCACATCCGTAGCGACGATCTGCTTTCTCATTGCCATCGCTTCACCAACGGCAAGCGGCATGCCCTCCCAGGCTGAGGAAGACACAAACCCATCGGCTGCATCGAGAAGATCTGGCAGATCCCTTCGCAGCCCAAGCCAACGAATCATGGACTCTGTCTGTTTGAACTCAGGAAGCTTCTTGAGCCGCGCCATCTCCTTCCCGGTCCAACCGCCAGCTATCCATACCTCGGCCCAGGAGCGCGTCTTGCCCAGGATCGCGAGAGCGCGCAGCAGGTTGGGGTAGTCCTTGGCCGCGACAATGCGGCCGGATGCCAGCCAGACGAAGGCGGCCTTCGAGATCGTCTCCTGTCGCATTCGCGCGCGCCTCTCAGGGTCAGGAGAGAACTCCTGGATATCGATCCCATTCAGGATGACAGCGCAATGGCCTCTGGGCACAGCACCGACCCGCGTGAATCGATCGGCTGCAGCCTGGCTGACCGCTACAGTGCGGCGGCTCAGTCGATCGGTCAGTCGGTACGCCAGCATCCGCAGCGTTCCACCTTCATAAACGTTGTGAATGGTAGAAACAACAACTGTCCGCGGGACAAGCAGCGCAAGAAGCCGGGCCAGCATGTTGGCGTGGAAGCTGTGACTGTGAACGATGTCCGGACGAAACTCGCGAAGAAAACCGCGCGCCCGCATCAGTCCGGCCCCAGCAGACCACGGTGTCTTCCGAATGTTCAGGTAAAGCACTTCGAATACGGTCGGCCATTCTTCGGCCTTGCGCGGCATCAGAGAGAGCAACGCGACGGTGTGGCCGCGCTCCGCCATCCTGGTTGCCAGAGCGACAACCTGCTTCTCCGCCCCCCCCATTCCAAGGGAGGTAAGCACATACACAATCCGCATTCCCCCGCACCTTCCAGCGGAACCATATTAACGCTGACGGTTAAGGAGTTGTCTTCACGGCAACACTCAAAGGTACTGGCTTCCTTGCCGCCAAACGGCCAAGGACTTTGTCGACGGCAAAGAGTCCAGGGCCAAATACAAAGATAAGCAGCGCGGCAAACCAGTAGGTGTAGGGGGTGGCGCCGTAGAAATCGCTTGGATTGGAGAGGACGTGAAAGAAGTTGGTGCGATCGTCGGGCACGGTAAGGTACGCCATGGTCATGTTCACAAACAAAACCAGCGAGGTAAGGCGCGTGAAGATGCCAAACGCAAAAAGCAGGCCGCCGAACAGTTCAATCGAGGCCACCATCAAGGCGGTCATGCCGGGCATAGGCAGGTTGAGCGTCGCAAAGAACTGGGCGACCTTGTCGAGGTGCGTCATCTTGCCCCAGCCATCCTGAATGAACTGCCAGCCCCAATAGAGGCGGATGGCAAGCAGCAGAGGGCTCTGCAGCAGGTTGGCTGCTTTGAGGAACCAGCCATGGACGGCGTGGATCGTGGCAATCAGCTTTCTCATCGTTCTCCTTCGGGTTGCTGCCCGGCGGTCAACCCAACCAGCGGCCAAGCTTGTCGAATTCGTCTTTCAAAACCGGAGAAATGTACCTCGGCCGGCTCAATTTCTCAAGAGTTTTCGTATATCCAGCCAAACTCTGCCCAGTCCGCGAACCACTGCTCAACCATCTTCGGCCACCGGGACGGCGACTTGCGGGTGCCAACAAAACCCGCTTCCAGCGCTTCGCCAAGGGAATAGCCGCTTTCAATTGCTGCCAGCGTGAGGAACTCCTCGCGCATGAGGCTGCGGTAGTAGACGGAGTTGTCCACCCGATGCGCCACGACCCAACTCGGACGGTGCGATACACGGGGCAGCTTCTCTTCAGCCGCGTCGCTGGAGTCCTCGTGCCGGACGCCAGCTTCGCTTGAGTCACGTCTCTGCCGGCGGTGCAGCGCCAGAACCAGATCGACGGCGGCATGATCGAGGGCCAGGAGCCGCACATGCGGCTGGAGCGAAAGTCGCGAATCGCCGCTGAGCGTTCGAATTTGGTCAGTGGTCAAGGGCTTGTGTTGCGCATTGTCGAATGCCTCAACAAAGGCCCACTCAATTCGAGCTACGTCGAGCGCAAGGCGATGACGCCGGCCAGAGTGCTCTGGGTGCTCTGCCATCCACGGGATGAGGCTCGATCCAAGGTTTCGAAGCGAAAATGACCGGCTGGGATAAGCACCGAGGTAAGCAAAAGAAAGAGCTTCGAATCGCTGCGGCCCCAGCGCTGCGCGCAACGCGGGAAAATCGTCGGCCAACGCATCGAGCAGGCGATACCAGTACTGCCGGTTGTAGAGCTCAAGCCGCTCGAACGCCGTCAATTGTTGATTCGGCGCGATAAAGGTCTCGGCGACGGCATGCATGTCACGGCCATCGGGAGTGACTGGTTGCATATCCTCGCTGGGAGTAAGCGGCATCATCACGGCCGTTGCCATTGTCCGCTGAATCTCGAGCAAACTCATTCGCGGAGGGTTCTCGGTGCTGCCTCGGGTTGCGGCGCTCACCGTGCAGCCTCCGCGAGTTCTGCCTGAGTGGAGACAACGGGAGCAGCGTTCAGGTACTTCTCGGCTTTCTTCGCCTCGGCGTGCACTTCATCGAATGTGGGAATGTGCGCATCCCATTCGAGAAGCGTGGGTGTCGGGCCACAACGCTCGATTGCGCGCGCATACAGGCCCCAAACCGGATCAATCACCGGATGATCGTGCGTGTCGAGGATGTATCTCTCGTAGCGTGAGTGCCCGGCGATGTGAACCTGCGCCACGCGATGGGCAGGAACCGCGTTCACGTAGTCCATCGGGTTGAACTCGTGGTTCACGGAGGAAACATAAATGTTGTTCACGTCGAGCAGGATGCCGCAGTCAGCGCGCTCAACAACCTCAGCCAAGAACTCCCACTCGGTCATTTCTGAGGCTTTGAACTCGGCGTAGCTGCTCACGTTCTCGACGGCGACGGGAATCTCAAGATAGTCCTGAACCATGCGGACGCGCTCAACAGTGCGGTCGACGGCCTCCCAGGTGTAAGGCAGCGGAAGCAGATCGTGCGTGTATGTGCCATCGACGCTGCCCCAGCAGAGATGGTCGCTAAGCCAGGGAGTCTTGGTACGGCGAACCAGCGTCTTCAGACGCTTGAGGTGTTCGGAATCAGGCGATGTGACGGAGCCGAAGTACATCGAGACCCCATGCTGTACCACGCGATATTGCTCAAGGATGTCGTCGAGCACTGCGAGAGGCCGGCCCGCGTCGCACATAAAGTTCTCCGAGATGATCTCGAACCAGTCGACCACCGGCTTGCGCGAGAAAATGTGCTCGTAGTGCGGAATCCGCAGCCCGATGCCGACGCCGTGATTTGAAAATGCATTGAAGCGATTGCCGGCCATGAGGCAGCTCACCGTAGTTCGTTCTATTTGTCAGGGATCGAATGTTCGATGGGTGTGGCGCGGCAGGCTGAGGGTCCGCTCGTTCCTCCCGCGCCACTTGAGTTGGTTCGGGTTTAGACGAAGCTAGGGGCCTTGGAGCCGTCGGTGGCGCAGCCGCCCTTGCCCTTGCAGGTGTTTTTGCCCTTGCAGCCCTGATCGCTGGTCTTGCAGCCGCCAGTACCCTTGCAATCGTTCTTGCCTTTACAGGAGTGCTTTGGACTCGGGGCCTGCTCGCCGGTGCGGAGCAAGCCGGCCTTCGCGACAGTGGTTCTGGCGGAGTTGGGGTTCGTGGCGGCATTGGCCGCAACCGACGTTCCGCCGACCAGGCCGGTGAGCGCCGCCGTCAGCAGGAGAGCATTCAACTGATTCTTCATATTGACCTCGCATTTGGGGTTGGAGCGGATGGGTCCGCGGGTTGTGGCCTTGCAGGTTCGGCTGGGATGCCGGCAACCCACATTGAGTGTCACGCACACTAGGAGTAGGCCCCTAGGCGAAAAGTTACAAGGTTTCGCGCAAAGCGGTCTATTAAAATCTTGCCTACCCTTCAACTGCATGAAGTACGTCAGCCCACGGAAATCGGATTGGCCCGGGGATTATCCCATGAGCTACTCTAAAGCCGTTCACTCAACGTTGGGAGTCAGCAAAGTGAGCCAGAGTTTTCTCGATAACCCGAATCGCATTCGTGCACTTGGCGGAGCCAGCTTCCTGCTGGCGCTACTGCAAAGCCTGTGCACCGCCGTCTTTGTGGTCAGCGGGGTCCGGCTGGCGATTGGACTCACGGCATTGGCGGCAGTAAGTGGCATTTATGCTCCGGCGCGGGGATTTCATCAGGACGCAATCCGCATCCCTATGCTGATTCTGGCAACCGCCGGTTCGATCGTGAATCTTGCGGTCATTGCGTGGATCCGTCACCTGCGCGCAAACCCTGCGGCACACTGGCGACGCAGCGAAACGACCGCGAGGCAACGCCGGTCAGAACGTTTTCAGATCGTGCTGGCGATCGTCACGCTGATTCTGGTTGGGTTGGAGACCTGGACGCACACGAAAATTCACCGGCCCGGTCCGCCCCCGGCCAATTACGGAGAAAATCGCCTGCCGGTCTCCGCAGCCCCTGCACAAATCTCCACTCTGGTCTAGTGGCTATGCATCAGGTCTCTAGCAGGTTCCATGCAGCCCAGACATTCAATGGCTATCCGGACCCTGCGCGTTCCATCTCGCGGTCCAGCCGCGCATGCAGCCGCTCACTGAAACCGGCGGGAAGCTCAAAAACGCGGTCGTCGGCCACAAGAACGACAACATTGCGCGTTGAGTCGAGGACTGCCGAGCAGATCTCGCAGGTCTCAAGATGGCGATCGATCTCCCCACGCAGCGCCTCGTCCACCTCGCCGTCGATGTAGGCGGAGATGTGCTCCCAGACGTGTTTGCAGTCAATCCTCATCTCGCCCACCCAAAAAGACCTTTCCGTTTGGGTGCGAACCCTCCCAGTTTTGGAGCCAGTTCCTTCTGCAGAACGGCCCTGGCGCGGTGCAGCCTCACTTTCACGGCCCCCTCGGTTATTCCCAGAGCGGTAGCCGTCTCGCGCACATCCATCTCTTCGATGTCTCTCAGGAGCACGACGTTACGGTAAATCTCGGGAAGGCCTTCAATTGCCTTCCGCAGAATTGCTCCCAGTTCCTTGCGTTCGAGGGCTTCGAAGGGCACTTCGCGCCAACTAGTCAGGATGGCCGGGGTGTAATCGCCGGTCGAATCGTCCATTTCTGCGTCAAGCGAGTCTTCCCGTCGGCTTCCAGCCTTGCGCAGGCGGCCAAGCCCTTCATTCCTCGCAATCGAGAGCACCCATGTGCGGAACTGCGAGTCCCCGCGGAAGTTCCTGAGATTCTGGTAGACCTTGATCGCCGTATCCTGCGCTGCGTCCTCGGCTTCAGCCTCATTGCGCAGCAAGGAATACAGCAGAAAATAGACCGACCGTTCGCAGGGGCGGATCAGGTCATGGAACAGGTGCCTTTCGCCGGCAAGGATTCGGCGGATGCACTCGACCTCGAATTCGGCGTTAGGCGGCTTCATTGGGGATAGTGGCAGGGAAAATCAACATGGCATGTCCTCTGCATAGTAAAGCTCCCAGCATACCTGGGGATTGACATACAGGAGCTAGCGCAGTGTAACCCCTCCAGATGTATAGCGAAGCCCCGCAAACGTTTCCTTTCGATAAACTTTTTGCAATTATCGTAACTTTTTACGCAAAGTTATGATTGCGCTGTACAATCACCACGAGGAGACCCATGGCCGGAGATATTCAACTTACGTGTAGTGACTGCGGGCAAGACTTTACTTTCACCGCTGCGGATCAGACGTTCTTTCAGGAACGTGGTTATTCAACCCCAAAGCGCTGTAAGGCTTGCCGTCAAGCAAAGAAAAACGATCAAGGTGGTGGGGGCTCCGGTTACCGTTCGGCTCCAGCGCAGGGTACTCCCGTGATTTGTTCGGGATGTGGCCAACCCACAACCGTACCTTTCGAGCCCAGGGGCGACCGCCCGGTGTTTTGCCGGGATTGCTACCAGGCACGCAAAGGGAGCGGCGGAGGAGGCGGTGGCTTCAGAGACCGCGGACGCTTCTAGCCTCGTCGATCTTTTTCGCCATCCAAGACCAATCAAGCGGCTTGCGCCGCAGGGGCCGGTGCTTTCACCGGCTTCTTTGACACAGGAAAGCCTCGTTCCTCGAGGCTTTCCCCATTTGGAGCTTGTTACGGTAAGAGCGAAACTCCACGAGGGAACGCCGGAGGAATTCGCGCCAGACTGAGCCTCTCCACCGTCATGCCTCTGCTAAATCAGCTTCCCAGCTGACCGACGGCAATCCATTTTGAGATCGAAGTTGTGCAGAGGTCGCTTGGCCCGATAGACTTAACGTCTCAGCCTCCCGAACTTACGTGGATTCATAAGGACCCGATCCCACCGAATGGCCTCCCAACTCACGTTCACCGGATTTGCGTGGAAAAACCTTTGGCGGAGACGCCTTAGGACTTTGTTGACCTTATGCGGCATCAGCATGGCCATAGGCGCCTTTGTCGCCCTGGTTGGATTCTCGCGGTCGTTTGAGGGCGAGTGGATGCGGCTCTATTCTTCCAGCGGCACCGACATTGCGGTTGTAGAGAAGAATTTCCTGAACTCCTCGCTGGACGAATCTCTGATCGTCAAACTGCGGGCTGTGCCAGTGGTTGAGCAAGCTGCCCCGATGATCTTCAACCTCATGGACCTCACTCCTGAAGTGAATGCGATCGCCTTCGGTTGGCTGGACGACACCTACGAGTTCAACTCCTTGACCTTTGAATCAGGCGGGAGATTTCATAACAACAAGCCCGAGGTGATCCTTGGGGCCCTCCTGGCGAAGAACCTGGACAAAAAAGTTGGCGACGCCCTGACCATCCAGGGATCGACCTTTACAGTTGTCGGCATCTTCCATGGCGGCACGGCGCTTGAGGCAGGCGCGGTGATTTTGCCCCTCGATCAAATGCAGCTGCTCACCAGCATGCAGGGAAAAGTTTCAGGGTTCCACGTTCGCTTGCGCCCTGCCCCAGCCGGCGAGGCGGCCGACCATTATCTGAAGCGCGCACAAGCTGAGATTGAGGCTGCACTTCCCGGACTGAATGCACAACTCGCCAGCGATCGCGCCAGCAACAACCAGTTCGTTGACCTTGCTCACGCTGTAGCATGGGGAACTTCGGCCATCGCGCTGGCAATGGGAATTCTTGGTATTGCGAACACCATGGCGATGTCGGTGTTTGAGCGGACCAGGGAGATCGGCATTTTGCGCGCGATCGGCTGGAAAGCTGGACGCGTCATGCTGCTGATCGAGGTGGAGGCAGCAGTGCTCGGTGTGGCCGGAGGTGTCCTTGGAATCGGTGTTGGATGGGGCGCGCTGCAACTGCTCTCTTACGTACCGAAAACGAATGTGCTTGTCCATACATCGCTGACGCCGTCTCATCTTCTCCAGGCAATGGTTATTTCGCTGCTATCGGGGCTGGTTGCGGGCGCTTATCCTGCTTGGCGCGGCTCGCACCTTTCGCCGGTGGAGGCGCTGCGCCATGACTGAGAACCCGACAGCACCGCAGCTGGAAGTCCGCAGCCTGCGCAAGAGCTACGACGACGGAAGGATCGAGGCCCTGCGCGGAGTCGATCTCTCTATCGAGGCGGCCGACTACATCGCCATCAGCGGAGCGAGCGGCAGCGGAAAATCCACTCTGCTCCAGTTGCTGGGCGGACTCGATGTGCCGACCAGCGGACAGGTGCTTTTCAAAGGCCAGCCACTCGATCAAATCGGTCTCGACGACTATCGGGCGCGGCAGCTTGGTTTCATCTTTCAGGCATTTCACTTGATCCCCACACTGCGAGCGATTGAGAACGTGCAGGTACCCATGCTCGCGACCGGCGTCGATGCGGCTACCCGGTCCCAGCGCGCAGAGGCGCTGCTTGTGGAAATGGGACTGCAACATCGCCTTAACCAGTTTCCGAATGAGCTGTCCGCAGGTGAGCGACAGAGGGTGGCGATTGCGCGCGCCCTGGCCAACAATCCCTCCATCTTGCTTGCCGACGAGCCAACAGGCAACCTCGACAGCGTAAACTCGGCGCATGTGATGGACCTGCTGAGGGGGATTCAGAAGGATCGCGGCATGACGCTGGTTATCGTGACCCACGAAAACGACATTGCCCACGCGGCTCCGCGCCACATTCGCATCCGCGATGGAAGAATCGAATCATGAGAGCTGCTCTCTTCGCACTGCTGATTCCGATGCTGTCGTCCGGTGTAGCGGCCGGCGAAAGCGCAAATGCCATCCTCAACATCCCTCGCCAAGCCGTGGAGAAGGCTGATTTCCGAGCAACCGGCCATTTGGTTAGCGTGGGCACCGGAGGGGCGCGCACGAGCTATCCAATCAGCCTGAAGGCACATTACTTCCCCGGCGTATTGCGGGTTCTGCTGGAAGTTTCAAAGCCTTCCGGGGCAGATGCAGCTTCAGCTCACACAGCACCGGTTCACGTCCTGCTGGAACTTCGGCCAAATGGTCAGCCCACCATCAAGGTGGCCCATCCAGCAGACACTGCGGCAACCACCCTTCCCATGGAGCGGTGGACGGAAGGTGTTGCAGGAACAGGCTTTACATACGAGGACTTTCTTGAACAGCAATACTTCTGGCCCGGCCAATCGGTCACTGAGCACGTGAAATATGGCGCCCGCGACACCGATCTGGTAAAGAGTACCCCAGGCCCATCCGATCGGTCAGGCTACTCCGAAGTAAGGACATGGCTGGACAGCACTATCGGGTTTCCCGTATACGTCGAAAAGACACTCAAAAAGACAGCGCCCGTGAAGGAATACACCTACTACGGGCTTCGGCACGAGGGGGGAGTCTGGTCAGCTAACCAGATTGAAGAAAAAAACCATGGCCAAACAGGTTCGACACTCCTTATCATTGACCGTGGCAGCCCTAAAGCAAACTTAAGCCCTGGGGACTTCAGTCCCGAGAAACTCACCCGGTTCCCATGAACCTCTAGGATCGTTCATGCATTTTGTGTTCTGGATAGTCGCCCCCTTAATCACCCTAATCGCCGTTGGATTCCTTTATCAGTGGATTGGCGCTCATCGTGATCGTCTTCGCTTCGCCAAATCCGGACGTTGGGTAAAGATCGGCGATGGATCACGCCTGTACATGCTGGAGAAGGGTTCGGGGGGACCCACAGTAATTTTTGAAGCCGGAATTGCCGCAACGAACTTGAACTGGTGTCACATTCAAGAGGTGGTTTCCGGCTTCACGGGAACCGCATCCTATGATCGTTGCGGCCTGGGCTGGAGCAGCCCGAGCAAGACTGCGCGGACTCCAGGCAATATTGCAAAAGAACTCCATGAAGCGCTGAAACGAGCAGGAATCAAGCCGCCCTATGTGATGGTTGGCCATTCGTTCGGCGGACTTGTCATGCGCCGGTTTGCGCTCCTGTTTCCAGAGGACGTTGCAGGCGTTGTTCTTGTGGACCCGATGCGCCCTGAAGAATGGCCGCCTCTCGCCCCGGAAAAGCAGAAAGAGATCGATCGCGGAACCAAGCTCAGTTCGTTTGCGGTTCCGATTGCGCGTGTAGGCCTGGCTCGGCTCGCCGTAACCTCCCTGCTATGCCGTTCAGGCAAGATCTCAGGACAGCTTGCAGGCGCCGCTGGAAACGGTGGCCGTCACGTCCTTGCGCGCGTCAGCGAGGAAGTGGGCAAGATGCCGCGTGAAGTCTGGCCTGTGGTCGCTGCACACTGGTCGCGGCCCGGATATTACGTGGGCATGCGGTCACATGTGCAGGCGGTGCCCGATTCGGTTCGCGAGATGCAGGACGCCGACCCAATCATCCGCGAAATACCTGTTCTGGTTCTCACGCCAGGCAAGTCGACGCCCCTTTCGCCGGAGCGCCTGAGTTCCATCGCCGATAACGTCGAACAGGTGATCGCTCACGAGAGCGCCCACTGGATTCACCTCGACGAACCTGACCTCGTGGTCGATTCGATCCGCGCGATGGTTGCCGCTGCAGTTGAACCCGTCGCTGCGGTGGGATAGTTCACAGAGAACTGCCTGGCCCACAATCTGCGCTCGGCAAAGCCTATCCAAGTCCTTGATTCCTATTGCTTCTCGCCCGCGGCGAATTGGGTCCACGGGCCGGCTTTCATATCCTTCAGAATCGGCCGCAGCCATTCGTACGCAGGATGTGCCTCAAGGAACGGCGCCGCCAGAAAGTCTTCCCCGCAAGGGTGGCCGGCGTGGCTGATGAGAGACATTTTGCCGCCCAACTCCGAATCGGTGACTTTGCCGGTAACAGCACCCCCCGGGAAGTATGGTCCCCAATCAAACACCGGAACGCCCTCTTTCGCCTTATCGACATGACCGCAAAGCGAGCGCTGGTCGGCTTCCACCTTGCCCAGGTAACTATCAACGTGATCCGAGAGGAACTGCTCCGCCAGTTGCACGTCGATCTGGCCCTTGGCGCTCTCGATCTCTTTTTCGGCCGTCACGCGGCGAGCATTCGGCGAACTCGACATGTTCTTCAGGTCGAACCCGTCCGTCTCGTCCTTGATCAACGATGAATCGCGCGCAAAGTTAGTGCTGATGAAATAGCCATCCTTCGATCGCCAGAGCGGTGTGTTTTTGAGACCCAGTTCAAGATAGGCAACCTCACCGGTCTTGCGGTCCCCGATGAGCCAATCGTTTGCGTAGCCGCCGTTGTTTCCATCCTTGATGAGTTTTACGTACTCGTCGATCGACGAGGCATACTGCATGGCACGGCGCGAGCGCACAAACTCGGGCGTCCCATCCGGGTCCCACCCAACGAACTGCGTAATAGTAGTTTCGGTGATCATGATGCCCGCGTCGTTAACCCCGAAGTCATCCTGGCTGGTGATCACGCCGGGCAGGCCGTCCATAAGCATGCGATGACCGTGCGTTGGCTGAATGTCGAACATCACGGTCCAGCGCTCACCCTCGGCGTAACTCGACCAGTTGTTGTGCGCGATTACGATTCTGCCGCCCTTGGTATAACTCCCAGTAGCGATGAAGGCCGTGCAGCGGCCAGACGGCCAGATGTGCGGAGTGTTCTCAGTTTTCTCACGTTTGTTGAGCCAGGGAACGTAATACTCTGGCAGCTCGATGCCACCATTCAGGGCAACGATGTCCCAGACGTCAATGTTCACGCCGCGGGACTGCGCCCCTCGCGCGATTCCCTTGAGTTCCTGCTGGTACTCTGCATCGATGTGCGGCCAGAGCATCTTGCGGCTCGCATCGCGAAAGAACTCCCAGTTGCGCTTCGTATTGTGGGTGTTTTCAAGCTTGATGACCGCGAGTGTGTCGGCAATTTCCCTGGCCAGAAGCCGTCCATGCTGATAGCCAATCTCCGCGGGTGTCCCTTCGAGGTGGACGTAGGTCCAGCCGCCTCGCTCAAAGCGATATCCGGGCTGCGACTGGGTATCGGATGCCGCGGTAACGCCGCCGGGAGCCGCTTCAAGGACGCCCGCACCCAAAACGCAAATGACGATGAGGCTGGTAAACAGAGAGCGGACGGATTGAGAAAAGCCAGGCCGAGTGCTGACGAGCGGCAACCGCATCGAATGACCTCCGCGATTTTCCTAAGCTAGCACGGGAGGCCGAATATCCGCACGACGGAAGGCCATGGGCACAACTCTTCGGAGCATCCGATACCCTGCTGAGAGTCGAACCTGGAACAACGTCTGCTTGCTATCTCTTCTTTCCCGGTTTACCAGGTGCCTTTTTCGGCGTGGGCTTGGCGGACTTTGCGGGCTTCGCA
>Ga0302278_10001614_pt1 | contig 27520 bp, 20 predicted proteins | sample III_Bog_N3_2_FD_194543 | JGI IMG/M metagenome (GOLD analysis project Ga0302278, IMG submission 194543) | Peat permafrost microbial communities from Stordalen Mire near Abisko, Sweden - III_Bog_N3_2 | ecosystem: Environmental > Terrestrial > Soil > Wetlands > Peat | place: Sweden: Abisko... | reverse complement strand
TTGCGGCACCCTTCGACTTCGCTCAGGGCAGGCTATTGAAGCCGTGCCCTTTCAAAACTTCGGCCATTTGGTAGTTTTTCCGCAGCCTGTAAAGCCCAACATCGATTTGATTGGCTTTATTGGCCCGGCTGAAGCCGTGCCCTTGTTACAAAACCTCGAGAATCCCCCCCAGAGTGAGTTTTTTCGCAGGCTGTAAAGCCCTGGCGATTTTGGTATTCCAAATGTACGGGCTAAAGCCCGTACCCTTCAGCTAAAGCCCGCGCCCATCAAGCACTGTGACGGCTCATCCGTTTTCTAGTAAGGGTTCGAGTTCGGGGGCGCAGATCCAGCCTAGTTCGGCCCAGTGGGCGAACCAGGTGCGGAGGAGCGCGGGGAGGCGGGTGGCGGGCTTGGTGGTGTTGGAGAGGCCGGCTTCAAGGGCGTCGCCCAGAGACTTTCCGGCGTGGAGGGCAGAGAGGGTGAGGTATTCCTCGCGTTCGAGGCGGCGGTAGTAGACGACGTTGTCGATGCGATGGGCGGCAACCCAGGTGGGGCGGCGTCGGAGTTTGGGGAGGTGCGCGGGGGGCTTGGCGCCATCGTCGTGCTTGATGCCGGCTGCGCTGGTTCCGCGGCGCTGCTCTGTGTGGAGGGCGAGGACCAGCTCGTCGGCGGCGTAGTCGAGGGCGAGGAGCTGGACGTGGGGCTGGAGGCCGAGGCCGGAGCCGGCGTCGAGGGTAGCGATCTGGTCGAGGGTGAGCGGAGTGTGCTGGGCGTTGTCAAAGGCTTCGACGAAGGCCCACTCGATGCGGGCGACGTCGAGGGCGAGGCGATGGCGGCGGCCGGTGTGCTGGGAATTGCGGGCGAGCCACTGGGGAAGGTTGGAGCCGAGGTTGCGGAGGGTGAAGGAGCGGCTGGGATGGCTGGCGAGGTAGGCGACGGAGAGGGCTTCAAAAGCGCGGCTGCCGAGGACGGAACGCAGGGCTGGGAAGTCTTCGGCGAGGGCGTCGAGGAGGCGGTACCAGTATTGGCGGTTGTAGATTTCGAGGCGTTCGAAGGGGGTGAGACGGCTGTTTGGGGCGATGAATGTGGCGGCGACTTCGGACATGGGACGGCCGTCGGGGGAGTTGGGGCGCATGTCGTCGCTGGGGGTGAGCGGGGCCATGATGGCCGCGGCCATCTGACGCTGGAGGTCGGCGAGTGGGGTGGGGGCGGTCATTGAGCGGCTTCCCCAGAGCCCGAGTGGTTTAGATTTTTGCTTTCCCACCCAAGGCGCGATGAAGCTGCGCCTTGGATGGGGCACGGGGAGTTTTTAGAATTCGACAAGGTGGTCATTGGGCGGCCTCGGCGAGAGTGGCGGCGTGTTGGTCGAGGTAGCGCTGGGCTTTTCGGGCTTCGTTGTGGACTTCGTCGAAGGTGGGAATGTGCTCGTCCCATTCGAGCAGGGTGGGGGTGGGGCCGCAACGCTGAATGGCGCGGGCGTAAAGGTCCCAGACGGGGTCGATGACTGGATGGTCGTGGGTGTCGAGGATGTACTTCTCGTATTTGGAGTGGCCGGCGATGTGGATTTGGGCGACGCGGTGGGCGGGGATGTAGTTGACGTATTCCAGAGGGTCGAACTCGTGGTTGACGCTGGAGACGTAGACGTTGTTGACGTCGAAGAGGATGCCGCAGTCGGCGCGCTCGACCACTTCGGTAAGGAACTCCCACTCGGTCATCTGGGAGTCATTGAAAGCTGCGTAGGAGCTGACGTTTTCGACGGCGATGGGGATCTCGAGGTAGTTCTGGACTTGCTTGATGCGGGCGACGGTGCGCTCGACGGCTTCCCAGGTGTAGGGGAGCGGGAGCAGGTCATGAGTATATCGGCCATCGACGGAGCCCCAGCAGAGGTGGTCGCTTAACCAGGGAGTGTTAGTCCGGCGGGTGAGGGTCTTGAGGCGCTTGAGGTGCTCGGGGTCGGGGTCGGTGGCGGAGCCGAAGTACATGGCTACACCGTGCTGGACCACGCGGTACTGCTCAAGGATGGAATCGAGGATGGCCATGGGGCGGCCGGCGTCGCACATGAAGTTCTCGGAGATGATTTCAAACCAGTCTACGATGGGTTTCTGCGAGAAGATGTGGTTGTAGTGAGGGATGCGCAGGCCGATGCCGATGCCGTGGTCTTGAAAGGCGTTGAAGCGATTGCCGGGCATGGGGACTCCGCGGGAGTAGTGGTTAGTGGTTAGGTGCCTGTGGTTAGTGGTTAGTGGTTAGTGAAAACAGATGTCGCGGCAGGGTGGAGGGAGATATTGCCCGGCCGCGACATTTGGAGGGGGTGGGACTAGACGAGCTTGGGGGGCTTGGAGCCGTCGGTTGCGCAGCCGCCCTTGCCCTTGCAGGTGTTTTTGGCCTTGCAGCCCTGGTCGCCGGTAGAGCAGCCGCCGTTGCCCTTGCAACTGTTTTTGCCCTTACAGGCATGCTTTTCGACCTTGGTGTCGGCGGCCGTGTACATGAGGCCGGCATGGGTAGCGGAGACGCCGGTTGAGCCGTTTGTGGCGGCCTTGGCGGCTACGGAGGTTCCACCGATCAGGCCGGAGAGGGCGGCCGTCAGAAGCATCGCATTGAACTGGTTCCTTGTCATGATTGACCTCGTTGGGGGGTTGGGGCGGATCTTGTCCGCTGGTTATATGCGAGCGAGATTGGCGGTGGCCAGATCCGCATTTTGCTTATCACGCAACTAAGGAGTAAGCCTACGCGCAAAAGGTTACATGGAAACCTATTGGGGTGAAAAGAAAAACCTGGATGGGAGGTCCATCCGATGAAAGTACGGGTGATTGAGGGATTTGGATTGAGTGATGTTGGCTGGGTTGCGGGGCGGGAAGCAAGGATTGGCTGGTGATGGGCTGGTGGGCTAACCTGATGCTGTCTGGATGGAGCCTTCTCTGGCTTCGCGGAGGTTATGAGTGGGCGAGGGTGAAGGGGTGATTTCAAAGCGAGTGCGGGCGCTGGGTGGGGTGAGCCTGGCGATGGCTCTGCTGCAAAGCCTTTGTACGGCGGTGTTCGCGATCAGTGGGATTCGGGTGGCGATTGGACTGGGCGCGCTGGCTGCGGTGAGCGGGATTTATGCGCCGGCACGGGGATGGCACCAGGATGCAATTCGGATTCCGATGCTGATTTTTGCGACGGCGGGGGCGGTGGTGAACCTGGCGGTTCTGGGATGGATATGGCGGCTTCGGGCGCAGGGGTCGGCGCAGTGGCGGCGGAAAGAGTTGACACCGCGTCAGAGGCGGTCAGAGCGGCTGCAGGTGGTGCTGGCGATTGTGACGCTGGTGCTTGTGGGGCTGGAGACGTGGACGCACCCAATGGTTCATCGGACTGGAGCGGCGCCGGTGATGCGGCAGGTGCAGCCTTGAGGGGGCACCAAGCAGGGCAAATGCATTCCAGATTTCGGGATGATTCTGCTTTGAAAGCGTCGCGCAGCGGCTAAAGAGGCTGCGGAAAAAGGGTTGTGTGAGGGCAAAATCGGACCTAGAGTTTTGCAGGGGCTAAAGCCCGACGTTGATTTGATTGGCTTTATCGGCATGCGACCCCGACCCAGAGGGTTCCCCGGTACCCCGGTCAGGCCCTGATACAAAGCGTTTGAAATCGATTGCCGATACGAGTTCTTCCGCAGCCTGTGAAGCCATGCCCTTTCAAAGCTGTTGCCTGGGCATGCGCTATCTGGTGGTTGCTTTGACCAATAGCACGACGCCTGGGACCAGTTTGTCGAGCAGGACGGCTTTGGCTTTTTCGGCGGCTTTCAGGGTTTGGAGAGTTTTGTCGCGGTCGGCGGCGGGGACGGAGCGATGAGCCTTGATGTCGTCGAGGGCCTGGAGGCCGATGGTTGCGACTTCGGAGACGCCGCGGGAGAGCGGGGCCAGCTCGGCGGTGATCTCAGAGGCGGCGAGGGTGGGCTGGAGTTTGGCGTCGTTGTCGCGGTAGAGGACCAGTGCGTTGTGGGCTTGCTGCCACTGGGCGGGCGAAGCTTTGCCGGAGGCGATGAGGGCGGCGAGTTCAGTGAACTTGCGGGCGGTCTCGCTTTCGGGGGGGACGGCGTCGACCAGGTGGTTGAGGGCGCTGGCGCTGGTGTATTCGTGCAGCTCTTCGCGCTGATATCCAACTGGAGGTTGGACGATGGAGGCCAGGACTTCGAGGGCCTCAGGGTCGGATGTGCCTGACATGCGCTGTAGCATGGCGAGGGTGAAGGAGTTGTGGGTGAGGCTGTAGTTGTTCAGCTTCTCAGAGACGGCGGCCATGCGGGCATACATGGAGGGGAGGTCGCGAACGGTTTCTGGAGACCAGAAGCGCTCGGCTATGGCGGCGGTGCGGGGCCAGATGCGGCTGTCGATGTTCTCGGGGGTGACGAATTCGGCCCACATGGTGGCTTCGCCGCCGAGGACGCGGGCTTTCTGATCGGGGGTGAGGGTGGCGGCATCTCCGCCGAGGGGGTCGACGAGGTAGTGCTCGGAGGCGGGCTGGTTGAGGTCAATGTAATAGCCGTTGGAGAGCAGTACCTGGTTACCCTGACGGGCGGCCTGGGCAAGCCCTTGCGGGCCGCGCCAGGACTGGATGACGACGTCGCGCGGGGTGTCGGGCTGGAGGACTTCGTCCCAGCCTTCCATGATTTTGCCGTGGGCGGCGACCAGCTTTTGAACGCGACCGGTGAAGTAGGACTGGAGGGCGGCGTTGTCTTTGACGTGGTTGGTGCGCATGTAGGCCTGGATTTTGGGGTTGGCGTTCCACTCCTTGCCATTGCACTCGTCGCCGCCGATGTGGAAATAAGCGTCGGGGAAGAGGGAGGTCATTTCGCCGATGAATTTGTCGAGGAAGTCGAAGGTGGTTTCGCGGGTGGGGTCCATGGCGGGGCTGAAGACTCCCCATTTTGTTTCGATTTTGTAGGGGCCGGGACCGCTGGCGATGTTGGGATATCCGACGAACCAGGCGGTGGTGTGGCAGGGCATGTCGAATTCGGGGACGACGCGGATGCCGCGCAGGCTGGCGTAGTCAATGATGTGTCGGATCTGGTTCTGGGTGTAGAACTGGCCGTTGGAGCCTTTTTCCTGGAGAAGCGGGAAGACCTTGCTTTCGACGCGGAAGCCCTGATTCTCAGACAGGTGGAGGTGGAGGACGTTGAGCTTTACGGCTTCCATGCCGTCGAGATTGCGCTCGATTACCGGGATGGGCTGGAAGTGGCGGCCGGAGTCGATCATGAGGCCGCGCCAGGGGAAGCGGGGCTGGTCAACGATGGCGACGGCGGGGGCGGCGAAGCCCTGGGGGGTGATGTGGACGAGTTGGAGGAAAGTTTGGAGGCCGTGGAGGATGCCGAGGGAGTTGGGGGCGGTGAGTTGGACGCTGGTGGGGGTGACGGTGAGTTGGTAGGACTCGTCGTCGCCGAGCCTGGGAAGCGGCTGGCTGGCTGCCTGGGCCTGGATGGTGAAGGCGCCGGTGGACACAGGTTCAATGGAGAACGGGATTCCGGTTTCGCGGCCGAGGGTGGAGAGGAAGCGGAGGCGGGCGGCGACGAGGCGGTCATCGATGATTCCCTGGAGGGCTACGGAGAAGCTGCCGTCGATGAGGAACTGGCCCTGGCCGGGAGTGACCTGAGAGGGCATGGGCATGAGATTGAGCTGAGTCAGCGGCTGGGCGAAGGCAGATGCGGTGACGGCGAGGAACAGGATGGACGCAAGGCGGGAGGGAGTGGGCAATCTCAAAGGAGCATCTCCTGGGGTTTGAGGGCTGCGGGGATTGTAGCTAAGTTGGATTGATTGTGGCACGGGGGTCCCTACTGGGTAATCATACAATGCGATTGTTGCCACGGAGGCGATCATTTTGACGGCTTTCGATCAGTATTTGGGTGTGGTTCTTGCGGACTGATTGGCGAGCGGAACCAAGGACGCTCGGGAAACGACATGCTTCGAGGTTTCTGGCGCTATTGAATTTAGCAGGGGCTGAAGAGGCTGCGGAAAAACTCTTGATCTGTGCGGATATGAAAGTCAAAAACCGGCGGGGGCTAAAGAGGCTGCGGAAAAAGTCGGGTTTTGAGTCAAGATTCACAAAGAACATCCCTCGGGGGCTAAAGCCCAGCGTTTATTTTCAGCCACTTGCGGCACCCTTCGACTTCGCTCAGGGCAGGCTATTGAAGCTGTGCCCTTTCAAAACTTCGGCCATTTGGTAGTTTTTCCGCAGCCTGTTAGGCCATGCCCCAGGAAGAAACTACAGCTTAAGTTGAACAACAAAAGGTGACCTTGGGGCCTGCACTTTCCCGCCCTTGCGCCAGAAAAAAGGCGCAAGAACGGGGCACGGGGAATTGAGGCGGGTCGGAGTTCGGCCCGAGAGTTTCATCCAACCGTGGGTCGGCTACGCCGGTGGATGACTGTTACAAGACTCTTGGAAGAGGTGGTTTATGGAGTTTCTCGGCTTTTTCAGGGAGTGGAACCACGACTGCTTCCTCCGTGTCGCGCAAGTGCGATTGGGGGTGCAGAGTGACATGGAGACAGGATTCGCGCTACCCTTGAAGGGACGAACCGGTTTGCGGAGAAAACTCACGCATTCGCGTGGTTCAAGGAGCATCCTCGACCCCCATGCCCATTCAAACGACTTCGAAAATCTGGCACAACGGCACATTGATTCCCTGGGAAAGTGCCACCCTGCACGTGATGAGCCATGTCATTCATTACGGGTCAAGTGTATTTGAGGGGATCCGCTGCTACGGACAGCCTCACGGATCGGCGGTGTTCCGGCTTCCGGAGCACATGCAGCGGCTGCTGGACTCGGCCAAGATTTACCGGATGGAGCTTCCCTACTCGCTGGACGAGCTTTGCGCGGCGGTGGTGGATGTGATTGAGGCGAATGGGGTTGCGCCGTGCTACATTCGGCCGATCGCTTTGCGCGGGTATGGCGAGATTGGGGTGAGTCCGAAGGGTTCGCCGGTTGAAGTGTATGTTGCCAACTTTCCCTGGGGCAAGTATATTGCGGGGAACGAGGGCGCGGACGTTTGCGTTTCAAGCTGGAACCGGCTGGCGCCGAACACGATGCCGGCACTGGCAAAGGCGGGCGCGAATTATATGAACTCGCAACTGATCCGCATGGAGGCCGAGATCAACGGCTACCAGGAGGGGATTGGCCTGGACGTGAACGGGCTGGTGAGCGAGGGGTCCGGAGAAAATATTTTTGTGGTGCGGAATGGCGTGATTTATACGCCGCCGCTGGCGAATTCGGCGCTGTCAGGGATTACGCGGGACAGCGTGTTGACGCTGTCGCGGCACCTGGGGTTGACGGTGGTGGAGCAGGCGTTTCCGCGCGAGATGCTCTACATTGCCGACGAGGTGTTCTTTTCAGGGACGGCGGCGGAGGTTTCGCCGATTCGTTCGATTGACCGGATCAAGGTTGGCGACGGCAAGGTGGGCGAGATTACGAAGACGATTGCGGATGAGTTTTTCGGGATTGCGAACGGGCTGAAGCCGGACCGGTTTGGGTGGCTGACGCCGGTGAAGGTAAATGCGGCGGATGTGGTGGCGGTGTAGGGTCTGGGGTGTGGGGTGTGGGGTGTGGGGTGTGGGGTCTGGGGTGTGGGGTCTGGGGTGTGGGGTGTGGGGTGTGGGGTGTGGGGTGTGGGGTGTGGGGGCTTAGGGATTAGGGACTAGAAACGCAGTCGAGGCGGCCTTTGGGTCGCCTCTTCCTTTTGGGTGCTATTCGTAGCGGAGGGCTACTACGGGTTCGACTTTCATGGCAGCGCGGGCGGGGATGAGGGTGGCGGCGAGGGCTACCATGGCTAGCAGCAGGGTGACTGCGGCGTAGGTCAGGGGGTCGTGCGGGGCGACGTTGAAGAGGAGGCTTTTGAGGAGCTGGGCTGAGGCAAGGGCTGCGGCGAGTCCAAGGACTCCGCCGAGCAGGATGAGGCGGACGCCTTCCGCGGCGATGAGGCGGAGGATGTTGAGGCGGGTGGCTCCGAGGGCCATGCGGATGCCGATCTCCTGGGTGCGCTGGGTGGCGACGAAGGAGATGACTCCGTAAAGGCCGATGACGGCCATGAGCAGGCCGCAGAGGGCGAAGAAGGCGAGGAGTGCGGTTTCAAAGCGGGGGCGGTCGGCGAGGCGGGTGACGGTTTGGGCCATGGTGTTGATTTCGACGGGAGCGGTGGGGTCGAGTTGGGCTATCTGCGAGCGGACCCAGGGAGCGATAACTGAGGGCCCCAGGGATGTTTGCAGCAGGAAAGTGCAGCGACTATTCCAGCTTTCGGGGTGGTGGTTGCTCCAGAGTTCGTAAAACTCTGGGTTTACCTGATCGGCCAAGCCCTGGTTTCGGACATTGCCTGCGACTCCAACGACCGTGAACACCGGGCCATCGAGCACGAAGTAAGGGTTGTAGTTGCCGAACTGGATGTGCTGGCCGATTGCATTTTCGTTAGGAAAGAGGCGATCGGCAAGAAGCTTACTGAGAACAATGAGGTCGCCGCCGGTGCTACGGTCTTGCTCAGTGAATCCCCTTCCTTGAAGGATTGGGATCTGGAGGGCTCGGAAGTAGTCCGGAGTGGCCAGGCGCCAGACTACGGAACCGCCGGTTGTTGGGGACGCGGCCGGCTTACCATCGACAAAGAAATCGGCGTAACGCATGGCATGGTGCCAGGCATTGCCGTCAGGCGGCAGCGAGTCGCTCATGCCGACGGCGGTAACGCCGGGCAGCCGCCGGAGGGCCGCTTCAGCGTGTTGATAGAAATCGAGATACGCCGTGCCGGTGGGGTAGCGCTCATCGGTCACGGGAATATGAACTGTGATCACCTCCGCGGTTTGCATGCCGAGGCGCTGGTTTTCGAGGCCCAGGAAGCTCTTGAGCAGCAGTGCAGCGCCAGAAAGCAGCACAACGCTGAGGCCAATCTGGACTGCAACCAGAACTCTGCGAAGACGAGCGTGGGTGCTCGAGCGTGTTTGCCTGGCTGCAAGCGCGGAAGAGCGAGGCTTCTCCAATGCGGGAAACATTCCGACAAGGGCTGCGCAGATCACGGTAAGCGCGACTGTGAACAGGACGATGCGGAAGTCTAGCTTTGCGTCGGCCAGGAACGGGACGCCAGTTGGGGCTATGGCGATGAAGACGCGCAACAGGATTTGAGCGAGGACGCAGCCCAAAACCGCGCCGGCGACAGCCAGCAGAGCGACCTCTGTGAGGGTTTGGCGGATGAGCCTGAGGCGACTTGCACCGAGGGCCGAGCGGACAGCCAGTTCCCTTTGGCGGGATGCTCCACGAGCCGAGAACAGGCTCGCAACGTTAGCACATGCGATGAGCAGAACGACGAAGACGGCGCCAAGTAAGACCCAGGCCGCGGTGTAGGCTTCCTGCATCTGGCGATCGCGAATGGAGCGGACCTGAAAATGAAACTCCTGCCGAAATTGGGCTGGAATCCACTGCTGGGTGTGAAGAAACAGCGGCTGCATCTCTGCATGCGCCTGAGCCACGGAAACGCCCGGTTTGAGGCGCGCAAAAGCCCACATGGGGACGCCGATTCCGGCGTTGGCGTTGTGCTGAGCGGCGACATCGACCTGTGCGGGACGAACGATGTCTGCCGGCTGAAGGCGTGGCATTTCGAAACTGGCGGGCAATACACCGACGATGCGAACGGGATGGTCGTCGATGGGAATGAATTGGTTCAGAATGCGTGGGTCGCGATTGTAGCGGGAGAGCCAAAGCCCGTCGGAGATGAGCGCAACCTTTGGTCCATTGGCCTCATCCTCTTCGGGAGTGAAGTTCCGCCCCAATTGGGGAGGGATGCCGAGCGTTGGCAGGAAGTTCTGAGCGATACGGGCACATTGCAGATGAGCCGGATTCGCTTCAGTGAGGTTGCACTCATTGGTGCCTTGCTCAAATGTCACCGATTCGAAGGGTTGCTGGTTATCGCGCCATTCGTAAAAGAAGCCGCCGAGGGTAAACTCCTGCCTCTGGAGCGGCTGGGAAAGCCCGAAGGAGACGAGGCGGTCGGGATGGGCGTAGGGGAGGGGGCGGAAGAGGATGCGGTCAACGACGCTGAAGACGGCGGTGGTGGCGCCGATGCCGACGCAGAGCGTGGCGATGACGGCGAGGGTGAAGACTGGGTTGCGGCGGAAACCTCGGAGGGCGTAGCGGATGTCCTGGGCAACGGTGGCGAGCCACCAGCCGGGACGCTGCTGGTGGCACTGCTCGCGGGTGCGCTGGATGCCGCCGAGCTCGATGAGGGCCTGGCGATGGGCTTCGGCGGGGGACATTCCGACGGCCAGGTTGCGGTCAGTGGATTGGGCGATGTGGAAGCTGAGCTCGTCGTCAAGCTCGGGCTGGGGGCGGGGAGCGAGGAGGAAGCGGAGGCGGGGTAGGATTTCGCGGAGGAGTTGGATCATGAGGCGGCCTCCGGTTGGCGGCCGAGGACGAGGGCGATGGCTTCGGAAAGACGGTCCCAGGTGGCGAGTTCAGTTTCGAGCTGGCTGCGGCCGGTTTCGGTGAGGGAGTAGAAGCGGGCCTTGCGATTGTTGTCGGAGATGCCCCAATCGGCAGAGATCCACCCTTTGTATTCGAGGCGATGGAGGGCGGGATAGAGGGAGCCCTGGCCGATCTGGAGGACCTCGTTTGAGATTTGCTGGATGCGCTGCGCGACTCCCCAGCCATGCATGGGACCGGGGGCGAGGGTTTGGAGGATAAGCAGGTCGAGCGTGCCCTGGAGCAGGTCTGTGGCAGGCGGCATGGTTCCCCTTGACGTTCGACAATAGATTGCGCCGGGGTCTTGTCGGATGTCAAGGGGAGAATTGCGGAACGATTGTTGGACGGGGAACGTAGGTAAGATGATCGGAGACCTTCCTTGCTTCCGATTTCATGGTTCGAAACGAAAAGGAGAACTTGATGCGCGCGACTCTGATTGCAGCTTGCGTTGGGGTAGTTCTGATTTCAACGTTGCCTCATGCTTTTGCGGCACCTGCGGCGAAGACTTCGTCGGGAACGATGGTGATTGTGTTCAAGGATGGGCACAAGCAGGTGGTGAACCTGGCGGATGTGGAGCGGGTGGAGTATCCGCTTGTGGATGTGCAGATGGGGGGGAGCGAGACGGGGCCTTCGCGGGGGCGTTTTGTGGGCAAATGGGAGGCGGGCGACGGTATGGGAAACAATTTCTTTATCACGCTTGAGGAAAATGGAGACGCGAAGCGATCCCTTGGGGATGTGCATGGCAAGTGGGTGTATGCGAATGGGGAGGCGGATATTACATGGGACGACGGCGCCGAGGATGCGCTGCGGCGGGTGGGCACGAGGTGGCAGAAGTTTGCGTATAGCGCGGGGAAGCGGTTTACGGATAAGCCGGACAATGTGACGAACGCGCGGAACACAACGCAGAAGCCGATTTAGGGTATGGGGTATGGGGGCTGGGGTCTGGCAGTATCATGGATGGAGAGTCAGCTCGGTTTGAGTGGTGAAAACATCCCTCAGGGGCTAAAGCCCAACAGGTTCTTATGGCTTAAGCGGCACGACTGAAGTCATGCCCTTTCAAAACTCTCCGGTGCCTGTAAAGGAAGATAGCCGCGCTTGAAACCTGATATGAGAGTTCGCCTGGCCGGGATGGAACTGGTCAACCCGGTAATTGCCGCGAGCGGCACGTTTGGGTATGGGATTGAGTTTGAGGAGATTGTCTCGCTGGAGTCGATTGGCGGGTTTGTCACCAAGGGGATCTCACTCAATCCGATGGCGGGGCACGCGGCGCCGCGGATTGTGCAGACAGCGGCGGGGATGCTGAACGCGATTGGGCTGCAGAATGTGGGCGTGGAGGAGTTTATTGCGCGCAAACTGCCACCGCTTCAGCGTTATCCGCAGTGCAAAGCGATCGTGAACGTGTTTGGGTATACGGTGGCGGAGTATCTGCAGGTGATTGAGCGGCTGAACCAGGCGGAGGGCATTGCGGCCTACGAGTTGAATGTGTCTTGCCCCAATGTTCATGCGGGTGGGATGGCGTTTGGGTCCGATCCGGGATCGCTGGAGTACCTGGTGCATCGGGCGAAGACGGCTTCGAAGCGTCCGCTGATTGTGAAGCTTTCACCGAATGTGACTTCGATCTCCTATATGGCGAAGATTGCGGAGAATTCCGGAGCCGATGCGGTGAGTTTGACGAATACGTTTCTGGGGATGGCGATCGACCCGGAGACGAGGCGGCCGCGGCTTACGAATATTACGGGCGGGCTGTCGGGGCCGGCGATCAAGCCGATTTCGCTGCGGATGGTTTATGAGACGGCGAGCACGGTGACGATTCCGATTTTGGGACTTGGGGGCATTGTGACGCCGGAGGACGCGGTGGAGTTTTTGATTGCCGGGGCGACGGCGGTGCAAGTGGGGACGGCAAGCTATGCCGATCCGCGGGCGACGGAGCGGCTTGCCAAGGGGCTTGAGAGCTGGTGCCGCAGCCATGATGTTCAAAAGGTGAGCAGCCTCACAGGGACGCTGGATCTTTCAGGAAACTAGCCTGTATTTCTCACAGACAGCGCGAAACCACCGATTTCAGGGCTGGGCGAGGTTTCTGAGGGCCGGGAGGCTCAGGACAGCCGACCTGGAGGTCGGCGCTACAACTTTCCGCGACCTGTGAAAGAGTCGGGCTAGCGGCCTGGGAGGAGTTCAAGATCCGCCGGTTTTCCTGCTTCGGATTCGAAAATCTCAGGACACTGTTCCCCATTCGCCCAGGGGCTAAAGCGGCTGCGGAAAGGCCGTTGATCTGTGCGGATTTGAAAGTCAAGAACCCGCGGGGGCTAAAGAGGCTGCGGAAAAAGTCGGGTTTTGAGTCAAGATTCACAAAGAACATCCCTCGGGGGCTAAAGCCCAGCGTTTATTTTCAGCCACTTGCGGCACAGCTGAAGCCGTGCCCTTTCAAAACTTCGGCCATTTGGTAGTTTTTCCGCAGCCTGTAAAGCCCAACATTGATTTAATTGGCTTTATCGGCACGACTGAAGTCATGCCCTTTTACAAAGCCTTTGAATTTGGCCATCTGAGGGACTTTTCCGTAGCATGTAAAGCCCGAAGTTCATTCAAATAGAACGATCGGCACGGCTGAAGCCATGCCCTTTCAAAACCTCAGATTCTTCACCGTTTCCCGATAACTGCGAAGGGGTTGCGGCGCTGCGCGCTCCGATGGATGCTGGGTGGGTGGTATCCGGTCACAAGGATTCCCCAGGGTAAACAACGTGGTGTGATGAGGCGCACAGCCGACTGTTATTTCCCTTGCGTAACTTCGGTCACGTCAGTCGGCGAACCATCGTGGTCTATTCAATTTCACTTTTTCCACGTTGGAAATCGCCGGTACCTGCACATGGGGAGCGAGGTAGGTATGGGTCAGTCGATTTGGAGTTCGATGGAGCAGAAGGGCTACAGCCGCAGGGATTTTCTGCAATTTTGCGCTGCGGCCGCAACAGTAGCCGGGTTGGGGCAATCGGGCGCAGCTCAGGTGGCATCGGCGTTTGAGAAGAAGGAAAAGCCGGCGGTGGTGTGGATGCACTTTCAGGAGTGCACGTGCTGCAGCGAGTCATTCATTCGCGCTTCTCACCCGATTGTGGTGGATGTGCTGCTGGATGTTCTGGATCTGAACTACTCGGAGACGCTGATGGCGGCTTCGGGATTCCAGGCGGAGAAGTGCCTGACGGACACGATCACCAAGAACAAGGGCAAGTACATTGTGCTGGTGGAGGGTGCGGTTCCAACGGGCGACGATGGAGTCTATTGCATGATTGGCGGCAAGACTGCGGAGTCGATATTGCAGACTGTGGCCAAGGATGCGGCGGCGATTGTGGCCTGGGGCAGTTGCGCATCGAATGGATGCGTTCAGGCAGCGAAGCCGAATCCGACGGGCGCGACACCGATTTACAAGCTGGTGGACAAGCCGGTAATCAACGTGCCTGGGTGCCCGCCGATTGCCGATGTGATGATGAGCGTGGTGACGCATTTGCTGGTGCTGGGACAGGTTCCGGCGCTGGACAGCCAGGGACGGCCGAAGGAGTTCTATGGCCGCCGGGTGCACGACACATGCTATCGCCGGCCTAACTACGACGCCGGGCTTTTTGTTGAGTCGTGGGACGATGACGGTGCTCGCAAGGGGTATTGCCTTTACAAGATGGGCTGCAAGGGTCCGGTGACTTACAACGCCTGCTCAGTGGTGAAGTGGAACGAAGGGACGAGTTATCCGATTCAGTCGGGGCATAACTGCATTGGGTGCAGCGAGGCGGGCTTCTGGGATAACGGACCTTTCTACCAGCATCTGCCGTCGTTCCCTGGATTTGGGATTGAGAGCACAGCGGACACGGTGGGCACGGTGGTGGGTGTGGCCACGCTGGCCGGAGTCGCGGCGCATGCCGTGGTGACTAACATTCGCAAGCGGCCCGTGATTGCAGAAGTTCACGCCGACGATCAGAAGGAGCTTTAAGAGTTATGACACGCGTAGTTGTTGATCCGGTAACTCGAATTGAAGGCCACCTGCGCATTGAAGCAGTGGTGGATAACGGCGTCATCACCGACGCATTTTCAGCGGGCACGATGGTGCGGGGTCTGGAAAAGATTCTCATCGGGCGCGATCCGCGGGACGCCTGGGCGATCACCGAGCGGGTTTGCGGGGTGTGTACCACGGTGCATGCACTGACGAGCTGCCGGGCGGTGGAAAGCGCGCTGGGCATAACACTGCCGCCGACGGCGGAGTTGATTCGCAACATCATGATGACGACGCAGTATGTGCAGGACCACGTGATTCACTTCTATCACCTGCATGCGCTGGACTGGGTGGACATTGTGAATGCGCTGAAGGCGGACCCGAAAAAGGCGGCGGAATTGGCGCAGTCTTTTTCAAGGTGGGACAAGAACACGCCGGCGTATTTTACCGATGTGCAGACCAAGATCAAGGCCTTTGCGGCGAATGGGCTGGGGATTTTCGCCAACGGGTATTGGGGACATCCGGCGTATAAGCTGCCGCCGGAGGTGAACCTGATCGCGGTGGCGCATTATCTGGACGCATTGGAGTGGCAGAAGGAGATCGTCAAGATTCATGCGGTGTTCGGCGGCAAGAATCCGCACCCGAATTACCTGGTGGGCGGAGTTCCCTGCTCGATCAATACGAATGAAGTGGCGGCGATTAATTCAGAACGGTTGAATCTTGTTGCGCGGCTGATCAGCCAGGCGGACGAGTTTGTGAACGAGGTTTATATTCCCGACCTGCTGGCTGTTGCTTCGTTCTACAAGGACTGGGCGAGCTGGGGCGGGGGGCTGAAGAACTACCTTTGCTACGGTGAATTTCCGACCAAGGGATACAGCCGTCCGGAGGCGTTCAAGTATCCGCGCGGGGTGGTGTTGAATCGCGACCTGAGCACAGTACACCCGGTGAATGCGACAGACTCGCAGGAGATCAAGGAGTACATTGCGAGTTCCTGGTATAGCTACGAGGGTGGGGACAAGGTCGGTCTGCATCCATGGGCAGGCGAGACGAAGCTGGATTACACGGGCCCCAAGCCACCGTTTGAGACGCTGGAAGGCCATGAGAAGTATTCATTCCTTAAGACGCCGCGTTGGAAGGAAGACGCGATGGAGGTGGGTCCGCTGGCGCGGTTGCTTGTGGCCTATGCTTCTGGACGGACGGACGTGCAGGACCTGGTGAAGGACACGCTGGGCAAGCTGAATGTACCGGTTGCGGCATTGTTCTCGACACTGGGACGGACGGCGGCACGCGGCCTGGATGCGGCACTGGCGATGACCTGGCTGAAGGAGTACTTCGGGGAGCTGATGGAGCGGGTGAAGATCAACGAAGTTTCAACGTTCAATGGCGAGTTCTGGGAACCGAAGAGCTGGCCGAAGGATGCCGAGGGGGTTGGGCTAACGGAGGCTCCGCGCGGGGCGCTGGCGCACTACATCAAGATTCACGATGGGGCGATTGCGAACTATCAGTTGGTGGTGCCGACGACGTGGAACGGATCGCCGCGCGACGCCAAGGGGCAGCGGTCGTCGTTTGAGGAGGCGCTGATTGGTACGCCGGTGGCGAAGCTGGATGAACCAGTGGAGATTCTGCGCACCATCCATTCCTTTGACCCGTGCCTGGCCTGCGCCGTACATCTGTACGATCCGCAGGGACGGCACATTAGCCAGATTTCCTTCGAGTGATGGCCATGAGCGATGCAAAGACGGGCTCCGCGGTGTTGGGAGCGGGCGGTGCGGGAGCGGCGGTAAAGCCGCTTCCGGTTGACTATCGGCGTATTTATGTCTGGGAATTGCCGGTACGGGTGTATCACTGGATCAACGCATTTGCGCTGGTGGCGCTGTGCATTACGGGCTACATGATCGGTGCGCCGGTTCGCATGTTCTATGCGGCGGAGGCCTATCAGCAGTACTGGTTTGGGTGGGTGCGGTTCATTCATTTCATGGCCGCATTCATATACCTGTTCAACTTTCTGGCGCGGCTTTACTGGGGATTTGTGGGAAACAAGTATGCGAGCTGGGCAGCGTTTTTCCCATTCAAGCGTTCGCAGCAAAAAGAGATTGTGGACGTGGTGATGGCGGACGTGCTGGAGACCAAGCTGCACGGGCCGATCTCGACCGGACACAATGCGCTGGCGGGGTTGATTTACTTTGGGACGTTTCTGGCTTTTGTGGCACAGACGATCACCGGGTTCGCGCTGTACTCAAGCATGAGCAGTTCGTGGCTTCCACGGATGTTCACGTGGATTGTGCCGCTGCTTGGCGGTGAGTTTGGCGTTCGGTTCTGGCATCATCTTTTCCTGTGGTTCTTTGTCACGTTCGTCATCATTCACGTTTATCTGGCCTTCTATCACGATTACATTGAAGGGCGCGGTACGGTTTCTTCGATTATCGGTGGATGGAAGTTTGAGCGCGAGAAGGTTGAGAAATAGCGTGACATTGACAGAGCAGGGCAAAACGCTGGTGCTGGGGCTGGGCAACGTGCTGATGGGCGATGAGGGCATCGGTGTGTATGTGGTGCGGATGGTGGAGCAGAGGATTGCCGAGCTCGACTTGCAAGGGGACATTGAGTGCCTGGACGGCGGCACCGGTGGCTTTACGCTGCTGGAGCCGCTGGAACAGGCAGGGCGCATTCTGATTATCGACGCGGCCAACGACGGAAACCCGGTGGGCACTGTGACCCGGACAACACCGCGCTTTTCACGCGATTATCCGCCGACAATCACGGCGCACGACGTGGGCATGAAGGACCTGCTGGATATGTTTTATATCCAGGGCGGGACGCACGAGATTGTGTTGTACGCGATCACGATCGATCCGCGGCAGCCGATCCGGATGAGCTTGTCAGAGGGTGGCAAGAGGGCGGCGGCGATTGCAGTCGATGAGATTGTGGGCGAGTTGAGCGCCAGTTGTATGACTACCTGCTCGGTTGGCGGGTGTTTCCAATACTGAATTAGGGCTGGGTAACGCTCGGTGAGAAGACTTCCCCGCTTAAGGAACCTCTGCACAATTGTCACTTCTCAACGAAGGCATCCCTTAGGGGCTAAAGAGGCTGCGGAAAAAGTCGGGTTTTGAGTCAAGATTTACAAAGAACATCCCTCGGGGCCTAAAGCCCAGCGTTTATTTTCAGCCACTTGCGGCACGGCTGAAGCCGTGCCCTTTCAAAACTTCGGCCATTTGGTAGTTTTTCCGCAGCCTGTAAAGCCCAGTTGATTTTGCGGCACTTGCGGCACGACTGAAGTCGTGCCCCTTCAAAACCTCGCCCTGATCAGAGGTTCCTTAAATCTTCATCGTGCTATCGTTTTGATATGGCAACCACTTTTCACATCCCGCTTGAGCAGTACCTCGGTAGGATCTACCGGCCAGACCGCGAGTATGTGGACGGAGAGATCAGGAACGGAAAATGGGCAAGTATGAGCATGCGCGAATCCAAGCGCTGCTGGCAGCATGGTTCGGAGCACACGAACGGGAATGGGCTATGCAAGTGGTTACCGAGCAGCGGGTTCAGGTTTCGCCAGCGCGTGTGCGAATACCGGATGTGGCACTGCTTTCCACTGGCCCCCAGCCGGATGTGATTGTCATTGCTCCTCTTCTGGCGATCGAGATTCTTTCTCCGGATGACAGCTACTCCGACACACAGGAGCGTGCCCAGGACTACAGCGCGATGGGCGTAAAAACTGTGTGGATTATCGATCCAAAAACGCGTACAGGGCGGATGTGCACCGGCGCAGACGGGACAGAGCTTGCTCGTCTGGAAGTCAAAGGAACAGCGCTTTACGTGGAATTGTCGACGATCTTCAGCCAGTTGCCACAGGCCTGAGAGAAATCCAGCCTGCGCCGATTCGATTTGTGTTTTGGACCGGCAGCGACTATCATCCATTTATGAATTTTATGCATGCCAACCCCTGTTGTTGCCTCTGTACGCCGGTTCGCGCGCACAGGTAACCTTGGGGGGTCTGCAAAGCTGAACGAGATCCAAGACAAGTTCCAGGGTTTCTGAGAATGCCCGCGATGCAGCATAGCTGCCGCGGGATTTTTGTTGCTCGAATTTTCTTGCTGGAAAAAAGGAGAACGATGGCCGAAGCCGTAGCCCTAAAAGAGACGAAGGCGCAGCGCGCAGAGCGTTTGAAGCGCGATAAGAACCCGTGGGAGGCGTTCGACGAGGTGCGAACGTTTGCGCGTGAGGGCCGAGGGAGCGTGTTGCCGGAGTGGGCCGGGCTGTATTTCAAATGGTGGGGGATCTACACGCAGGGCGATGGCGTGGGGGCGACTGGCGGCAAGGGCGGCGAGGGGGTAACGACCGAGTATTTCATGATGCGAATCGGGATCCCGAACGGTATTTTGTCGGCAAAGCAACTGCGGGTGATTGCAGGGCTGACCAAGAAGCATGCACGGAACCTGGCGGATATTACGGTGCGGCAGGCGATCCAACTGCATTGGCTTACGATTGAATCGCTGCCGGAGGTGGTGGACGCGCTGGACGCGGTGGGGCTTTCGCCGAAGGGGGCATGCGGAGACGTGGTGCGCAATGTGACCGGGTGTCCGCTGGCCGGGGTAGCGGACGACGAGGTCATTGACGCCGCGCCTCTGGCCCGGGAGATTGCGCGTTTGATGACGGCGAATCCGGCGTTCTATAACCTGCCGCGAAAGTTCAAGATTTCAGTGACGGGTTGCCCGTCGTGGTGCAGCAATCCGGAGATCAACGACGTTGGGCTGACGGCGGTGGAGTTGAATGGGCAGGTGGGGTACTCGCTGCGTGTGGGCGGGGGGTTGTCGCGGGAGCCGCACATCGCTGTGAAGCTGGATGCATTCATTCTTCCCGACCAGGCTGTGCGGGTGGTGGAGGCGGTGGCGGAGATCTTCCGCGATCAGCATGGGCTGAGGGAGAGCCGCGAACGGGCCAGGCTGAAGTATTTGTTTTTGAAGGAGGGCTGGACGGCGGAGAGTTTTCTGGCGGAGTTGCAGTCGCGACTGGATTTCAAGCTGTTGCCGGGGGCGCCGGAGAAAGTGCCGAACGATGTTTTTCGCGATCATGCGGGGGTTACTCGGCAGCGGCAGGCGGGGCTGAGTTCGGTGGGTGCGTCAGTTTTGCGGGGGCGCTTGAGCGGGGATCAGTTGGAGGCCGCGGCGGAATTGGCGGAGCGGTTTGGAAGCGGGGCGTTGCGGACTACGGTGGCGCAGAATCTGCTGTTCATCGACATACCGAATGCGAAGACAGGCGAGCTGATTGGGGAGTTGGGCAAGATTGGATTGCAGGTGGATGGGTCGTCGTTTTGGCGTGGGGCGATTGCGTGCACGGGGACGGAGTTCTGCAAGCTGGCGATCACGGAGACCAAGGGATTTACGCGGTGGCTGGTGGATGAGCTGGACGAGCGCCTGCCGGGGTTTGACCAGGAGTTGAAGCTGAATGTGACTGGGTGCCCGAATGGATGCGGCCAGCATTGGGTGGCGGATATCGGGATTGAGGGAAAGAAGATCAAGCACGAGGGCAAGCTGACGGACGCGTATTACTTCTGCCTGGGCGGGGCGATGGGACAGCATGCGGCGGTGGCGCGGACGGTGGGGTACCGCTGCCCTGCTCCGTTGGTGCCGGTGGCGATTGAGCGGCTGCTTCGGGAATATCTCGCCGATCGGACTCAGGACGAGAATCTGCGGGCCTGGTTTGGACGGCATTCCGACGAGGAGCTACGGGGGCACCTGGCGGGCGAGGCGCTTGAGGCGGTGGAGCGGGATGTGCCGGCTGGACGAGTGCCGCATGGCGTGGCGGATTGAGGAGAGTGCCGATGAGCATGCTGCCGATATTTCTGAAGTTGGAGGGACGCAACTGCCTGCTGGTGGGAGCGGGGCATGTTGCTTTGGAAAAGATTGGCAGCCTGCTGAGCACGGGGCTGAAGCTGCGCGTGGTTGCTCCGGAGGCGCGGGAGGAAGTGCGAGAGCTGGCCGCGGAAGGCAAGCTGGAGTGGGTGCAGCGGCGATTTGAAGACGCGGATCTCGATGGCAACTTCGTAGTGATTGCGGCAACGGATGTGGCGGAGGTGAATGCGGCGGTGTATCGGGGGTGCGTGGCGCGGAACATTGTGTGCAACAGCGTGGACGATGTTCCGAATTGCGATTTCTTTTTCGGGTCGGTGGTGCGGCGCGGGGATTTGCAGATTGCAATTTCGACGGCGGGAAATAGTCCGGCTGTGGCGCAGCGATTGAAGCGAGAGATTGATGCGCAGTTGCCGGAGGATCTAGGTGAGTGGCTTGAGGATCTTGGGCAGCTTCGGCGCGAGGTTCTGGCGGTTCATCCACGGGGAGAGGAACGGAAAGCGCTGCTGAATCAACTGGGTCAGCGGGAAGTTTGCGGGGCGGCGAGCTGCCCGGCTCGACTGATGGCGCTGGGGCCGCTGGAATCGCTTGATGCGAGGCGCGGTGGTGTTGCGCTGGTGGGCGCTGGGCCGGGCGATCCGGATTTGCTGACGGTGAAGGCGCTGCGGATGATTCAGGGCGGAGATGTGATTCTGCATGACGACCTGGTTCCGGAGGCAATTCTTCGGCTTGCTTCTCCGGCCGCGTTAGTGGTGAATGTGGGCAAGCGGTGCGGAGCGAAGACGATTACGCAGGACGAGATCAATGCGCTGATGATCGAACATGCGCGAGAGGATCGGAACGTGGTTCGGCTGAAGAGCGGGGACCCGCTGATCTTTGGGCGGGCTGCGGAAGAGATTGCGGCGCTGACGGAGGCTGGCGTGGCGTTTCAGGTTGTACCGGGGATTACGGCGGCATTTGCGGCTGCGGCGGCGGTGGGTTGCTCGCTGACGGATCGGAACGGGGCTTCAAATGTGACGTTTTCGAGTGGGCATCATGCGCAGTCGCACAATGAGTCGCGCGTGCCGGAGATTGAGGATGCTACGCGGGTAGTATATATGCCGGGGCGGGATCTTCATCTTTTGGCGGGAGAGTGGCTGGAGCGGGGACTGCCGGAGGATTTTCCGTGCGCAGTGGTTTCGAACGCGGGCAGGCCGGAGCAGCGGGTTCATCATGCGACGCTGGGCAAGTTGGGTGAGCTTGAACCGGGGGCTGCGCCGAGCCTGCTGGTGGCGGGATGGACGCTGCGCGGGTGGGCTGCGAAGACGGCGGCGGAGGCGGCGGCTTTGAGCGGGTCACGGCTCTAGCCGCTTGTGTGACTGCTATACTTCTCAAGCATTGAGGCTGAATCCTAGCGCGGGGTACAACGGCTTTGCGCGGGTAGCGATGCCTGAGGAGAGCGATTGTGAAGGACACACAGTCCGGTGCTGCGATTGCTTACTCCGAACAACGGCCGCTGCGGCTGGCCTATTTTGTTACCCACCCAATCCAATACCAGGCACCGCTGCTGAAGAGAATCGCGCTGGAGCCGGACATTGCGCTGAAGGTGTTTTTCAGCTCGGATCTTTCCGTACGCGGGCATGTGGATGAGGAGTTTGGCGTGCGAATCCAGTGGGACACGCCGCTGCTGGAGGGATACGCGCACGAGTTTTTACCGGTGCTTCGTGAGGCGCGGGATGGGAAGGTTCCAGGGTTTGCGCGGCCGGCTAACTATGGGATAGGTCACAGACTCCGTGAGGGTAAGTTCGATGCTGTATGGGTGCACGGCTATAACTATCTGACTAACTTGCAGGCTATTCGCACGGCTAACTCGATGGGCGTTCCGGTGCTTCTTCGCGCGGAATCGACACTGCACGACAGGCCGCGCTCGGGGGTGAAGCTGGCGGTGAAGAAGCTGTTTTTCGACTGGCTGAAGAGGCGGGTTTCTGCGGTGCTTTCAATAGGCGACGAGAATGCGGTTTATTGGAAGCATTATTTTGGGGAGACGGTACCGCTGTTTCCGTTCTATTACTCGGTGGATAACGAGTACTTTCAGCGAGAGTGCGCGAGAGCAGCAGAGACACGGGAGGAATTTCGCAGCTCACTGGGACTTGAGGCGGGGCGCGGGGTGATTCTGTTTGCGGCGAAGCTGGTTGCGCGGAAGCGATGCGGGGAGTTGGTGGAGGCTTATCTCAAACTGGCGGGACGGAGCCAGTGGCCTGTGCCTTATCTGCTGATTGTGGGGGATGGGGAAGAACGGGCGATGCTGGAGGCGCGGGCGCAGACGGCGGGGGTTGGGGATGTGCGGTTTCTGGGGTTTCGCAACCAGAGCGAGCTGCCGCGGTTTTACGACCTGTGCGATGTGTTTGTGCTGGCTTCAGTGGATGAGCCGTGGGGGTTGGCGATCAATGAGGTGATGAACGCGGCGCGGCCGGTGATTGTGTCCGACCAGGTGGGGTGCCAGAAGAACCTGGTGCAGCCGGGAGTGAATGGGTTTGTGGTGGGGGCGGGGGATGTGGAGGGGCTGGCGGAGAGTTTGCGGGCGGTGTTTGCTGATGCGCAGGCGGCGCGGGCTATGGGTGCGGAGGGTTTGCGGATTGTGGATGGGTTGAGCTATGAACAGAATGTGCGGGGGCTAAGGGCGGCGCTGGCGGCGGTGAGGCCGGGGTTTGCGGAGGAACATGCTGTCGTCTGAGTTGGTGATTGCCTGTAAGGAAGCGCGGGTGGGGACACCCGCGCGACAGCCGGTCTGGAGGCCGGCGTACCTTGTGACCCGCTTTGTTTGGGAAGTTCTTGCGCGGCTACAATTGGCTCCGAAACTCTGATGTACGCGAGGCGTAGAGTGCACTCAAAAGCTGTGGTTCGAATTATTTCGATGGCGTTTTTTCTGGCGGCTTTAGCTGGCGCGCAGGAGAAGCCGTTTGCGGTTGTGTCCACGGTGGATGAGCCTGCGATTGCGGGGCATCCGGTGCAACTGGACGCGCAGGGGAAGCTGTTGCCGTGGCCAATGCCGGATAACATTGGCTACTCGTATTCTTCGCACTTTTTGACGCAGTGGACGATTCTATGGGACCAATACAATCGGCAGCGGCTGCCTTATTACTACTGCTGTTTCGACTTTGATCGGACGACGTTTGAGTTATTCCCTGACCCGCACTGGGCTAACTCGACGGGATATCTGCGGGCGATGATGGAGGGCTTTATGGAGCACCTCTACGCTTATACCGGGGATCGGCGGACGCTGACTTTTCTGGATAACTTCGTTGACTATGAGTTGGAGAATGGACTTACGCCAGAGGGATACGCATGGGCGCAGGTTCCTTACGCTTCGGCGAATCCGGGGGCGAAGCGGTACTCGGGCTGGAGACAACTGGGTGAGGATTTCATTGAGCCGCATGTGGTGGGTGAAGACGGGTATGGGTATCTGCGGCTGTATGAGATGACTGGGAACACTAAGTATCTGCTTGCTGCTATTCGCTGTGCGGATGCGCTGGTGAAGAATTATCGAGTTGGAGATGAGACACATTCGCCTTGGCCGGTGCGGGCGTATGCGCGGGATGGGAAGTCGGGGACGAGCGAGGCTATGGGCGAGTACTCCTCTAACGTGGTTGAGCCAATGATGTTGTTTGACGAGTTGATGCGACTGAAACAGGGCGATGTTGCGGGGTATGCGCAGGTGCGTGCGGGGGCGTGGGAGTGGTTCAAGAAGTATCCGCTGGCGAATAACGTTTGGGTGGGTTACTTCGAAGATACGGTGCCGAGCATGGGGAATATGAACCAGGTGATACCGCTGGAGTTTGCGCGGTATGTGCTGCTGAATCCGGACAAGGACCCGGAGTGGCGGGATCACGCGCGGAAGCTGATTGAGTGGGTGAAGACGACGCCGAAGTGGCCCAAGTACATTGTGCATGGAGCAACGGTGACGACGGAACAGGGGAATGGCAAGGAGTTCTGCTGCAATCTTCCGAATCAGTGCTGCGACAGCCACACAGCGCGGCTGGCGGCTGTGGAGGCGCTGTATTATGCGAAGACCGGGGATGTTTCGTACAAGGATATGGCGTTCCGGTCGTATAACTGGGTGACCTATTTTCAGGGGCTGTCGCGAGATGCACATGCGCCGTTTTCGGGGCAGTGGTGGTTTACTGACCAGTTTGCGGATGGGCCGCGACGATTGATGGATGGGTTTTGGGCGGTGCCGGAGTGGGCTCCGATGGATGAGTCGCATGTGTTGGGGACGAGTTCGGTTGTAACTCATGTGAGTTATAGCAAGGGGTCAGTGACTTACTCGACGTTTGACGCGGATGCTACAGATGTTCTGCGGCTGGATTTTGCGCCGGACTCGGTGAGGGCGGATGGGAAGGCGCTGGGGCGGCGGGAGAAACTGGATGCGGCTGGATATGCGTTTGACGAGAAGACGAAGGTGCTGCGGATCAGGCATGATGGGGCACGGGACGTGAGCGTGCAGGGGCCGGGTGGGAATGCGCAGGCGATGTTGGTGACGTTTGACGATCCGCATGAGGCGGCGGGGACGGTGCTGGAGGGTGAGTATCCGGCGGGCGTGATTGACTGGAGCAACGGCACGTGGAGTATTCATGTGCCGGACGGGGCTTTTGGGACCTTCAACGTGGCGCTCACGGACCCCAAGGCGGTGACGGCAGAGTTCAAGTTTTATTGGCCGCGGGTGTTTCTGGGGGTTGATGTCTATAACGGTGGAGCAGGAGAGGCTACGGTGACGATGCACGCACCCAATTTTCGGGAGGAGTCGTTTACGGTGAAGGCTGGCGAGGTGAAGCGGCTAAGGACGGGATGGGGCGACCCGAGCAGCGCCGTGGTGTTTGATTTGAAGAATGGCGAGGGGTTAAGGTTCGATAATCTGGCTTACCGGGTGGAGTAGGGCGAGTTATGCCGGGAGTGTGCTGACGTGTTTTGGACAAGTGGATGCCTGGTCGACATCGAAGATGCGGGTTAGTTCCCAGCTGATATCGCGGTGAGACTGGTTCTCACTTCGTTTGCGAAAGCGGGGATTGGGGGCGGCATCGGATTCTTTTGAGGTGGATCGATCTTGCTGTCCAACTGGCGTGTAAGCGGCTCGATCTCGCGGTCACATTCGATCGCCGTTCATTGCAGGTGGGACTCGCTGCGCGAGTGGTGAGGCAAATGAACGCTGCTGATGGAGGGTCTTGCTTTCCCACCCATTTGCGATGAAGCTGCGAATGAATGGAGCACGGTGCATTTTTGGTGGGTTCGAAACGCTGGTTCGTTGCAGGCGATGAATTTCTGAGCAAAGGTTAAAAAATGCGGGACGCCAGCCTGATGCGGCGTCCCGCGAGCAAACTTTTACCACCAGGGAGCGCCGTTGCCGTGGGCTTGCTCAAGGGGCTGCTCGACGGTGACGGCAAGTGGAATTTTGTTGATCATGCCGGTGTTGGGGTTGTAGACGGTCTGACGGTCGAGGGCGAAGTCGACCCAATCTGAGACCGCGGTGTCGCGGGCCTGCATGTTCTGCGCCTGATTGGCCATGAAATCGTCGTGGCTTTGCTGCATGTTTTGCATGAACTGGTTGTGCATTTCCTGCTGAACGGCCATGTTGTGGGCAAACTGATTTGCTAAATCCTGACGGCGTTGAGCGGCGGCGCGGTTCATCTGCTCGATGAGGCTCAAGGTTTGCTGGTTGCTGCGATTGATCCAGGCCTCGATCCAGTCCTGAACGGGTTTGGCTCCCATGGAGGGGTTGTCCCAGCGGGCGAGGAGGGCGGCGATGGCGTTTTCAGGGGCGGTGTAGTAGTTGGCGCTTGCCAGGCACTTGCCGATGGTGGAGCCCTGGCCGTTGATGAGCTGCGGGGGATGGCCGGGGGAGTAGGCGGAGAGCTGCTGCTGGCCGGCGTACTGGGTTTCAGTGCAGTCGATGGTGACGTCGAGTACACCCTTCATGGTGTGGGTGCCGATTTTGAAGGTGACGTTGGCGCGGGCGACATCGCGATTTGTTTTTGGAGGCGTGAGGTGGCTGGCGGCGTACTGGGGAGCGAAGCGGGCCTGGGCATCGCGCATCTGCTGCTGGGCGCGTTGTTGCTCCCAGGCGGGAACGGTCGCGGGCCCGTCATAGTGGACACCCATGGTGCCGGTGAGGTATTGGAGATAGTTCTGCGGGTTGACGGGGCCGTTGATGGGGAGACACTCGTTTTTGGGAAGGTACTGAACCATGGGGCCGGTTCCCCACTGCCAGGCCATGGTTGGCATGCGCTCGACCATGCTCCAGCCGTCTGGGCTTACGGAGCGAAAGACGGGGAATGGGGTGGTTACGCAGTTGCCGCCCTGGAGGAATATGCTGTGGAACCGCCAGCCGGCAGGGATGGTGACAGAGATGGCGTTCTGGTTCAGGGATGGATCGTTGATGTACTCGATGCTGTTGGAGCTGGAGGATGCGGGTGCGCCGGAGTTGCCGTCAGCGGCTGCGTTTGTTGAATCGGTTGACTCGCTGGCAGCGGCAGGGGGTTGCGCGCTCCTGCAGCCGAGCAGGGTGAGCACACATAACATCGCAAAGATTCTTACCTTATTTTCCATGGTTTCCGCCTTTCAGTGGATCGGATGGCGAAGCGTACCTTGTTCCGGGTTTGTCAATTCGCAATGCCGTACGGTTATTGCCACGGGGAACCATCGGCGTGGGTCTTGATAACGACGCCGCCTGGAACTTCCACTTTGCGGGATGGTAACGGAGTAGGCGGTCTTGTTGTCGAGGGTGGGATCGACGATGTTTTCGACACGGGTAGCAGCGCCGGACGACGGGCCTGGAGCGGCACCGGTTCCCGCGCCTTCCGCGGCACTCGCCGCCGAAGTGGTGACACTTCCCTTGCAGCCAAACAGGGCCAGCACAACCAGAATTGCTGCGAGTCTCCCCTTGCTGTGCATCTCCCGCGTTCCTCCTTTTGGCTCAAAGCGGGTGGATAATCACCGAACCCGGTTGATGCTCTGTCTGGTTCGCGGTTTCGGCGGGAAAACTGACTCACACGGGTTCTTTGATTGTGAAGGTCGAGATGGCTGCCGGCCAGGGCAAACGCATTTGGAACCGCAAGCTCTTGACGTTGTGAGGGAGATGCTTTTGAGAGGCGAATCGAGGTGGAAAACAGAGCACGCTGGGATGGTTGTGGGTACGCGAAGTTCGATGTGCGAAAAGTGCCATTTTTTGCTCTAAAGTGCCAGTTTCGATGGTGTTTTTGGCGTTTTTTTGCCTGAAAATGGGGGTTTGTGTTTACCGATAGGTAAA
>Ga0302278_10001613_pt1 | contig 27526 bp, 27 predicted proteins | sample III_Bog_N3_2_FD_194543 | JGI IMG/M metagenome (GOLD analysis project Ga0302278, IMG submission 194543) | Peat permafrost microbial communities from Stordalen Mire near Abisko, Sweden - III_Bog_N3_2 | ecosystem: Environmental > Terrestrial > Soil > Wetlands > Peat | place: Sweden: Abisko... | reverse complement strand
CGTTTTCACTGTTTCCGCCGTGGTTGCATCGTGCGATCCCACCCTAGGCGCAAAAACAAGAACGCGCCGAGGGTGGGGCACCCAAAGTTAGTGCTGATGTTGAGGCCGCATCTATTGCGTTGAGAAGGAATCGCCTTCCATGCCGCGGTTGCCCAGTTCCGTATCCGTCCACCCGGCCTTTCCGGCATTGCTATAGGTGACGGTGGTAGTGCCAACATTTCTGGACATGGAACAGAAGCCCTTCAGTCCCGGCTTTTTCGGGTTGGCATGCGCTTCCCAGGCCATGCCGGAAGCCGCCACCGTGTAGACGTAGTTCGGGTCAGTCTTGTTGGGGTCAAACTTCAGATGTTCGATCTGCCCGCCATGGCTCTCCGATCCAGATAACATCTCATTGAAGGTGCAGACACGCTGAATGGTCAGCTGGCATTCATGCTCGATGATTTCAATGGCAGAGAGAAACATGTAAGCGATCTGCTCTTCGCGCTTGAGCTTGACCGGACCGTTGGCATCTTCGATTTCAACCTTGGCAGTGGTGGCAAACGGGCCTGTAGTGGGCGTGGGGCCGGTCGGTTCGGCTGGCGCATCGGATGGGCTCGCCGCGACTGGGGTAGCAGTGGACTTGCATGCGGAGAAGATGGACGCAACCTCGGCCGACTTCAGGGCACGATTCCAGAGAGCGACATCCTGAATGCCGCCGTGGAAGAATCGTCCGGTAAAGACAACGCTCTCGCCGATCGTGAAGACGTTCTTCTTGCCGGCCTCGCCGCCGCCTTTATCCGATGCGACGGAGTTGCCGTCCCAATAGATATTCCTGGTATGCGATGCGGTGTCGAGGGTGACGAGAATCATATGCCACTGATTGACGAGCGTTGTTGGCGGAGGTGTGAACGAGATATGGCCGCCGGAAGCGGTATAGAACTTGAGCACGTTGTCGGTCTCAAATTGAATATCGAGATCGTTGCCGGATTCCGACTCGCCGGCGACATAGAAGAAGTGATTCGCCTTGGAGGGCAATTCAGCCAGGTTGACCCAGGCCATAAGGCTAACTGTGCCGCCCACGCCACCGTTCTGCGTGGTTGTGATGTAGGCGTCGCTGCCATTCAGCTTGGCGAACTTGCTCAAGGTTGCTGCAACGGGCGCTCCCGGCGCCGCAACGGCTACGCTGCCGACAGATTTCCATGTGGTCGTGCCAACCTGGCTCTTGCCTGTGGCAGCGTCGAGCCGGTAATAGGCGATTGGATGGGACGCGGTCACCGCGGTGACAAAATCGGATTGCGCATGAATCGCGGCACAACTGAGACTCGCGACTGTCGCTAGAGCGGCAACCGCCGCCCGGCTCACTGGGAAATGGATGAGCATTTCAAGCACGCCTTTCTCTTTCGAGCTTTCAATTGTTCGGATGTTCAGGTTCCGGGCGCTGACAATGGGCCCCAATTGGAGTGCCGGCTCCCAGGGTCAACGTTTGCACAGTCTATTGCATAGGGTCAAGGATTTTCAATTCGAAACTACGAGCGGCGCAAAATGGCAGGCCTCACTGGACAAATGCCTGGTCGCTGCGAGGCGATGCGGCTCAGGTCTCGATGATTTCGAGGTTTGCAGCAAACTGGTTGCCGGCCAAATGGCGAATCCCGCGGTCCAGCGTGACCAGCTTGCCGTGGTTGTGGATGGCGAGACCCAGCAGGTAGCCGTCGGTGATTTGGCGATGACCCTGCATTCGCGCGAAGATGGACTTGGTGCTGTCAAGATAGCTGGGAGTATCTGGCCAAAAGACGTGGCCGGGCAATTGGACGAAGTGTTGCAACGCTTCGCGCGCCTCTTGCATCTCGAAGGGCCCTAACCCGGCGACTCCCTGTAGCAACAACCGCATCATTCCCGATTGCGTCATGGGGCAGGTGGCGAAGGGCCTGCTTGACGGTTGCGCAAACCAGCGAGACACCGGCTTGTAATGCTGATGGAGCGGGTCATGGAGAATCAGCAGAACACCTACGTCGAGCAAAAAGGTCATTTCCGTCGTCTCGCGCCGCTTCCTTTGGATCCGGGCTGTATCTTCTGTTGCATCAACCGCGCCACATACTCACGATCCGCGTCGTCTTCCGCCTGCTTTATATCTTCGAGAGTGAAGTGGAGTCCCTCTCTTGCAGGCACATCCATGACCAGAAGACCGATGTCGCTCACCTTGAGGCGCGAGGGCTTTGGCTCGCTGGCTCGGATGATTCGATCGATGGCGGCGCTTGTGGAGGTTCCGCTCGCGCTCTTGAATCTCTCCACAATCTCCAGTGTCTCAGGCGACAATGTAATTGTGGTTCTGCGCGGAGCGGGCTTTTTGGGCGCACGTTTTGCCGGCGACGTGCCAAGGCCGCCAGCCCGCAAGCGTTTTGAGGGTGCCACCGCGGTGCCCATGATTGTATTATGATGCACTTGTCCCACGAAATATGCAATGGAATGGATTCTGATGCAAGTTCTCTGATATTGCATCAAAGATTGGAGTCTTGGTGCAATACAGGCGATTGGGAAGCGGACCGCTGGAAGTGTCGGAGTTGAGTTTTGGAACCTGGCTGACGGTGGCTGGCGGGATCGGGCGTGAGCAGGCAATTCGCTGCATCCATGCGGCAGTTGACCACGGGATTACGCTTTTCGATACCGCGAACCAGTACGGAGCTGGCGAAGCCGAGCGGGTGCTGGGCGAGGCGCTCAAGGCCTATCCGCGCGACCGGTTCATGGTTGCCACCAAGCTGTACTTTCCAGTGGGGGACGAGCCGGACCACGGGCTTTCGGCGGCGCAGATCGAGAAGCAACTGGATCGATCGCTTGAGCGGCTGGGTGTGGATGCGATCGATCTTTACCAGTGCCACCGCTTCGACACGGAGACGCCGCTGGAGGAGACCATGGCCGCGCTGGACAAGGCTGTGAGGGCGGGCAAGGTGCGGGCAATCGGATTCAGCGAGTGGACCGGGGAGCAGATCGATGCCGCAGCGGCGGTGACTGGCGCGAGCGGGCTGACGGCGTTTTCGTCGAGCCAGCCGCAGTACTCGATGCTGTGGCGGAAGCCGGAGGGCAAGGTGTTCCCGGCGTGCGTGCGGCATGGAATCGGGAACCTGGCGTTTTCACCGCTGGCGCATGGTGTGCTGACCGGGAAATATGCGCCGGGGCAGCCGCCTCCGCCGGGGAGCAGGGCAGCCAGCAAAGAGATGAATGTATTCATGGAGACGGCGGGGCGGCACTTCCGGTCTGATTATCTGCTTGAGGCGGTAGCGCAACTGAAGCCCATTGCGGCAGATCTGGGGCTGACGATGGCGCAGATGGGCTTGGCCTGGGTGCTGCGCAGGCCAGAGGTGGCTTCGGCGATCATAGGCGCCTCACGGCCGGAACAGGTTGCGGACAATATCCGCGCGGTGGGGGTGAAGCTGCCTGCGGAGGCGCTGGCGCGGATGGATGAGGCAGTGAGCAGGGTTGCGGTTTGTGAGTGAAGGCGGCAATACAGCGCCAGGCTATCGGGCTTGCGCAACGCGATGTATACGATTACATTGCTGTGGGGTGATATTTCCATGCGCTTTACGATCCGTACGCGGTTTTCCGTCCTTGCCGCCACTCTCGTCGCCGTCACTTTTCTTCCCCTTGCCTTGGCCGTCGAGGCTCCAAAGATTGTTCAAAAGGACGGCCGCTACGCCCTGATGGTTGAGGGTCGCCCATACCTGATACTCGGCGGGCAAATTCATAACTCCAGCGCCTGGCCCAGCGAACTGCCGCAGGTTTGGGAGTCGATGGCGTTGCTCCACGCCAATACTGTGGCAACGCCGGTCTATTGGGAGCAGCTAGAGCCACAGCAGGGCCATTTCGACTTCGCCAGCGTGGATCAGATCGTGGAGGGTGCCCGCGCGCACAACCTGCACGTCATATTGCTGTGGTTCGGCACGTGGAAGAACGGCAACATGCACTACGTACCTGGGTGGGTAAAGAGCGATCCGAAGCGATTCCCGCGCACCATCCGGCCTGACGGCGAGCCGATCGATGTGCTGTCTCCTATATCGCGCAACAATCTTGAGGCGGACAAGGCTGCGTTCTTGGCCCTCATGCGCCATCTGAAGCAGATCGACAATGAGCAGCACACGGTTCTGATGATTCAAGTGGAAAACGAGTCTGGCAACGTCGGAAGCGTGCGCGACAACTCCGCTGAGGCGAACCAGGAGTTTGCCGGAGCGGTTCCTGATGACCTGTTGGCTGCCACCCACAAGCAGCCGGGAACCTGGGGCCAGGTCTACGGCTCCGAGGCCGACGAGACCTTCCAGGTCTATCGCCAGGCAAAGTACATCGAAGAAATTGCCGCGGCGGGCAAGGCGGAGTTCGCGATCCCGCTCTACATCAATGTCTGGCTCGACTATCCGGCGGCGGAGTTGTCGCAAAGGCAACTGGACACGCCAGGTATCGGCTACCCCAGCGGTGGTGCGGTGCAGAAGTTCATTGGCTTGTGGAAGACTTTGGCGCCTGCCATCGACATGATCGGCCCGGACATCTACACCAACGACTCCCCGTTCTACCAGGAGACGATGCGGACTTACAGCCGCCCCGACAATCCATTGTGGATTCCCGAAACCGGCCGCGACGACAGCTTTGCGAAGTTCTTCTTCTATGCTCTCGGCGATGGGGCCATCGGCTTTTCGCCGTTCGGCGTGGACCGGACAGGATGGAACATTCTTGGCGATCAACCATGGAAAGCTCATGCCAGCAACTTTGCCCTGATCGCTCCGATGAGCCGCGAGATTGCTCAACTGGAGTTTGACGGCAAACTGAAGACCGCGGTGGAAGAGCCGGGGCAAACTGCGCAGGAACTGGACTTTGGCAAATGGCAGGTAACGGTCGCCTATGGGTATCCGCAGCCCGATGGGCGGCGCGCGCCGGGAACCAAAGATGCGCACGGAGCAGCTCTGGTGGCGCAGTTGGGGCCGAATGAGTTCCTGGTGACCGGCGTGGACGCCAGCGTCAGCTTCCATCTTGCCGGCAAGCTGCCCTGGATTCGCAGCGAGATAATTTCTGCCGAACAGGGCACGTATGAAAACGGCGCCTGGAAGCCGCTGCGGCTGTGGAATGGCGACGAAAACGACCGTGGCCTGTGCTTTTACGACAAGCCGGAGGTAGTGCGGGCGCGTCTGGGTCAGTTCTGATGGCCCTGCGGAAGCCTTTGTTCTGGTACACTTGTTCAAGCGCAATCAAGGGGAAAACGCGCCAGGCCGCGCCCCGTCGATACGCTCCTGCAACCCATGTTCGGGGAGTGGCTCAGCCTGGTAGAGCACCTGGTTCGGGACCAGGGGGTCGGAGGTTCAAATCCTCTCTCCCCGACCATTCAATCCAGCAATATAAGTTAATTAGCTTGCTGCCAAGTTCCGGCCAATACGGAACTTGGGTCCATTTGGGTCCGATAGGCTTTCCACTGGTTTTGAAGAGACGAGCGAACCACATTTTAATGGATCAACAAGGGTGGGTGCCCCAGGCTCCCACGTGGGGCACTCAATCCTCGCGCATTGACGAGCGGTCGGAGACCTGGCAGCAGCTCGCGCCGCCGCTCGGCTGCGCTTAAGGTAAGCTCCTGAAGGTGCGCCCTTTTGGTCGGCGGGCTTGTGTGGATCTCCGCCAGAGGCGGTTTCAAAATCCTGGCCGCCGCTCTCCTTCTTCCAAAGACGGCAAGGAAATCGCTGCTCCACCGACCGGAAAACAGGCTACAATCGTTTCTATGCTGCTTGCCATATTCGCCATGCGCGTCCTCGAAGTGATGTTCTTTGCCGGCCTTGCAGGCTCGAGTATAGTCGTGCTTATCAGCTTCGTTGAAGATGGAAAAGAACTTTTCGGCAAAGACGAAAAGTAGCCTTTTCCGGCCATAGTTCTGCCCCATTTTCGCGGCAATTTCAATTTTCATTGACTCCGAATTGATTTGGACATACACTCACCGCAGGGCGGGCGAAGATTGCTCTCTCTCGACTCCAGAAAGCCGGCTGCTCCGCCGGCACCCACGCGATGGCATCTAGCAGAACGATCGTAGCCCCACCTTCAAACCGTGTTCGCCTCATCGTGGCATCGTCAGTGATGCTCACGTTCATCTCCTTTTGGCGGGCCGCGGCCATTGTTCTCTGCGATTTGGGTTCGTCGGCTTTTTATGCCGGCGGCATCGCCGAAGAGGCGGTAGGCGCGGCCGCGCCGTGGTTCATTCTCGGCATCATGCTGTTCAGCTTTGCGGTGCGCGCGGTCTACGTCGAGAGCTGTTCGATGTTTACCCGCGGCGGCGTATACCGCGTGGTCAAAGAGGCCCTGGGCGGCACCTTTGCCAAGCTGAGCGTTTCCGCATTGATGTTCGATTACATTCTTACGGGTCCAATTTCAGGCGTTTCGGCCGGGCAATACATTACAGGCTTGATGAACGAGTTGATGGTCGTAGCCAACACCAGCCACTGGCTCCCACCGGCTCTGATGGATCCGCAAGGCCACCCCTTCCAGTTCGACATGAACTACACGTCCGCGGTATTTGCGGCCGTGGTCACCATCTATTACTGGTGGCAGAACATCAAGGGGATCGAAGAGTCCAGCGGCAAAGCACTGCGCGTCATGCAGATCACCACTGTGATGGTGGTGATTCTGCTGCTGTGGGGCGTTTTTTCCGTCATGGTGCGGGGCGTTCACCTTCCTCCGCCGCCAACAGCGTCAAATCTCAAATTCAGCGACGATGCGCTGGGATTCCTCAAGGGAACGCCGCTGGTGCCACTGTTCGGGCTGTTCGGGATTCTGATGGCCTTCGGCCACTCCGTGCTGGCCATGAGCGGAGAGGAGAGCCTGGCGCAGGTAAACCGCGAGATTGAGCATCCCAAGCTCAAGAACCTCAAGCGCGCGGCAATCGTCATCGCCATCTACAGCCTCATCTTTACCGGCGGCGCCACGCTGCTGGCCTCCATGCTCATCCCCACATGGGAACGGACCCACATCTACCAGGACAACCTGATCGCCGGACTGGCTATGTATATGGTGGGGCCGATGTTCTGGCGGATCGCATTCCGCATTTTCGTGGTGCTGGTCGGATTCCTCATCCTCTCCGGCGCTATCAATACATCGATGATCGGCTCGACCGGCGTGCTGATGCGTGTGGCCGAAGACGGAGTGCTGACCGACTGGTTCCGCAAGCCGCACCCCAAGTTTGGCACCAGCCATCGCATCGTCAATCTGGTCTTCATCCTGCAGATGGTCACCATCATCGTCACCAGGGGCAATATCATCACCCTGGGCGAGGCTTACGCCTTCGGCGTGATCTGGTCGTTCACCTTCAACAGCCTGGCCATGCTGGTGCTGCGCTGGAAGTATCACGGAGAACGCGGCTGGAAGGTGCCTCCGAATCTGCGCATCGGCAAGTTCGAGGTTCCGCTTGGCCTGATCTCTGTTTTTCTAGTGCTGCTCTCAGTGGCAGTGGTCAACCTGTTCACCAAGTCGGTGGCCACGGTGAGCGGCATTGCATTTGCGGCCGCGTTCTTCGTCATTTTCTCGATCTCGGAACGCCAGAACCTGCGCAAGCACGCGCTGACCGCGCGGCAGATGAAGGATCAGTTCCAGCTCGAACACCAGGACACAGTGAGCCGGGAATCCGCTGCCATCCGTCCCGGAGGCTTGATGGTGAGCATGCGCGACGCCGCCAATCCCATTGCATTGAAATGGGCGCTCTCACGCACCAGCACAGAAGAGCAGGATGTTGTTGTCATCAGTGTGCGCATGATGGGCGTGGGCGGGCCGGAGTACTTGAGCGCCGAGGATCAAAGTTTCAGCGAGCACGAACAGATGCTCTTCACCAAGGCCGTCTCGGTCGCCGAGAGCTTTGGCAAGAAGGTCTCGCTGCTTGTTGTTCCCGCCGGCGACGTCTTCGCCGCGCTGGCGCAGGGCGCAAACTCGCTGGAGATGGACACGGTAGTTTCCGGTGCTTCAACCAGGATGACCCCCGAAGATCAGGCATTTCATATGGGTCAGGCGTGGGAGGCCCTGCCCGCGCCCAAGCGCCAATTTAACCTCTATATCATCGGCGCCGGCGGCGAGGTCAAGGTGTTTTACATCGGTCCTCACGCACCCGCCTTGAGTCCCGACGACGTCCAGTTGGTGCACCGCTTGTGGGTCAACATGCGCCGTGATCCCTCCGTGTCTGACCTGCATCACAGCGACATTATCACCTATGCCCTCACCAGATTGGCTGGCCAATACGCCCGCGAGAAGCAGGAAATACTGCGCGACCTGCGCAATTATCGCGCTGCCGAAGCGCCAGCCACCCTGCGCCTCGGCAGCCAGAACATTTCCGGAAATCCGCCTGCCGCTCCTCCGTCTGGACAATCGCCGCCTATACCCAAGGCGCCTCATTCTCTCTGAGGCGTCTCGGCAGGTGGCCAATTTGTGCCGGGCCAGGGAGTTAACTGGGCAATCAAGCCCCCATGGAAGGTGGCCGTAGCTCATGCGGGAATTCTGATCGATCCGATTGAGTCTTGCAGGGATTTTCTCGCATCCACCTTAGATGCCGCATAGCTTCGGAATCTTTCTGCTCTCGGCCTCCTCCGTAAAATACAGGAGCTCAGCGGCAAGCATGGATCGTTTCCGGTATCATTTCGTGTTTCTTGTTTGTAAAAGAGTATCGAGTGGGTATTGTGTTGCAAGGATGAGTGGTTGACGTGCGCGCGTTTTTTTCACTTAGGCACAATGAGAATTTGGGCCATTTGCACAGACCTGACAGGAGGATCCGTGGGATTTTCAGTGATTCTGGCACAGATCGATCGGGAAATCGCCCAGCTTCAACATGCGCGCTCCATGCTGGCCGGCGGCGTAGCCGCAGCCAAGCCCAAGAAGACTGCGACCGCAGCCCAAGGCAAGAAACCTGTCGTTGTCAAAAAGAAAAGAAATAGTTCCCTTGAAGGACGCAAGAGCATTGCCGAGGCCGTCCAGCGGCGCTGGGCAGAGCAGAAGAAATCGGCGATTGCAAAATAACCGAAATCCAGAAAAGGGAAGTGCTGAGCCCCAAGCCAGCCTTTTTCTCCACCTTGCCCTAACTTCAATCAGAGTGGATAGGTTTCCCCCGGGGTCCATTCCACAACTTGCACCCCGCCATCGACCAGCGCAATCAACTGCTGCGGTGTGCCCGTCAATATCGGAAACGTGCCCCAGTGCAGCGGAAGCACGATCTCCACATCGAGCAACCGCGCGGCCAGCGCCGCTTCCCTCGGCCCCATCGTGAAGTGTCCACCAATGGGAAGCATGGATACCTTGGGCCGATATAACTCGCCAATGAGCTTCATATCGCCGAAGACCGCAGTATCTCCGGCATGATATAGAACCGGACCATCGGCAATGGAAAGCACAAACCCAGCCGCGACGCCCACATAGTGAGTTCCACTTTCATCCTGCGCGCCAGCGGAGTGTTTGGCATCGACCATGGTGGCCGCCACGTCTTCAAGCTGCACCGTTCCGCCCAGATTCATCCCGATCGTCTTGGGAACTCCCTTGCCCGCGAGATAGGCGGCCAACTCATAAACCGCCACCACCGTGGAGTCATGTTTGGCGGTGACTGGGACGGCATCCGAGATATGGTCCCCATGGCCGTGAGTTAGCAAAATGAAATGAATCTTCTCCGGCAATACAAAACCCTTCGGGTATTTTGGATTCTGCGCGATGAACGGGTCGATCAGGATGTTAGTTCCCTTGGCTGTCTGGATCAGCACAGTCGAGTGACCCAGCCAGGTAATCCTCGTTCCTGTCGATGAATTCATCTTTCCTCCTGTGAAAATCTAGGGCCGGGCGGGATACCCGCAACGCGCAGGCCCTAGCGCGTCATGATGACCTCGGAGACGCTGTCCTTGGCGAGAAACTGCTTGTGGCCCGACCAGCCGTCAAACAGGCGCTCGATGCTTCGGTTGGTAAAGGCGCGCTGGATGGGAAACGGCTGTGCCAATTGCACCTCGACATCGTCGCCGGCGGTGACGTGATAGCGGCAGTACACGCTCTCTTCGCCGCTGGTCCGGGTGTGGAAGAGAGCAAGTACCTGCCCGCCTGGATTCATGGCCGAAAACAGATGCACAACCACGGGGGCAACCAGCGGTTCGGGCAGGTAGTCGAGCGCCGTCCACAGCAGCACCACGTCAAAAGTGCGTCCGGAAAAATTGAAGGCCTGCTCAAGAAAGCCGCCTATGTTCCAAACCGGATTGCCGTCCTCATACATGCCGCTTAGCCAGTTGCCGGTGCAAGCTGCCTGAACCGGGTCGGCCGTGAACACGCTATGGCCGAGCCCGGTGAGATAGTTGATATTGGCCGGCGAGGTATAGCCGGTGTCGATGATGTGCAGGCCGGACTCAGTCTGGAGGCGCTTGCGCAGCGCCGCCCATCCCCCGGAATGGCGCGGCACTTTAGGCCCGGTAAAGCCCGTGGGCGCAGTCGGAGGACCGCTGACCTGCTTCTTGCTGAACCAACCCCTAAGCAACTCGAAACCCCCTTGCGGTCAAACAGATGACTGCCTGGCAGCCCGGAACCGAGCGTCGTGTCAATAGTTTCCGCCGGAATGGGGAACATCGGCGGCCTTCACAACGGTCTGCGTCAAATCCACCTTGCCCCGGAACACCGCATTGTCCTCCACGACCAAGCGGAGCGCGCAAATATCGCCATCCACACTACAGCCGGCACGCAGTTCCACGCGGCCGCTGGCCAGCACATTGCCCTTGACCTGGCCCATGATCAGCACGTCTTTGGCGGAGATGTCAGCCACAATAGTTGCATTGGGGCCGATGGTCAGCCGGCTCTCGGAAAGGTTGACGGTCCCCTCCACGCGCCCATCCAAAATCAAGTCTTCACTACCCTTCAATTCGCCGAAAATCACGACGGTCTTGCCGATGCGCGCAGGAGCATTCTCCACTGCCATGGTCTGGTTCCTTCCGTGGGCCAGAACAAGGCCCTGCCCGAACTATACGCAACTGGGCCGCATTGCTTCAATCCGCAGCCTGTTAAGAAACGGGATGAGTACTCTCGCGTCTAACACCTTATGCCGCGAAGCGAGACTCGACGGGAGGGCCAGTGCCCCACTAGACTTATCCGTGTGCGCAGGCTTTCCCCCCTCTTCCTTATGCTGCTTTGGCCTGTCCTGGCTCCTTTTATTTCTGCCGGGCAGTCCGCGCTGGCTATTCAATCCGCTCTAGCGCCCGCTGAGGCGCAGGCGTTGGTGGCGCGGGCTCTTGCCACCGAATTGCGCTTGGCCCAGGATTCGAGCCATCCCATGCGCTACAGGCTGCACAAGACCAGCCCGCGGCTCACCTCGACCAAAGAGATCATTGAGACGCGCGATGGCGACGTGGCCCGCCTGGTGTCGCTCTTCGACAAGCCTCTAAGTCAGGCTGACGAGCAGGCGGAGGAGGCGCGGCTGGATGCGCTGCTCAACGATGCCAGCCGGCAGCGGCACCGCAAGCAGAACGAGGAGGGCGATCTGGGGATTGTGCTGAAACTGCTGCGCATGTTGCCGGATGCATACCTCTACCAATACGTGGGTGCTGGAGCAGGGCCTACAGGCAGGGTGGAGAAGTTCAGCTTTCGCCCCAACCCGAATTTCAGCCCTCCCGACCTGGAAACCGAGGCTCTGAAAGCAATGACCGGCGAACTCTGGATTGACGCCGCACAGGAGCGCGTGACGCGGCTGGAGGGCCATCTACAAGAGGACACAGACTACGGATGGGGAATCCTGGGGAAGCTGGACAAGGGCGGATGGATCGTGATCGAGCAGGCAGACATGGGCGGTCGCCAATGGCGGATCGCGCGCTTCCAGATGAAGATGAACCTGCGCATCCTGTTCAAGACCAGGAGCATCGATACCGCGGAAGAGATGAGCCAGTATTCGCCGCTGCCGGGGGGATTGGGCTACCAGGAGGCCATTCGCATGTTGCGCGCAAAACCGGCGAGTTCGACCGAGGCTGGGCGGTAGACCGGGTTTCCACCTAAAGTGAAAGCGGCCCCAGCCCGAATGGGGCAGGGCCGCTCTGTCTGTCGGGTTACTGCTCCGATTACATCTTGGCGAAGACAATGACCAAGGTGAACAGCGTGAGGGACTCGATCAGTGCCAGACCGAGAACGAGGAAGGTAAAGATAGCTGGACGCGCCCCTGGATTGCGCGCCACAGCCTCAACGGCCGAGCCTACGGCGCGTCCCTGCCCCAAGCCGCACAAGCCGGCCGCCAAACCCATACCCAAACCAGCGCCAATCGGCACCAGACTGACTGCGGCTGTGCCGCCGTCCGCAAAGGCCGGAACGGCGAAGCAAAGCGCCGACAGGGCCGTAAACAAATATTGAAGTTTCCGCATAGTTCTCCTGCTTCTCTGAAATTGGCCGCCAGTGGGTGGTTGAGGCTCACCGTGCTGGCCCCCTCACGCTTGCAGCCTACCGTTGGCCCGGAGCGGAAGCGCTCTCCGGCGGAATCTCTTTTTCTGTCATCCTGAGCGGAGGCCGCCGCAGCGGCCGCAGCCGAAGGACCTGCGTCTTAGTGCTCGTGCGATACCGCCAAAGAGAGATAAATCATGGTCAAAAGCATGAACACAAACGCCTGAATGAGCGAGACGAAGATGTGCAGTCCCAGGAAGATCACCGGAATGACGATTGGAACCAGCGAGAAAAAGACCAGGTTCACCAGATCGCCGGCGAACATATTGGCATAAAGACGAACGCTGAGCGACATGATGCGAATGACATCGGAAAAGATCTCGATGGGAAAGATCAACCAGGCCATCCACCAGACCGGCCCGGCGAAGTGCTTGAGATAGCCGATAGGCCCTTGTTCGCGAATGCCATGGAAGTTGTAAAAGAAGAAGGTGGGGATGGCAAGGCCCAAGGTCACCATGATCGAGGTGGTAGGAGCCGTGATGCCGGGTATCAGCCCGCTCAAATTGCAGACCAGAACAAAAAGAAAGATGCAGGTTACATAAGCCTGATAACGCTGGTAGCCGTGGCCAATCACCTGCTCCGCCTGACCGCCAACGAATTCGTGAATGGCTTCGGCAATTCCCTGCGCCGGATTGGGCTTCTCCACCGACAAGGTCGCACGGACAAGGATGAAGCAGGCAATGAGTCCGGCTGCCACCAGCAACTCCAGCCCCAGCGCCTGATTGAGCCCCATGGCTTTTTCGGCGGCCATGGCCGGTGAAACGCCGACGGACTGAAAAGCCTTGACCTCTATGCCCATCAACAGGGCGTTCAGCAACTTCACAAGTACAAAAGATTCCGGCATGAAAACTCGGTTCTTTCCGACTCCTGGCAGCAGACCGAATGCTGCGGAGCCTGATTCAGTTTTGTCCGTTCCGGCTCGATCGGGCGGATTGCCGAAATCAGTTGCGCAGCAGCCCAATCGCCTCCCAGCCAATCGCCAACACCGCCAAACTCAGGCCGAAGAGAAGCGCTACAACCGAACCATGGAAACACTTTAGGCTACCATAGATGGCCCCTGCGAAAACCGTGAGCCTGAGCACAAAGAAGATAACCACCACGGGAGCGCTGGCGGGAGTCTTTTGGTTGTCCAATCTGGCATTGATGACACGGACAAGACGCTGCCACTCCAGGATGCTGGCCGCCGAAATCAACATGCCGGTTGCGAGCATGGCGCCGTTGCGCCATCCTCCGCCAATCAGCACCGCCAGGGCGGAGATCGTGCCTAGAATCAGCGTGTTGCGCAAGGCTCGCTTGAGCATTGCGTCCAGATCCTCATTGGTAAGGTCAACAATCGGGTGGGTTGGCTGGCTCATCGTGAGTGGTCTGGTGCTTTCTCTTCGGTCCCGTTTTGGATCGGCTCTTTCTTGCGGGAATTTCTCTCGGTGGCGATTGCCTGCTGGATCACGTAAAACAGCCCGGCGACGCTTCCAAAGACAATTCCCGTGATTGCCATCCAGTGCTGATGCAGCCGGTTATCCGCCCACCAGCCCGCACCTCCGAAGATGGCCACCGCCCCCGGCAGCACAAAGGCGAGTTGGAGCAGCTTTTCCGCCTCGATATAGCCACGAAGCCCGCTGGAGCCCTCCGCGGGCGGCTTCGACTCCGGTATGGGGTTGTTGAAGGGCATCCTTCGTGATTATCTACGATTGATGCCCCTCGACGCGAAATGGGAGCGGCGCGCCTATTTGGGCGTTGCGGTGGCCAGCTTCCAGGCCTTCACCCTGTACTTGCCTTCGTCGTCATCCAGCGGGGCAAGAGAGAAGTCGTAGGTGGCGTTGTTGTCGCCGGTGGGAGTGACCTTGACCGTGGCCGCGAAGTAGTAGACCTTGCCCGGCTCGGCCGTGAAGCTGGCCACGTCGATGCTCTTTTTGAGCATGGGCAGAGCCGATTGCCAGCTGACGCAGAGGTGATGGACGCCGGGGTCCACCGGCAATACAAAGTAGGAATTGTTGTTGTTGGCGCCCACCCAGGCTCCATCCATGCCGAAGCGGACGGTTGCGGTCATGAAGGGGCCGATCATGTGGTTTTCGTTTTCGATCAACACGATCTGTGCCTTGCCGTCTGCCGGTGGGGCGGGCGCGGGCGGATGATTTTTTGTAGCCACGTCGAACTTGATCTTGTCGTCGCCGCAGGCATCCGGCAGGACCGTGGCGCGAGCCTGAACAGCAAGGGCGAGAGATGCACAGAGAAAAAATGCACTAAGTCTTGGCTTCATATTGATTCTCCTGCATCATTAGACTCCAGATCAAACGTTTCAGTCTTGCCATTTTTGTGGAGACTCTGTAAGAGAGCTTCTCTTGCGCGGCGCATTCTGTCAGGGGTTAAAGAGGCGGCTGAAAAGCTTTGCACAGGAGACGCTTTGTATCAGGGCACGACTTTAGCCGTGCCGAAGAGACAACAAGAAGGTGTCGGGCTTTAGCCCCTGTGGTATTTGTTTTCAGCTATTTACAATTCCGCAGCGGCTAAAGCCGGAATCTAAAGTGGCCAGTTACGGCACGACTGAAGTCGTGCCCTGATGCAAAGCTGGGTTTATTAAGAGTTTTTCCGCAGCCTGCAAAGCCGTGCCCTGACACAAGGCAGGCCTTTCCCAAAAATCGTGAAGGATGCATCAACGCGCCGAGCCCGTTCCGCCCGGCCGCCACACGCCGAACGATATACTGGCAGTTGGACCTGGGACCGAGTTCATCCGCAAAGGAATCAACGTGTTCGATTCGGAGTTTGAGCGCAATCTCTTCGATCTGCGCAAGTCAAAATTAGTGGAAATCGAGAAGCTGGGGCAGCAGGCTTATCCCAACCGCTTCCCGGCTACGCAGGACGAGTGTGCCGTCACCATTCCCGAGGTGCGGGCGCAGTGGGGCGAGGCGACCGCCGAAGCGCTTGAAGCCAATCGGGTGACGGTGGCTGTAGCGGGGCGCATCATCACGATCCGCGCGCAGGGCAAGGCCGGGTTTGCCACCCTCCAGCAGGGCGGCCAGCGCTTGCAAATCTACGTCCGTCTCGACGCGGTCGGTGAGCAGGGCTTTGCCCTCTACAAGCTGCTCGATATGGGCGACCACATCGGGGCCTCGGGCTATCTGTTTCGCACACGCACCGGCGAGCTGACCATCCATGTAGAGAAGCTGACGTTTCTAGCCAAGGCTATGCTGGCGCTGCCCGAGAAGTTTCACGGGCTGGCCGACGTGGAGCTGCGCTACCGCCAGCGCTATGTGGATCTCTTCACCAACCTCGAAGCCCGGGAAGTTTTTGTGAAGCGCGCCAAGGTGCTCAAGGCGATGCGGCGCTTCTTCGACGAGCGCGGCTACCTTGAAGTGGAAACGCCGATGATGCAGCAGGTGGCCGGCGGCGCGGCGGCGCGGCCCTTCACCACGCACCACAACGCGCTCGATATGGATTTGTTTTTGCGCATTGCGCCGGAGCTGTATCTCAAGCGCCTGGTGGTGGGCGGGCTTGACCGCGTCTACGAGATTAACCGCAACTTCCGCAACGAGGGCGTGAGCACCCAGCACAACCCCGAGTTCACCATGCTGGAGTTTTATCAGGCGTATGCGAATTATCACGACCTGATGGACCTGACCGAGGAACTGATTGCGTTTGTGGCGCGGGAAGTGAACGGGACGACGGTTACGAACTTCAATGGCGTGGAGATTGATCTAGCCGGGTCATTAATCGATGAATCTGGCAAACGTAAATGGCAGCGACTAACGATGCGCGAGGCCATTCGAGAGTTCTGGCCTCGTGAGGCGAATCCAGCACCGGAGCTTCGAGATTTTAGTGACCGGGGCTTGCTTAGGCAGGATGTGGCGAGGCTCTTGGATTGGCTTCAAAAACTCTCCGCGCCATTTGGGCCGTTTATCTCCACTTCAGAGCTGTCTGAAGAGACGACGGTTGAAGAGTCTTCATCGATCCAGGGACATGGTAGACGGGCCTATAAGCTTGTCGAAATTGCCCTAGGTATTCACCGGGACCTGAGCAAGAGCTCCATCCCGCTAGGAAAAATAATTGCCCAACTGTTTGAGTTTCTCGGAGAGACATACAATCCAAACCTCATTCAGCCCACGATCATCTACGAGTTTCCGACGGCTGTCTCTCCGCTCTCCAAACAGAAGCCAGGCGATCCAGAATGGGTCGAACGATTTGAGTTTTATTGTGGCGGCTTCGAGCTAGGCAACGCCTTCAGCGAGTTGAACGATCCCGTCGAGCAGCACAAGCGATTTGCCGAGCAACTCGCCCAGCGTGCCGGCGGCGACGACGAAGCCCACCAGATGGACGAGGACTACGTACGCGCGCTGGCCTATGGCCTGCCCCCCACCGGCGGCGAAGGTATCGGCGTAGACCGGCTGGTGATGCTGCTGACCGGCTCGAAGTCGATACGCGACGTGATCCTTTTCCCTCTGATGCGGAACAGAGCTCAGGGGGCAGAGAACAGAGATCAGGAGCCGGAAGAACCTGCCGGTTGAGGTTTGTGCGATCCCACCCTAGCCACAAAAACAAAAACGTCGCGAGGGTGGGGCACCCGGCACTGGCAGTCCAAAGGCGGTTTGAAAATTCAACGCCCAGGAACCGCGCCGACAACCTCTACAACTGCACTGTCGGGCTGGCTCCATGAGACGCCTCCCTCATGGGTAAACTGCTGTTTCGCATCGTTCCAGTGCAACCCGGTCAGCGTGCCAGCCCCCTTCTCGTAGGCGTAGGTCATGCCGTCATCTGAAAACAGTGTGAAGGCCGCGTCCGCGCCGGGGTAGACCCGAACCTTGGCGATGGCCTGGACCTCATGTGTGCTCTCGACCGGAGCACCGAGCGGAATAATGGAGCCGGCACGGACAAAGAGCGGAATGGTATCGATAGGGGCCTGCACCGTGATGGACTGGCCGCCCTTCACGCGCTCATTGGTCCAGTAGTTATACCAGTCAGCCCCCGCGGGCAGATAAACCTCTCGGCTGGTCGCGCCCTGCTCGGTAACCGGCGCCACCAGGAAGGCGGGGCCAAACATATACTCGTCTCGCAGGTCAGCCACCTTGGGATCGTTGGGGAAATCGAGCGGGAGGGCGCGCATGAACGGTGCGCCGGTCTGCCAGGTCTTGTAACCAAGCGAGTAGATGTAGGGCATGAGTTGGTAGCGCAGGCGCAGGTACTTCTCGAGAATGGGCTCGGCCTGGCTGCCGTAGGACCACACCTCGTTGGCAACCCGGCTGCCGTGGGCGCGGAAGATGGGAAGAAATGAGGCGTACTGGAACCAGCGGGTGTAAAGCTCCGGGTAATCGTCGTATCCGCCGACATTGGCGCGCGCGTCGGATGGATCGAGCAACGGGGGATGTGCGGGGTGGTGCTGCTCGGGCAGATACTGCCAGCCGCCGGTGTCGTTGGACCAGTAGGCGAAGCCGGACGCGGCGAAATCGAGGCCCGTCGGAATCTGCCTGCGCAATGTGTCCCAGGTGGGATAGATATCTGAAGACCAGAAGATTGTGCCATTGCGCTGCGCGCCGGTGTATGCGTCGCGAGAGAGGATCAGCGCGCGCCGCTGCGGCAGGTCCCGGCGAAAGCCATCATAGAGCGCCTTGGTGTGGAAGAACGGATAGACGTTGAAGTACTGCGTACCGGAACCGATGTTGAAGTAGGAGCCGTTGGGGGGCAGATCGGGCTCGGTTTCGTCGGCCCACAGGGAGTCGAATCCCTTGCTCAGGATGTTTTCGCGGATGGTCTGCCAGTACCATGCGCCTGCCAGGGGGTTGGTGGTGTCGATGTCGGATCCAGCGCGGTCGTAAGGCAGGCCGTTGATGGGGGTACCGTCGGCCTGATGAATCAGCCAGCCCTTTTTAAGCAAGTCAGCATAGTAGCGATCCTCGGGCACGAATCGCGGCCAGACGCTGATCATGGTCTCGAAACCCATGTCGTGAAGCTGCTTGTTCATGGCCGTCGGGTCGGGCCAGAACTTTGGGTCCATGTCCATCTGGCCCATCTTTGTGAAGTAGAACCAGTCGACCACCATGACGTCGGCGGGAAGATGGCGGTCGCGGTAGCCCTTGGCGACGTCGAGAACCTCCTGCTGGCTGGCATAACGCTGCTTGCATTGGATGTAGCCGTAAGCGGCCTTGGGGAGGAGATGCGTGGGGCCGGTCAACAGCTTGTAGCCGGCGTAGATTTCGTCCGCGGTGTCGCCAGCGATGACAAAGAAGGAGACGCGATCGCCGACCTGGGAGGTCCAGCGAGTCTGTTCGTTGAAGCCGGGCTCGATGGTGGTCTTTGAGGGGTTGTCCCACAGGAGTCCGTAGCCTTTGTTGGTCATCAGAAACGGCACGCAGAAGCTGGGAGCGGCGGGAGCCGTGTAATCAGCCCAGCAGCGAACGGGATGGCCGCGATGGTCGAGAAATCCTTCGTGGTTCTGTCCGAGGCCGTAATAGTGTTCGTCGTCGGGGGAGCGGAAGGTTGCGCCAACGACATAGAACTCCGGGTCGGTTGGCAGGCGGTCGCGAGACACGTCTGCCGTGCCGTCCTTGTGATTGGGAACGGACTGGGACCAATCGGTGAGTTCGAGGAGCGGCTTGCCCTGGGGCGTGGAAAGAGTGATGTGCGCGCCGGGCGTGGAGCCGTTGAAGTATTTGGCAATGTCGATCTCGGTCTGCAGCGGAGGGTGAACCGGGGGCTGGTCCTTGTCCACGATGGCAACAATGCGCGGTGAGAAATAGATATCGGCTCGTTCTGTCTGGGTGGCTTGCCATCCCGCGGGCGCGGGGGCGCCAAGGATGCCGTATCCTGGCGCGGCCAGTGCCGGCTCGCGATTCAGGCTGAGCGTTACGCGGATGATATTCGGTGCGTATGGCTCAAGAACAATCGTCTCGCCCTTGCGGTCGAGTTCGAGCCGCTGGCTGGGCACTTGGGCCGAAACACCGGCGCTTGTGAAGACAAATCCGGCAAGGATTGCAACGACGAATGAAAACCTTTGCATGAACCACTCCACGAGTGCCGCCAGCAGGTTAGAAAACTCTGCGATGCCAAGTGTAAACGCATTCACGTGAGGCTGTCCCGTGGAAATGACGATGCAAGCTTCCACAGGGCAAAGCCAGACGCTACGATGAAGCGTGGCCCTGATCAAGCAAAAGCCGGACTCGACAGCGGAGTGGCAATCAAAGCTGGTGCTGCTGGCGACGATGCCCTTTGCCGCTGCCGGCCTGGTGTTGCAAACGCACTGGTGGGCGACGCAGATGGCTCCAGTGGCCATGGTGACATGGGGCCTGAGCCTCCTTCTCGGGGCGGTGGTGCTGAAGCTGCGCGCGGCCACGCCGGCGGGAGCGGCATGCGGAGTGGCGCTCACAGCCAGCCTTATGTTTTCCACCGTTGCGTTCCCCTACCAGCCATGGAGGACCGCTCTGATTCCAGTGCTGGCGGTCTCTTTGCTCGCATGGCTCGCTACACGGGTAGGTCGGGAACAAAAAGAGAGACTGGGCACGGCGGAGAGACGACAGGGGCGAACCGCATCGCAGGTTGCGGCCAACCTGGGCGTCGCCGCGATTGCGTCCAGCGAATTTGCGCAGTCGTGGCTGACAAATGCCCTCTGGTTCACCCGCAATACTCATGCGCCGATGCCCCTGCTTGCCATTGGTCTGGCAGCTCTGGCTGAAGCCGCGGCAGATACTGTCTCGTCCGAGGTTGGCCAGGTGATCGGAGGCCGGCCGCGCATGATCACCACCCTGCGTGCCGTCGATCCCGGCACCGACGGAGCCATCAGCCCGGCCGGCACGCTGGCGGGGATTGCCGCCGGCGCGGCAGTTTCGCTGGCTGGAGCCCTGGCGCTCGGCGGCGGCTGGGAGATGTTCTGGATCGCCAGCGCGGGCGGCGTCTTCGGCCTGTTCTTCGACAGCCTGCTGGGAGCGACGCTCGAACGGCGCGGCTGGCTCAACAACGACGCGGTGAACTTCCTCTCCACCGCCAGCGCGGCGGCCTTCGCGCTGGGGCTGATGGCGGCAATGCCGCATCCCGGAGTGGGGTGAGATTCGATTTTTTCCCCTTGAATTCCCCCAAGGCTAAACGAGTTGCGGAAAGCCTCGAAATTCAGTGAGCTTTGTATCAGGGCACGACTTCAGTCGTGCCGCAAGTGGGAAGTATAGACTGCGGCTTTAGCCGCTGCTGAAGTTCAAAAAGCTGAACACAATTGCCGCCGGGGCTAAAGCCCGGCATCTTCTTGGTGTCTCTTTGGCACGACTGAAGTCGTGCCCTGATGCAAAACGTTCCCTGAACAGAGTCTTCCCGCAGCCTGTAAAGGCTGCGCTAATCCTTGGGTCGGTGCGACACCCATCGGCAAGCTCGATGCAGGCTTTTGAAGTCGCGGCCATTCAAGACATCCGCTTGTGCAGAGCTTGTTTGGTGATGTCAGTGCAAATGCAGGCGCCAGGCTGTGTAGCTGAGGATCTCGTGCTCGATGCGCTCGAATTCCTGGGAGCCGCCTTCGACGGGCACGCGCGGCCGGGGCGAGGTGAGCACGTCGAGGCCGTCGGCGGCGCAGATTTCATGGATGCGGAAGAGGTGGGTGCCGTCGCTGACAATCACGAGCCGCTGCAATCCGTTGACACGGGCGATGACGGCAATGCGGCGGGCCGATTCCTCGGTGTTGCGGCTCTCGGTTTCGGCGATGATGACTTCTTCGGGTACGCCCATGGCCATGAGGTATTCGCGTCCGACCGCGCCCTCGTTGTACTGGTCGCCGCCGTTGCCGCCCAGAGTGATGATGAGCGGAGCGATGCCGCGATGGTAGAGAGCGAGGGCATGGTCGAGGCGGGCGCGGTAGACAGGGGACGGACGGCCATCGTACTCGGCCGCGCCGAAGACGCCGATCGCCGCCGACGGCGCGGCCTGATCCTGCTCGGCGTAGGCCTCAATCTGCACGTAGACCCAGCGGCACCAACCGAGAACTGCCAGAGTCACAGCCAGCAAAAAGAACAGCGCTGCGCGAAGAATCCAGTTACGGCGTTTTGGCTTGGCGTGGCGCTTCATGGGAACCTTCAGCTAAGAAATCAGGGATCAGGGATCAGTTCATTCTCCCGCAATGAACGAACAGCGTGCCGATTGCTGAAGCTCCTATCCCGTTGCAGTTTCCCAATCCTGATCCCTGATCCCTGACCCCTGTTCTCCGTTATCTCTGCAACACCATCACGATTTCATGGGTGGGAATCGCGCCCTCGCGCAGAATCTCCCAGCGGCCGGGCCCGAGCGAAAGATCGACGATGGTCGTGGGCTGCGTATGTCCGGTTGGCCCTCCGTCAACAATCAGCGGAATGCGATCGCCGATCTGGTCGCGAACGCAGCCAGCGTGCGTACACTCTGCGGCTCCCTGGAGGTTTGCCGAGGTCGCGGTGATGGGCAGCCCGAAGCGTTCGACAACAGCCCGCGGAATGGCCGCATCGGGCACGCGCAACGCCACGTTGCCGGTATTGGCCGTGGAGCGCAAGGGCAGCTTGCAGCCGGCACGAACGATGATGGTCAGGGGACCGGGCCAGAAACGCTCCGCCAGCTTGTCAAGCAGAGGGTCAGTGTCGCGCGCCAGCTCGTATGCCTGAGAGACAGAAGAAATCAACAGGGAGAGGGGCTTGTGCTTCTGCCGAGTCTTTAGCCGGTAGATCTGCTCGACGGCAAAAAGATTGACGGGGTCCACGGCGAGACCGTAAAAGGTATCCGTAGGAAGGGCAACCACGTCACCCTTGCGCAGGCAGGCGACGATATAGTCGATGCGGTCGGGCTGGGGTTCATCGGGATGGACGCGCAAGATCTCCGCGGACAAGAAGGCTTACCTCAATTCCCTGAATGAATACGCCATAAACTCGGAAACTAACACAGCACCTGCGACGGTGCAAGCTGCATTGATGCAAAGACCTGCCCCCGCATGATCCCCTTGCCCTGCCATCCCGCCCCGAGCCAAAACGGCATAGAATCGGTTCAGCATTCAAAGGTTTCGCACCGATGCCTCTTCGCATTGTACAGAGTAAACAGAATGCCCGCCTGAAAGATCTGCGGCGGGCGCTTGGGCAGCCGGTCCGGGCAGGGCAGGGCCTGGCTGGAATCGAGGGGCCAAACCTGATTGGCGAGGCGCTGCGAGCAGGGTTGCGCCTGGAATGCGTCTTTGTGGCGGAGGGGGCCGAAGGACTGCTGGATGACCTTGCCCTGCCGCCGGAGACTGATATCTTGCTCATGCCGAGAGCGCTGCTGAATTCAGCCTTGACCACTGAAACTCCGCAGCCGCTGGCGGCGCTGGTGTCTCCGCCGGCCTGGACATGGGTGGATGTGCTTGATCGCGACCGGAACGCTGCCCGAATGGTCCTGGTGCTGGACGGCCTTCAAGATCCAGGGAATCTGGGCGCGATCCTGCGTTCCGCCGAGGCCTTCGGATGCGACGGCGTACTCAGCCTGCCCGGCACGGTGAGCGCCTGGAATCCCAAGACGGTGCGCGCATCGGCTGGGAGCGTCTTTCGCCTGCCAGTGCTGACGGTTAGCGTGGAGGACTGCTTTGCGCGGCTGGCAGAAGCCGGAATCGAGGTTTGGACCACCGCTGTGCAAGGGGCGCAGCCTGCCAACTTGGTCGATCTGGCTGGCCCAGTGGCGCTGCTCATTGGCAATGAAGGAAATGGCGTATCGGATCAGGTGGCTGCCAGAGCAGACGGCGCATTGACGATTCCCTGCTCCGGCCCAGTGGAAAGCCTGAATGCGTCAGTGGCGGCCAGTGTGCTGCTTTATGAGGCGGCGCGTCAGCGCGGTGGGGCACCCAGATTCCCGATGGGGGGCGAGCGATGAGCCTCTTCGACGGCGAGCCCGAAGGACCTAAGAGCACGCTGCGCACCGCGCCGCTGGCCGAGCGGATGCGTCCGCGCAGCCTTGCGGAGTTCAGCGGCCAGGAGCATCTGGTTGGACCCGGCAAGCCGCTGCGGGTGCAGATTGAACGCGAGGCGGCAGATGCGGCCGGACCAGGCTCAGCGAATACAGGCTCGATGATCCTATGGGGTCCGCCGGGAGTGGGCAAGACCACGCTGGCCAAGATTATTGCTGAGACCACCCGCGCCAGTTTCATCGAATTCTCTGCCGTGATGAGCGGCATCAAGGAGATCAAGCAGGTGATGGCCGCTGCGGCGCAGGCTTCGGAGATGCATTCGCGCACCATTCTCTTCGTCGATGAGATTCACCGCTTCAACAAGGCGCAGCAGGACGCCTTCCTGCCCTACGTCGAGCGCGGAACCATCCGCTTGATCGGCGCGACTACCGAGAATCCTTCCTTCGAGATCATCTCGGCGCTGCTTTCACGCTGCCGCGTCTACGTGCTGGAGCCGCTGAGCGACGATTGCATCGAGCGGCTGCTGCGCCGCGCTTTGGAAGATGTTGAACGCGGCCTCGGCACGCTCGGGCTGACCGCTGACGACGATGCGCTGGAGTTGATCGCCGGTTACTCCAGCGGCGATTGCCGCAACGCCTACAACACCCTCGAGGTGGCGGCACAACTGGCCCTCGAACCTGCTGCGAAAGCGCTCACCTCGGAGGGAGGTGGGGGTTTCAACCCCCGCGAAGTCCCACCAGAATCAGCGCGGGCTTTAGCCCCGGAGGCGCCCCGCAAAGCCCATCACATCGACAAAGCCCTGGCCGCCACGGCCGTGCAGCAGCGGGTGCTGATGTACGACAAGTCCGGCGAAGAGCACTACAACCTGATCTCGGCGCTGCACAAGAGCGTCCGCAACAGCGATCCCGACGCCGCGCTCTACTGGCTGGCGCGCATGTTCGCCGCCGGCGAAGACCCGCTCTATCTCGCGCGCCGCGTGGTGCGCATGGCCGTCGAAGACATCGGCCTGGCCGCCCCCGAGGCGCTGAACCTGACTCTTTCGGCCAAGGAGGCGATCGACTTTCTCGGCTCGCCCGAAGGTGACCTGGCGCTGGCCGAGGCAGTGGTCTATCTCTGTCTTGCCCCCAAGTCGAATTCGGTCTACACCGCCTATGGAGCGGTGCAGCGGGAGGTGGAAGAGACCCGCCAGGAGCCGGTTCCGCTGCATCTGCGCAACGCGCCCACCAAACTCATGAAGGAACTGGATTACGGCAAAGGCTACCGCTACGCCCACAACGAAGAAGGCCGCGTCGCCGACATGGATTGCCTGCCCGACTCGCTCAAGGGACGAAGCTACTACAAGCCCACCCAGGAAGGCCGCGAAAAGCTCCTCGCACAGCGCATGGAAGAGATTCGGCGCATTCGGGCCGGCAAGCGCGGCGGAAGCTAGTGTCCTATCTCTAAGTTCATTGGATCAATGCTGTCAACCTGAGCGACCGGAGCGAACCGGGGCCCCCACGGACAGCTTTCGTCCGTGGGGTGGGGAAGCGAAATGAGTCGAAGGACCTGCGGCTTTGAGGCAAGCTCATCTAATTTTCTCCGGCACAACGAGCCATTTCTATTTCTTTGCTATTCGGAGGGAGATGGGGCATTCATGCCCCTGAAACCATGCCTGAAGCGAAAGGGCTTTAGCCCCGGGCCTTCTATTCTCCGTCAAAGAAGTGCCCGCGCCTAAAGGCTAATCCCTCCGCCGTTCTCATCAGGGGCATAAATGCCCCTGCTCCCTCCACCACAAGAAATCGTCAATGATGTACAATTTGTACATACGATGAAGCAAAGTTACGATTTCAGCAAAGGCAAGCGCGGACGGATTGTCGCCTCGGAGCCGGAGCCGCGCGGCAAGACGCGCATTACGATTCGGCTCGATGAGGACATCGTCGATTACTTTCTTCGCGAGGCGGACGCATCGGGTGGGGCAACAGGCTATCAAACGCTCATCAACGAAGCCCTGCGCCGGCACGTAGAAGGCAAAGCGCCAAAACTGGAAGAGACGCTACGCCGCGTTGTGCGCGAAGAGCTGCGCGCGGCGAGTTGAAGGTTGTTGAGAATCCAGGTCACAAAATCGATATCTGGGGCACCCGGCAGTCAGCTTTGTAGCGCAGTCACAATCTCTTCTGTCGAGCGCACGCGGCCCAAGCGGGGAAAGATGCGCTCGATGGAATTGGCGTGGCTTTCAGCGGTCATGCCGGTCATGGCATCGGCGGCGAAGATCAGTTCGTAGCCGTGCTCATAGGCGTCGCGCGCCGTGCTCTCCACGCCGAACTCGGTGGCAATGCCGCACAGCACCACGGTGGTGAGTCCGCGGCGGCGTAGTTGCAGGTCGAGGTCGGTTCCGTAAAAGGCTCCCCACTGGCGCTTGAGAATGACAACATCGCTGGGCTGGCGATCGAGTTCGGGAATCAGTTCCATCCAGTCAGGCGGCATGGCTCCGGCGCCTCGCATCTGCTGGTCAACGGTGGATTGCAACCGGTCAGCGCCGTCGGCCGCAAAGCCCACATGGACGAGGACGGGCTGCGCTCCGGCTGCGCGGGCGGCGACGAGCAGGCGCGCGCTGTTGGCAATCACCGTCGCCGTCGCCAGCGGCGTTCCCGGCCTTCCGGCGATGCCTTTCTGAAGATCGATGACGACAATGGCGGTGTGGCGCGGGTCTAGTTTGAGGTCGCTCACTGCTGTATTCCTTCCTCTGGGGGCACAATCCCCATTTCAAGATAGATGGGCCGTATCTGGCGTCGCAGTGCCGGCAGGCGGGTTGCGAACCACGCTGCGCCCAGCAGGACCGCCGATCCGCTAAAGATCACCGTGCTTGGAGCGCCAAAACGACTTGCCATGGTTCCGGCCAGCAGGCTGCCAAACGGCGCCATGCCCATGAACGCCATCGTATAGTAACTCATCACGCGCCCGCGCTTGTCTTCGCTGACGATGGTCTGGATGATGGTGTTGCTGCCCGCCATGATTTGCATCATGCCCATGCCCGCTACCAGCACCATGACCATCGAAAGCCAGAACCAGCGCGACAACCCGAAGCCGATCAGCCCCAGGCCAAAGACAGCGGCGGCTATGGGAATCATGCGCACCAGCCCCCGCACGCTTTTGCGCGCCGCCAAAGACAGCGCCGACACCAGCGCGCCCACCCCCATTGCGCCCATCAGGAATCCGAGCGTATGCGGACCGCCATGCAGAACCTTGGCGGCGAAGATGGGCATGAGCACCACAAACGGAATGCCCATGAAGCTGATCACGGCAAACAACAGCAGGATGGTGCGAATGGGCAGGAACTCCGAGACATAGGTCCAGCCGGCCTTCAACTCAAAGAGCGCCGAGGTGGCTTTGCGCGTAATCACCGGCGCATCGAGGCGCATCATCAGCAGCGAGGCAATAACGGCAATGTAACTGATGCCATCGACAAGAAAGCACCAGCCCTCGCTACTGACAGCGATTAACATGCCGGCCAGCGACGGGCCTACGAGGCGCGCCATGTTCACCATGGACGAATTGATGGCGATGGCATTCGACAGGTCGTTGCGATCGTCGATCATCTTGACCATAAACGCCTGGCGGCCGGGCATATCGAAGGCGTTGACGATGCCCTGCGTGACGCTGAGAACCAGCAGCCAGGGGAGAGTGATGTAGCCAGACAGCGTGAGGGCAGCCAGCGCCAGCGATTGCACCATCGACAATGCCTGCGTCCAGACAAGTACCTTGCGGCGATCCATGCGGTCTACCAGCACGCCGGCGAAGGGCGCAAAGAGGAAGGTCGGAATCTGGCCGGCGAAGCTGATGGTTCCCAGCAGCAGCGCCGATCCTGTCAGCCGGTAGACCAGCCAACTGGTGGCGATGCGTGTCATCCAGGTGCCGATCAGCGAGATGGTTTGCCCGCCAAAGAAGAGGCGGAAGTTGCGATGGCGCAGGGCGCGCCAGGCGTGGGACGAGCCGCTGTAGACGCGCGGCGCTGCTCCGTCAAGAACCTCGGCCGTTTCCGCGCGGATTGGGTCTTCGGAACTGCTCAAATGTGCATCCTCATTGCAGCCAAAGCTGTCCTTACTTTAATAAAGTTGTCATCCTGAGCGGAGCAGGTCGCGCTTTTGCGACTTGCGCAGTCGAAGGACCTGCGGCTGCCGTTGTCGCCTGCGCACTGGATCTGGAGGGTTGCAGGAACCGCCGCGATAGCAAGCCATGAAGATCAAGGTTTCTCAGCCACCCAACCCATCACCACTTCTCCGT
>Ga0302278_10001611_pt1 | contig 27539 bp, 23 predicted proteins | sample III_Bog_N3_2_FD_194543 | JGI IMG/M metagenome (GOLD analysis project Ga0302278, IMG submission 194543) | Peat permafrost microbial communities from Stordalen Mire near Abisko, Sweden - III_Bog_N3_2 | ecosystem: Environmental > Terrestrial > Soil > Wetlands > Peat | place: Sweden: Abisko... | reverse complement strand
CGACGCCAACTGCCGGAAGAGCCGCAGCGATTTCAAATCGTTCCCGGCGATGAGTAAGTCTATCTAATACGAAATAATAGCTTTACAATAATAGCTTCAGATTTTCCCCGGACAGTAGTGGGTCAGTACAACTTCAATACGTTGATGCAAATGCCCGGTTTGTCACTCCGGATCAACGAACTGAAGAGCGTACTGACTGGATTACTTTACGAAAGCTGAGTCGGTTCCTGCCTGCACGGCTTGCTCAAATGACTCCCAGCTGCAAGAGCCATCGGCCCGTCCGCATCCGGGCATAAAGACGGGCACGCGTTCCGGCGGCGCGGTCAAGCTCAACGGCGTGGCACTGCGCATCTGATCCAGTGTCTGTGCCGTGTAAAGCGTGCGCACCGAATACTCCGCGGGGCCACGCTTCTTCCACAACTCAAAGACCAGTGCGCCACCCGGAGGCGTATCGTCGCGGCGCCCATCCTCAAGCCACGACAAACCGAGCGCCCCGCCGATGTTGGCCAGGTTGGTGTCGTGCCCGACAAGGATCAGCAAACGGTCGCTGGGCCGCGTGAGCGCGCCCGCCACCGCATGCCCGTCCACCGCCTGCTGCATCGAATCAAGAATGTGCGCCAGCAGGTTGGAAGCCTGGGCGCGGGCAATATAGCCAGTGCGCTGGGCAATGTCTTCCTCGGCGGTATGCAGTTGCAAAACTTCGCGCAGCTTGTTCAGGTCCACGCGGCCCCAACCCACATGGGCGGCATCCATGCCCTCGGTATATTCCAGCAACAGGTTTTCCGCAATGGTGGAAGACGGGCCCAGCGGCGAATGCAACTCCACCAAGTGATCGCCTTGTCCCGGCGCAATCGAGGCAGGAATATCGAACAGCGATTGCGGCGCGCCAGTGCCCTTGCTGGTGCAATGCTCGCCCGGCATGCATTCGCGCAGCACCTCTTCCAGAGCATTCAGTTGCGGGCGGTAGGCTTCCGCCAGCCCTTGCGGATTTGCGCCGATACGGCCGGAGATTGTCGCGGTGGCCAGCAGCTTATCCGGATGCCCCACGCCGGCGCCCAACGAATGAAACAGCGGGTCGGGCGTTCCCTCGGGAAGCGCATTCACCTCGACCGTGCAGCCTGGCGCCAGTCCCGCCGCCAGCGCCTTGCCGGTTTCGCGCGTGCGCTGGTCAGAGTCGGCAAAGATCCGTATATGCGCAGCATCGGCGCAACCGCTGGGCGCAAGCAGTCCCTCCGCCGCCAACTCTTCCCGGTCGTACGCGCCGAACAGTTTCATCAGCAGCGCGCCGTGTTCTGTCAGGTAGCCCGCGGGAACGCTCCACGCGGGCCATGGCTGGCGTGAGTACTTGTTCAGTTGCTCCGTCTTGCCGGTGGGCGAGCGCACGCCGTGGCGGCTCACGATCACCACGAACTGCAGCTCGTCGTCGCCTTGCGCCACTTTGTGCGCCGAAGCCGACAGCGGCGTTTGCGCAACCACGGCGCAGCCCGCGCTCAACAGAAAGCACGCCACCAAAGAAACAACCCCGCTCGCCATGCCTCTGCTCATTGCCTCTCTCCCGCGTTCACTGTCCGGTACACGCGAATCTGCGCCGCATGTCCGTCCACGCCCGGCACGCCTACATAGAGCAGATTCTGCGCGGCAAAAAATAACGCCGTCTTGGCTCCGGCAGCCGTATGCAGCACCCCGAGAGTGTGCAGCGTCTTGGCCTCGTCCACCTGGTAGGCATCCACTTCGCCCGGGCCGCTGATCACGTATACGCGCTTCAGCGCTGGATCGTAGAACAGGTCGTCGGCTCCGGCCGCTGCGGGCAGACCGGCTACTTCCTTGCCGCTCGCCGCATCCAGAGCAATCAGCGTTCCCGGCCTCCGGCAGGCCACATACAGCAGTTGATGCTCGCCATCAAAGGCCAACGGCACATTCTCGGCCGCTTTCGTCAGCTTCCACCGCGCGGTGATTGCCTTGCTGGCAATGTCGATCACGGCGACTTCATTCGAGTCGGCAATGTTGGCGAAGACGCGGCGACTTTGAGGATCGATTTCCAGCGCTTCCGGATGAGTCGCCACGGGCAGGTTGGCAACCAGGCCGAAAGGCTCTGTGCTCACCACTGCAACGTTGGCTGGATTGGCAGCATCGATGCCTCCGTGGCCCACAAAAAGCAGCCGGTCGGCCGCGTCATAGACCATATCGTCGGCGTCGTCTGAGAGCTTGATCTTTCCGGCCAGCGTCAGCGGACTGCCGTGATATACCCGCAGTTCGCCCAGTGAGCCATCCGCAACATACAAGCTGCCGGTCGCCGCAACCCACGCCAGGCCGTGCGGCTTGCCCATACCGGCGATGCTCTGCTCCACCTTGTCTGTCTTCAGATCGATGACTTCGACAGAATGATTGCCCGTGGCTGCAATGAACAGCCGGTGGCCGGCCGCATCGATGGCGAGGTGATCGAACTTGCCGGACACTCCGGACAGCACGATGGTTCTTGAGAGTTGCAGCGCCGGCGGTAAGGCCTGTGCCGTCCCCGAGACTGAGAGCGCGCCTGCCGCCAGTGCAAGAGTTAGAATGCGGCCTGCCGTCTGTCTGAATCTGCGTAAATACTTACCGTTGGCCTTCAAAGATTCTCCTGGCTTTCGTTGTGCAAGAGCATTCCAGCCGCCAGCCTCGATAACTGGAGCGAGGCTGGCGGTATTGCTGCGTATAGCAGAGTGCACTCAGGATTACTTCTCGTGGTGTGAGGTCCAGCGAATTCCGCCGCCGTAGGTGGGGTGATAATACTCGCGCTGCACCACATACTGCGGGCTGCCGAAGTAAAATCCGAAGACCTCGTTGGTCAGATTCAGCCCCTGCGCATACACCTCGAAGCCCTTGGGGAGCCGATAGCTTGCCTGGGCGTCAACTTGGAGGTGAGCGTACAGATAGTTATCACCGACCGGTCCCTTGATACCTCCCACCGGAGGAGTGGATGAGGTGGTTCCATCGTCGTTCAGGCTAAGGTTCTCGTACTGGTAGGAGTAAATGCTGGCCCCGTTGTACTCAAAGCCCATGTGGACAGATAGGTTGCGACGGTCGTAACTTGGGCCCACGTTCCAGGTGTTCGGCGTCTGGCGCAGCAGGGCCGGACTGTCGGTCCGCAGGGGATCCACGTTCTTGGCCTGTGAATCGCTGTAAGTGTAGTTGCCCGAGAAGCCGAGTCCGGAGAGCGCGCCCGGCAAAAACGAAAGCCGCTGCTGGTAGGCAAGCTCGATTCCGTATACCCACGCGCTGCCCGCGTTGGTTGGCTGTGTCTGCTTGAATCCGGCATAAGTTCCTGAAGTCAGAATGCGCGACTCCTGAATCAGGGGATCGGTCAGCGACTTATAAAAGAAGCCTGCCTGGAGCAGGCCAAGCGGATTCAGATAGTGCTCATACAGCAGGTCGTAGCTGTTGGCGTGTTCTGACAGCAGAGCGGGGTTTCCAATGCCGATCAGGCTCGGCGACTGGGATGTATCCAGCGTGATATACGGAATCAAATCCTGCGGGTCGGGACGCGCGATTCCGCGCCCATAGGAAGCGCGCACGTCGGAGTTATTGGTGATGGCAAAGCGCGCCTGCACGCTGGGAAGAACATCCAGGTATGATTTGGAGCCGTTCACCGGGGCGGTTCCGCCCCACGATCCGTCCGGATTGGTCACCACCTGGTAGCCGGTGGTCTTGATGTTGGTCTCTTCAAACCGCAGTCCGGCCTGAAGATGCATCTTGCCGAATTCACTCGTGTTCATCAGGTAGCCAGCGGTGATCCGCTGTTCCAGGTTGAAGTTGCTGGCGTCTGAACCGATGCGCGTGGCGTCTTCGTCGAGCGGGAACAGTGAGGGGTTGGCGTTCGCATAGGCTACGATTGAGTCATAGTCGGTGAGCGGCCCCATCTTGTAACTTCCGTCGTAATAGTTGTTATTGTGGAGGGGGCTGAGAAACTGGCTCATCAGCATGCCGCTTGGCTCGTTGTCGTAGGTTGGCGAGTAGGCGAACTGTCCCTTGTGCTGATTGCGAACCTTGGCGCCGAATTCCAGCGTCGAGAAGTGGCCGCCAAGATGATAGTTGAAGGCGCCGGCTGCCGAACCCTGCAGGTTCAACTGCGTGGTCTGGCCGCTGGTCAAATCAAGCTCGGACAACTGATAGTTGTTCGGGTTGAAGGTCTCCGACCCAGCGGCCGTGCAGGCCGCCTGCCACTGCGGACGATACTGGCTCGGGTTCGCGCCCGGATCGTAGTTGCAGTCGTTGCCCCAGAAGTCGTCGCCCTTGTGAGCCTTCACAATCTTGAATTTCGCTCCAGGGTTGCCGGCCGCCGCAAGCTGACGCGCCCGCGAGGAGGCCAGTTCCCACTTGAACCAGGAGTTGGTGAACAGATGGTTGCCGCCCACGGTCAGCAGCCCGAGGCCGTAATCGGGCGCGCGCTTTGAGGTCGAGTACTTCGGCACATCTCCGTTGTTGAGCGTGTAAACCCACTTGTCGCCGTAGTCCTTGAAGTCGGAGTAGAAGACCTTGGCAAAGAGGAGAGAGCCTTCTGACAGCTTATAGTCCACGCTGCCCGCGGCTCCCCAGCGTGTGCGGTCGTAGCGGTATTGGCGCAGGTCGATGCTGTCGTAGCTGGGGACTATCGTTCCCGCATCGGGCGATGGCTCTATGTCGTCAATGCCGCGGCCGTTGTAGTCATAAGTGAAGTTGCCCAGGATGCCCAGCTTCTTGCCGGGCAAATAGCGGCGGCCAGCGGTAATGCCGTACTGGCTGGCATGGCGCCCGTCAAATATCTGCGTGTATCCGCCGTTTCCAAATGCGGTGATGGTGGGCTCTTCGCCGGCGGTTTTGGTGACCAGGTTGACTGAACCGCCAATGGCGTCGCCATCCTGATTCGCCGACAATGTCTTGTTGATCTCCACGGATTCCACCAGGTCCGCAGGAATGGTATCCAGCTTGATCTGGTTGACGGTCGCTTCGGGCGACGGAGCCACCACGCCGTCAATCGTCGTGTTGCTCAAACGGGGCTCGGTGCCGCGAATCTGAACGTATTTGCCTTCGCCCTCGTCGCGCTCCAGCGTCACGCCCATCAGGCGCCCCAGCGCATCCGCCACATCGGCATTCGGTAGGCTCATGATCTGATCGTTGGTCAGCACATTGAGGATGTTTTCGGAACTATCGATGCGGTTGATCGCCTCCGCATCGCCGTGAACAGCCGTCGCCGTCACCAGAATGTCCTGCGCTGCGGAGGCTACCTGCATCACGGCATCCAGACGAACCGTCTGTCCCGCAATTACGGTGACAACCTTTGAGAATGGCGCAAAGCCGACAAACGTAATCCTCACTTCATAGGAGCCGGGCGCAATGTTGGGAATTACGAACTCGCCCTGCTTGTCGGAGGTCAGTGAACTTGCACTTTGAAGCAGTTGAATGTGGGCGCCTTGCAGGACAGCACCGGCGGTGTCTGACACACGCCCAGTCATGGTTCCCTTGGTCGCCTGGGCACGTCCGGCGAAAGGGATGAACAGCAGCAGAAGAAACAAGAACAACGGCAAGCGTCTCATATGGTCTCCTCGAGCAGCCAGACCATGTGCCTCGCAAATCAGGCATGTATCTGGCCGGCACTATGTCCAACCTTAGGCCGCCGCGTTAAAGCCCTGTTAACGATCCAGTGAATTTGTACTAAGGTTCGGATGCGAATCCCTGCCTATTTATGAATGTGTGATGAATTCCGCATTGCTGCTGTGCGTTTCCTGCACGGTTCGCGCTTACGCTGAGAACTACGGAACAAATGCGAATTCTTATCGTCGAAGACGAACCGCGCATGTTGGAGTTGCTGCGCAAAGGGCTCTACGAGCACGGCTATACCGTGATGACCGCTGCGGATGGAGAGACAGGCTTGAAAACAGCCACGGCCTATGAATTCGACTCCATTGTGCTGGATGTCGGTTTGCCGCTCCTGGATGGGTATGAACTGATACGCGCCTTGCGGGCGCAAGCGCGCACCACTCCCGTACTGATGTTGACCGCCCGCGACGCGGAAGAAGAGATTATCCGCGGCCTTGACCTCGGCGCCGACGACTACCTGACCAAGCCGTTTTCGTTTCCTGAATTGATCGCACGGTTGCAGGCAATCACACGCTCGCATCGAGGCGATGGAGAAGGAACCATCGAGGCGGGAGACGTTGTCGTCGATTTGATTCGACACACAGTCACGCGCGCCAACAGCGCCATCGATCTGACGCGCACCGAGTTCCAGTTGCTGGCATGTCTGGCGCGGAAGATCGGCCAGTGCGTGTCGCGTCAAACGCTGACCGAGTGCGTATGGGGCCCGGACCACACTGTTGGTCCCAGCGCTCTCGACGTGCTCGTGAATTCGCTGCGCACCAAGATTGACGGGCCCCACCGCACCAGGACGATCCGCACCGTGCGCGGCGCTGGATACGTGTTCGGCCAAGCCGCGGATGCGCCCGGCAGAAAGTCCTCATGACGTCTCTTCCTATTCGCGTTCGCCTCACGCTCTGGTACTTTGCCATGTTCGCCTCGGCCGCCGTGCTGCTCTGCCTGGCCAGCCTGTGGATGCTGCAGCGCAGCGTGGATGCTACCGAGTATCACGACCTGCAGGAGCGCGCGGACGATGTGCAGCGCGTGTTGAGCCATGAGGATCCAGGCCGCAGTCTCCAGCAACTGGGCAGCGACTTCGCCGCAATCTATAACTTCAAGGACGACGGCAAGTATCTCCAGGTGCGCGACGAGCAGGGCAACTGGATCTATCGCTCCAAGCGTCTGCTGCTTGAGAATCCCGCGCTGCCTGCGCCCGATCGTCTTCCCAGTCAAGGCGCAATCACGGAGTTTCGCCAGGGGGCGCACTATGTCAGGTTGCTCGCCTATCCGATCGCTGTTCTGGGAAAGCGCTACTCCGTGCAGACCGGCATCGCGCTGAACAAGTCAATGGCTCTGTTGACTATCTTCCGCACCAACCTCTTGTTCCTCACCCCCATCGTCATCTTGCTGGCCGCGCTGGGCGGGCACTTCATGAGCCGCAAGGCGCTCCGTCCCGTGGCCGCATTGGCTGCGAAAGCGCGCCGCATCAACGATCGCAATCTCGGCATTCGTCTGCCCGTGCCCAACGCCAACGACGAGATCTCCGATCTCTCCCGCACTCTCAACCAGATGCTGGAGCGCATCGACAAGGCCTTTGCCAGCATCCGCACCTTCACCGGAAACGCCTCCCATGAGTTGCGCACCCCGATCTCGCTGTTGCGCACTGAGATCGAGGTCGCTCTCTATCGTCCCCGGGATAGTGAGGAGTATCGTGCCATTCTCGGGCGCCTGCTTGAAGAGACGGAGCGCATGACCGGTCTGGTGGATAACCTTCTTTCCCTGGCTCGAGCCGACGGTGGAGCAGAAACCATTGTCCTTGCTCCAATCCAGCTTGACGTCCTCTTCGGCCAGACAGCGAGGGCCTGGAAGAGTGCGATGAACCGGGCGATGCTCGACTTCCATGTGGAGACGTCTGGCGGCAATCTGGTTCTGCTGGGCGACTCCCAGGGTATCACCCGGCTGCTCTCGATTTTGCTTGAGAACGCCACCAAGTACACGCCTCCCGGAGGATCAGTAACGCTGCGTGCAACCGTTTCGGGAAGACGAGCCGTTCTTTCTGTTCAGGACACCGGAATTGGAATCGACCCAGTGCACAAGGATCGAATCTTCGATCGCTTTTACCGCATACCAACCGATGGACCAGTTCCCCCCGGCTCCGGTCTGGGACTTTCGCTCGCAAAGTGGATTGCGGAACGTCACGGTACACAGTTGAGTGTTGAAAGCGTTCCTGGGCGTGGAAGCTCATTCTCATTTTGGCTGGAGAGAACAGATCCTTCTCTCCCAACGCTTCCTTCATGTAGCGGTTCAGCGGCAGAATCAGAAGTGCAGGTGAAACTGCCATTGAGTCACATGCGTTGAATGGTCGGGTATGTTTCAACTGTGCCGATGATCTTGCGCCGATGGATGCGATTCCCATGCTTTGAGGTTTCCCACCAGCGATACGTCCACTGGTCAGGCCCCTTGACGCGGTGGATGCGCTCAATGTGACCCTCCTGGTATGAGATGGAATGGCGACTGCTTCCCATCGCTACACCAGGGACCCACTGGACTCGACGCATGGTTGAATCTGCGATTCAGCCCAGGCTCTCAAATCGCAGGTGCGAATGCGCCAGTGCTTGCCCAACCTTATTGCGGGAATACCGTGGCTGCGTGCGAGGGGAAGTGCTGTCTTCGGGTGGATGCGGAGGAGATCCGCGGCTACCCGCCGGGGAAAACTACTCCCTGACTCTAGTGGAAAAGCCGACTGATCGGCCTGAACCGCGGATATCCCTTTCATGGCTGGGAAGGGACCCCTGCCTAAACTCTAGCGAAGAAGGTTTCCCCAACATCGGGGCGCTCGGTCATGGCTTTGCCAGTGCTGAAACGTAGACCGTGATTCTCAGGATCCGTCCCGGCAAACGCCCATTGGTCAATCGATCTCTACCGGCACCCTTGTGGCGCAGGATTTGGGGCGCGAAGACATGTCAGAACTCATCGCGCCCTGGCGCTTTGGAGCAGCAGGTTTGTGGGCCAGTTGCAGCGCTTGTTCGCGCAAGTGTCGCATAGCTTTGGCGCCCGGTTCTAGGGACGATGTGAATTCACAAACTCATTTTCCTACAATGAGCAAGAATGACGGGGGCAGATGACCTCCAGGCGACGCGAGGGAATTGGCTTCAGGGAACTTTGACGCATTCCCATTCTGGCGAACGTCGATGCAGGGAGTCTCTAACCGTGGCGACTCTTGCGTCAAACCTGCTCCGTCTTCAGATATTGTCCCCGTTCACATGCCCCGTCTGGCCGCCTCAGTAGCGGAGACCGAGCTTCATGGGGAAGTCTTCCTCGTCATCTTCGAGCCCCGGCATGTCGCAGTGTTCCCGGATGATCCGGCTATGGATGACTCGAAGCGCCAAGTGCGCTCCGGCGATGGCCGCGGCGGCCAGTACAAAGTGCTGAATGCTTGCCTCAATCCATGGTTCAGAGGAGACCGAAAACCAAAGCATAACGGGAAAGAACGTAAAGTACTTCAGCACCGTCATGGCGAGGTTGGGCTGCTCTCTCGCCGGATCGCCGGTCAAGGCGACTGTTTTGACGTTGAGAAAGAATGCGTCGGTAAGAAGCAGGCACAGGCCGCCGGCGATGAGCAGCAGGCTTGCGGTCGCGGGCCAGGTGAGGAGTTCCGCCAGAGCGAAGACGCGAAAAACCAGCCAAGCGCCGAAGGTGACAACGGCGGCCCAGAGGAGTACCCAGAGTTTGGCGGCCAGCAACTGATGCATGGCGGTGTTGAAATGCGGAGGCCTGCCGTGAACGATGCGAAAGACCCAGCTTCCCTGCCGGTTGCCGGGAGAGACAAAGGCCATGCGGAGTCCGGCCACGGTCCAGAAGGCGACGATGGCAATGGCCGCGCGGATGCCGTCGGCTGAGATCTCGATGTGGACCTGGCCGTGCGCGACCGTCAGGCGAAGGACGCTGGCGACGACGACCGAGAGACCGACTCCTCCATAGAGAACGAGGTAGATACGATATCGCTGCACGCGCAGCAGCGTCTGGCTGATGAAGTGGAAGACAGCGCGGCATACCGGAGGTCGAAGCAGCGTGGCATGGAGCAGGCCGTGCAGCGGACGCATCACCCACATGCGTGTGTCGGGCGTGCCAGGACCGACCACAAGTTGGCGCACCCTGCGCAGATAGGCCAACGGATAGGCAAGCATTGCGAGCGCGACGATGACGAGTAGCGCCTCACATCCGGTTCGGGCGAGTTGAGCGTAGATTGGCAAGGCTGAGGGTCCTTCGAGCAGGCGCTGGTAGATGCCGAGGAACCAGAAAGGCGGACAGTAGAACACGAACGGGCTCCCGGATTGGAGAAAGACAGGAACCGCGCCGGAAAGGATGGGAAACAGGAACAGCAGCATCAGCAGCACAGTGATGGAAAGCCCCTGCAGGATTAGCGAGATGCGGCGAAACAACCGCTCGCCCAGAACGGAAAGAAGCGTGCCCTGCATGGCCAGGATGAAGGCTGCGGAGAACAAGCCACTGCCCAGAACCGCCAGCATGTGGCCCGCAAGAAGACGCGGGAGGTTCGGCGGATCGAAGGATGCGGGAAGAACCAGAGGCGCGAGCATGTTGGCATCGAGCAGAAAGCCCACAATGAGAATAGCGATGGCTGCGACTCGCGCCTGAAAGAGTTTTCGATTCTGAATGGGCAAGGTAGTCAACACAAACACATCGAGCAGATCGGGGAAGAACATATCCCATTCGAAGACGGTAATGATGCCCATGGCGACGAAGGAATAGAGAACAAAAAAGAAATGATGGTTTACCTGGATCCAATAAGGGGGCGGTGCCGCATTCAAGGCACGGCCCGGCGGCCATTCGATAAATGGGTGGTAGACCGGCCATAGATACAACGCCACCATGAATCCGGGAATGCCGGTGGCCACGGCGATCAGGATCAGGCGCGCCTTGGCGTCGCCGTCAGGCGAGGCAGTTTCGTGGTTGAAGAAGCGCTCCAGAAAGTGGCGCACGAGCAGCGAGAACTGGGTGCGCTGAGGCGCCAGCACGGGGCCGAGCGCGGCTTGCGCGTTGAGCGAGAGCGCTTCCGGCTCGGACATCATGAACAGGCGCTGGAATTCTTCACGAACGGCCAATTTGCATCACCTCGACCATCTCCTGCGCAAGGGTGCGCGTGTCTTGCTGCTCCACCAGTTGCGCAAAAACGCTTTCCAGATTGGGGAGGCTCATCAACTTCACAAGATCGGCGGGTCGAGCATCGGCAAGCACCCTGCCCTTGGCGATGACGATCACGCGGTTGCAGACCTGCTCAACGACTTCAAGGACATGTGAAATGTAGAGGACGGCTTTGCCTTGCGCCGCGAGCAATTCCAGAAGGTCTTTGAATAGACGCCCGGAGACGACATCGAGGCCGGAGAGCGGTTCATCGAAGATGAGCAGCTTGGGATCGTGCAGCAGGGCCGCGGCAATGAGCACGCGCTGGCGCATTCCCTTGGAGTAGGTGGAGATGGGCGAATACTGCCAGGACTCGAGATTCAGGAGTTTGAGCAGGCGGGTTGCCTTGGCTTCGATCAGTGCTTCGCCGAGCCCGCGAAGGCGGCCAACCAGTTGCAGGTATTCGAGGCCCGACAGGTAGTCGTAGAGATGAGCTTCTTCGGGGACGTAACCCAAAGCGGCGCGAAAGGCGACCATATCTTTGGCAATGTCCTGGCCTGCGAAGAGCACGCGCCCGTCGTTCGGCCGCAACATGCCGGTGATGATTTTCACGGTGGTGGATTTGCCCGCGCCGTTGGGGCCCAGAAAGCCCACAATCTCGCCGGGCGCCACCTGGAAACTCACATCCTCAATGGCAGGAATGCCACGGAAACTCCGGTAGAGGTGTTGCAACTCAAGCATGGGGACGGCCTCCGGTGTGATGTTCGCGAACTGCATCCGAGATCTATATCCCGGCAATGGGAAGGGCAGACTCGAGGTGGTATCAGGCGCTGAGTCCCAGGGTGGTAATGACCTGGTCGGGGATTTCCTCGAAGTAAATGACCGCTGATTTAGCGCGATGACGATTGAAGATCCAAAGCGCCCAGAACAAAGCACCGAGGGCGCTCAGCATGAAGGCGGCTTTGAGCGGAACGGTGAGGGCGCTTAGCTCGAACTGCGCTGCGGGAACGACGAAAGCGATCATGACGATGATGAAACCCCAGAAGATCAGTTGGATATTTGCTTTTCCCGGCAGGTAAGAGCAGGTGAAAGGGACTTTATAAAAGCCGATGAGGCAGAGTTCGGCGAGAATGCACCCGAGGAGCGCCAGAACTGCGAGGTGAACCGCAACGTGTGGGATCGGCCTGAAGCGGAGCGAGAGAGCAAACGACAGGAGCCAGACCGGCACGACGGCGAGCAGAAGCAGCGAGCGCCTGGTTGCGGCTACGTAGTCTTCCGATGGACGAAGTTGGGTGGTGCGCAATACCCAGTTGGCGGTAAGAGAAATGGGCAACGAGAACACATTGCGGAGCCCGGCGACAGCGAAGAACATCATCAGGAAAGTGGAGATGAGCAGGTCCATCGACACCGGAGAATACGCGGCGGCCGCCATTTCACCGCGCAGCAATGAGAGTGCCAGGCCAAAGACGAAAGCCAGATAGAACGCAAATGCGACGCGATGCTGCCGGCTGCGCGTGAGCGAGCGGATGCTGAAAAGAGCGACCGCAGTTTGGAGCGAGTTACCGAAAGAGGACAGGCAATGGAGGCCGCCCGCTCCCGGCACCAGGTCGGGCTCCTCGACGGTCTTTTTCATGGTGTGGATGTAGCAGAGGAGAAGGGACGAGGCTGCTCCGGTAACGGCTAGCCCCAAGGCGATCCAGGCGCGGGAAGCGAGCCACGAGAACTGAGCAGGCCAGGAGCCATTCAACTGATTGAAGAGGGCGAAGAACCAGTAGGAGGGCGAGGAAGCGAGGACCCAATGGTTGCGAGGATCGGCCAGGGAAACGGGGTCGGTGAGCAGAGGCTGCGCGAAGTAGACGCCCAGGAAGAGGCCGAAGGCAGCGAGTTGCAGAAAAGCGGAAAGCCGCAAGAAGATGCGACGCGGAAGCACGAGCGACGTGAATCCCTGGATGGTGAGGACTGAGCAGTAAAGAAAAGCGCTGGCGGCCACAACGGTGAACCAGTAAGCTGCCAGGGATTGGATGAAACCCCACGCCGGGCCGGGCTGAACCCCCAGCAACAGCGGCAGAATTACGCCGGAGGCTACGTTCAATGCAAGGATAGCGAGGCCTGACACCGCAGCCGAGGCAGCCATCTTGGCCAAGAGAATGGTATGCGGAGCGACTGGCAAAGGGGAAAGCACCATGACATCGCGCCTGTCAGGGAATGTGGCGTCCCAACTAACGACCGTAATGAGTCCGATCACCAGCATGGTGGTGGAAATCAGATAGTGTTCCATGTGCCAGCAGAAGGCCAGATGTTCCGCGGGGGCTGAGAAAACCCAGAAGCCGATGTAGGTGACGAGCGAGTGGATCAGGCTTAGCATGATGAGCACGCCGGCAAACTGGCCGAGAAAACCCACGACGTCGGCTTGAATCGAGAGGGCTTCAAGGTCAACCACACGCAGAAGAAACTGGCGGTAGAGGATGCGAAAGTCGAGCGGCAGACGGTCGATCAGCTTGTGGATAAACTTATGCATGGATCAGATCCGCAATCTGCCGCGCCATCGATTCCGTGTCCTGTTCGACGGCCAGCTGCGAGAAGATTTGTTCCAGCGTAGGCAATTCCATCAGCGAGCGGAGCCGTTCGATCGAATCATCCGCGACGAGCTTGCCGTGGTGGAGAATCACAACCCTTGAACAGATCCGTTCCACCGTGTCGAGTTCGTGGGAACTGAACAGAACCACTTTGCCGCGTGCTGCCAGCTCTTGAATCAGGCTGCGCAGAACCAGCGAAGAGGCAACATCGAGCCCGGAGAAGGGCTCGTCGAGCAGGATGAGCTGGGGATTGTGCATGAGCGCCGCGATGAGCAGCACCTTCTGGCGCATCCCCTTGGAGTATCCGGAGATGGAAGCGTGGCGGTCGTCGTGGAGCGAGAACAGGCGCAGCATGCCGTCGACGCGCGCCCCGGATTGCCTGGCCGGCAGATCGCGAAGCTGCGCCACCATGGTCAGGTATTCAGCACCGGAAAGATGGGTGTAAAGATACGGTTCCTCAGGCACATAGCCCATGTGCCGCTTGTAGGCAATCAGGTCGCCCTCAATCGGTTTCCCCTCGAAAAGAATGTGGCCCGCTGACCTCTCGATGAGCCCCGTGATCATCTTCATGGTGGTGGATTTTCCGGAGCCGTTCGGGCCCAGGTAACCGGTCACCTCGCCGGGCCGGGCCGAGAAGCTCACATCGTCCACCGCGGGAATGCCAGAGAATCGTTTCGACACATTACGCAGTTCAAGCATCGTTCACCTGCACACCCTATGTAGCAATCAGCATATAGACTTGTCAAGTAGATTGCTACATAGGTAGAATGCGCCATGGCTCCAGAGGCGAAACTTTCGCACACCGCGGCGATCATTCTTCAGGCGCTGGACGCCGGCTTTGTCTACGGCTTCAGCATTATGGAGATGACCGGCCTCCCCAGCGGAACCGTCTACCCGGCGATGCGCCGGCTGGAACGTGATGGGCTCATCCGCTCGCAATGGGAGCGCCAGTCCATCGCCGATGCGGAGCAGCGGCCGGCAAGAAAGTACTACAAGCTCACTTTGGCTGGAAAAACGACCCTTCAAGCATCGCGCAAACGCTATCCGCTGTTGGAACGGCTGATTCCCTCAGAGGAGGCAAAGTCTGTATGACGCCTAAGTCACAGTGGGCTTTTCGCCTCTTTCATCTCGCCCTTCTGCGTGGCGCTTCCTTACTGGTGCCAGCAAGGCAGCGTGCGGAATGGCTGCGAGAGTGGGATGCGGAACTGTGGCATGTGCAGAGGGCCTGTGCCCCATCCCGTTGCATCACGTGGGCAGCGGAACGTGAGGTCACTGCGTTCTGCCTGGGCGCGTTTCAAGATGCGGGTTCCCTGGCTCGGCATTGGCGGCAAAGAGATATGCCTGGCCCAGCGCTGCGAGGCTCTCCCGCGCAGTGCATCCTGTTGCTCGCAGCCCTATTGGCGGCAAGCTATGTCATGGCGCACCTGCTTCCCGGCGTCCGGGCGGAGCGCAGTCTCTCTCCGCGTCACGTCAGTCCGGGCCTGGTGCTGATCCAGTATGAATACTCCGACGACGGCGCGCCTGCGACGATCTCACCAGGACAGTATCGAGCGTGGAAGGGTCGCAAGCAGCAGTATTTCGACGGGTTCGCGTTCTACCGAGTCACAGAGGAGTCCGTCGGGCAGGGGGCTGTATCGGCCGGGGCGCATGAAAAGGCCGGGTGGAGAGTGGCGCGCGCCAGTTCCAACCTGTTTGCTTTGCTCGGCTTGCCTGTACAGTTTGCGGTTCCGGATCTCAAAGACGACGGCAATATGCTGGGCGTGATCCTGAGCGAAGACGCATGGAAGCGAGATTTCGGTGCGAATCCTCATGTGGTTGGCAGCGTGATACGCGTCGGTTCACAGGATGCAAGGATCGTTGGAGTTGCGCCAGAAGATTCCTGGGGACTGCCCGGAAACGTAGGCGCGTGGCTGCTCCAACCCGATTCCGAAATCGCTTCGGGCGGGGCGGGATACGTTGTTGGCCGTCTGACCTCCGCGGGAAAAGCTGCGATGTGGGCCCAATGCGTGCGCATTACCGCGTACGGACCGGGCTATTCCGAGGACGATCTGCTGGGCTTTTCCATCGAGACCTGGAGGCCGGGATCCTGGGGCATCTATCAATTTGCAATCCTCCTTGCCTTGCTCTCATTGCCCGCGATTACGTCGGTGTCGCTCGGAGACTACAGCGTGTGTTCGCATAAACATTCGTGGTCCAGGCAGCTATGCCGCTGGAGTTTTTTGAGCGCCAAGATCTCGCTGCTCCTGCCGATTGTCTATTTTGCATCGCTCGATCTGGCCTATGGGCACTCCGGTTTCGCCCCGGCTCGTGCGATGTATATCCAGCTGATCTGTTCCTTCTCGCTTTGCCTGTTTGGTTTCAGGTGGGTGCTCCAGGATCAGCGCCAGCGATGCCCGGTATGCCTCAGGACGGTGACGAACCCGGCTGAAGTGGGACAGCCGTCGAGAACCTTCCTGGCCTGGAACGGAACTGAATTGATGTGTACCGGCGGTCATACCCTGTTGCATGTTCCTGCACTGCCAACAAGCTGGTTCAGCACCCAGCGCTGGCTTTACCTCGACCCTTCGTGGGAGTTTCTGTTTGCCGGCTCAGGAACTGGGATGGAGAGTGAAGCGATCTCTGGATTCTCCAGCCCTTGATCGAGCCCGGGATCGGCGGCTTGCAAAGCGCCTGCTCAATTGGACGATCCGATCCGTGAATTGCCCTGTCTTGGCACAACCCGAAAATCCCTTGATGTGGTCCAAACGGAATCACGGCATCTCCAGGTGTTGCTTGATGAGAATTCCGTTCGCATGTGCCCATCTTCCCTGAAAAGCGGGAGCGGTCCGCTGTTGTCTTTGGATCGCCAATGGAAAGCGTCGATTGGGAGGGCGAACGTCCTTTGGAGCAGGCCATGAGATTCCAGTCGCAAAGGCGACTTTTGAGGACTAAAGATGGTCTGCCTGGCGGAGTGGTAGGAGGGCAGGGGCGACCCTGCCTCCTACAAGATCGAACACGACGCCTGAGCATTCCTTGTAGCGCTATTGCACTGGAACAGGCGAGAGATCCTCATCCCAATGTTCTGCGGTTATTTCCCAGCGGCGGGTGGCCCACGTCAGACCAGCTAAGAAGCTGGGTGCCCCAGGTCTGGATTTTCAGACATGGGAAAGCAAAAACTCTTCGACTCCGCACTGAGCCAGCCCCCTACACCACTCGCCTCACCCCGGCAGCTGCACCAGCGGATCGGGCGGGTGGCCTTGGTCCCTCGCGTTTGGGGACTTGGATTGGTTCGCCGATCTGCTCGGCCGGTTGGGCCAGAAACCTGTTGACTCCGCCCCATCATCTGCCCAGAATAATCTTCGGAGGTCCTATGCATCCTGGAATCGCAACCGTCGCGCTCTGCGCCCTGGCACTTTCCCCGGCCGCCGCGCTGGCGCAGCAGGCCGCCCCGCAACAAATGGCAGACAAGCACACGGAGATGAAGCACACCGCCGCGCCCAACTCGATCGAGTGGCAACAACTTCGTTCTCTCGTGGGCCAGTGGCAGGGCACCACGGAAGAGGGTGGAAAGAAGCAGCCGACCACGGTCGAAGTCCGCATGACCGGTGGCGGCTCAGCCATCATGCATGTGATCGGCAAGGACACGCCGTACGAGATGGTGACCATGTTCCACCCCGACGGTCCCACGCTGCTCGCCACGCACTACTGCTCCGCCCACAACCAGCCCCGGATGCAATTGGTCCCCGCGCCGGCGCCGAATCAAATCGCCTTCCGCTTCAAGGATGGAACGAACATTGGCCCCGGCGATGGCCACATGGTGGGCCTGGTCATCACCTTCATCGACGCCGATCATCACGACGAGACATGGGCCTACGAGGACAAAGGCAAGGAACTCCCGCCGGAGGTCTTTCACTATTCGCGCAAGCCGTAGACGGTCGCCGCTAGCGGGCGGCCAACAGCGGACCAGCTAGGAAAGCAGGGTGCCCCATCCTTCGAGCGTTCTCTGCTTGAAGGGTGGAGAAGCACAAATTCCACCTCTCGATTCACGGAAACTCTCTCTCCCACGATCAAACGGACCACTGTTCACTGACGACTGTCCACTGCTTTTCACACCACGCTCCGCACCCCCGGCAGCCTGACCAGCGGATCGGCGACCAGCCAGCAGGCGATGCAAGCCAGCGGGCCGACGACGCCCCATTTGACCAGCGCGGGCGCCACCCAGCCGCGCAAGAGCAGGCTCACGCCCACCAGCACCACAGGATGGATGATGTAGACCGTGTAGGCCCGCCGGCCAAGCCACGTCCACAGGGCCGAAGGCTGGTTCAGCCGCGCGCGGAAGACCAGCAGCCACAGCGCGATCAGCCCCCAGGCCACCAACGGCTCCCAGAAGGCATAGAGAATCGCGGGCCAGGAGAGCCCGCCTGCGAAGTTGGACTTGCCCGCGCCATAGAGCGCGTGCGCCAGGGCTATGCCCGCCGGCATGCAGGGCCAGGCAAGGACCAGGGTGATCAGCCAGGGACGCGCATGGCGCCAGCCCAGTTGCCGCAGCCAGTCGTAGCGCCAGGCCGCAATGCCCGCCGCGAAGAGAAAGATGTAGCTGGCAAAGTAGCCCAGTTGCAGGCCGAAGACGTTCACTCCGACGGGAACCACCTGGCGGAGGCCGAGCGCGGCGGCGCCCACGCCCACGGCGCTCAGCAGCCACCAGAGATAGGCGGGAACCGGCCTGGCCGTGCGTTCCGATTGCGTGCGGGGCGCGCCAAGAGCGGCCCGCCACGCGCAGTAGCCGAGGGTGAAGATCAGCAGCGCCTGCGTGAACCACATCGGGCCGTTGATGAACTCCTTGTGCCGCCACAGCCAGGCAATGCACCCCCAGAACCTGTCGCCCTGCGCGTAATTCACCATCGCCGCGGTCAGCGGCCCCAGGATCAGCCCAAAGGCCAGCAGCGGCAGCCCAAGGCGTAGAAAGCGGTCGGCGATGAAACGGCCGTAGCCCTTGCGCTCCAGCGACCCCGGCGTGAAATAGCCCGCCAGCAGAAAGAAGAAGCCCATGAAGTAGGCCTGGTTGGTGGCGCAGAAGATGGTGAGCAGAAGGCTGGAAGGCGAGGCGGAAGCTTTGACTTCGTGGTAGAACCAGCCGCCGGAGCCGCCATAGGTAATAGCAGCATGAAAAACGACGACCAGGGCGGTCATCGCGGTGCGCAGACGATCAATGTACAGGTCGCGTTGGGCCATGAAGCATTGTACGTTGGGCCGCGCGAGCTGGTTCAGTCCAAAAGGAAACCCAGGTCTCAGAAGCGAGACCTGGGGCACCCAGGGTTTGCGGTGATTAGTACTTCACGATGGCGGCGAAGGAGTCCGGCTTGAGGCTGGCGCCGCCCACCAGGGCGCCGTCAATCTCTTCCTGGCCGATGAGCGCGGTGGCGTTGTCGGGCTTCACGCTGCCGCCGTAGAGGATGCGCACAGCCGCCGCGACATCGGCGCCCAGCAGCTTGGCCACTTCCGCGCGGATGATCTTGTGCGCGTCGACGGCCATTTCGGGCGTGGCGGTCTTGCCGGTGCCGATGGCCCACACGGGCTCATAGGCAATGACGATGGGCGCGGCGGCTTCCGCGGTGATGCCCGCCAGGGCGCCGGTGATCTGGGTCTTGAGCACGTCGGCCGTCTTGCCGGCTTCGCGCTCGGCCAGCACTTCGCCGACGCAAACGACGGGAACAATGCCGTTCTCGAGCGCGGCGTGCAGCTTCTTGTTGACGATCTCGTCGGTCTCGGCAAAGTACTGCCGGCGCTCGGAGTGGCCGATCAGGGTGTGGGTTCCGCCCACAGCCTTGAGCTGGCCGATGGAGGTCTCGCCGGTGAAGGCGCCCTCTTTGGCAAAGTGGATGTTCTGCGCGCCAATGGCGACGTTGGAACCCTTGGCGGCTCCAATCACCGTGGGCAGCAGCACGGGCGAAGGGAACAGGGCGATCTCGTCGCGGCTGTGGCCGGCAACGAGGGGCAAAAAGGCATCGACAAAAGCCTTGGCTTCGGCGGGCGTCTTGAACATCTTCCAATTGGCGGCAATCAGTGCTTTACGAGACATTTTTTCGAAACTCCTCGACCCCATTTTAGTGGATGGAACTGAGGCAGTGGGTGACGGCGGGCACAGGGCGGGCCGAGCCGCAAAACCAGAGGACAGGAAAGGTGGCGCGGTTTCATCCCCTCGTGCGGGTTTTATGTCTGGATTTCGGACACATCGGCGGGCACATCGCCGCTCAGGAAGGCGTCGCGATGATCGGGATCGCCCAGGTCCATGGTGAAATGGTGCCAGGTGCCGTCCTGTAGAACGCCCATATTCCAGGGCCCCGAGACCGAGTCGGAAAACTGCCAGACAATGTGGAAGCCTTCCTCGTTGGTGAACCCTTCGCCGTCGGCCTGGATAATCGCGTCTCCGCGCTCCCACAATGCCGAGCGCAGCGCATGGAGAGCGTTTCCGCCTTCCACCGTTTCGGCTCCCTGCAGGTGCTGGAAGGCATAGACCGTTCTCACTTCGCCCAGAAATTCGGCAAGCCATTCGACGCCGCTCGCCGGCTGGCACTCCCGCGTGTCCTCGAGGAAATCCGCGATATCGTCTTCGCCCAGGGAGCCCTCGGTGACAGGGAGGCGTTCGATCAGCGCAACCTCGACGCCGTCCGTGCCGGCCAGCAGCAGCGTCTCCCATTCCTCCTCGTCGCCGCTTTCGAGGTCAAGCCGGTTCTCGGGATGCTCGGCAGAGATCAGTTGCGCGAGTTCCTCGAAAGGAGGGAACTCAGCATCTTTCGAAAGGACCCGCGTGTAATACTCCACTGCTTTTCTCCCGTTGAGGTGCCGTATTCTTCCGCTCTTTGAGTTTAATTCTCTCCGAACAAAACAAAAAAGTGGGGGGTAGGGGGGACAGGCGGGGGTACGGACCGGGCACATTCCAGGCGGATTGGACCGGAGACGTCCCTGATGGCTGCTCCGTTCGTTCATTCAATTTCAAACTGTGCGCAGGTGAAGCTCTATTTTGCGTAATTGGCGGAGGCGTCGCCGTAGTTTGCCGGGAAGGACACTTGGTGGGATTGGACTCGACGGCTTGGGCGCTGTGCTATCCCATCATTCCCCGGAATTCAAAGAGTGAACCCGCCAAAAAGCCGCATCCGGGCGTACTCCTATCCGGATGCGGCTTTCACTGACCACTGTTCACTGACGACTGACTTATTTGTCGGTCAGCGCTTCCACGCCGGGCAGTTTCTTGCCTTCCAGGAACTCGAGGCTGGCGCCGCCGCCGGTGGAGACGTGCGAAACCTGGTCGGCATAGCCGGCCTTGTTGATGGCCGAAACCGAGTCGCCGCCGCCGATGATGGAGATGCAGGTCCGGTTGGCTGCAATCGCCTTGGCGATGGCGTTGGTGCCGATGGCAAAGCGGGGGAACTCGAAGACCCCGGCGGGGCCGTTCCAGACGATGGTCTTGGCCGTCGCAACCACCTTCTCGATGGCGGCGATGGACTTGGGACCGATGTCCAGGCCCTGCCAGTCGGCCGGGAAGTCAACCGAGCAATCCCACGGCTGGGTGGCGGCGTCAGGGGCGAACTTGTCGGCCAGAACGTTGTCCACGGGCAGCAGCAGCTCGACGCCCTTGGCCTTCGCCTTCTCGATGGCCGCCTTGGCCATGTCGATCTTGTCCTCTTCCACCAGGCTCTTGCCGGTGGCCACGCCCAGGGCGCGCTGGAAGGTGTACGCCATGCCGCCCACGATGACCAGGGTGTCGACCTTGTCCAGCAGGTTGTCGATGACGTCGATCTTGCCGGAGATCTTGGAGCCGCCGATGATGGCCACGAAGGGCTTCTCCGGCGCTTCCAGGGCCTTGCCCAGGTAGGTGATTTCCTTTTCCATCAGCAGGCCGGCCACGGCGGGCTTGAGGAAGTGGGTAATCCCTTCCGTGGAGGCGTGGGCGCGGTGGGCCGAGCCGAAGGCGTCATTCACATAGACATCCGCCAGCGAGGCCAGAGCCTTGGAGAAGGCTTCGTCGTTGGCTTCCTCTTCTGCGTGGTAGCGGAGGTTCTCAAGCAGCAGCACCTGGCCGGATTCGAGCTGGCGGGCCATCTTGGTGGCTACTTCGCCAATGCAGTCGGGGGCAAAGCCTACGTTGACGGACTCACCCAGTTCCTTGTCGAGCAGTTCGCGCAGGCGGTCGACGACCGGGCGCAGCGAGTACTTGGGGTTGACTTTGCCCTTGGGGCGGCCCAGATGCGAGGCCAGAATCACCTTGGCCTTGTGCTGCAGGGCGTACTTGATGGTGGGCAGCGTGGCCTTGATGCGGGTGTCGTCGGTGATGGTCGAGCCGTCTTCGGTCAACGGCACGTTGAAGTCGACGCGGATGAACACGCGCTTGTTGGCCAGGTCAATATCGCGAATTGAAAGCTTGGGCATGGGACGTTGCCTTCCTTGATTTTGGGGGTTACTGGTCAGTGGATTCGTCTTCTTCGCAGCCGTCTTCACAGCAGCATTCATCGTCCTCGCAGCAGCAGCAGTCGGAGCAGGGAACGACGGCTTCCATCTCCATCTCGATGCGCCAGGCGGGATTGAGCAGCGCAGCGACCACCACCATGGTGGCTGCGGGCCGAATCTCGCCGAAAAACTCGCCATGAACGCGGCCCACGGCCTCCCAGTCCTCGGCATGGGTGAGGAAGATGCGGGTGCGGACAACGTCCTCGAAGGAAGCGTCCGCCTGGGCCAGGGCAGCGGCGGCGATTTCAAAGATGCGGCGGGTTTGGCCGGCAGCATCCAGGTCGTCGGCGCCCACCGGGCCGGTTCCGGAGAGGTAAATGGTGTCGCCTACGCGCACGGCGCGAGAGAAGCCGATGATGGGCTCGTAAGGAGAGGTGCCAGGGATGTTTTTGCGCATGGGGTTTTCAGAAACGAGCGATCAGTGTTCAGTGGTCAGTGGTCAGAGATTCTTGGACCGCCCTGACCACTGTCCACTGTGCACTGACTACTGGTTACAGGCCCTTCTTCACCAGGAAGCCGATCAGATCGACCACGCGGTTGGAGTAGCCCCACTCGTTGTCATACCAGCTGAGAACCTTCACGCTGTTGCCGACCACCTTGGTCAGCGGGGCGTCCAGGATCGAGCTGCGCTTGTCGCCCTTGAAGTCGGAGCTGACCAGCTGGTTCTCGTCGTAGCCCAGGATGCCCTTCAGTTCGCCCTCTGAAGCCTTCTTGAAGGCGGCGTTCAGAGCTTCGGCGGTGATGGGCTTCTCGGCGATGAAGGTCAAGTCGACGATGGAGACGTTGGGCGTGGGAACGCGGATGGCAAAGCCGTCCAGCTTGCCCGAGCTCTCGGGGATGACCAGCTTGAGGGCCTTGGCGGCGCCGGTCGAGGTCGGAATCATCGACAGGGCAGCGGCGCGGGCGCGGCGCAGGTCCTTGTGCGGCGTGTCCAGAATGACCTGGTCGTTGGTGTAGCTGTGGATGGTGGTCATGATGCCGGAGACGATGCCGCATGTTTCCAGGATGACCTTGACGACCGGCGCCAGGCAGTTGGTGGTGCAGCTGGCGTTGGAGATGATGTTGTGCTTGGCGGCGTCGTACTTGTCCTGGTTGACGCCGAGAACGATGGTCAGGTCCTCATTCTTGGCGGGAGCCGAGATGATGACCTTCTTCACGGTTGCGCCCAGGTGAGCCTTGGCCTTCTCCGCATCGGTAAAGAAGCCGGTCGACTCGACCACAACCTGCGCGCCGACTGAAGCCCAGTCCAGCTTGGCGGGGTCGCGCTCGGAGAATACCTTGATCTTCTTGCCGTCGACGGAGATGAAGTCTGCGCCAGCGACGACTTCGTTCGACAGGTTGCCCAGAATCGAGTCGTACTTGAGCAGGTGGGCGAGCGTCGCCGGACTGGTCAAATCGTTGACGGCAACAAATTCAATCTCGGGGTTGCCAAGAGCGGCGCGAAAGACGTTGCGGCCAATGCGGCCGAAGCCATTGATACCAACCTTTACTGCCATGTGTGTCTTCTCCTTCGTATTCGGTGTGGCTGTGGTTGAAGCTTGCGGTGTCGGCGTCTGGGTAAACCCCAAAAAGGCAATTCCACCAAACCCATGATGCTAACACTCTCGTCAACGGGAACGAAACAAAACCGTGTCTGCGAGAACGGAATAAAACCGCTCCATCCCGTTTTTGGGCGGAAATCCTCTCACCGCTAGTGTGCCCATGGCGGGGTAGGATCGTATGTGATGGAGTGCACACCATTTGCAGCACCCTATGCAAGTATGGTATTCGGGTATCACGATGAAGGTGTACAAGGCAGCATGAGAAGACGCTCCAGACACACTCCCAACACTTCGGAATCCACTGGCAAGATTGGCCAGGAACTCCCATCGAATCAACCCGCTCCGCTGGTTCCGCTCTATCTGGACGACGCTCCGCAGGCGGCGCCCGCCCAGCCGCCTCGCGCCCCGCGGCCCGCTCCGCGCGCGGCCGCGCCGCCCGCGCGCCCGGTGAGGCCGGAATGGAATGAACCGGCCGGCTCCGGCCGCCTGGAACTGGAAACCCAGCCGGAGATGCCCTCCGTGCCCCCGGCCGAGGCTGAAGCCGCGGAACGCTCCCCGGAAGCCCCCAAGGGCTACGTGGTGCTGGCCATCGGCTTGCCCGGTTCCGGCAAAACCACCTGGTTCCGGCGCCGTGGGGTCACGCCGCTCTCCAGCGATCTGCTGCGCAACATCCTCTTCGACGATGTCGAGGAACAGCGCTACCAGGGTTTGGTGTTTTCCACCCTGCGCTCGCTGCTGCGCGCCCGGCTCATCGCCCGCATGCCCTGGAACTACGTGGACGCCACCAATCTCTCCACCCACGAACGCCGCCAGTGGATCAAGATGGCGCAGAGCTTTGGCTACGAGGTGCAGGCGGTCTTTTTCGACGTGCCCCTCGAGGTTTGCCTGGAGCGCAACAGCAAGCGCGACCGCTCGGTGAGCGAGGACGTGATGCGCAAAATGGGCGAAAAGCTCAAACCGCCGGTGTTTGAAGAGGGATTCTCCAAGATCACCGTGGTGCGCGTGAAGAGCGCCAGCTAGGCTGCACAACTCCGTGCCCCCATCCTTTCGCCTTTTTTTGGCGAAAGGGCGGGAAGCCTGGAGTCTCAAATGCCGCCCAAACAACCGCCTGGTTCTCTGGCCGCTTGAAGTTGTGCCAATGCTGGGTGCCCCAGGTCCCGATTTTGGGACCTGGGAAACCACGAATCCAATGGAACGAAACCAACCGGTCAGGGACCTTGAACGAACCCGGATCAGGTTTACGGCTGTTTTTTAGCTATCAAAGGTCTGTCAGGCTCCGTTGACAATGTGGCGGATGCTGTCGAGCTTGTCTTCGCCAAGGCCGTGTAGATCACTCGTAGAGAGTCTGCCCTCGTAGATGAGCCGAGCGAACACGAGCTGGAGAACCGAGTACCGATAGTCGTATTTGTTGTCAATCTCGCGGCGGTGCTGGGTCAGGAACTGTTCCAGGTCCCAAAGGTCTTCCGGTTTCTCTATCCGTCCCGCCCTGTCCTTTGTCTCCTGGATGACCGCATCCAGTTCTCGGCGAAGCGCGAGGTTAAAGGCCTTTCGGGCGGTAGCTTTCTCCGCCGGCGACCACTGCATGTTCTGCATGATCGTGCCGGGCCGCGAGACTGCTGGGTCGGGTAAGTTGGCCATCTTCTGGTCCTCCCGTGTGGCATTTTATTCCTGTTTGGTGTTCACTCTCTTCCGATTGATCGCGGCGGATCTGGAGTAAATAAATTACGGTCAGTCGAACTGTTCCTCGGGGATCGCCGTATCCTGAACCGAGTCCACAATGTGACCCATCTTTTCCTGCTTGGTGCGCAGGTAGCGCTCGAAGGTCTCCTGCGGCTCGACCTCGGCGGAGACGCGCTCCACCACGGCGATGCCCGCCAACTCCAGTGCCGCCACCTTTTCCGGGTTGTTGGTGATCAGGCGGACCTGGGAAACGCCCAGCAGCTTGAGAACTTCGCCGGGCATCTCATAGGCGCGGCAGTCAGCGGCATAGCCCAGTTCCACATTCGCTTCCACCGTATCCAGGCCCTGGTCCTGCAGTTCGTAGGCGCGCAGCTTGGCCATCAGGCCGATGCCCCGGCCTTCCTGCTGCTCATAGAGCAGGATGCCCGCCCCCTCGGCGGCGATTTTGCGCAGCGCCAGCTCCAGTTGCAGGCGGCAGTCGCAGCGCAGCGAGCCGAAGACGTCGCCGGTGAGGCATTGCGAGTGGATGCGGACCAGCGGCGGCGTCGTGTGCACGTCGCCCATCACCAGCGCCACCAGGCCCTCGACCGTTCTTTCAGCGTCAAGGCCGGGCTGTACGGCATTCTCGTCGCAAGGCCGCGGCGCCGCCATTGCACCCTCGAAGCCCAGGATGCGGAAGGCTCCCCAGCGGGTGGGGAAATCCGCCTCGGCAATCTTCTTCACGCTTTCAAATCCCATACCCCTATTCTACGTCGTGCGGATGTAGCCAGACCCCTGATCCCTGACCCCCGATCCCTGATCCGGGGCAATCGCATGAACGTTCCTGGTTGCCGAGCCAGGTTCGTCTTGTCTTCCAAACAGGCTGGCCTCTGCGCGCCTCCCGGAGGGAGGCAGTGAGCATAGCCCAGGGCAAAGCCCTGGGAATACGTTGTACGCAAATGAACCCGCCCCGGAGGGGCGGATCGAATCCCCATGAGGAGCGGGATCGCCGTTCATGCGATTGCCCTGCCTGATCCAGGACTCCTGATCTCGGGTGCGATACAGTGGATGCGTGGGCGATACCAAGCTGATTCTCATCACGCTGCTGGTCAAGCTGGGCGTGGCTGCCGCGGTGGCCAGCGCCCTGGCGCGGTCGCGCACCTTCCAGCGGCTGTTGTTTGCCGAGCATCGCCGCCACCGCCAGACCGCTGCTTTGCTGGCCTTCTTCCTGGTGCCGCTCACCCTGGGCGTGTGGGTGCGCACAACGGTGCCCAACTTCCTGGCCGCCGACATTTCCTTTGAGACGACCATTCTGCTGGGCCTGCTGCTGGGACCGGGCTGGGCCGCGCTGGGTGGGGTGGTTCTGTCGGCGCCGGCGGTCTATCACCACGAGTATCTGGCCCTGCCCTTCAATGCGGCCGTGGGCCTGGCCGCGGGCCTGCTGGGCCGATTTGTGGAGATGGACGAGATCTGGTCGTTCACGCCCTTCATTGACCTGAGCATCTACCGTTGGGTGCGCCGCAACCTGCGAAAGCCGCGCATCGACCGCCAGATTCTGCTGCTCTTCATCATTGCCGCCATGGAGATGTTTCACGACTGGCTGGGCCGCATGTACCCGCGCCGCCTGTTTGCCCTGAACACCGGCGTCCTGGGTTTGCAGGTTCTGGTGTGGCTGTGCGCTCCCATGGTGGTGGGCATCGCCCTCAAGGTATGGAACGCCCTGCGTATCGAGATCAAGCTGGAAGAGCAGAAGCGCCTGCTGCTCGAAGCCCGGCTCGACGCCTTGCAGCGCCAGATCAACCCCCACTTCCTGTTCAACACCCTCAACTCCATTGCCTCGCTGGTGCGCATGAAGCCCCTGCTGGCCCGCGAGATGATCGTCAAGCTGGCCAACATCCTGCGCGCCCTGCTCAAGGATCACGACAGCTATGTGCCATTGAGCGAGGAACTGAGTTTCACCGACGATTACCTCGATATCGAGGTGGTGCGCTTCGGCGCCGGAAAGCTGCGCGTGGAGAAGGAGATCGACCCGCGTACCCTGGGGATTCTGGTGCCCAGCATTCTGCTGCAGCCGCTGATTGAAAACAGCATCAAACACGGATTGGAGCCGCGCATCCATGGCGGCACCGTAACCCTGCGCAGCCGCCTCAGCGGGGACCGTCTGCTGATCGAGGTGGCCGACGACGGTGTGGGCATCGGCACCAAGCCCGCCTCGGCGCTGCGCCGCAACGGCGCGGGCATCGGCATCAAGAACGTGCGCGAGCGCCTGGAAGTGCTCTACGGCAGCGAGGCCCGCTTCACCGTGGTCAGCAATCCCGGCCGGGGAACCCTGGTCTCCATCGAGATTCCGGCCAACCTGCTGGGGGTGGAATGAGGCCCGCTACGTAGCCAGCGGACCACCGGGCTAGAGCGTTTCTCTCGTAGGTGTACTCCGTATCCGGAAAACCGGAACCAAGCTTGTGCATTGTCGGGAGTGATCTGTGGAAGCAGTTCAGTGATCGCCTGATCGAGAATCTCTCTGGTCCTGGCTTTGGCCGAGCGAAGCAGG
>Ga0302278_10001595_pt1 | contig 27813 bp, 20 predicted proteins | sample III_Bog_N3_2_FD_194543 | JGI IMG/M metagenome (GOLD analysis project Ga0302278, IMG submission 194543) | Peat permafrost microbial communities from Stordalen Mire near Abisko, Sweden - III_Bog_N3_2 | ecosystem: Environmental > Terrestrial > Soil > Wetlands > Peat | place: Sweden: Abisko... | reverse complement strand
CTCCTAATGCGAGCATAGGAGGATTTCAATCATGAAGCTCACATGGATCGCTTTTTCAGGACTCGCTCTCTCGCTGGGAACAGGCGGATTGGTCATCGCCACGGCATCTGCGGCACAGCCCGCGCCAAGCTCGTCTGGTTTTGTCCAGGATCACGATGGCGGATGGGACGCCCCTCCCGGAGAGTTCCGCGAGATTCAACGCCAGGGCTTTCACGATGGCATTGAAGGTGCACGAAAAGACTTTGACAATCACCGTCCACCGAACGTAAACAATCGAGAGGAATTTCGTCACCCCCACGTATCGCCAAGCGCCCGGGACGATTACCGTGAAGGATTCCGCAGGGGCTACGACGCGGCCATGCATCACCTTATGGGTGGGCCTCAGTAGCAAGAAAATCCGCCCGACGTCCCGACCACTTGAATTTTGAGGGATGAAGACAGAACAACTTAAGTGGAAGAAATAGAAATGGGAGGGAATCTTCGATTCCCTCCCATTTCTGTATTACCTTGCGTTCTACTGAACGTCGCTAACCTTACCCTCTTTGAAAGTCACTTTCATACCGCTGTAGTAGTAAATTACCTTCGGTCCCAGGTTCGCGATCCTGGTTGGCGCACCGAGAGCCGCAGTAACCTGATCCGTCGTCTGACCCAATTCAACCGATGCCGGTTGAGCTGGAGCCGCCGGAGCATCAGGCGAAGCGGGGGCCGAGCCATCCGGCGCAGCAGCGCTTGCCTGTCCACCTGCGCCTGTGTCCGCCGCAGCTTCCGTCGTCACGTCCTTCTCAGCCTGCGCACTCTGTTGATCTGCTTGCTGAATGTCTGCGCTCGGATTCGCCTCGGGTGGGGGTGCCGCTGCGGCATAGGTTGCCGGAGCTGTCGGACCCGTCGCCGAAGGAGGAGCCGCCGGCAATCCGCCGGTACCCTGCTTCGCCTGAAGATCCTGCAGACCCTGGTCGATCGTCTCCCGCATGTGATTCTGCATCTCCTGCAGGTCGGTCAACTGGATTTGAACAGTGAGAGAAATCTGGCACTCGGGGTTCCCCTTGCTCGAGAGAACCACAAGGTTTGCCGCCGTTGCGTCAGACGGAGGCGGTTCACGCAGTTGCAGAGTATCACCGTCACTCACCGCGCATTCTTGCCCGGACGCATCCGTCACGTCCAGATTGCCCCCGGCCACGAAGACGTGCGGACGCCCATCGCTAAGCAGCCGGGCAATCCCACTTGAACCGGGGTCCACGTCCTGCTGCTGCGCGTTCTGCCCCGCTTCTGAATTCTCAAGCGCCAACTGGGCTTTCACTTCGTCCGCAATCATCTGCTTCACCTCGGGAGTCAGCGCCGGCTGCCCTCCCGCCGGTGGTGCCGAAGCTTGCTCGGCCGCTTCCTGGTGCGCCGCGTAAGCCGCCGCCAGGTCCTGAGAGATGATGTAGTCCGTCAGCCAGAACGCGGCCGAAGGATACACGGGATAAGGCTGGAAGTAGCCGCCGTAGAAGCCGTACCACGGTGTCGCCACACCCCATCCCCATCCGAACGAAATTGGCGCCACCCAAGGGTTATAAGCCCAACCGTAAAATGCGGGACGGAAGTAGAACCCCGGCGCGTATACGTTCAGCATCAAGCCGTGATATCCATACCCGCGATAGAAGCGGTCGTAGGCGCGCCCATGATAATAGTACGAACGCCGCGCAAAATCGTGTCCATGGTAGCTATAGCCGCGCTCCACATAACCGCGCCGGCCCCGCTCCGCAACCACACGGCTGCCGTCATGACGCTGCATTGAAACCCTGCGCCCACCGCCCAGTCCATGATGCACGTCCATGCCCCGCTTGGCATCGTGCACATCCGCCACTTTGCCACCGGGGCGGGTGCGGATCGCGCTGCCGCTCTTGGTTACGTGCTCGCTGGTACCCTTCGGTGCCGGGCTCTTGAAGGCCGTGTTTTTGGCGCCACCGGTTGCGCCAGCATGCGCACCGGCACCACCAGCTCCACCTGGATGGGTACCGCCGACGGTCGTATGCGTGCCTGTCGTCGTGGTGGTGTGATTCGTCGTGGTCGTCGTCGTATGCGCGCCCGTAGTTGTCGCCCCGGTATGCGCTCCGCCGGTTGCTCCCGTATGTGCGCCGGCCGCAGGTGCACCGGTCTTGGCGGGAGCAGCTTTGGGAGCAGCAGCCTTCGGGGCTGGGGGCGCTGGCTTTTTCGTATCTGTGGCTGCGCTGGCAAGCCAGGTCACACCCAGCATTCCCGCCAGAATCAGCGATGCTGAACCATTTGTTATGGACTTCTGAAACCTTTGAATCGTCATCTTGACCTCACTCCTCTGCTCTCTCCGCGCATCCGTCCCGGATGGGCGACCGGTTTACTCTACGTTGCTAACCTTGCCGTTCGTGAATGTCACTTTCATGTCTTTGTAATAGAAGATTTCCTTGACTCCCACCTTTGCCGTCTTGGTGGGCGCCCCGAAGGCGGTCGTCACCTGGGCCTTTGTTTGCCCAATTGCGATCGTCGGCGGCGGCGCATCGGCCGGGGGGGGCGGCGGTGCGATAGCCGCCATCGGTGCTGGAGGAGGCGCCGGTGCAGCAGGTGCGGCGGCTTGCGCCGGAGCGCCACCACCACCCTTATCGCCATCGTCCGAAGGCGCAACCGTCATCACCTCTGAAACTGTCTTCACAAAATCATCCGGTGCCGGAGCCACGCCTTTGGGATACATAAACTTGATTTCGCCATAGAAATGGACTTTGTCTCCTCCGGGATTCGAAGGGTCCTGATACGGATCGCTGAATGTCGCTACAACGATGCCGTCCTTCTGAGGTGTTACACCCGTTACCCAGAACTTTTCGCCGGACACAAACTTCCGTGAGGGGCATCCGTTGTTAGCCGCGTCGGTAACACTGCCACCACCGCCAAACGGAAGACGACCCTTGAGGAACGATTTCGCCGCATCCTTTGCGCGATTGTTGTAATTCGCACTGAGGACTCCGCCGCTGTACGTATTCGAAAAAGCATACGTAGAAGCGGAACTGCACATCATCAATCCGTCTTTTTGCAACAGCACCACATCGCCGGCGGTAACAATATCCGTGTGGTCCGCGGTAGGTTTCGTGAGCTTGATCTGCGAAACAAGCTTCGCCTGAATCTGAGCCCCTGGATCGCCTCCCTGGGCTTGCGCACTAAGTGCGATAACTGTGCCTGCAACAACCAATCCGAATACACCAAGCGTATGATTCCGACCCATATGACACATCCATTTCATGATTTGAGGGAAGTGCTTTGACAGACCCCAAAAACGTAAACCAAGGTCAATTAGATGTCAAGCATACTTGGACCTGGCAGAAACACTCAGGATTCTGCTTAGTCCAACACAGCATTCAAACGAAAGTTCCGGCCTGTTTCCTTTTATTTCCAAGAAAGTGCGAAGTTACCTGGCGTGCGCTGCGAGCAGAATGCAGGTTATATTGTCCTGGCCGCCGCGCTGCTTTGCCAGTTCAATCAAATTGGCGCAAGAAGCTTCGAACGGCGACGCACCAAGAATGGATGCGATCTCGTCCGCAAGAACATAGCGCGTCAAGCCATCTGTTGCCAGCAGCACCGCAGTCCCCGGCTTCAAGTCCACGGAAAAGAAGTCAGGTTGAACATCCGCTGCCACACCCACAGCCCGCGTGATGATGGACTCCATGCCCCGCAGGTCCGCGGTATGTGCGTTCTCAATTGTGAGTGTCCCGTTGCGGATAAGTTCGTTGATGTACGAGTGATCGACAGTCAGTTGCACGCATTGGCCATTCTGGATGATATAGGCACGGCTGTCGCCCACGTTACCAAGTATCAGCTTGTTCCCGTCGAGTGCGGCAGCTACCGCGGTCGTTCCCATTCCCTTATTTTCGGGAACCTGCCCATTTTCCCAAACGTCCTGATTGGCCGCGTTAATGGCAAGCAGCAGCTTCGCGCTGATTGGAACATCCAGCGCAGTGCTCTCCGCGAAGCTCTTCATAATCGCAGCCACCGCATGAGAACTAGCGACTTCGCCGCTCGCCATTCCACCCATGCCGTCGCACACAACATAAATGCCCAGCCCTTCGTCATAGCCAAAGGCGTCCTCGTTGTTGGTGCGTACGCAGCCTACATCGCTGAGAGCGGAAACCGAGACACGAATCGAGGTGGATCCGTCGTTGGCCGATGTGTCGAAGTTAGAAGTCTCGCTTATGAATTCTTCGCTCATGATCTCGCTTCAGTAAGCCCGAAGAGGAATGGCTCCCGGGGAAGTTTGCTTGCCTGCTGCCAATTGCGGGGGACGGGCGCTCCCAGCAATCCTCTCATGATTCAATGCGAATCTTGAGAAGAAACAAGAGTTTGCTCACCCGCGTCAGCGAGCAACGTTTGAGACACAGTGAAAATCCCTCATGAATTGAGGATTCAGTAAAAATGCGCCCGGACCTGAAGCGTCGAATAAAACCACTCCATTGGTTTGACTGTTCAATTGCAAACTGTATTTCAGCCGGTCCGGAGGAATATGTGTTGCTGCGAAGCCAAAGTGGAACACCGACCACGAACCTGGTGAGGACGCGGAAGCATTTCCCCCCGACGTCAGGCTGTACTTTCCATCGGGCTTTGACACCCAGTGGAACGATGTCTTTTGCCCCGCAGTGGTGATTTGCTGGTTGTCGATGTTGAGCACCGCATCGGGTACTCCCGGCGACTTCACCTCAGCCAGCGTGAAGTCCAGCGACGGCTGGTTTCCTCCGCTTGGGAAAAGTGTCGAAGAAATCTTCTGTGCGTTCGACAGGAATCCAAGGAAGGCCGGGTTGATATGCACCGCCGAGCCAGGCGCCACCACATACTGAGTGCCTTGCTGAACAACCAGCGCCTTCATCGATCCACTGAACTGCGCAAACGAACCCGAGCCTGGTGTAAAGATCTGCGCGACCTCCTCGGTCGTAGCCTCTGTCGTCGACTGTGGGTTGAATGGGAACTTGGCGAATACCGGCGCTGCCTGCGCGCAGAATGCCTTAGCCCCGCCGCCCGCGGCATTGGCCGGTGCCTGTGCTGCCAGATTCTTTGTCGACTCAATCGGAGCTTCAAGCAACGTGAAGCTCGTCTTATCCAGTCCGCCCGGATCGGGAACAAAACCGTTGCGAAGAGTCTCCGCGGCCTGTTCTGCAGTGAGTGCTGCCTGCACCACAGGGGCAGCCGCAGCGGGATCGTTTGCGCTGGTGGGGTTCAGAGAGAGGTTCTTCACTGATCCTTCAAGACCCTGCAGCGACTGTATGTATCCCTGGTTCGCCTGACCAATCAGCCGATTATCCGGCATCGACGGCGGAACGACGGACTGAGGCGCCTGGAAGACCGATGAAATCTCCGGTGACGCAACTCCCGTGTTGATTGAAATCAGCGAGAACAGCTCCAGCATCGCCGAAGTATTCGAGTCGAGCGCGCCCAGCTTGGTCCCAGCCTCGGCAAAGCTCTTGTACGGAATGAACTGCGCCTTGGTCAGATACGTCCGCCAGGTTTGAATGAAGTCGGCGGTGTAAGTCGATTTCAATTGGACCGAGAGCGCGGCCCGGTCAATCGGTGGACCAGACGAAGGACCAAGAACCCATTGCTCTCCGCTGAAGTAGGGGTCCGGGTGCAGAATCGCGTCCTGCATAAACGCAAAACCTGCCTTCGTGAAGGCGCCCTGCACCGGATAGTTGTCAAAGATGTATTGCGAGGAACCGGGAAATTTGCTATTGAAATCGAAGCCCGGAACCTTGTGGTTTGCCGCGGAAAGCATGCTCTGATACACATGCTGGAATCCCTGGAACCCGCTCAGGTAAAAGCGAGCGTGCGCCACCACCACATCGTTCCTGCTTCCGCCCGCATTCGCCAGGCACGACGAGTTCGCGGGAAGAAGATTGGCATAAAACTGGAATTGAGCCTGCGCAATCTGCGCGACATTCGGATCAGGCGTGCCGCTTCCCGCCCATTCCGTCAGCAGCGCGGCAGGAAGAAAATCAACCGTGTCCTGCGCCGTATCCGGGTCAGGGTTCGTTGCCGTAATCAGGTAAGCCTTGAGCGGCTGGTAAGTAGCGCCGTAGTTTGAATCCGGTGTCGGCGTCGCGGGCACGGAGCGAAGCTTGCCCAGCATGTTCTCTTGTGTCGGAGCCAACAACAGAGTGCGGAACTTGTTCGAATATGCCTGACAAGCAACCGGGTAAAGCGCATCGCCTTTGTACAGCCCAAACCGGTCCATGAATGGCGACCCGTCCTTGCGATATCCGTCCAGTTCAGCCAGCACCACTCTCAGCTTTTCCAGCGACTCCAGGTCGCCTTGCGCGGCGAAACTGCCCGCTGCCACGGGCGACACCGGGACCGCCGCCGCTTTAGCTACCCGCTCTTCGAGTGAACGGTTCTTGAAAAACGAAATCGTAAACAGCGTCAGCAAAATCAGAATCAACACACTCGCCGTGGCCAGCAGTGTGCGTTTCAGCAGGCTGGTCCGCGTGCTTGCCCGGCTGATCTCGAGCGCCGCCTTATCCGCCAGCAGTATCTTCGTGAACAGATGCGGCAGGAAGACCCACTGCGCAACCTTGCGCGTTCCCCCTCGTCTCGGTTGTGGTGCGGCCTGTTCCTGCTGCATCGCGGCAAGCGAGAAGATGCGCGTCGCTCCAGCATTCACCGGTGCGGCCGCCTGTTGCTGGGCCGGTCCCACCTCCAACACATCCTCAATAAGGTGTGCCCGCATCCCGGCGAAGAAGAATCCACGCAGGAAAGGGTTCACGCCAATTTGGCTTGGCCGCGCAACCTCCGCGAGGAAGCCAACAATGCCTCCCCGCACCTTGCGCAGATCCCTGGGAAATTCATACGCCCGCGCAAGATTCTGCAGCTCTCCGCCCCGCGACAGAACATCCATGCGGAATTCCGCCAACGCGTAGATGAGCTGATCGAATCGCGCTCCGATCATCGCCGTGGCCTGCTCGGTATACAGCCCCGACCCGGTCGAAAGCGTCGACAGCAACGTCCCGATCGGAAGCTTTACTTCTTCATCAGAGAGCCTTCCAACATACTCGGCAAACGGAGTGATGTTATCCAGTTTTGTGAACAGCACATAAATCGGTAGCGAGATCCCCAGCGTCTGCGATAGCTGCCGCAGCCGCTCGTTCAGCCCTTGTGCCAGCGCGCGAATCTGCTCTGAAGTATTGGGTGCCAGGATACGCTCAATGCTCACACACACCACTACGGATCTCGCGGGAAGACGGCTATCGCCGAACACCGATCCAAGCCGCGCCGGGATCGTCGATCGCACCAGCCGCAACCAAAGTGGCGCCTGTCGCAACATCGCTCCGCCGGCCTCAACCAGCACGTAGTTGCCGGCCAGCCAGATGTTCGCTAGTTGCGTCGGAGCCACCAACCCATCGCGATAAATGTTTCCCGCAATCAGTTCGGGATCCAGTCCGGACTGCAGCACTGTCTGCGTCTTGGCTGAGTTCTCGTCGCCAATCACATAAATCAGTGGCAGACTCGCAAGCGACTTCGCGCCTGCCCTCCCCGCTTGCCGCACCTTCGAATCCGCATCCCGCAGCAGGGTGTTCAGATTCACCCCGTCCGGCGTGTCCAGTCCGCCGCCACCCGACGATTCTCCACTCGCCTTAGCCAGGTACCAGACGACAAAAACAATTGTCAGCGCGCCAACCAACCCCAGGATCACGCAGAACAGAATCAGCTTCGTACCTTCGAAGTGCAGCGCAAACGCGCCCCCAACCACCAGGGCCATGTACAGAACAAAGATCAAAATCCCAATCAGGACGCGCTTCATAGGACGATCTCCGCAAGGCTCTTTGTCAGCATGTGCGCCGCAGGCAACGCTGGGCGAATGAGTTCAGAAATGGAAGGCATTGATTGTCCAAGAATCACAACATATCCCGCGTAGGCCAACGCCGTCAGCAATAGCAGGAGAATCGCGGCAATCGCTAGCCGCATCACCCAAGGGTCTCTTCGCGGAGGCGGCGGGGCCGCTGGCGCTTCGGCAGGCCGCAGCAATGCGTAGGAGCCCCGAATGCGCGTGATCTTCTCCCGAATGCGCTGCAGTATCGACTGAATCTCCGAAGCATCCCCAAATGCGAAACGTCCGCGATATCCCAGCAGCAGGCAAAGCGCATGCAGCTCGAGCACATCCGCAACCTCAGTCGATTCGGGCCTGTTCAGTAACTCCGCTACGTTGCGAAAGAATAACTCCCCCGCAAAGTGGCCTCCGAACATCTCTTCCTGCAGCGGCCGTCGCGCCCAGTCTGCAAACGTCGGGTCCTTCGAATTAAGAACGCTCTCATCCAGAAACCCAATGATCGCGTAAATCGCCATCTTTGACGCTTCGTCGCTGTAACCCATTGCCGATGCGTCCTTCACTGCCGCGGAAATCATCTTGCGGAGCGTGGCGCGAAAGGTTTCCGCATTCTCAACGCGCTGCACAAAAAACCGCGTACGCAGAATCACGGTGAACACTTCCTGGAATGCCATCGCCAGGTTACTTGTCTTCGTTTCTTGGGGAACTGAAGCGGGGGTGGAGCTCATGAGGATGTCTCCAGAATGATAGTCAGGTCAAAGGTTGCGTCACCCAGGTCGCCAGGTAAATACACGCCAACCTGCTTAGTCTGCAAAATATGTTGCCAGCACGCACCACTCAGTGAAACCGAGAAATAATGCATGTCAGCTTGCGCATGCAAAGCCGCGGGCGGTACGGGAACATGCATCAGCTCAAGTCCTGGAAGCGCGCGCTCCACAAGCTTTGTTACGCCTCCTGCGGAGCACACCTTCACCAGCCTTGGGGTCTGACGAAGGATCACCGAGTCGTTGATCGAGGAACGAATCCCGAATATCCATCTAGAACGGCGTAAACAGCGTTCGTCCGTCACGTCGGCGGCAAAAATGTAATTATCGGCTTTGCGGAACTGCAGTGTGACGCTGTTCGATGGCGACACGATCTCCAGATAGCGCCGGATCAGCGCATCCATCTCCTTGAACGTTCCCGTCAGATCCCGATGCCGGTAGGAAGGAATCTCTTCCTGTGTCGATTCCAGCGCAAACGTACTCAGAGCCCCAGCCAGCCGCGCCAGGTCTCTGTACACTTCTTCCGGATGACTCCGCCGGTCCTGTAAATGATGCCGCAACGCGGGCAGGGAAGAACAAAGCGCGTGCAGGAACCAGTAGTTCGCGACATCCAGCGCTGAGGTCCCCAGTTCAAAGCGTCCCGAACCGGCCCTCATGTTACGCGTGGATGTAATCTTCTCTTCGATTGCCTGAGCAAGTCGATGCAACAGCATCACCAGGCTCTCGCTGGCGCTGATGCGCAGGCACGGCGGAATGAATTCAGGGTCGGAGGCAAATCCTCCATTCCCGTCCCGGAATACTCGCGCAATCGGAAATGAAACCGTTTCGGCAGAAAGCTGGGCTTGGCTCAACAGCACAAGATTCTTGCGAGCAAATGAAACCGTCGACTCTCCCTGCCCCACGGAATCGTCCCTGAGCGTTCGCTGAACCGCACTGTACCGGGTGTTCAATCCGCCGCCCTGGTCGCAGTCAAGCCCCTGGTCCTGCCGCGGTGGAATCGCCAGGTAGAGAGTAATTTCGCTGTCTATGGATGAGAACAGGTCGTTCAGGTGCGCTGCTTCGGGAACCTGGTCGCAGTCCGGCAGATCGAATATCAGACCGTCGGGGAGAATGCCGGAAGCGAAGCTCAGAATCGCCAGCCCGTTGCGCATCGCTTCTGTGTCAATCGAGTAATGGAGAAACCCCCACGGGTCCTGCCGCAGATTCGAGCTCAGAAACCAGAGCGTGTCTTCGAAATAGCGGCTCTGCGTCTGGAAATGATGGGGACCGAGATGCATCCCTTCCGACCAGACAACCCGCGACAGAAATTTCATAGGAGGAAGTCCACCATGGGAGAGTCAGATATCAGGTCGCCCTCCAATGCGGGAAAGCGAGCATTTAGTGACTGCGGCATGTCCTCATGAAACGCTTATGCCGGCTGTCCGGACAATACAGGAAAATTCCCCGATGAGTCTATTCGTCAGGGACTTTGGGACGCAACCGCATTCTACCCAAAATCTTTTCAGATAAATAGGCAAATCGGGTGCGACCAATGATTTATGCTACCCGCATCGTAGTCGGAGGCCTGATTGCATGGACAAACCGAACTCACCTGGCGGATTTGGCGGATCAGGTTCTTCATGGCCGGAGAACTCCGGTTCCGATCAGGACTTCGGGGCGACCGGCGTCTTTGGCGCGGTCACGCTACCTGACCCAACTTCCGCTCCTGCAGCCTCAAAACCGGAGCCGGATTTCCTTGCCTCCTGGGCGAAGGAACCCCCTCCGCCACCGCCACCGCCTGCCCCAAAACCAATCGCCGAACCCGTAGTCCACAAGGTTGTTCTGGAAGGTGGAGCGGCAGCCAGTTCGCCGGAACTCCTTGATCGCATGCGCGCCGCGTCCGCGGAGCGAGCTACCACCGCGGAGAGACAAGCTGCACCCGATCCGGCATCCAAAGGCAGTGGAGGATTTACCGAGTTATTGCGAACCCTCGGAACAGAATCGCCTGCGTCCGCACCGAAGCAACCACCGCCTCCGCAGCCGTCGGCCAGTTCAGGTTTCACTTCCTTGCTGCAGACAATGGGCCCCGCGGACACACCTACCGCCAAGGTGCCAATTCCACCTCAAGCGGCTCCTCCGTATGCGGCTCCATCGCCCGGTGGATTTACGGAACTGCTTCGTGCAACGCCAGTCTCTGGAGGTGCTGCCAGCCCGGATCCGCCACCGCCGCAAAATCAGCCCGGTTCGTTTACCCAGCTGTTTGGTACCATGGGCGGCGCTGCGGCTCCTCCTTCCGCACCACCTCCATTCAGCCCTCCGGCCCCCAATCCTCCATCCGCAAGTCCGGGTTCCTTCACTCAGATGCTCTCGCTAGAGCAGCGATCTGCTCCTGTCGAAGCGGTCTATCGCGAACCGGTGCAACCTCCCACTGGCGGCCTTGATTACAGTCAGCCTGCTCCGCCTCCAAATGCTTCGGATGCCAACCGCGATCCTTTTGCTTCGTCGCCCTTGCCAACGCCTCCTGAAGCTACGCAGCCCGGTTCGAGCGTGGGAATCACGCGACTCATTCAGATGCTCGACGAGCCGTCCAAGCAACCCGCCCCAAGCCGTCCCCCTTCGCCGATTCCTCCACCGCGCGCCGCCGAACCCGGCGTCTGGACGCAGACCTTTGCATCACTCAATATCTCGAGCGATCCCGTGGCGACCGCGCCACCTGCGCCTCCCGCTACCCCCGCATATCCATCGTTCGCGCCCTCACCCGCCGCGATTTCGCAGCCTGCGACCCCTGCGGCCTCCGGGCCCAGCGAATACACTCGGATCCTCGATGCGTCGCGGATCCGTGAGCTATCCATGCAAGGCGGGGCGGCTCCGCAAAGCCTCCCGCCCCAGCCGCCTCAGAACCTCGCTCCTCCGCCCCAATTCGCTCCGCCGCAAATGCCCAGCTATCCCATGCCGGCCGCTCCTCCTCCGCCGTCTATGCAGGGCTTCGGAGCCATGCCGCAACCCGGCGCGTTCCCACCTCCACCTCAACCACCGGCTTTCCCCATGCAGTTCGGTGCTGCGCCGCCTCCATCCATGCCCATGCCTGGCGGCATGCCGCAGCCCGGAATGTATGCTCCTCCGCCCATGCCACCGGTTCCTCAACTCCCGCCGGTCAAAGCGACGCAACCACCGGCAAGCAAGCTGCAGCAACTCGTCCCTCTCCTTCTGGTCGTCATCATCGTTTTGCTTCTAGTCCTGATCATCACCGTCTTCTTCCTCATGAAGCACTAGCAGGCGCGTAGTAACCGCCCCATCGAGGTTTCATCTTGTGGCATCATCAGTGGATTGCCGGCACGATTCTTCTCATCGCAATGGCCGCGCCTGCGCAAAGCTTTAAGTGTCCCGCGATGCAAGGAAAGAATGCTCTTGCAAGCATCTCCGTTTTCGACGGCCCTCCCGCCGAAAAAGCCGACCTCGCGCCAGACCTCACGAAAGGCAGTGGCGATCACCTCTACTCTTCCTGGGACATCGGCTATCTCTTTGGCATGGGCCGCACGCCATACCTTGTCTGCAGGTACGCACGTTTACCCGACGCGCAGGCCGTCACTCTAAAAATCGATAAAAGAGTAACGAAATGTGTCTTTCAGGCACACGGAATAGGCCAGCCCGCAGAAGCGGAATGCAAGTAGATCTCCCGCCCGCAAAAAGGAAACTACCTAGGCCGGTTGCGCCAGCAGGATAATCAGCTCGAACTGCGGATTCAGAATATCGGCCGGCGCGTAAACAGCAAAGTTCCGTGCCCGCAGCACCGATTCCCAAACCGGCCCACCCTGCTCAATCGCGAAGTATTGGTGCCGCAGTTTCACCGGAATCGACCGCGGTGGAGGCGATACATGTTGCAGCCGCAGCCCAGGCAGCGCATTGCGAATGAGCGTCTCAAGCTGCGTTGCCGAGCAAACCTTCAGCAGCTTCTGCGAGCGGTCAATCAAGTCCGCATCGCGAATATCGGCAGAGACCGCAAGGTAGAACCGCGAGTTTTCGAAATAAGCATCTTTGTCGATCGAAGTCGCATAAATCGTATCCCGCACCAACTTCAGCGGCAGCGCAACAAAGTTGCTCGGAACCACCGTCTCCAGCATGATCCGTATCAGCCGGTCCAGTTCTCCAAAACAAACTCCCAGTTGATCGTGATTGTAAGCGGGCAAATCCTTAGGTGCAATCTTGCTCGAAAATGCGGTTAATGCCCCCGCAAGATTCGAGAATTCATTGAACAAAAGTTCCGGCTGAACGTTCGTGGATTCCAAGAAATGACGCAGCCCCGGAAGATGGCTGTTAATGGTGTAAAGAAGCCAGAAGTTCGCCACGTCGGATGCCGTGAAGTCGGCCAGTGACTGGTTCTTCTGCCGCCGGCCGCCGGACAACTGGCTGCTGCGTGCCACCAGCAATTCCACCATGTTGCTCAAAATCCGCTTCAGCGTCGGATGCGCGTGGATGTCGATCAGCGGTGGAATGTACGTCGGATCCACCTGGTAGATTCCAGTCTCCAAGCGCAGAATCCGAATGCAGCCCAGAACAACCGATCCCTCGCGGTTTTCGCCCTCGGCAAGAATTTGCAGGTTCTTCCGCGCAACCTGCACCGGCTTCTCTCCGCTGCCCGTGTTCTCGTCGCGAACCATCAGCAATTGCGCCAGGAATCGCGTGCTCACGCGCCCGCGATCCACGCTGACGTTCATGCCTCCGTTTAAATACTCGGGAACCGCAAGGTAAAACGTACACGCCTGCCTCCCGTCCTGAAAGCATTCATCCAGGATCCTCGCCGGCGGTGGATACTCCGAAGCTGGGATGTCTATCGGAAGCGCATCCGGAAAAATTCCCGAAGCCAGAACAATTGCCAGCCGCCCTTCAGATAGCGCCTTGCTGTCGATCTGTATCTCTCGAAATCCCCACGAACGCGCATTCAGAGAATCGAGATAGAAGCGCGAGCTGTCCTCAACAAAGCGCTCCTGCGCCTGCAAATGCTGCGGCGAGAGAAACGTGCCTTTCGACCAGATAACGGGTTGAAGTTGGCGCATCTTTAGTCAGCAACCTCGACTGAGTATGTCATATTAGCGGTTGAGTTCGAACCATGTCCAAAACAAACTCGAAAGGAAACTCGAAACCGATCCCGATAGGTAGAAGTGTTGGACTGTTCGAGGATTTTGATGATGTGAAAATGCAAGTTAAACACCATCATCCTCGCACAAGTTGCGGTTCGAATTGAATTTTTCTATCTTCCCCGTCGGCTTGTGAACCTGAGTTGAAAAACAACCGGTAAACCAAAGATTTATCTAGACAGAAGGCGTGTTTTGTGATTTCTTTGGGGGTACCGAATTTAGTTGCTTCACCGGAGTGATATGGCCAGAGAGAGTACCCAGCAGAAACTCAGTCGCGTCCGGGCCCCCCGGGTGCAGATCACCTATGACGTCGAAGTCGGAAACGCAATCGAGATGAAGGAATTGCCCTTCGTCATGGGCGTGTTAGGTGATCTCACCGGTCAGCCCGAAAAGCCGCTCGCCGCTTTGAAAGATCGCAAGTTTGTCGAGATTAACCCCGATAACTTCGACAGCGTGCTCAAAGGCATGCAACCCCACCTCAAGTTCTCAGTTGAAAACAAGCTCAGCTCCGACCCCAAAGCTGGACAGGTTGGAGTCGACCTCCACTTCGAAAGCTTCGATGATTTTTCCCCCGCCAAGGTAGCCGAACAGGTTGGTCCCATCAAGGAACTCCTTGATCTGCGGACCAGGCTATCGAACCTGCGCGGAAGTCTTCAAGGCAACGACCAGCTCGATCAGGCTTTGTTCGACGCCGTCTCAAAAACTGAAGAGCTGAACAAGCTGCGCGGCGAGTTGGGCAAACCAGAGGGAGACAAAAATGAGTAGCTCAGCGAATCCACTTGCGGCGCAGGCCGAAACACAATCAACCGAGGTTTCGCTCCTCGACCAGATTGTCGCCCACGGACGCTTCGGCAAAGACACCGTTGCCCAGGAACGCGGCAAGGACATGGTTAAGGAATTCGTCAACCAGGTTCTTGAAGGGAAAATGACTCTCAGCCGTGATGCGGAAGCCAGCATTGGTATGCGCATCGCTGAAATCGACAGACTCATTTCTCTGCAACTCAACGAAGTCATGCACCACCCCTCCTTCCAAAAGCTGGAAGGCACTTGGCGCGGCATCAAGCACCTGCTTGACCAGAGCGAAACCAACGACGGGCTGAAGATCAAGCTGCTCAATGTCAACAAGAAGGATCTTCTGCGCGACCTTCAGCGCGCACCCGAGTTCGATCAGAGCGCCTTCTTCAAGAAAGTCTACGAAGAAGAGTTCGGCGTCTTCGGCGGCGCTCCCTTCGCGGCGTTGGTCGGCGACTACGAGTTCGGTCGCGGCGGTGAAGATGTGGAACTTCTGGAGAAAGTCTCGCAGGTTGCTTCGGCAGCTCACGCGCCCTTCCTCACAGCCGCTGCTCCCGAGTTGCTCAATCTCTCGGAGTACAACCAGCTCACTGGTATTCGCGACATCTCCAAAGTCTTCGACAGCACGGAATACGCCAAATGGAAAAGCTTCCGCGCCTCCGACGACTCCCGTTATGTGGCTCTCACCCTGCCCCACGTCCTCATGCGTGAACCCTACGGCAAAGACACGCGGCAGATCGACGAGTTTGCTTATGAAGAAGGCGTCGACGGTAGAGACCATTCAAAATATCTCTGGGGCAACGCGGCATACGCGTTGGCTGCACGGCTCACCAACTCCTACGCTAAGTACGGGTGGTGTGCTGCTATTCGCGGCGTTGAGGGAGGCGGCCTCGTCGAAGGGCTGGCCACTCACAACTTCCGTACCGACGAGGGCGACCTCGCATTGAAGTGCCCCACCGAGGTCAGCATCACCGACCGACGTGAGAAAGAGCTTGCCGACCAGGGACTGGTGCCGCTGGTGCACTGCAAAGGAACGGATTATGCCGCCTTCTTCAGTGTCCAGACCGCCAACAAACCCAAGGTCTATGACAAGCCGGAGGCCAATGCAAACGCCCGTCTCTCGTCACAGCTCCCTTACATGCTTGCCATGTCTCGCTTCGCCCATTACCTCAAAGCCATGATGCGCGACAAGCTGGGAAGTGCAATGAGCCGCTCCCAGGCCGAGACCTACCTCAATCAGTGGATCGCCAATTACGTGATCATGGATGACAATGCCTCCTCCGCAGCCAAGGCCGAAAAGCCTCTGCGCGAGGCTCGCATTGAGGTCATGGAAGTGGCGGGAAAACCCGGGGCGCTTCGTGCTGTCGCTTTTCTGCGTCCTCACTTCCAGCTCGATGAGCTGACCGTGTCTCTGAGACTCGTAGCCGACCTGCCGCAGCCCGCGGGCAAATAGTCGCAGCGGCTTCTCTCTCTTGAAATCAATTTCCCCAACCGGGCCTCGCGTTCGGCCCAAATCGAAAGGATTGTCTCATGGCAGCTGTTGATTATTTCCTGAAATTGGACGGCATTACTGGCGAATCGAAAGACACGAATTTTTCAGGGCAGATCCCCCTGCTCTCGTTCAGCCATGGTGGCGAACAGTCGAGTTCCATTGCAACTGGAACAGGCGGACACGGAGCTGGAAAGGTGACGCTTCACCCCCTGACCGTCACCAAACCCCTTGACAAGTCAAGCGTGCCCCTCTTCAAGTCTCTTACCCTCGGAACCCACATCGCCACTGGCACGTTGTCTGCTGTGAAGGCGGGCGCCAACCGCAAGCCGTACCTCAAGATCGATCTGAAGAGCGTATTTGTTAGTTCATATATGGTTTCAGCGGTCGACGAACACCCGATCGAAAGCATTACCTTATCGTACGAGCAAATCAAGGTCGAGTACTTCGCCCAGGATGATAAGGGAACCGTAACTTCCACGGGAAGCGCGAGCTGGAATACCGTTACCAATTCAGGATCCTAGGCAACAATGACTCCACTTGCGCTTTACCGCGAAGGACGACTGCGGGAAGCCATCAAGGCGCTTGGCGACGAGCTGCGGTCCAATCCGCTCGATGCCAAGCGCCGCACGTTCCTGTTTGAGCTTCTACTGTTTGCCGGCGAGTACGACCGCGCCGAAAAACAGTTGGATCTTCTCGCGGGAGCCAATGCGGATGCTGCCGCTGGAACTCTGCTCTATCGCAGTGCGCTGCACGCAGAGCGCACCCGTCAGACCATGTTTGCCAACCATGAAACTCCTCCTTTCAAGGACGAGCCCGTCTACGGCGGAACTTGGAATGGGAAACCATTCACTGAGATAAGCGATTCCGATCCCCGCATCGGTGCCAATCTCGAAGTATTCATCGCAGGCAGTTACACCTGGATTCCCATCCATTACCTCCGCAGGCTTGAAATCGAGCCGCCCACTAATCTGCGCGACCTCGTCTGGGCCCGCGCGCGCGTCGATACCAGCGCGGATTTTCGTCTCCAGGAGCTCGGCGAAGTCTTGCTCCCAGTTCTTTGCCCGCTCACTTCAAAGCATGCCGACGAATCGGTCCATCTTGGCCGCGAGTCAGCTTGGGAGCAGGATGATGTGCATGGCGAACTTCCGTACGGCGCCAAGCTGATGCTTATAGACGGCGTCGAAGTTCCTCTTCTTGAGTTGCGCAGCGTCGTCTGGTCCGCCCCTGAGAAGGAGTCTCAAGATGCCTCTGCGTGAGGATTTGCTTGCGCCGATAGCAGGTGAAAATCCAGCGGGCCAGGACCTCTACTACGACAAGGTCTTCGATCAAATCAAGGAAGCCCGTAGGGAAGAAGAGGATGATCTTCCCGCAGGCGATTGGGCGCGTTCCCAGGTAAAAAAGGCGGACCATCGCGCCGTTATCAAGCTGGCCGGCGAGGCCTTGGCCACGCGAACCAAAGATCTCCGCCTGGCCGGGTGGCTCATCGAAGCCCAGCTCAAGACAGAAAGCTTTCCGATCATTGCTCCCGGCTTGGACCTCATTCGCTCTCTCCAGGAGACCTTTTGGGAGACGCTCTATCCCCTCATTGAAGAGGGCGGCGACCTCGAACTGCGCATGCTATCTGTCGAGATCGCGGGCAGGCTGATTTCCGGCGCGGTTCGCAAAGTGCCCATCACGCGCAGCGGTCTGAGCCTCGAGTCATATCTCGAATCCCGCCTCGTTGGCTACGAGAAAGACGCTACATCCGATGCGAAACAGGAAGCGCGTCGCGATGCGCTCGAACACGGCAAGCTCAGTGCAGAAGACTTTGACCAGGCCTTTGTCGCCACATCTAAAGGTTTCTACGTGGAAGCCGAGGCGGCACTGGCGGAATCGCTTCAAGCCGCCGATCGCCTCGACGAATATCAACAGGAAGCCTACGGAGACAACGCTCCACTTCTTACGAATCTCAAGGGCGCACTCGCAGAGGTGCATCAAGTTGTCACGTTGCTCCTCAACGAACGGCGTAAGACCGAGCCCGACCCGGTAAAAGCCCAGGAACAGCGGCCTCCCGCGCAGCAACAGGACAACGCCCCCCCCGAAGCCTTTCAGCCGCAAGCAGACTCCGGTGAATCCACATCCGGCCAACCCGTCGCCCGCAGAACGGCTTCTGCAGGGCCAGTTACAGACGTGGCGGATGCCTACGCGTTAGTCGTCGAGAGTGCGGAATTTCTCTTCCAACGCGACCCTCTTTCCCCCGTGCCTTATCTTGTCTGCGCTGGCTTGCGTCTCGGCGAAACTCGCATGCAGGGCCCTGTTCCGGCGCCCGGCTTCGCAGTTGGACCTAGCCCCTCCGTACGTCAGTCACTGCGCGCCCTGGCGAATCGCGGAGCGTGGCAGGATTTGATGCGCGCAACTCTTCCCATTCTCGCCAGCGAATGCGCCCGTGCCTGGATCGATCTCCATCGCTACGTGTGGCGAGCAGGGCAGGAGACAGGCGCCGAGGCAATCTCGGAGGCAGTTGTCGGTACGATTCGGAGCCTGCTTGTCTCCCGGCCCGAGTTACGCCACTGGACCCTTGAAGACGACACAGGAGCCGCTAATCCCGAGACGCAACAATGGCTGGATGCAACCGTTCTTCAGTAGCGCATTTCGCGGTCTCGTCGGGAGGAAATCGTGGCTAGAAACAAGTCGGATGTTCTCATCACGCAATCGTTGCTCGATCGCCTGACCGACCTGGAGCAGTGGCCGGAAACCCGCTCCGCATCCATCACCATGTATCGAGAGTCACTCAAGCGGGACGTGGAATGGCTCCTCAATACGAGGCAGCCCGTCATTCCAGAGTTGGAGGGCTATCCAGCCACAGCGGCATCCGTCCTAAACTTTGGACTGCCCGACATTCACAGCTTCGATGGCTCCGCAGGCAAGGAACAGAATGCGCTCACGGTCGCGCTCGAAAAATGCATTCGCGTCTTTGAGCCCCGCATCAGTCAGCCCCATGTCTTCCTCACGCGCACTGACATTCTCAGCCGCAGCCTGAGGTTCCACATCGAAGGCCAAATCGTTTACGAAAACATGAACGAAGAAATCAAGTTCGATACAACGCTGGAGTTGATCAGCGGTGAGTACGAGGTAAAGTAGGGCATGCGCGAGGAACTCCTGGAATACTACGAGCGAGAACTCACCTGGCTGCGCCAGATGGGCGGCGAGTTCGCGCGCAAGTATCCCAGGGTGGCGGGCAGGCTGCTGCTCGACCCAGATCGCTGCGACGATCCCCATGTCAGTCGTCTCCTCGAAGGCTTCGCGCTCCTGGCAGCGCGCGTCCATCGCAGAATCGATGACGACTTCCCCGAAATCAGTGAGTCGCTCACCAGGATGATCCATCCTGGTTATCTGCGACCCATCCCGTCCATGACCATCGTGGAATGCCTGCCCGATCCGGCTCAGGGCAGGAAGGTCGCCGGCATGAAGGTCCCCAAGGGAACCCCGCTCGTCACCAAGGCCACCGTCGAAGGACTCCCTTGCCGTTTTCAAACCGCGTACGACGTCGATCTCTGGCCTTTTTCAATCGCGTCCGCGGAGTGGCGTCAGCCCGAGCGCATGCAGCGTCCGCCCCGTGCCACCGTCGGCGTGCAGGCCGTCGCCGCCGCTCGTTTGCGCCTTCGTTGTCAAAAGGACGTCGTCTTCTCCGGCTTGCCTCTTTCGCACCTGCGCTTCCATCTCGCCGGCGACGCAAGCGTTGTCTATTCGCTCTATGAGCTCTTCTCGGATAAGTGCATCGAGATTCAGCTCCGCGATCCAAAAGATGAAAAGCGCCTCATCAGTCTCGAACCCGCGAGCCTTCGCGTCGTAGGCTTCGACGCCGAAGACAACCTCCTCCCTTTTGTCCGCCGCTCCATGGATGGCCATCGCCTTCTGCAGGAGTACTTTGCCTTCCCTGAAAAATTCCTCTTCTTCGACCTCGAGGGTCTCGAACCCCTTGCGCAATCCGGCTTTGGCGAAGAGGCCGAAATCGTCTTCCTCTTCTCAAGCTTCGAACGCGCGGAACGCCAGCAGGTCCTCGAGCTCGGCGTCAGCGAGCGTACCTTTCGCCTCGGATGCACGCCCGCCATCAATCTCTTTCCCCAGTCAGCCGAGCCCATCCTCCTCAGCCAGACTCGTCATGAATACACCATCATTCCCGACGGCCGTCACACCACGGCAATGGAGATCTTCAGCATTGAAGAGGTCATCGCGACTAACCCGCGCCTCCGCGAGTCCGTGGTTCTCGAGCCCATGCACGCGTACCGCTACCAGACACGCAACCGCGAGGAACTCGCTTTCTGGGTAGCCAACCGGCATCTCAATGAGTTCGGCGAACGCGAGCCGTCCACCATGACCATCTCCGTCGTTGACCTGAACGGCAACTTCACTGAGCCTGAGGCCGACGTCCTCATGGTCAAGGCCCTCTGCACAAACTTCGATCTACCCTCGCGTTTCCAATTTGGTTCCGACGCCGGTGACTTTGAGGCAACCGGCTACCCCGCCGCCAAAACCGTAACCGCCCTTCGCCGCGCCACCGCCAGCATCAATCCTTCCGGTGGAAAGGAACATTTCTGGCGCCTCATCTCCCTCCTCTCGCTCAACTATCTTTCCCTCAATGAAGAAGGCCGCACCGCCATTCAGGAGATCCTGCGTCTCCATAATCTAAGCGACTCCACCGCCAGCGAAAATCAGGTCGGATCCATATTGAAGATGAAATCCGCACCCGGCTTTGCGCTCGTAGATTCCGCATATGGCCTCATCCCCGCCCGTGGAACTCAAGTGGAAATGGATTTCGATGAACAACAATTCGCCGGAACCGGGTTATATCTGTTTGCAGCCGTGCTCGATCGTTTCCTCGCCACCTACGCATCCATGAACAGCTTTTCGCAGCTCACTGCGCGCAGCACTTTACGAAAGGAGCCCCTGGGAAAATGGCCCCCGAGAGCTGGGACTCAAGCGCTGCTCTAACTACGCAGCCCCCTGAGCCCGATCCACAACCCGCGCTTTCTGCTGTTCGCAAAATGCTCGAAGACGAGCCCTTCCGCGTGCACTTCTTTCAGGCTGTGCGCCTGCTGCAGAAGATGGAACCGGAGCTCGAGCCCGTCGGCTATTTCGTCACGCCTCAGGGCGAGACCATCCGCTTCTCCGCGCGCACTTCGCTGGCGTTCCCTCCCAGCGAAATCTTCGCTCTGAGCAACCTCGAAAACGGCCAGACCGCCATGACTGTCGAGTTCATGGGCCTCTGCGCCGCCATCTCCGTCATGCCCGCTCCCTATACCGAGTTCCTTCTCGACCGAGCCCGCCAGAAGGACTATGTGATGGAAGACTTCCTCAACATCTTCAACCACCGCATGATCTCTTTCTTCTATCGCGGCTGGGAAAAATATCGATTCTTCGTTGAATACGAGAGAACGGGAGAAGACAAACTCTCCACCCGCCTCTTCGATCTCATCGGCCTCGGCACCGAAGGTCTGCGCAACCGCGGCGGACTTCCCGACTTCGCTTATCTCAACTACGTTGCTCTCCTCGCGCGCCATGTTCGTTCCGCCGGCTCGCTCCAGCAAATCCTCGAAGATTACTTCGGAGTCAATGTCCACATTCAGCAGTTTGCCGGCGCATGGCGCAAGCTGAGTCCGGAAAATCAAACCTGTTTCAATGGCTTCGGCGGAGCAAGCGAGAGGCTCGGTGTCGGCGTAGTTGCAGGTGACGAAGTATGGGACCATCATGGTCGTATCCGCATCTCCATCGGCCCCATGCGCTTCGAGCAGTACCTGAAATTTCTTCCCGGAAAAGATGCCTACCACGAACTCGTTGCCTGGCTGAAGTTTTACTCCAATGGCAGTTACGAAACTGAAGTACAACTGGTCCTCGCCCGGGAAGATGCACCACACTGCGTGCTGGGTTCGCAAGGCGAGACTCGCCCACAACTCGGCCTGGTCAGCTGGCTAAAAACAAAGCCGCTCGACCGCGACCCCGCCGACGCAACTTATCTTGTTCAATAACTGAAATCCGACATCAAGGATGAACACAAAATGAGCACCAACCTGAAAGCGCTGATCGACAAAATGAACGACACCACGCGGAAGGCCCTCGAGTCTGCCGCTGGCCTCTGCGTGGCTCGCACTCATTACGACATCGAGATCGAGCACTATCTCCTCAAGGTTCTCGATGCCTCCGACAACGACATTGCTGCCATCCTCAAACACTTTGGCGTCGACCGCTCCCGTCTCACCAAAGAACTTGAGCGCAGCCTCGACTCCTTGAAAAGCGGCAACGCCCGCTCGCCTGCTTTCAGCCCGTCCGTCGTCAAAATGCTTTCCGAAGCCTGGACCGTCGCCAGCATCGACTTCAACGCGGGCAGCATCCGCACCGGCTTCACGCTTCTCGCTCTCCTCGGCGATGAAGAACTGGCCCGCATGGTCAAGGACTTCAGCAAGGAGCTGCAGGCCATTCCGCCCGACGGCTTACGCGCCAGCTTTTACGACATCGTCTCAAAGTCCAACGAGACTCAGACCAGCCTTGCCTCAGGCGCTCCAGGCAAATCCGCCGGTCCCGGCGATGGCGCTCCCTCACCCTCCGGCGGCAAGACCCCGCACCTTGATCAGTACACCGTGAACCTCACCGCCAATGCCAAGGCCGGCAAAATCGATCCCGTCCTCGGACGCGACATTGAAGTCCGCCAGATGATCGACATCCTCATGCGCCGCCGCCAGAACAATCCCATCCTCACCGGCGAGGCGGGCGTGGGCAAAACCGCCGTCGTTGAAGGCTTCGCAAATCGTGTAGTCAGCGGAGATGTGCCGCCAGCCTTGCAAGGCGTCCACATTCACAGCCTCGATCTTGCTCTTCTGCAAGCCGGCGCAGGCGTTAAAGGGGAGTTCGAAAATCGATTGAAAGGCCTCATCAACGAGGTCAAATCCTCAACAGAAAAGATCATCCTCTTCATCGATGAAGCGCACACCATGATCGGCGCTGGCGGAACTGCCGGCCAGAACGATGCGGCCAACCTGCTCAAGCCTGCTCTTGCCCGCGGCGAACTCCGCACCATCGCAGCCACCACCTGGTCCGAATACAAAAAGTACTTTGAGAAGGACCCCGCCCTCGCCCGTCGATTCCAGGTCGTCAAGGTGGAAGAGCCCACTGAAGAAGTCGCCTGCACCATGCTGCGCGGTATCAAGGCCGCGCTTGAAAAACACCACAACCTCCGCATCCTCGACGAAGCAGTTGTCGCCACCGTAAGGCTGTCGCATCGCTACATCGCCGGCCGCCAACTGCCAGACAAGGCAGTCAGCGTGCTCGACACGGCATGCGCTCGCCTCTCTCTTGGCCAGAACTCAACGCCTCCCCGCCTCGAAGACATTCTCCGTCAGATCGACGCCTTCGAAGTGCAGAAGCGCGTACTCGAGCGCGAAACGAAAATCGGCGGCAATCACGCGGAGAAGCTTGCCGAGATCGAAACCAAAATCGCGACCGCCGCGGAAGAACGCGATCTCCTCACCGAGCAATGGGAAAAAGAAAAGGCCCTCACTGCAAAGATTCGTACCTTGCAGGAAGCTCTTGAGTCCGCGGAGAAGAAGGATCCCAGCGCGGATGAAACCACCATCCTCGCCGACCTCGCCAAGCTTGAAGCGGAGCTCGACACACTGCAGGGCGAACGCGGCATGATGCGCGTTTCCGTCGATGCGCAGATCGTCGGCGAAGTCATCTCCGCATGGACCGGCATCCCTCTCGGCAAAATGGTGCGCAATGAGATTGAGACCGTCCTCACCCTCGACGAGCATCTCAAGAAGCGCGTCATTGGCCAGGATCATGCGCTCTCCGCCATCGCGCAACGGATCCTCACTTCACGCGCAAACCTCGACGATCCGGTCAAGCCCGTCGGCGTCTTTCTACTCGTCGGTCCCAGCGGCGTCGGCAAAACAGAAACCGCCATCGCCCTCGCCGACACGCTCTACGGTGGCGAACGCAACATGATCACCATCAACATGTCTGAATTTCAGGAAGCGCACACCGTCTCAACTCTGAAGGGTTCGCCTCCGGGATATGTCGGCTACGGCGAGGGCGGCGTCCTCACTGAAGCTGTGCGCCGCAGGCCCTATTCGGTCGTTCTTCTCGACGAAGTCGAAAAAGCCCACCCTGATGTGCTCGAACTCTTCTTCCAGGTCTTCGACAAAGGCAGAATGGAAGATGGCGAAGGCCGCGAAATCGACTTCCGCAACACCATTATTCTGCTCACCAGCAACGCCGCTACCGAGACGCTGATGAAGCTTACTGCGGACCCTGAAACCATGCCCAACACAGAAGGAATGGTCAAGGCCCTCAAGCCCGAACTGGACAAAGTCTTCAAGCCCGCATTCCTAGGCCGCTTGATGATCGTGCCATACTTCCCCGTGCGCGACGAAGCCCTCAAGCAGATCATCCGACTCAAACTCGGCAAGATTCAGCGGCGCTTGATGGAAACTCACAAGGTCGCCCTCGTCTACGACGACGTTCTCCTCAACGAAGTGGCCGCCCGCTGCACTGAAGTCGAGAGTGGCGCCCGCAACGTCGACAACATTCTCTCGAACACCATGTTGCCGGAACTCTCGCGGCAGATTCTCACTCAGCTTGCTGGTGGAGAGTCATCCAACCGCGTCAACGTGTCCGTCGCCGACGGCGCGCTGACCTACGCATGGGATGTCACTCCCTAGCGGAGCATTTGCTCCGGAGTGACCTCCCTCATCATCCCGGAAATTCCGGCAAGGAACAGGCAGGATTGGCATGGCTACCGCGAAACAGGCAGACCGGTTGATGCAGTTCGCTAGCCCTCTGGGCAAGGACGTGCTGCTGATTGAATCGCTGGATGGAGCGGAAGGAATTTCGCGCCTCTTTGAGTATCAGGTTGAATTGCTTGCGGACTCGAGCACTACCATCGACCCCAAGTCGATGATCGGCGCAAAGGTCGCGGTCTCAATCAGTCTGAATGACGCGCAAGGTTCCCGTTGGATCAACGGCATCGTTGCCTCGTTTGAGCAAGGCCCCGGCGACAAGGAATTCAATATCTTCAAGGCACGCATCGTGCCCTCCTTGTGGCAGCTCACCTTGAGTTCCAACTGCCGCATCTTCCAGAACAAAACGGTTATCGATATCGTCAAGGCCGTCGTCGGTGAGTATGGCCTGTCGTTATCCGACCAGACCAACGAAACCTACAAACAGCTTGAATACTGCACCCAGTATTCTGAGTCGGACTTTCAGTTTGTCTCCCGTATTCTTGAGGAAAGCGGCATCTTCTACTGGTTCGAGCACACTGACCAGGACAACAAATTCGTCATTGGCGATGGGCGCAATGCCTATCAGGATTGCCCCCTCTCGGCATCCTTTCCTTACCTCAATTCCAAGTCCGGAGAAGAGGGCGCCTACGGCGCCTGGATCAACGAGTTCACTGCCACAGCCACTATGGTCTCCGGCAAGCACTCAACCGCGGAATACAACTACAAGGACTACACCCGCGAAGACGTGCCGGACGTATCCAGCGCCAGTCCGTATGGAAAGAACGCGTTCGACGAGTATCTCTATCCCTCGGGGGCAGAAGGTTACGCGGGCGGCGCGCCAGATGTCAGCAAGAGCCTTGAGACATTGTTCCTCCAAAGCCGCTCTGTGGCCGCAGATTCCGTTGCGGAGCTCTTTCGCGGCGAAGGAAACGCCCGCTCTTTCTGCCCCGGCTACACCTTCACCCTCACTGCCAATCCGCACAGTGCCTGGAACCGCAAGTACCTCTTGACCCAAGTCACGCATCACGCGGACCAGGTTCCGTCCTATCTCGCCACTGCTTCAAATGATTCCGCTGGTTATAGCAACAAGTTCACGGCTATCTCATCGGATATTGTCTTCAAACCGTCGCAGACAGTGATGAAACCCCGCATCTACGGCCCCCAGACAGCAGTAGTCGTCGGTGAAAGTGGCGATGAAATCCTCATCGACAGTCAGGGACGAATCAAGGTTCGCTTCTTCTGGGACAAATTGAATTCCGACAGTTCCACCGTCGATTGCACATGGGTCCGCGTGGCCCAGGGCTGGGCCGGAAACGGTTGGGGTTCCTACTTTTGGCCGCGCGTCAAAGATGAAGTCGTCATCAACTTCCTCAACGGCGATCCCGATAACCCCATCATCACCGGCTCGGTCTACAACGGCGTCAATACGCCTCCGCACGCTCTTCCTGACAACAAGACCCGTTCCGGGATTCTTACCCGCAGCAGCCAGGGCGGTTCGGCATCAACCGCCAATGAGCTCTGGTTCGAAGACAAGTCAGGAAGCGAGATGATCGGTTTCCATGCCGAAAAAGATATGGAGATTTCCATCGAGCATGATCGCGTCGCCTCCGTTGGCAACAACGACTCGCTGACCGTCACAACCAATCAGACCGAGAAGATCGGCAGCAATTACCACATCAACATTGGCTCAAACCGGGTGGAGCAGGTCGGCTCAAACTCTGACATCTCTGTCGGTAGCAACCGCACCGAGTCCGTCGGATCCAACGATGCCCTCACTGTCGGTTCCAACCAAAGCATTTCGGTCGGTTCGGCCTACTCGCTCAATGCCAACCAAACCGTCTATATCAACGCCGGTATGTCCTGCGTGATCCAGGCCGGCATGGAACTGTCCCTTGTCTGTGCGGGAAACTTCATCACCATCGGCCCCTCCGGCGTCTCCATCTCCGGAACCATGGTCCTCATCAACAGCGGCGGAGCCGCAGGCTCGGGCAGCGCCGGACAAACCCCAAGCCCCGCATCGCCCAACTCGCCCGATACCACGAAATACTCAGACGCGTCGGGCGGTGGCGCCTTCACCCCCGCGCAAGTCCAGACCCCCGCAACACCGCCGTCAATAGGCGCCACACCACTGCCCACTGTTTCCAGCTCCGCAGTGCAGGGAGCAGTCGGCGGCGCAATTGCTCCTCTCGCCCAGGGAGCGCAACAAGTCGCGGGCGACGCACAGGCCGCTGCGGCCCAGGCTCAACAGCAGGTTCAGCAGATCGCCAATCAGGCACAGCAATACGCCAACCAAGCCCAACAGGCCGCGCAGCAGACCGAGCAGCAAGCTCAGCAGGCCTTCAATTCAGTCGTGAACCAGGCCAAGCAGACCGTACAGCAGGCCCAAAGCGCCGTGCAGCAGGCTGAGCAGACAGTGAATAGTGCTGTAGCCCAAGGCAGGGCCGCTGCTCAGGGAGCGCTCAATCAGGCGCAGCAGCAGTTGAACCAATGCAAGCAGGCTGCCGCTTCCGCAGTGCAGCAGGCCCAGCAAACTGCACAGCAGGCCGAGCAGCAGGCCCAGCAAGCCGCGAGTCAGGCCAAGCAGGCCGCTCAGCAGGCGCAGCAACAGGCACAGCAGGCGGTTAACCAAGGCAAGCAGGCTGCCCAGCAAGCCGAACAGCAGGCGCAACAGGCCGCGAATCAGGCAAAGCAAGCCGCACAGCAAGCCCAGCAACAGGCCCAGCAAGCCGCAAACCAGGTCAAGGGAGCTGCCGCTGGAGCCCAGCAACAAGCCTCGCAAGCGGCTCAGGGAGCTTCGCAAGCGGCAAGTCAGGCCGTCAGCCAGGCCACCAGGGGCTTCTAATAATGCCCGCGAACACCGCTTCTTCAGACGGCGTTCCGAACGAGCCACTACAGCAGAGCAAGTGAGTTGAGAGCACTACAAAAATGCACGAGGAAGTTTGACCCAGACCATCGCACAATCCGGCGCCGCAACACAATTCCCTTCAGTCGGGCGATGGACTGTTACCGCCATGCCTTCAGGCTGGATCTACATCGCCGACTTCGGAATTCGCCAGATCAAGATCGATACCCGCTCGGTCTCAGCCAGCGT